>QWCQ01000305.1_pt1 | contig 85938 bp, 56 predicted proteins | sample 1972701 | NCBI WGS metagenome assembly QWCQ01 (sample SAMN09866704, study PRJNA288562) | Human gut metagenome isolate pre4_stool, whole genome shotgun sequencing... | reverse complement strand
ACATTGTAGAATGAGCTCTCCTGAAATCCACACTCCCCCAAGAAGTACTGCTGAAACTCATGGATGAAGTTCTCTGTCAGTTGTGAGAAAGCTAGGTCTGAAACCTTATACTTCTTTTGGATGAACTCCTGCAAGTGGATTCTCGTGGAGTGATAGCTTGCCATTGACTCTTTTCTGATGTCTACACCGATATGGCTTTCCTTCTCCTTAATGAGCATATCCAGCCTTTCGATAAGCATGCATCGTGTCTGTACGCTGCCTTGAAACAACTCTTTCACATCGGTTGCATCAAATGGGTAACCTTTGGATAGCATGGACTGATAAGCCGACTGAACAGACAACAGCAAACTCTCCAACCTGTCGTTTATCTCCACCGCTTCACGACTCTTTCCGTCCATTCTGCTCTCACGGGGATTCCACAGGTTAGGATTGCAGGAGAGCTTGCAACTGAACTGGGCGATAGAATGTCCGATGGTAATGCGTCCCATAATCGGAGCCTTCCCCGACTTGTCCAGAACGCTCTTTTTATTATGACCCTTTTTGAAAAGAGCACTTCTATGCAAATTATTCCGTTTCCTGCTCATTATCAGTCTGTTTACACCAACTTCGATATTTCTTCATTTTCGTTGATTAGTTGCGCCCCAATTATCAAGCTTTTACCGCCCAGTTACCATGCTTTTGTCTCTTAATTGGCATCGAATTGAAGGAATTTTGCTCCAAACACATTACTTTTTGTTGGCGTTTTTAGTCCGAAAATCACATAACACGTTAATAGTAAGTTTGTTAAAAAAAATCTCATAATTCTCATATTTGCAGAATATGGCAGAGATGGCTGAAAAAAACGCTTGCATTTGTGTTAAAATAACGTTGCGACAGAGGAAGTTTCACTGAATAACGATTCGTTTGACCTAAAAAACTCAATGCTTCATTCGTAAATGAAAGCCCCGTGCAGAATGGACGTTAATTGTAGTTAAACCGTTGCTATATCGCTGTTTTTTTTGTTCCTTTGCAACAAATTTGGTGTATTATATCCGTATCGGAATGGGAAAAAAACGAAATAGAACCAGTAGTCATCGTGGGCTACAGGCCGTTACTCTTTGTATTAGCACAGCCTTGGTGCTTATTTTATTGGGATTGGTTGTGTTTTCAACGCTTACCGGCAGAAACCTTTCTTCGTATGTCAAGGAGAATTTGGTGGTGCAGCTGATTTTGGAAAATGACATGACAAACCCTGAAGCTCAGAAGATTTGTGCCGATATCAAAAAGCGACCTTATATCAAACGCTTGGATTACATCAGTAAAGAACAAGCCCTCAAGGAGATTACGGCGGCCATGGGAAGTGACCCTTCCGAGTTTACAGATGGCGAAAATCCCTGTCCTGCCTCCATCGAAGTGACACTCAGGTCGAATTATGCCAATAATGATTCGTTGAAATGGATTACCGACGAATTGAAGAAATATCCCAAAGTCAATCAGATTAATTATCAAAAAGAGTTGATAGACAGCGTCAACCGCAACCTGGCAAAGACGGGTTTGGTGATGTTGGTGTTAGCCATTTTGCTGACTATCGTATCATTCTCGCTGATTAACAATACCGTTCGGCTGGACATCTACGCACGGCGTTTCTCCATACACACCATGAAACTCGTGGGTGCCTCATGGAGCTTCATCCGCCGCCCGTTTGTCAACCGTGCTATATGGATTGGTTTGATAGCCGGCTTGATAGCCAACATCGTGCTTGCTGCATGTATCTATGGTTTGTATATCTCTGAACCCGACATCTTGAGCGTTGTTACATGGCGTGACATGGCCGTCACAGCGACCGTTGTGTTCTTGTTCGGCATCATCATTACGGCCATCTGCGCACATATTTCCGTGAACAAGTTCTTGCGGATGAAGGCTGGTGAATTATATAACATCTAAATAAGTAAACTCACAATCATATCGTCATGCACAGGATACAGGATACCCTGACGCATGGCAAAATCAATCAATAAGATGGATAGAAGAAACTTCGCATTCGACAAGGTCAACTTCATATTGTTGGCCGTCGGTATGATGATTGTCATCATTGGCTTCCTCCTGATGAGTGGAGGAGGCTCTACAGAAACGACATACAATCCGGACATCTTCAGCGTTCGCCGCATCAAGGTGGCTCCGGTGGTATGTTTCATCGGATTTGTGTCAATGATTTATGCCATTGTTCGTAGACCCAAGGATCAGCATATTGAAGAATAAATGAGCATTATAGAAACCATCATTCTGGCAATCGTTGAGGGGTTGACAGAATTCTTGCCCGTGTCTTCAACGGGACACATGATTATCACGCGCGACTTGTTGGGCATGGAGGCCAACGATCCGTTTATCAACGCCTTCATTGTCATCATTCAGTTTGGTGCCATCCTGTCGGTTGTGACGCTCTACTGGAAGCGATTCTTCCGGCTCGACCACACACCAGCACCGGCAGGAAGTACGTCGGTCAGAGCTTTCTTGCACAAATGGGACTTTTACTGGAAGCTGTTAGTGGCCTTCATCCCAGCCGCTGTCATCGGATTGCTGGCTAACCATCTGATTGAAAAGATGTTGGGAAGCGTCGTGGTAGTTGCGGTGATGCTGGTGATTGGTGGTGTTTTCATGTTGTTTTGCGACCGTCTGTTCAATCATGGAAGTGAGTCTACGCCGCTGACAGAGAAGAGAGCTTTGCGGGTAGGACTGTTCCAATGCATTGCAATGATACCGGGTGTCTCTCGATCGATGGCCACCATCGTGGGTGGAATGGCGCAAGGACTGACGCGCAAACGTGCGGCCGAGTTCTCGTTCTTTTTGGCTGTGCCCACCATGTTCGCCGCCACTTGTCTCGATGTGTTTAAATTAATCAAGGATGGAGGTGTGGAAGCATTGTCCGCGCATGTGCCCACTTTGCTGCTGGGCAGTGGCGTTGCCTTTGTCGTAGCGTTGCTGGCCATGAAATGGTTTGTGGCTTTCCTCACCAAGTATGGCTTCAAAGCCTTTGGCGTGTATCGTATCATTGTCGGTGGTGCCATCTTGATTTGGTTGATGGTGGGACATCAGTTGGCGATGGTTGATTAGCTGACCGGTTGGCGAGTTAACCAGTTAACGAGGTGATAGTCCATACATCAAGAGTACATCACACGTAAGCGAACAAAAAACAACTCACAAACTCAAATACTTATAAACTCATCAACTTATAAACTCCCAAACTCATCAACTTAAAAACTCATTAACTCATAAACTCAAAGCAACCACACCGTGAACTTTTATACAGGAGAAATATTTGCCATTGACAAGCCTTATGGCATGACCAGCTTTGGTGCTTTGGCCCATGTGCGGTATGTCATATCCCGCAAGTTAGGCATCAAAAGAATTAAAATAGGTCATGCCGGCACGTTGGATCCATTAGCCACGGGGGTGTTGGTGTTGTGTACGGGGAAAGCAACCAAGCAGATTGAGCAGTTGCAGGCACACGATAAGGAATATACCTGCACGCTCCAGTTGGGGGCAACCACTGCGAGTTACGATAAAGAACACGAGGTTAATCAGACATTTCCAACCGAACACATCACACGCGAGCGTATCGATGAGGCGCTGAAACAGTTCGTTGGCGATATTCAGCAAACCCCACCAACCTTCAGTGCGTGTAAGGTAGACGGTGAACGCTCATACAACTTGCGTCGCGCAGGCGAGGAAGTGGTGCTCAAACCTAAAAGCGTCAGAATCGACGAGATAGAGGTGATGGATTTTGAACCAACGACCATGCTGCTCAAGTTGCGTGTGGTATGTGGTAAAGGAACGTATATCAGGGCCCTGGCCCGTGACCTGGGACGCGCTTTAGACAGTGGGGCATACCTCACAGCACTGCGCCGGACCCGAGTGGGAGCTATCAAAGTAGAAAACAGTATTAACTTCGATCACTTCAAGGAGTGGTTGGATCAACAAGAAATAGACGAAAAACACCTATAAATGAAACTATCACAATTCAAATTCAATTTACCGGAAGAGCTTGTTGCTCTGTATCCTCATAGTGTTTACCATGAGATAGTGGATGACAAAGGAGAAAAGCATATCTCCCGAATGACGCGCCGTGACGAGTCTAGATTGATGGTCTTGCATCGTAAGTCGCAGACCATTGACATGTTCCAGAAGAACAAAAAGGGCAAACCTGTAGAGGGACAGTACTTGGAGTTCCGTCATGTACTCGACTATTTTGATGAAGGTGACACGTTCATCTTCAATGACACAAAGGTATTTCCTGCCCGCTTGTATGGAACAAAAGAAAAGACGGATGCCAAGATAGAGGTGTTCCTCTTACGCGAGCTCAATCGTGAAATGCGCCTGTGGGACGTGCTGGTAGAGCCTGCACGTAAGATACGCATTGGTAACAAGTTGTTCTTTGATGAAAGTGGAACCATGGTTGCTGAGGTCATCGATAACACGACGAGCCGTGGTCGTACGCTTCGTTTTCTCTACGACTGTCCTCATGAGGAGTTCAAGCGCGAACTTTTTGCGCTCGGTGAGGCACCGTTGCCTCGTTATATCCTCAACCGACGTGAGGTTCCGCATGCCGATGCGCACGACATGGAAGATTTCCAGACCATCTTCGCCACGAATGAAGGAGCTGTAACCGCCGCCGCTACTGGTCTTCATGTCAGTCGGGAGATGATGAAACGGATGGAGATTAAGGGCATTCACTTTGCTTATATCACCCTGCATTGTGGCCTCAGTGCGTTCAATAACATTGAGGTGGAAGATCTGACGAAGCATAAGATGGACTCTGAGCCTATGAAGATTGATTCACAGGCTTGCAAGATTGTTAACAAAGCAAAGCAAGAAGGACATCGTGTCTGTGCCGTTGGAACAAGCGTTGTCAAGGCAACTGAAACGGCTGTCGGTACAGATGGTTTACTGAAAGAGTACGATGGTTGGACCAGCAAGTTCATCTTCCCACCATACGACTTTGGCCTGGCTGATACGATGATTGCCAATTTCTATCACAGTATGTCGCCGTTGCTCATGGAAACAGCTGCGTTTGGTGGATATGAGCTGGTGATGGAAGCCTACAACCTGGCCGTGAAGCATGGTTATAGGTTTGGGTGTTATGGCGATTCACTCTTGATTTTGGACGATTAATCGCTGTCATTGACACGCAAAATGACTAAAGAGCATATCGTTTACCTCGCACTTGGTGCCAATCTGGGTGACAGACGGCGAAACATTCGCCAAGCTATTGTAAGAATAGCAGAACAGATTGGTCCCGTAGAACGCCAGTCTTCGCTCTACGAAACACAACCATGGGGATTCTCATCGCCCCATGCTTTCATCAATGCTTGCATCTGTTGTCGCACCACCATGAGTCCGCTTGAGGTATTAAGAGCTACCCAGAGAATCGAAAAAGAGATGGGGCGCATGGAGAAGACGCACGATGAAGTATACCAAGACCGCTGCATTGACATCGACATCTTGTTGTTTGACCATCTCAACATCCAAACTCCCGAACTCACGATTCCACATCCATTGATGCATGAACGCGAGTTTGTGATGGTTCCTTTGCGTGAGATACTCAAAGAAGGAGAATAAACAAAAGTAGGAGAAAACAAAAGATGTTTCCTCCTACTTAATTCCTTAAGCTAAATAGCACGTTGCGTTTTATCGACGCAAGCCAAGAGCCTTGATGATAGCACGATAACGCTCAATGTCATTATCATACAGATAATCGAGCAAAGAACGACGTTTACCTACCAATTTGGTCAATGAACGTGCAGTGTTATGATCTTTACGGTGCTTCTTAAGGTGCTCCGTCAAGTGGGAAATACGGTATGAGAACAATGCTATCTGGCTCTCAGCTGAACCAGTATCAGAGTTAGACTTTCCGTACTGTCCAAAGATCTCTTCTTTTTTTGCTTTGTCTAAATACATAGAACTTTGTTGTTAAAAAATAAAAATGTTGTGCAATAATGCGGTTGCAAAGGTAATGCTTTTAATGTACATTTCATCATCGCTCTTTCATATTTTGTCAGCTTCGAGTCGTTTTTTAACATTTAATAAGTTCTTTTTTCTCGTTTCCTGTCCATGGATGTCTATTAAGGTAGAAAAAATATAGTTGATAGTTTATAATTACGAATAGTGCATTGCAAATTATAAATTAAAAGCATTACCTTTGCAGTCGTAAAAGTTTAAGGTAACAGAAAATGCAAGACATTAGAAATATTGCCATCATCGCACACGTTGACCACGGAAAAACCACGTTGGTAGACAAGATGATGCTGGCAGGAAAATTGTTCCGTGACGGACAGGATAACAGTGGACAGGTATTGGATGCTAATGATTTGGAGCGCGAACGTGGCATCACCATTCTTTCTAAAAACGTTTCTATCAATTGGAAAGGTACTAAAATCAACATTATAGACACTCCCGGTCACTCCGATTTCGGTGGTGAAGTAGAGCGCGTGCTCAACATGGCGGATGGTTGTATTTTGCTCGTTGACGCGTTTGAAGGTCCCATGCCGCAAACACGTTTCGTGTTGCAAAAAGCCTTGGAGATAGGGTTGAAACCCATCGTTGTGGTGAACAAGGTGGACAAACCCAACTGTAGGCCCGAGGAAGTGTACGAGATGGTGTTCGATTTGATGTTCTCATTGAATGCCACCGAAGACCAGTTGGACTTCCCTGTCGTATATGGTTCGGCCAAAAACGGATGGATGTCAGAAGATTGGAAGAAACCAACGGACAATATAGAATATTTACTTGACAAGATTGTAGAGGTGATACCGGCGCCCAAGCAGCTGGAGGGTACTCCGCAAATGCTGATTACCAGTCTCGACTACTCCAACTACACAGGACGTATTGCTGTAGGAAGGGTGCATCGAGGTGTTCTTGCCAGTGGCATGAATGTAACTATTAGCCATCGCGATGGCAGTCAGGAAAAGACTAAAATTAAAGAACTTCATACCTTTGAAGGCATGGGGCATGCCAAGACCGACCAAGTGGGTAGCGGCGATATCTGTGCCGTTATCGGTCTGGATCGCTTCGAAATAGGCGATACCATCTGTGACTTTGAGAATCCCGAACCATTACCTCCCATCGCCATTGACGAGCCTACGATGAGCATGCTGTTCACCATTAACGACTCACCATTCTTTGGTAAGGAGGGAAAGTATGTCACTTCGCGCCACATCAACGACCGTTTGGAAAAAGAGTTGGAGAAAAATCTGGCTCTCCGTGTGCGTCCTTTCGAGGATGCAACCGATAAGTGGATTGTCAGTGGACGTGGCGTTCTCCACCTCAGCGTATTGGTTGAAACCATGCGACGCGAGGGATATGAGTTGCAAGTAGGGCAGCCGCAGGTGATATTCAAAGAGATAAACGGCGAAAAATACGAGCCTATCGAGGAACTCACCATCAATGTTCCCGAAGAATTCTCCAGCAAAATGATTGACATGGTGACTCGTCGTAAGGGCGAAATGACCTCCATGGAGAGCCAAGGCGAACGTACAAACATCGAGTTTGATATCCCTTCGCGCGGTATCATGGGACTTCGTACCAATGTGCTGACAGCCTCTCAGGGTGAAGCCATCATGGCGCATCGTTTCAAAGAGTATCAGCCATATAAGGGAGAAATCACAAGACGAGTGAACGGCAGCATGATAGCCATGGAGACGGGCACGGCATTCGCTTATTCCATCGATAAACTTCAGGATCGTGGTAAGTTCTTTATTGATCCGGGAGAGGAAGTATATGCTGGTGAAGTGGTAGGCGAACATGTTCACGACAACGACTTGGTAATCAATGTAACCAAGGCCAAGCAGCTTACCAACGTGCGTGCCAGCGGTTCGGATGATAAGGCACGAGTGATTCCAAAGGTGGTGATGAGTCTGGAAGAATGCTTGGAATACATCAAAGCCGACGAACTGTTGGAGGTAACTCCTAAGAGCATGCGCATGCGAAAGGTAACCCTCGACCACACCGAACGTAAGCGCTTGAACAAAGAGTGATTGTTCATTGAGGCCGACAAACAAAGAAATCCTTGTCCAATGGGGCAAGGATTTTTTGTTCACACTCGTCAGTCCAACCTATTGTTAAGCTATGGTGTTTCTTATCTGCATTGATAGTTTTTCACCAAGTTCTATTCGTATGGTATCCAACCTATTAGAGGAGGCTTTTCAAAGTCATTGCTTTTGGGTACCAAACTCAATCACTTTGGATGGCAAACTCAATGCTTTTGGATGCTAAACTCATTGCTTTTGCCATCCCATCTTCATGCTTATTGAAAAGAATGTCGCATTATCGCTGTCCGATCCAATAAGAGGAGGTAAATAAACATCTATCTCCCTAGCAGTTTTAACGTGGGTTCTATAAATATTTTTTCAACACGTTAATCCACACATCATATCCCTTTTCTGTTAGATGCAAGCCATCGTAGGTCAATTCTTGGCGCATGATATGTGTGCCTGGCTCAGTAAATAGCGGGAAGAGATTGATGTAAGTAACGTGGTTTTGCTTTGCCCATGCCTGCAACCTCGCGTTGATTTCGGGTATTTGTTCAGTCTTACCCACTAGTCGCTTCCATCTGCCTGTTGATTCACGGATAGGAAGCATACTCTGTAGATAGAGTTTGGTTTGCGGCGATTCGCGTCGGATGCGTTCCGTCAGTCGTATAATCATGTTGGCAATGCTGTCGGTGCTAAGGTCGTGGCTCACATCGTTTACCCCAACCATCAAGAATATCTTAGTAGGATGTGCGGGCAAGATGGTGTGCAGTCGGTCGTATATGCCTGTGGCTACATCGCCACTGATGCCGCGGTTGATGACCTTTTTGTTACCCAACTTGGCTGCCCAATCTTTGCCACCCTCCGTAATGCTGTTGCCCAACATCACGATGTTGTTTTTCTGTATGGCAGGTTCGCCTTCGAATTGCAGCATGCGTTGGTAGTAATGCTCATGGTACAAAGGTTCCTCATTGGTGATGCTCGCTGCAACGGCGTTAGCCACCAAGGCCCGCAAACGCACGGTGTTGCCCTTGTCATGCGGATGTACGCAGTTGGTAAGCAGGATGATGGAGAGGTCGTTCACTGGATCTATCACGATAGATGTACCCGTATATCCCGTATGTCCGTAGGCCTCGTTGCTCAACAGATCGCCTTTGTTCGAGGCGTATGGCGACGACACGTCCCATCCTAAGCTGCGTCCAAAGTCTTTCAAGTTTGATGGAATGGTGCGCATGGCTTGGATGGTGTTGGGTGACAGGATGCGTTTGCCGTTCCACGAACCGCCGTTTTGCAGCATGGCACAAAGCACAGCCAGGTCGGAAGCTGTTGAAAACAAGCCCGCATTGCCCGATATCCCCGCGTTCATGACGCGTGCCAAGGGGTCGTGAACTTGTCCCTTGAGCACTTGTCCGTTGGCTTGTTGCTCGGTGGGGGCGAGGGGATAAGCGGTAGCATCGTTTCTTTTGCCCCATCGTGGCTGATCGGTGTTCGTCCAATTTCCCTTTTTATCTTGTGCGCAGGGTATGAAATCGGTGTGGCTCATACCTAACGGAATGAAGATGTTTTCGGCACAAAAGGTTCTTAACGATTGGTGGGTAATGTGTTCAATAATGCGTTGCAAGGTGATATAGTTTAGACAACTATACCGCATGTCCGTTCCCGGTTTGTATTGTCGCTGGCATTGGTCGATGTAACGTGCCAACACTTGTTGCTTGTCAGCGCCGCGCTCGCTACTCAATTGTTTGACGGGAGCATAGGCAGGCAGGCCTGATGTATGCGTCAGCAGGTTGCTGATGCGTATGGTCGTGGTGTCATTTTGTTTACTGTTCCAACTTTGAAAGTGGGGCAGATACATCTTGACAGCATCCGCAGTGCGCAACATTCCCCGTTCAATGAGGAGCATGGTAGCCATCGTTGTAGCCACTGGTTTGGTACACGACGCCAGGTCAAAAACCGTGTTCGTGGTCATGGGTTCCACCGTCGGAATGAGCTGACGGTTGCTGTATGCTTTGAGATAGGCCATCTTGCCATGTCTAACCACCGCTAACACAGCTCCGGGAATTTGCTTTTCACGGATGGCTTGATTGATAACGTTGTCAGCATTTTGCAGACGCAGCCTGTTCATGCCTACCTGTTCGGGGTAGACTACCGGGATATCGTTGGCCCTGATGGAGGAAAGCATCCCCACCATCAAGAGCAACAGAAAGCTCATTCGTTTCATCGTTGATATGTTTTTAAGTTAAGGGTGGTCATCATTCGTCCTTCGTGGGTAGTTTTGTTTCTTGCAACACCTTTTCTACCGAGCCGTGAAGCAGCAGCAGACTTTTGGCTTTGCCATAGTCTAACCCCAGTATGTCGACCAGCATGCGCGTGCCACGGTCTACGAGTTTTTGGTTGGTCAGCTGCATGTTGACCATCTTGTTGCCCTTCACCCGTCCTAATTGTATCATGACAGCTGTGCTAATCATGTTGAGAATCATCTTTTGTCCCGTACCCGATTTCATGCGCGAGCTACCGGTGACATATTCTGGTCCGACAATCATTTCGATGGCTATATCCGACTCGGCTGCCATTGGCGAATCAGGATTGCTGGTGATGCAGGCTGTCAGAATACCATGTTCGCGTGCATCACGCAGTGCTCCCACAACGTATGGTGTCGTACCCGATGCGGCAATGCCAATCACGGTATCATTGCTGTTGATGTTATGCTCTGCCAGTTCGTTCCAACCATGTTCCTCATCGTCTTCTGCCGCTTCAACCGCATTGCGCAAAGCCGTGTCGCCACCAGCAATCAGTCCGATGACTAATGTTTTTGAAACGCCGAAGGTAGGCGGTAGTTCAGAAGCATCCAACACGCCTAAACGGCCACTGGTTCCGGCTCCCATGTAGAAAATTCGACCGCCTTGTTTCATCCTTGGCACAATCAGCTTGACCAATTTGGCGATTTGTGGAATGGTTTTTTGTACGGCCAATGCCACCTTTTGATCTTCGGTGTTGATGTCTTGTAAAAGTTCTTCTACCGACTTATGTTCCAAGTCGTTGTACAGCGAAGCTTCTTCGGTTATCTTCTTAAAGCTCATGACGTATCCTCCTGTTTTTATAATGTGTGGTATTTGAGCAGTCCCTCCATGGGGGCTTTGCTGATGGTTCCTATCTTCACGCCCAATGCATGTGCGGCTTCGGTTAGTTCCGATTGATAGACAAGTGCGATGGTGCCAATGCAATTCATGGGATACTCATGGTAATCGTATTGCATGACGTTGCGGCGGATAAAATCAGAGAACGCGTTTACCAGCAGTGCGTGCACGGCTTTGTGTGTTTTATGCTGCTCCAAGAATACGTTTAGACTGGCTAAATAACGACTTGGAAATGGTTTGCGGTAAACATTTTCAATAATGTCGGCCATGTTGGTGTTGAACTGTGCGAAAAATTCCGCTTTGAGTTGGTCATCCAACTGGTTTTTTAAGAGGTCGCTCACCAACCGCTTACCTAAGTTGGCGCCACTCCCTTCGTCGCCAAGGATAAAGCCAAGGGCAGGCACTTGCCACGCTATTTGCTTGCCATCGTAGAAACATGAGTTCGACCCAGTGCCCAAGATGCAGGCAATGCCAGGCTTTTTCCCACACAAAGCGCGAGCCGCAGCCAAGAGGTCTGAGTTTACTTCAACCTTTTGGTCTACCGTGAGCACCTGTCGTAGGGCATTTTCAACTACCGAAACCTTTTCGGGTATGCAGCCAGCTCCATAAAAGAAGATGTTGGAAAAATGTTTGGTGGGCAGGTGGGGCAGAAGGTTTTCTGTGATTTCTGCTACCATTTCGTCGGTCGATTGAAAGACAGGATTCATCCCTTTTGTGGTGATGACCTTTCCCAATTGATTGTCTTCAATGACCGCCCAATCTGTTTTTGTCGAGCCACTGTCGGCTATCAAATATATGTTTTGTTTCATGTCGTGTAGTAATTTTATAATTTAATGAATATACGTTTCTTGTAGAGAATGTAGCCAAGACTCCAAAGTATCGTGATGATGAGCAGGGCATGGGCCAGCGACCCAAAGTTTTGTCCCAGTAAAGGTGAAAAAACATCACGGTAAAGAAAACCTGTGATAGAGGTTGGCTCATCGCCAAATGGGAACTGGAACGAACCAAACAAGATGGCAATGACACCACTCATCACATATAAGAAAAGTGGATTCATGCCAAATACTTCAAAAAAGCGGCACCAACGCTTATATCCTTTCACGTCGATGAGCCATATTAACAGGGCTAAAAGCGTTGAGGCCAATCCACAACTTGTCAGTACAAAGGTGGGCGACCATATCTTTTTGTTGAGTGGACAACCATAGGCAAGCAACAAACCGCTGAAGGTGAGGATGGTTCCAGCAATGAACAGCGGCATGATGTTGTGTAAAATAAGGCCTGTCTTGGGATCGTTCTGCGTGGTGGCAGTAACAGTTTTTTGTTTGCTGAAAGCCAGTTTTCCAATCAAAAAGCCAATGAGGGTGTGGGCAATGGCTGGAACGGTGCTTAACAATCCTTCGGGATCGATGCCATTGTCGTGGTACATGTGCGCATCGGTAAGAACGGCTCGGTCAACAATGGACAGGATATTTGTTTCATCATACGCAAAACCGTTGCCGCAAAACAACAAGATGGTGTAGCCTATCAACAAGGAGATGACGATGCCAAGCAAGTAACGATGACGCACGGTGATGGCCAACAGGGCTGTGATGCCATAACAAATGGCTAACCGTGCCAACACGCCTGACAACCGAATGGTGTCGAACGACCATATAGTATGCCATATTTGCTGGCCTAAAGTGGCGTCTTCTAAAGGGAAAGCCCAGCGATAGCAGAACCTTGAAAACCAACCAACGAATATGCCTACGAGATAGAGTAGCAGCGTGCGGCGTATAATTTTGTAAACCGTTTGACGGTTGCACGCAAACTGATACTTCTGCATGGAAATGAAAATACACATCCCCATGACAAACATGAAGAAAGGAAACACCAAGTCTGTGGGTGTCATTCCGTTCCATTCAGCATGCTCGAGGGGAGCGAAGATGTGTGCCCAGCTGCCTGGATTGTTCACGAGTATCATGCCAGCGATGGTGATGCCTCGTAGGATGTCGATGGCTAAGATGCGTTTACTCTGTGGCTTTTGTGTAACATTCATAGCGCAATATGATTTTAACGATATAGATAATATTTCTTTGACAGTTGCTTAAAGGTCTTCACGTCCTTGTTCCAATAAGGTGCAATATCCTCCCAGCGGTTGCGTTTCATGAAGCGTTCGCGTATTTGTTTAGAGCCACAAACTTTGTCGAACATGGAGAAACGGGCCTGATTGGCATGCTCCATCACTGAGTGTTCGGGATATAAACGAGCTATTTCTTGCATAAATACAAATTGAATGGGGGTGAGTTGAACTATCTTATAGTTCGTGATATGTATCTGAACGCCTTGCAGTTGCTCGCCTTTCCCTACGCTATAAAACGGACTAAGATGAATGGGACGGAAGGTAACACCAGGTAATCGATGGGCATTCATGGCCTTGGCAAGTTCTTCGGCCTTAATCCAAGGTGCGGCAAACAGTTGGAAGGGTAGGGTATATCCAACGCCAATAGACAGATATCCCAACTCTCCAACAATGCCGGTTGTTGGATAATACCAGGCGGTAATGGCTTGTGGAATGTGTGGAGAAGATGCTATCCACGGCAAATTGGTGTCTTCGTAGGTCATTTTTCGTTTCCAACGTTTCATCTTGATGACCGTTAGTTTGCATTGAACGCCATGCTTCAACATACGCTCGCCATTGAGCATCTGCGCCAATTCGCCACAAGTAAGTCCGTAGATGTAGGGAATGCGGAACTGACTGACAAACGACATGCAATCATCTTCCACCACATTGCCTTCGACGTGCAGCCCGCCAAGTGGGTTGGGGCGGTCGAGAACGATGAATTCGATGCCGTTTTCGGCGGCCGCTTCCATGGCCAACCCCATGGTACTGATAAAGGTGAACGAGCGTGCTCCAATGTCTTGAATGTCGTACACCAAAGCATCAATGCCACGAAGCATCTCTTTGGTGGGCTTTCGTGTCTTGCCATAGAGGGAGAAGATGGGCAAACCTGTTTTCTCATCTTTTTGGTCTTGCACCTTGGCACCAGCATGGATGTCGCCTCGCACACCATGCTCAGGTCCGTAAAGCGCTACCAGTTTAACACCAGGAGCATCGTGCAAGATGTCGATGGTCGACTTCAAATAGCGGTTAACACCCGTAGGATTGGTGATAAGACCAATGCGCTTGCCTTGCAATGGTTTGAAGTTTTGACGTTCTAACACGTCAATACCAGTTAATACTTGTTTGTTTCTTGCCGGTAAAGCGAGGGCAATGAAACAAAGCATGAAGGCAAGTAAAAATAGTTTTTTGAATGAATTATTTAACATTTTCAGCATCTTTTCGTCCATAATGAGGGTCAACTTTGATAATTAATGTAACCATGACGGTAGCCAAGCAGCAGGCAATGACCAACCAGAAGAAGTGTTCGTAGCCCAACCACTCTTGCAGATAACCGGCAAACATGCCAGGAATCATCATGCTCAGTGCCATGAATGCCGTGCAAATGGCATAGTGGGCGGTCTTAAATTCGCCTTCAGAGAAATACATCATGTACAACATGTAGGCAGTGAAACCAAATCCATAGCCAAATTGTTCGACGGCCACGCAAGCACTGATGATAATGATGTTGTGAGGAAGGAACATACTAAGGTACACAAAGGTAAAGCAGGGAAGTGTCATGCAGGCAGCCATTGGCCACAACGACTTCTTGAGTCCCCAGTTGGAAGCTGCAATACCACCGATGATGCCACCAATGGTCAGTGCAATAACACCAATGGTCCCATAGACCAACCCCACCTCTTGGGTGCTCATAGCCAAACCTCCGTCAGCACTGTTATCTACTAAAAAGGGCACAGCCATCTTGAGTAAGAATGCTTCGGGCAAACGATACAGCAACATGAAAGCAATGAAGGAATAAAGAAGGTGTGATAAATGGTAATGATGGTGAACAAAACGCCTGTTATGCCCAAAGTAATCATCCACGACAACGGAATGTTGCCCGTGTGCAGCTCTAAATATCCAGCAACGAACACCAAAACGCCTTGTCCGAAGATAGAGGCAAAGCGATAAAATGTACTCCTGATGCCGACGAAGAACGATTGCTGCGAAGGATTGAGTGCCAACATATAGAATCCGTCAGCAGCGATGTCGTGGGTAGCAGATGCAAAGGCGGTGATGATAAACAGCACTAACGTAAGCGTAAACATACTGACTGGTGTGTTGCCCGAAGCGATAATGTCGGGTGAAGGATGTGGCAGGGTAAACGTCAGCAAAATGAAAGCCAAACTCATAAGGGCTTGCATCATTACAATCCACCAACGCTTGGTACGCAGAATGTCGACAAACGGACTCCACAGGGGTTTGATGACCCACGGCAGATACAACAAACTGGTAAACATGGCCATGTCGCCATTGGGCACACCCATCTTGGTAAACATGATAACCGATATGTTGTTAACGATAAAATAGGGAATGCCTTCGGCAAAATAGAGCGTGGGTATCCATGCCCAAGGACTGATGTTAGATGTTATATGTTTCATTCTTTATTCTCTGTTTTAATGCAGCTTCTATGTACGGAGTAAAACATTGGGTTTACAATCTCATTGAGTTTGTGCATTAATCTCATTGAGTTTGAGCCTTAATCTCATTGAGTTTGCACCTTAATCTGATTGAGTTTGTAACGCATAGATTCTATCATTCTATAACTACTTGATATTCAGTATAAAATTAGCTGTTCTTATTCTGTTTTTTGTTTGTTAAGAACCATACGAGCTTGTAACTCCCAAGTGCGGATTCGGTCTTTATAGATATTGTTGGCGTTTACTTGCTCTATGTTCAAGGCCGCATCCGAATTGCCGCCCCAACGACGGCACAGATAAAGCACGTCGTAGATACGTCCTATCTGATAGTGGCGCGAAATGTTCAGTCCCATGGCGTAGTCTTCACCATAACTTGTGTTGGGGAATCCAATTTCTCGTGCAATAGGGGTGTAGAAAGCACGAGGAGCACCGAGCCCATTGATACGCAATGCGTTGTTTCTTCCATTCTCAGGCGTCCACTCTCTGTGGTCAATCACCCCTGGAGGAAGCGTGTTGAGGTCGAAATCGGTCATGCGATAAGTGCCAATCACCATGGCACATTGTTGCTGGTAAAAGGCATCTACGATGGTTTGTAGGGTGTGTTCGTCTGAATACAAATCGTCGCTATCCAACTGAACCGCGAACTTTCCGCAGTTGGCATGATGCAAACCATAGTTCCAGCAGCCACCAATACCGAGGTCGGTACGTTGGGGAACGAGGTGAATGACACGCTCATCACCCTTGTGTTGGTCAATGATTTCGGAAGTGCCATCATCCGAATGGTTGTCAATCACGATGAGATTAAACTTGAAGTTGGTTTGTTGGCGCAAGACTGACTGTATGGCAGCCTCGATGGTGCCAACCCTATTCTTGACCGGAATGATGACCGATGCCTCATATTCGAATGGGGTAAGGTTGAAATCTACCTCTTTGAACACAGGCTCGAGATAGCCTCCAACAGCTTTCAGATGCTCGGTACATGCCCTTTCCATTTCTTTTTGGCGTTCCTGGTTGCGTGGATCAACGTAATCGAACTGCTTTTCGCCACTCTTACGGTTGTCCTCTTCAATCTCAGTATACAGGTATTCGTTGACGTGTACCAACTGGTGGTTCCTACTCAGACAAAGGCGTAGGGCATAGAGTGCGGCATGCTGGTAAGGTTCTTTGAGGTTGAGAACACCAGTTTTGAATGCAGCGGTATTGAAGAACAACAGCGAACCGAAGTTAAAGTCATCGCGCAAAGACCCTTGTTGATAATCAATAACAGGCGAATTGATACGCTTTTGAGCCTTAATCTGATAGTGATCGGCGTACAAGAGCGCAGCCTGGGTATCTTCGGCAAGCTGTATCAATCGTTGTAATGCTCTGTAATGCAGGATCAAGGGTGTGTCCTTGGTAAGCAAAAGAATATATGAAGCGGTAGCCTCTTTGGCTATTTGCTGCAAGGTGTCGGACTGGTACAAGCTCTCTTTGAGTGCATGAATGTTGACAAGGGATGTAAAATCTTCAAACGCAGCACACAGTTGCTGGTATTGCTCCTCGTTGATGAAGGGTAAAAAACAATCTATCTTCTTCATAAGTTCGTTCTATTTTTATTTGATGAGTATTATCGATATTGTAGTAAGCATAGTTCTCCACTGGCAGCTGTCACCAACAGTTGTCGGTGTCCTACAGGTACTACGGTGTTGATAAGTGAGTTGCCTATTTTGTGTTTCCATCTGATTTCACCAGTCTTCGCCTGTAAACCGAATATCAAACCATCTTTGGTGCTACCCAAAACCACATCGCCCTGTTCGACCATCATGGAGGTAGCGTGTTCGTAACCAAACTGTAAATTGGCTCTCCATAGTTGTTTGGGTTGTTCAGAGGTGGCGCTGTAGCACACCACACTGTCTTGCATGGTCTTGGCATAGATACGCGTTTGGTCTGCTGATAGGCCAATCGTTTCTCGTACTTTCGACTGATAGGTGCGCCAGATGGTTGCACCCGTTGTTAAATCGATGGCCGTGAGGGCTCGTTCGGGATCTACAATAAAAACGCGATTCTGCGTGGCAACAGGCCAAACAGCTGCTGGTGAAAAGTGCATTCGAGTGAGATTGCCCGTCCAACGCCAGTTCTCATGACCGTTCTTTTGATTCAGCGAGTAAAGCGTGTTGTCCCATGCACCGAAGATAACTTGATTGTTTGTAACCAAAGGCTTTGTTTCTACATATCCTTTTACGTTGTTATAGGTCCACACTACTTTTCCGTTCTGGATGTCAATGGCACGGAAAATGTGGTCACTGCTGCCTATATATGCGATGCCTTGCTGTATGGTAACGGCTCCCAACACAGGCGCTTCGGCCTGAACGCGCCATTTTAAACTGCCGTTTTTGGCATCAATGCCGTAGATGTATTGGTCAGCTGAGCCAAAAACAACAATCCCATTTTCAACCGCAGGCGTTCCCACAATACGATTTCCCGACTGGTATGCCCACAGTTTTTTACCCGTTTTCAAGTTGTATGCCGTTAGTATGCCAGCATCATCGCCCACAAAAACTCGGTTTCCCTCAACGACAGGCGAACTATAGATGGCCGTACCCGTCTGTACGCACCATTTTCTTTTCACGTTTGGGTAGGTCTTGTTGACCGAGAAATCAGGATAATTGTCGGCTTTCTTGTCGTGGTTGAACAGCTGATTGGTTAAAGAGTAGGCGCATATTAGCTGTTTCTTTTCTCCTATTCGTTGCTGGTAAACGATGATAGAGTCTGGAGAAACTTCATAAATGCCATATCCTGGCAGTGCATCTTTATCGCGAAGATTGGTTCGGATGAGTACGCCAGGGATTCCATCGTAAGTGGACTGTTTGTTTCTGTGATAATGGCCACCAATGAAAAGACGTATATTATAGGGTTTCACAGCATCGGTCAGCTCATACCAGTTGTCTACATCGCCTTCTAAAATAGGGTAGTGGGTGACCAATATCACCGGTTGTTTCTTGTCCTTGATGGTTGATTGAATCCACGATATATCTTGCGGTTTCACATGACCGAATGCCATGCGCATGAAAGGACCTGTATTGAAACCTATGAACTGAATGCCTTTGTGGAAAAATGAGAAGCGTTCGCCACCGAATATCTTGGCAAACATGGTGCATCCAGATTCGCTCCACTTGGTTTCATGATTGCCCATCACGGTATAATAAGGATAGCGTAAAAGGTCTAAACACTGCTTTACTTTTTGCAGCGTTGCATTGTCGCCCTCCTCGGTAAGGTCGCCCGTAACGAGAACAAAGTCAAGACTGTCCGTCGCATTTATCTGTGCAATGGATTGAAGCAAGTCTTCAGTTGGATTGGGATTGTTTTGATTGAGGTGTATATCTGTCAGTTGGGCAAAGCGGAAAGTTCCTATTTGCGCTTGTACCTGTACACAGAAGGCAAGTGCTAATAGACTGTATATAAAGATCTGTATTCTCTTCATGATGGTGGGTGTGATTTGTAATGGGATTTATTGTTTAAAGAACTGTATGATTTCTGCCATCAACTTTTCTCTGCTGGTAGCATCCAATATCGACTCAAACGGCACGCCCATGACCCATGTCTTGTAGTCACCGCGGTATGCCACTGCCGCACTAAAGTTGTTTTCGGGATAACGCATCACCGTATAGGCGTTGTCGCAAGCAGGCTCAATAGCGTCTGGCGATTCTACAATATAGGTTTTAGGCCCCAGCGTGTGCGCGTAGTTGTAAGCAGCTGGTGCAAGATTGACTGCCGATTTTACGGTTGACAAGCGTCCTGTGACGGCTGCTCTACTGTTGCGCCACTTGTACTTCAGTACATTTGTTGCAAAGAGAATGTCTTCTTTTTGGGGCTTAGCCAATTTGTTATTCCACAAGTCGCTGCCTACGTATGCACCCGATACGAATATGGATGTACCCTGTTGGGTGTAAGCAGTGAGTATTTGTTGTATTTCGGGCGTAAAGACCTTGTAGCGCAAAGGATATATTTTGCCGTTGCCTAACTTTGTCTGTCGCTGTTTTCCTAAGATGATGTCAATCCATTGGATGTCTTTCTCTACACGGTTGAAACTCTCCCGGCTACACGATTCGAACGAACATCCAGCCTTTAAGATGGCATCGCCGTGTAGGGCGATATAATCGAACGTGTTGCCCGCAATGACCGTTGTCTCTTCGTTTCCGTGACTGTCACCAAAGCCACCCGAATCATCATCGAGCCATGGGAGCGACCTGTTGAACTCTTTCTGACTGCCTACATAACTGATATCTACCATATATGGCACCCCATGGTCTTCATTATCCAAGAATCCGGCGTATAAAGTGTCTAACGGAGCGGGTGCAACAAAATCGGCCGGAGCCGACACTCTGTTGAATCCGTTTACCACCAAAGCCTTCTTAGCGTCTGCTTTTCCGCTGCGTCCTACGGCAACAATCTCGGATGGGAAGCTCACACCGCCCTCGTTCATCGCCACAACTTTGTAGCTGCACACCATACCTGCAGGTACGTCTGCCACATATTTACATTGCTTAACCACTTTTCCATGGTCAAACTCCCCATTTCCATAGCGCGTATAAACAATGTAGCGGTTGGGTTTTGCCGTGGGCTCAAGCGTGTCTTCAACAGCTTTCCACGTAAGTTCTACCTGTCCCTTATCCGTCAAATGGGCTGCCATGTGACTCACGGGTAGCGGTGTTACCACGTATTTCTGTTGATGTTGTTTGCACGAAAAGCGCAGCATGGCTTTGTAAATGGCACGACTTACCGCAAAGCGGAAACGAGGATCAAGTCCATAACGCATGTCTGCAAAGTTCTGATGCGATAACAGTTCCAACAACATGGCTGGTACTCGTGGCGTGCGGGCCTCAAAGTAAGAAGCGTCTTTGTTGCCTCTGCTTCTCCAAGTGGGATTGAATTGTGCCCGAATATCACGTAAAATACTGTTATGAATGGTTTCAGCATACTCCTTACAAAGTTGTCGCGAGGCGCCATTGGCAAACACACTGTCATACGATTGCGTGAAGTAAATGCCCAAAGTGCCAATGGTACTGTCGTTTTTGGTGACACCCGCATCGGAGTGAAAGGCCAAAGACATCTCTATGGGAATGTTCAAACCCCTGCCGCTGGGATAGCTTTCAGACCCTCCGGCCAGCCAGTTCACCCATTCGCCACGTGCTTGATAATCGTCTTTGTAATCGTCTTTGCCAGCCGTAGGACTGTAAATGCTGTCAGGAACGCCCGCCCATTGCATCCAGTAGCGTGCTGCTTCGGTGAAACGAGGGTAGGTACTTATTTCTGGTCTGCCGATATTGCCCATTCCTCCACCTATCTTAATCGCGTCGGCTGTCACCACTTCGCCTGCTTTACCTGTTTTGTTACTGAGGACGATGCGCTGACTTTTGCCTAAATTCTTGTCGAATACAAATTTTCCAAGATAAATCCAGGTACCGCCACCCATTTGTTGATTGACCTTAAACTCGCTGATTCCTCCCCGATGATAAATGGTATAACGGGCAGCATTGGTGCTTCCTGGCACGGTATGATAGGCTACATAAACAGCGTATTCGCCTGTTTGGTCAATTTGTGGAACCCATTCGGCTGTGCTTTCTGCTCCTTTTTTTATCGAAGTCACCATGCGATAAGTGCCTTCGGTAAATGGGTTTTGAAAGTCGGTGTAGGTCTTTCGGAGGTAAGCGAATCCTTTTCCTGTGCCGTTTTTCCAACTTTCTTTTCCGTTGTATTCGCTATATTTAGCCTTTGGTTGAAAGCTATTGCCGTCATTGTCCACGATGGCTTCAAAGCTGTTCCAATCCCTTTCGCGCGGTATCAACACGTTAGCTCCTGCTTGTTCGAGCATCGGAACCAAGAAAGGTAGCACATAACTTTGCGTATATAGGTCTTCAACGGTTTGTAAGAGTCGGCATCTCTGCCACTCCCAGCGGTCTAATTTGGCTTCGTAGTATCGTCCATGACTTTGCCACATGGCAATATGGCGGTTTGACAGACCGTATTTTGGGCGGTTGTGCGATGTCAGTTCTTGCACCAACGGTGTTTGGCAAGTTGGTGCAAAGACCGCAGGTCTATTTTGAGCATGTATGCCAATGGTGAACAGCATACAACTTATATGTGCAGTAAGTATCGCAATTGCTTTCATATAGATGTACCAATGTTTGGGTTTGTTTTATCGTTATTTTCGTCGAATCAACAAGCAAAGTCCTAAGAAGGTAAACAATGCGTTGAAGATAAGTATCTCGTAGCTAAACTGATATCCATTGAACCATTGCATGGAGTGTTTGTCTAATATGAAACAAAGCACAGGTGCAGCGATAGCCACCCATGGCACATAGCGGTCGTGTACTTGTTGTTTCATGATGATGCCAAAGGCGAACATGCCTAAGAGGGGACCGTAGGTGTAGCTGGCAAGGGTGTAAACGGCATCTACCACACTGGTACTGTTCAGGATGTTGATGGCGATGATGACCACACCCATCAGGATGGCCATTCCAAGGTGTACACGTTGCCGCAGGCTTTTCACACGGTTCTCACTCAGCGAGTGCCCACCTAAGATGTCGATAGTGAACGAGGTGGTGAGTGCTGTCAAGGCTGCTCCGGCAGCATTGTAGGCTGACGACGCCAGACCAACGATGAATAAGATGCCGACAATCATAGGGAGATAGGGCCCTGTGGCGATGGCTGGAAACAATTTGTCGCCTGTTTCTGACATCCCATGTTGTGCGGCAAAGAGGTACAGCAGCACACCAAGCATCAAGAAAGCGGAAACCACGACAAACTGAAGGATGATGCTGAAAATCATGTTCTTTTGTGATTCCCTGCTGTTGCGGCAACTCAAGTTGCGTTGCATCATATCTTGGTCAAGTCCGTTGGTGGCAATCATCGTAAAGATGCCCGCCAAGAATTGTTTGAAGAAAAACTGCTTATCGTTGGGATCATCAAAAAACAACATCTTGCTCATGCTGCTTTGTCCAATCGCATGGAAGGTTCCGGTAAGCGAAAGCCCCATGTCTCGGGCGATGAAGTAAATACAGAGTGCCACCGAAATGATTAAACAACAGGTTTTGATGACATCTGCCCAAATCACCGATTTCACCCCTCCGCGATGTGTGTACAGCCATACGAAGCCCACAGAGATGAAAACATTGACAATGAACGGAATACCCAGGGGTTCGAAAGCCAGCATCTGTAGGATAAAACACACCAGGAACAGGCGCACCGCCGCTCCCAACATCTTACTGATGAAGAAGAACCAAGCGCCCGTATGGTAAGCCTTCAAGCCGAATCGGTTGCTCAGATATTCGTACACCGAGGTGAGCTTCATGCGATAGAACAATGGGGTTAAGACAAAGGCGATGATGAGTTGGCCGACGATGAATCCCATGACTAATTGCAAATAGCCAAACCCACTCTTGTTCACCATGCCAGGAACCGACACGTAGGTCACACCCGAAATGCTGGCACCAATCATGGCAAAGGCAACAATATACCATTTAGATTGTCGACTGCCCGAGAAGAAATCGGAGTTAGCGGTCGTTGATTTTCTAAACGACACGGCGAGTTGTAGGATGAAATAGATACCTACGGTGATGAGAATGATGATGGCGTTCATGAGGAAAGAATGGTTTTAGTTCATTCGCTTATTCTTGGTAAAGTAGATAGGGCTGCCGTTGTTGCTTAAATTGTTCAACGTCTTTTTGCCACTTAGCTTTAATCGTATCAGCGTTACAGCCACTCATGATCATCTCTCTGATGTAGCCTACGCCAGCCAGTTTTTCAAAAAAAGGCGTGAAGAACTTGCTGCCTATGTTTAGGTTGCGGTATGCGTTGATGACATACGACAGGTCTATTCCTCGCCGCTGTATGAGCTCTGTGTCTGCGTTGCTTAGGTCAACGCCATGACACGTCTTCCCTAATTGTGGCGGATTCTTGGCACCAGCCACGCTTTGCGGCGTGAAGCTGTAGCCGTATCCTGTCATGTCAGGATGCCCATACTGCTGAAAAGGCTTTGATGTGCCTCGCCCCAGACTCACATTCGTCCCCTCGAAGAAGCATGTACTTGGGTAGAGATACACCGCCTGCATGTTGGGAAGATTCGGTGACGGTGGGATGGGTAGCTCATACCGTGTCTGGTGCGTGTAGTTCTTGCAGGGGATGACGGTGAGCTTGCATTGGCGGTGGTTGCTCAGCCAGCCTTCTCCGTTGATCATTCGGGCCAGTTCGCCCAAGGTCATTCCGTGAACGATGGGGATAGGTAGGGCACCCACGCCCGATTTGTACTTCATGTCCAGGATGGGGCCGTCTACATAAAAGCCATTCGGATTGGGGCGGTCTAACACCAGTACCGGTGTCTTTACTTCCGCACAAGCGTCCATCAGTTTGAGCATGGATATATAATAGGTGTAGAACCGCAGTCCAACGTCTTGTATGTCTACCACCAAAATGTCGGCATTTTTGAGAACTTGCAGGCTCGTTTTTCCCTTCTTTCCGTTGTATAACGAATAGATTGGCACGCCTGTTTGCGCGTCCACGGAGTTGGTGACATGCTCACCAGCATCGGCTGTTCCCCTGAATCCGTGCTCGGGCGAAATCACGCCAATGACCTTCATTCGGTAGTTGACCATGATATCCAGCAAATGCTGATTGCCCACCATGCCGGTATGGTTGGAGAACAGAACGATTTTCTTGCCCTTTAGAAGCGGAAAGTAAAGATGAGTTTGCTCGGCTCCGACAACGACGTGTGATGTTGAGCACCAGCTGGTGGTGCTGAAAGTGCCTAAAAGCAGCAGTAGGGCAATCAGTTTTTTCATGTACTATGTTGATTTTTAGTTATGAGCAAAGATAGGTTATTTTTTTAGAATTAGAAATATAAAATCAAGAATATTCACTATTATTTGTATGATTTAACGCTTGATACCAAATGAGCACCGTTCCGAAAGGGTTTCTGTGGTTTTGCAAACAACAAGTGGAGCGATTGGAAATAATCACGGATTGCCCCTAATTTCCTCTGTTTCATGATGATGGAACCATGTCATTTGTTCGCTTGTTGAATTCGTGTTTTACTCTCAAGTCAATTCCTATTAGCCTTTGTTTTTATTCCACGGCAGTCTCTTGTTTGTGATTGAACAGCTGAATGGCAATGGGGATTGTTCGCCGAAGAATAAAAAGTGGGTGTTCTCCTCATCTTTTTCATCAAGAAGAATGATGGTGAAAGAAAATTGAAAAAATCTTTGTAACTTTGCGACTTCATGTAGCAAACTAAGTAAAAGCACGATGAATTTGATTGCAGTGAGCGGTTCTGATCAAACAGAATGGGCTTTTGTTGAGCAAGATGAGTTGGTTGATTTGCAAAAAACCGAAGGCCTGAATCCGTATTTTCAAACTCGCAGAGAGATGAGCAGGAGCATTCGTTTGGGTTTGGGCGAAGCCTACTTCAAGCGAAAGTTGGGACACGTTTATTTTTATGGGGCCGGCTGTAATGGTGAGGATAGGAAGAGAATGGTGGGTCACTCCTTGGTTGCACAATTCAAGACGCCGGTCACGGTGGAGAGCGACTTGCTGGGTGCCACCCGTTCGATGTGCATAGATTCGGCTGGTATCGTGTGTATTTTGGGCACGGGATCCAACTCATGCTTCTATGATGGTGCTCACATCGTTAAGAATGTGCGTGCCGGTGGTTATATCTTGGGAGATGAAGGCAGCGCATCTTCTATTGGGCGCGCTTTTCTGTCGGATGTATTGAAAGAGTTGGCACCTTCTGAACTGATTTCGTCTTTTTATTTTAAGCGTCAAACGACAGCCCATGAAGTGATGCGCACTGTTTACGACAAGCCACTTCCACATTATTATTTATCCTCGATAGCAACCTTTTTGACCGATTATCAGCACACGGAATATGTGCGAGATCTGGTGACTGATAATTTTAAACGATTCTTAACGCGCAACTTGTTCCAGTATGCGTACCATCAATATCCCGTGTATTTTACAGGAAAAACGGCCGTGACCTTTGCGCCCTTGTTGCGAGCAGTTTGTCGTGAGGCAGGTTTTGAGCCTGAAATGGTTAGTGACCATATTATTGAGGGACTGATGAAATACCATGCCACACATCTGTTGTCTGAATAGGGAACTTGATGCATCCTGTTGATTGGACTATCTATTTGGTTACAAAGAAAAGTCACACTTCCCGTTCTCGTGTTGACATTTTTCTTGACAAACACCTCTTTATATTTCGCATATTTGTCAGCAACGCTCCGTATCTTTCAAATAATGAAAATATGGAGCAAAAACGTTCTCTCTTGATAGACAGGTGGTTACGGGTTTTGTGCGTTTCTTCTGCACCTCATGTTCGTTTGATTTCACGATTAAAGCATGCTTTTAGCTGCCTTAACAGCATGCTATAAGGCTCTTAACCCATGTGTTTTTCCTGGCAAAAGCATGTTGATAACCACCTTTACTCCATGCTATTGCTCAAATGGGCCATTTACATTGCATTCGTAGGGAATGATTGTCGCATGTTTACCTATTGTTTTTTTCTATTTCATCGATTTGTAAGTTGACTTTTTTTGTCATTTATATTGACAAGTAAACACCTGTTCATGAAAAATTAGGCGTATTATCTTTCCCTTTTAGCACAATATTAAACATTATTTACAAGTTAGAAACATAAATTAATCTAAATAAAGTTTGTATTTTAATGATATATCACTATATTTGTCCCGCAGAAGTAATTACTATGATTAGGTGAGCCAGATTAACCTCTCTACCACTTCTTAACTAAAACCTTTTTTGTGAACAATATTCAAGTAGAAATATATTATTAACTTAAATTTTGGGTCTATGAAAACAAAGAATTATCTATGTGCGATACTTACGGTCGCAGGTAGTGCTTTTGCGTCCCAACCGATGCTGGCATCAGCGAGTGATTTGAACTTGCCTGGTGTGATGATGCAACAGCAAGCCGTTCGTGGTATCGTAGTTGATGCCCATGGCGAACCTATTGTGGGTGCCACGATTGTTGTGGTTGGTAAAACGTCGTCAGGTACGATTACGGATTTAAACGGTCGTTTTACACTTTCTGTGAATGCTGGTACTAAGCTTCAAATTTCTTACGTTGGGTACAAAACGGTAACGCTTCGAGCAAGTGATAACATGCAAGTAAAGCTTGAGGAAGATGCCGGACAGCTTTCAGAAGTAGTCGTAGTGGGTTATGGTACACAGAAGAAAGCCAACTTGACGGGCGCTGTGGCCAGTGTTGATCTCGACAAATCCTTGAGCAGTCGTCCTATAGCCGATGTAGGCCGTGGATTGCAAGGAGCAGTCCCGGGGTTGAATATTAGAATACCAACTGGTGAAATTGGATCGGATCCTTTGATTAAGATTCGTGGACAAATAGGTTCTATTAAAGGGTCGAGCAATCCGCTTATCTTATTAGATAATGTGGAGATTCCAAGTATTCAGATGGTGAATCCTGATGATATTGAGTCGATTTCGGTGTTAAAAGATGCCGCTTCAGCCTCTATCTATGGTTCTAAAGCAGCTTTCGGTGTTGTTTTGATAACGACTAAAAGCGGGGCCAAGCAAGACAAGTTTGAAGTAAATTATTCGAACAACTTCTCTTGGCAAGACCCAGCGAAGAAAATAGAAATGGGAGGAATCGACGGTTTGAGGTACACCCTTGATGCACACAAAAACCGTCGGTAAAACGTCTTACAACATAGGTTTGGGTTATTTAGGACAGAGCGGAATGTCAAGAGCTGCTAAAATTGATGATTTCAAACGTTACAATGCTTCGATCAGCTTAAATTCAGAAATCAACAAATATCTGTCCATCAGAGCAAGTTCTATCTATTCGGATCGCAACAAACGATATCCTGGTGTGGGAACAATTGTAGCCGACCCATGGCTTTATTTGTACAGATGGAGTGCATTGATGCCAATTGGTGTTACCGAAAACGGTCACAATTTGCGTGAGGCTGCTTATGAAATAGGTGCCTCTAATACCGACAATCTTGAAAATAAATATTATAACATCAATTTAGGCTTTACCGTTAATTTTACTAAGGATTGGGATTTTAGATTCGATTATACATACGATCATCAAATGCAGGAGCGCAATTCTTCTGTCATGGAATATGAGGCAGGGCAAACATGGTACAGTCCTTCTGAATTGTTCGTGGATGGAAAACCTGTATTCGTGGATGAGTTGGGCAATGTTTCTCCTGATGGAACGATGAGAGCCTATACGTTCCCGCTGCAGAAATATTTCTCTAACAACACAGCATCCAATGTAAGGGGTTACAATCGATTTGTAAATAGAAATACAATTAACGCATACACCACCTATAACTTGTATCTCGATCAGGAGAAAGAACATGCATTTAAGTTCATGGCTGGTATGAATGCAGTTGGAAGTAAGGGCAGATGGATGCAAGGTCAGAAGAACGATTTGATTGATTTGGAGAATCCTCAGTTTCCATTGGCTACCGGCGATCAATTTATATCAGGCGACCGTTTCTGGGAAGGACAGATGGGCTTCTTCGGACGTATCAACTATAATTTTGCAGACAGATATCTTTTGGAAGGCAACATACGCCGCGATGGTTCTTCAAAATTCCCCAGTCATTTAAGATGGGAATGGTTCCCCTCGTTCTCTGCAGGATGGGTGTTTAGTAACGAAGCTTTCATGGAGTCGATTTCCAAGGTTTTCTCTTTCGGAAAGTTGAGGGCTTCATGGGGTAGCATCGGCGATCAGACAGTTCCTAACACGCTCTACAAATCAATTCTTAGTGGTGGAGATTCTAATTGGCTGGGAATGGAAAGCAGCAAGAGAAAGTACTATGGAACCCCATCAATCATCGATTATGATATTTCGTGGCAGCGAATTGAAACATTGGATTTCGGTGTAGATTTGCGCTTCTTTAGAAACGAGTTTGGAATAACTTTTGATTGGTTCCAGCGTTATACAAAAGATATGATCATACCCGGTGAAAGTCTTCCCTTTACATTAGGTACTGGTGCTCCAGAAGGTAACTATGGAGACTTGAGAACCAGAGGATGGGAATTGTCATTAGATTATAGACATCGGTTTGCAAATGGCTTAGGTATTAATATGACAGCCATGATATCCGACTCTTATACAGATATAACAAAAGGTGCAGATCACTTAATTGCTTGGGAAAATCGTTCAGTTTACAACTCCTATTCAACGGGTAGACGTTATGGTGACATCTATGGACTGGTAACGGATCGTTTGTTCCAAAAAGATGATTTTGTTTATGATACGGATGGAAATCTTGTTAAAACGAACGTCATTTATAAAGGTACCATACGCAAAACCAATCAGCAGTCGACCAAATACCCGGTTTATCAGGTGCATTATGAAAACGGCGATAAGTTGATGTTTGCCCCTGGTGACGTCAAGTTTGTCGATGTGGATCATGATGGTTACATCACTCCTGGTGCAGCAACCAATGGAGATCATGGTGATTTAACGGTTATAGGAAACTCTACACCGCGTTATGAATACAGTTTCAGATTAGGATTGGATTATAAAGGTTTCGACTTTTCCATCTTCTGCCAAGGCATTGGCAAGCGTAAGATCTGGGGAAGTGGTCAGCTGGCCATACCAGGATATAGTGCTAAGGAAGGCGCTATGCCAAAAACATTTGCAACAGAATATTGGACACCTGAACGAACAGACGCTTTCTATCCAAGAGCTTGGGATTTAGGTGGTTCAAACTCAGGCTTCGGCATGCAAGTGCAAAGCAAATATTTACTGAACATGGCTTACCTGAGAATCAAAAACATCAACATGGGATATTCTTTACCCAAGAATGTGCTATCTAAGTTATATTTAACCAAAGCAAGAGTATATTTGTCGTTAGAGAATTTCTTCACTTTTGACAAATTAAGAGGTTTGCCAATTGATCCTGAAGCCATCTCTGGTTACTCTATGTTTAGCGATCGAAATAATTACAATCTTTCACGTACGGGAACAGGAACTCCTGTGTTCAAGTCTGTTTCTTGCGGTATTCAATTATCCTTTTAATTAAAGAAATTATGAGACGATATAAATTTTTATTATTCATTATATGTGCTGCAATCTTTACGAGTTGCAACGACATATTGGATCGTCCTTCGATAACTACAGCCGAAGATGATACCTACTGGAACAACGAACAAAAGGTTCGTTTGTATGCCAATTCATTTTACTCGTATTTCTTTGTCGGGTATGGTTTGAAATATTCTGACGTAGCATATACGCCAACAAATTATAATTTTAACGATGATGTTGTCACCCTTTCGACGCAACCTCAGTTTAACCGTGTTGTTCCTACTTCGTTAGGGAGTACGTCTTTGGGACTCATGTGGAAAAGTGATTTTGCAGGTCCAACATGGAATTTTTCCTGGATTCGCAAGTCTAATGTGATGATTGACCGTTTAGAAAGAGATATGGGAAGCGTGCTCAATGCCAATGCATATAATCATTGGATGGGAGTAGCTCGCTTTTTCAGAGGGTTAGAATATGCTCGTTTGGTGAATGTGTTTGGTGATGTGCCTTATTATAACCATGAAGTCAAAAATACTGATTACGATGCGTTGTATAAAGACCGCACACCTCGCAACGAAGTGATGGATTCTGTTTACAATGATTTTGTATATGCCATGCAAAATGTGCGACTGAATGACGGAGAAATGTATGTGAATCGTTATGTTGTTGCATCGTTTGTGTCAAGATGGGCACTTTTTGAAGGCAGTTGGCAGAAGTATTACTATCACAATGACGAAAGAGCAAGCAAATTCTTCCAACTGGCTATTGAAGCCGGAGACATGGTCATCAATAGCGGAAAGTATGATATCGAACTGGATTTCCGTTCTTTATTCGGATCTACAGATCTTGCTAAGACCAAAGATTGCATACTTTACAGACGATATGATCCCGGTCAGGGCATCACTCATTGTGTTGCCTCGAAATGTAACATGAACTCTCCTACGGATGTAGGACCAAACTTGGATTTAATCAAGGCGTTTATTTGTACAGACGGCAAGGATTATCAGTCTTCTGATGTTCAAAACGCCAAAGATTTCTCTATGGAGAACATGATAAAGACCCGTGACTCGCGCTTTGAAGCTTCGTTCTATGATGCTCCAACACCTTTGTCTAAAAGTTCTTATCTGTATATTACTAAATTTATTCCCCGCCAAGCTTTGGATTATCTGAAAACTGGTGGAACTCCGGCAGCAGAGTTTCAGGGAGAAAAGAACATTACAGCATACCCTGTGATGAGATATGCTGAAGTTTTGTTGAACTGGATAGAAGCAAAAGCTGAATATGCCACAGTGGGCGGTCCCGCAGTAATGCAAAGCGACATCGATATTTCTATTAATAAGATTCGCAATCGTCCTTTGGCTGAAGAAGCCATTGCAAAAGGGGTAAAGAAAACAGACCCTATGCAGTTAACTAATCTCAACCAAGATCCGAACAGGGATAAATCGGTTTCGCCGTTGTTGTGGGAAATCCGTCGCGAGCGCAGAATGGAACTTGCATTTGAATATGCTCGAATTATAGATCTTCGTCGTTGGGGAAAACTCAACTACATGGACACAGAGGCCAACGAAGATTTATTGATTGGTACTTGGGTTAACTTCCCCAAGGAAGCAAAAGATCAATTGAAACCCGCCAATGCCAAGAAAATCCGCGTGGTGAAAGCCAATGGCAAAAAGGTGACTTTTGATGGAACTAACGGTGCAGAAATGGTAGGATTCTTCTATCCATTAGAGAATTTACCACGATTCCCATTCCTGGATCTTCCAAATGTTAATCCATATCTAGCTCCAATTGGTACTAACCAAATCGTTGATTATAAAAACAAAGGCTATCAGCTGACACAAACTGAAGGCTGGCCTTCAACAGCGAACTAACATTTTTTGTATTTTAATAAAATAAGAAACTATGATGAAACATATTAATAATATAGGACTGATGGTCATCGCGTTGCTTTGCTGTTATGTTTTTACAGCTTGTGACGAGGACTATCCGGCAAGTACGGTTGATCCTTATGAAACCGAATTGCTTGCCATCAAAATCTTGAATGCCGGACCTGATGGAAACAGAGTGGTCGAAGGAACGATAGATGAAGAAAATAAGATGATTAATTTCCCGAGACTTGAAGTTGAATCAAACTTTTCTGCTTTGCGGGTAGAAGCAACTTTATCACAAGGAGCACATCTTAAAGATTCTGTATTTGATTTCTCTATGGATGAGGCTGATGCCTATAAAACGCTTATCCTCAGGGTGATGAATCAAAAGCGCTACAAAGATTATTTCATGAAGATAAGAAAGAAGATTCCTGTGTTTGGTGCAGACTTTGATAAGCCTTCTGTTTACAACTTCTCTGGAGACAAAGTTTACGGAAGCTATAAATCTTTGTTAACGCGCTGTGCCGACTTTGATGGAGAACATGTGTTGGTAGTCACAAGAAGTGAAACGAAACCTCATTTGTTGAAAGTTTCTGACTTGAAGGAAGGAAAAATCAATCCAATTAAATTGGATTTGACAGGTGTGTCAGGTGGAACATTCCCCTACAACACTGGTGCTCTATCGGGTGGACACATCTATCTCGCGTCGCTTTCGGGTGGTCATGCTTCACCACTTAAGATTTACTATTATGAAACTCCGACCTCTGCACCAGAGTTGATAGCAGATATTAATGTTGGAAAAATCGAGGGTGCTGGTAACCGTCATGGTGATGCGATGACATTGAATCTGGATGAAAGCGGTAACGGATACATTTTCTTCCCAGACAATGGAGGCAAAGAAGTTCTTCGATTTACCGTTAAGAACTTCAAGACCATCAGCGATCCGATGGTGATTCCTCACAAAATGGATGTGACTACCTTTAACAGCGTCTATAGAATTGAGAATTCTTCTGACTATCTCTGGGCTGGTATTCGTACTCCGATTATGTTGACCGATGCCAATTTGACCGTTAACTACTCAATGCAAAGAGATAACTTCCCAGTAGAGTCGATTGCGCCTCGCATCTTTACATTTAACAAATCACGCTATTTGATTACCTGTTCAGCTGGATTGGGAGGTGCAACTAAAGCAACACCGACATTATCCGTCTACGATATTTCAAAAGGCAATACTGTCAAGGAAGCGTTAGAGATATTTGACAAGGGTGAGAATCATAATCCGGTATATTCATTTATACTCGGCGGTTCTGGTAACGGTGCTCCTGGAACGCACACAAATTACTATATCGAAAAAGATGCGAATGGTAAAGATGCCAAACTGTATATATTTGCTTCTCGTGCCAATTCTGGATTTGTTATCAGCGAATTCCCTGTTAAGGTAGCTGAGGACGATTAATATATTACGACCAGATAGAAATGAAAAGAATAAATAGATTTATATTTTTTGCCTTTATTGTGATGTTTCTCTTTTCGTGTAACGAAGAGAGAGACGATCACAATAAGGGTAAAACCCCGCCTCCAACACCTTCAGGGCCGACAGCAGAGCAACCTATTGTTCCACGAAAGGAACTGCGAGGTGTATGGATGGCAACGGTTTGGGGACTTGATTGGCCTATGGGGAAGTATGATCAGGCTTCCCAGAAAGAATTATACTTGAAATATTTGGACCTTTTTAAGGACAACAATATCAATGCTGTATTCTTCCAAGTAAGAGGAATGGCTGATGCCTACTACACTTCACAATATGAACCATGGAGTAAGAGCATCACTGGACAGGCAGGTGTTGATCCTGGGTATGATATTTTGAGATTCTTAATTGACGAAGCGCATAAGCGAAACATTGCTTTTCATGCATGGATTAATCCTTATCGCATATCGACACGCACAGGCAGTGATACATCTTTTCCAAAGTTAGATTCGAAGATTCCTGCAAATCTTGTGAAAGACTATAACAAATATCGCATTTATAATCCCGCTCTCCCTGCAGCTCAGGATCGTATCGTGAATATTGTCAAGGAATTGATTACCAAATACAACGTTGACGGCGTTCACATGGACGATCATTTCTACCCGTATCTTTCAAGCGGAGAAGGCATGAATGACCAAAACGAATATGCAACGTATGGTCGGGCTTTTAATTCGATTGAAGAATTTCGTAGAGATAATGTCAATAAGGTTGTGAAAAAGCTTCATGACATGATCAAGAATACCAATCCAAACTTGGTGTTTTCTATTGGTCCTGGAGGGAACATTGAGAATAACATGAATTTGATGTTTGCTGATGTTGCAAAATGGTCAAAAGAAGGTTGGGTAGACGTGATTATCCCTCAACTATATTTCCATACAGGCAATTCAATCTATAATTTTGATAAGGGATTGGCTCGTTGGAGCAATATGATTACTAAGTCTAAATTGGTGATTGGTTATGGGATATATAAGTTTGGAGACAGCAAGCAAGGTTCTGCTTATATGAACTCTTCAGAGCTGACTAAGCAGATGCGTCTTGCGGATGAAGATCCTAAAGTGATGGGTGGGCTTTTTTATAGTGCTAAATATCTCTTTTCGAATCCTGTAAACATCATGAGTGCCATCAAGCAGCGCTACAAAGATCCGGTATTAATGCCGTATTTGCTGGTTGATAAACCCACTTTGCCCAATGCACCAAACAATCTCAAAATAATGAATGACATTCTTCATTGGGATGCTGTTTCGGGTTGCTATTATGCCGTTTATTTGAGTACAGGATCAAAAAGAATGGCAAAACTGGTAGCAACGACGAAGGATAACAATGTAAAATTGTCGCGACTAGGAACCTATTTTGTGACAGCCGTCAATGAAAAAAACAACGCTGAAAGCAAAATTTCCGATCTGATAAAATATGGTAACTAAGCGGGGCCATATTTAATAAGGTGGAATGAATCGAACTGTCTGGCAGAAATGCAGGATAAAGGATTCGGCATTTTGATGTCAACAGCTCGATTGCTTCCATTGAAATCTAATGCTAAAGTAATGTTTTTTAGATGGAATATATAGATGATAAAAAGAGGAAGGTGGTTTAGACTATCGACAAAAATCTGTTTTCATCTATATATTTCATTCTAAAAGATAACCCCCAATGGTCATAAAATGAACAGCGTACCATTGATTTAGATCTATATTGTTTAACTTTAATTTGTCTATTATGAAAAGAAAAATGCTACTAATTTGTATCATCTGTCTACCCTTCATCGGGCAAGCGCAGGTGTTGAAGGTTGGATCGATGAAGAAGATCGACCTTCCTAATGGACCTACAAAATCAGTTGTTGGGCTAAGTCCTGTGGGAGATTATATCCTTCTGTCCACAGCCTCTAACAACGGTCTTGTAAAGTTCGATTTAAGTACAGGGAAAACACAGGAATTGACATCAGGAAAAGGAACAGGATTTAACGTTAAAATTTCCAATGATGGAAAACAAATTCTTTATCCTGAGAGCAGTTATTCCAAGAATAATTTGCGTCGTGTGAGTTTGAACGCTATTGATTTATCTACAGGTAAGACGCAACAGCTTGTGAAACCGTCGCGCAACCTGCAAGGTTATTCAATTGGTGGAGCAACTGTTTCGGTTGTCAAAGACAACAAACAAAAGCTAACTCGTCTACAACCCAATGCCATCAAGCGCTTTGAGATGCCTACGTTGTCCATCAAAAATCGTCAATTACTGATTACTAAAGGCGGAAAGACACAAGTTTTCTCGCCCAATGGAAAGCAATTCAGCTACATTTGGCCTTCTGTTTCGCCTGATGGTACCAAAGCCCTCTACTATGTTTGTGGCGTTGGTGCCTTTGTTTGCGACATGAATGGTTCAAATCTCAAATCTCTGGGTACTCTGCGTGCTCCTCGCTGGTACAATAACAATGTTGTAATTGGTATGAACGATCAAGATGATGGTGAATATGTTTATGCCTCTTCTATCGTAGCCAAATCATTAAGCGGACAAGAGCAAGTCTTAACTAATGATTCTGTAATCGCCATGTACCCCTATGCAACGTTGAAAGGCGATAAGATCGTCTTCTCTACTCCTGCAGGTGAGGCATACATGATTGACATTAACATTAACAATTGATAAAGTACAATGCTATGAAGAAATATATTTTGCTCACGTTATCATTGCTCTTTGCATCTGTTGCCCTTCAAGCAAGAAACGGCGACAATGATGTCCGTATTTATTTGAATGCGGGGCATGGCAGCTGGGGGCCTAACGACAGGCCGATGGCAACAATTCCGTATCCAGCAAATCCAGAAACTGGTCGTCCTGACACACTTGGTTTTTATGAGACAAACACCAACTTATGGAAAATCCTGAAGTTGGGCAAAACGCTGGAAAAGATGGGTGTGAAACACGAGAATATTCTTTATTCCAGAACACTCAATGGTCCTTATCCTTATGTGAAAGGTGCACCCGATGAGGAGAAATACAATCGTAATTTGTCGGAAATCTGTGCTGAAGTTGAAGCAAATAATATGGATATGTTTATCTCCATTCACTCAAACGCAGCAGCAGACGGCTCACTTACTAACTATCCTTTATTCCTTTATCGTGGACAAGATGGTAAAGGAAATGACTGGTCACCAGGAAGTTATGATATGTGTAAAGCATGTTGGGAGCCACATTTCGTGAACGACATTGATATATACAGCTATTACAGCAAGACCCAGATGAATATTCGAGGCGACTCTACATTCTATGGAGGAGCTTGGGTTAGTCCTGTGACAGGGAAAAAAGGCTATTTGGGCGTACTTCGTCATGGCGTTCCCGGTTTCTTGCTTGAAGGTTATTTCCATACATACCAGCCAGCTCGTCACCGTGCCCTCAATCCTGACTATTGTGGACAAGAAGGTATACGCGTAGCACGAGGCGTTTGTGATTACTTTAACCTCGCACCTGAAAAAACAGGTTATATCATGGGAACAGTGAAAGACATGCATGAGAAAATTGTTCACCAACTGTTCAACTATGCGCCAAATACAAACGATCAATGGTTGCCACTCAATGGTGCAGAAGTCACCCTTTTGAAAGATGGAAATCAGGTAGGAACTTACAAAGTTGATAATAATTACAACGGAGTTTTTGTTTTCGAAGGACTTGCTCCTGGCGATTATACACTTTCTGTAAAAGCAGATGGTTACAAAGAGCTGACAGAAGAGTATAAAAAAGAAATCAAAGTAGAAGCTAATCAGACGTCTTACGCCAAACTTTTGCTTGAATCAGAAAGCTATGTGCCACCTGCAATTGTTTATGAAAACTATCCAGAACCTAATTTACCGAGTTATGTAGGTGTTCCTGGAAAAATAGAGTTCTCCAATTCTTCGAAAGCCTTTGAAGATATTACAGGAAAAATGCAGCGTGCTATTGTCAGAGGTGATTCTACGATTATCCTATCAGACAACAATGGTGAGCCAGTGATCAGTCTGATCAATAACAAGACAAACGAGTTTGTTAAAAAACTCAGCATCAATGGTATTGCAGCTTCCGAACCTGATAATGATGGGTTCAAATCACGTCTAAGCGATATCGCTTTCACAGCTGATGGAAAGCTCGTTGGTGTAAATAGTGAGGAATGCCAGTTTAATGACGGCCAAGTCAGAGAAGGCTCTACCCGAGGAGAAATCTTCGTCTATAAGTGGGACGATTTTGATTCAGATCCTGCCGTATGGGTATCCACCAAATCCTCAGCCAACTATTATAATGCCATTGTTGGCCGAACGCTGGCCGTCAGCGGTCCGTCTAACGACTGTCATGTATTCATGTCTGCCGCTAATTACTGGGGTGATAAACATATCAAGCGTTTCATCGATTTGAACGTTGTTGACAACCAGATTGCAAGTACGGTGTTTACTGAAAAGGACATTAAGTCAACAGCTCCAAGTCCAGTTAACAAATTGGCTACAGGATTAGAAGTTCTTCTTCAGGTTTCACCGTTGGCAGACGATCAGTATGTCATTGATGGAACCGAATTCCTGCCTGTTGAGTTCAAACCTGCTAAAACAGTTAATGTCAATAGTGAGGTACTTGGTCAGCTTTCCGATCAAGATAATTTAGTTGGACAAGCCGCAACTGGTGTTTCTTTCTTTAAATATGCACATCATTCTATGATGGTAACTCCATTTGTTAAGGATGGTAAAGTTGGCGGCTTGCGTCTCTACGATATTACTGAAGGCATCGATAAAGCCAAACTCATTCAAACAAATACTGATTTACCAGAAGCACTTCCTGCAACAACCGATATGGGTACAGGAGCAAGTGTCGATGGAAAAGACATCAATTTGTATCTCATCGTGGGCAATGTGATCACCAAATTTACGACCAAGGGCATCGAACAGCCAGCCGTTAAACGTATCATGGCTTACGATTTGAAGGGCGAACAGCTGCCTGACAACTCATATAAGTTCACTTTCACTTCAAACGACGATGCACAATCTGCACAACTGGTATTCACAGATTCGGCAACAGGTGAGGAAGTAGGAACTGCTGACATCCCTAATGTTAAACAAGGAAGCAACACCATCACACTGACAGCCGATCAATTGCCAGGACAATCGGGTCAAAAGCTTAATTGGGCTGTAAGGTTAACAGGTTCTGCGGTAGCAAATATCAGTCGTTTAACCCCGAATGATGCATCAATGCAATATCCAAAGACTGTATTTGTGGCTGTTGACAACTCACCTGAATCCGATTATTTCGGTCGCTTCTATGTCAATGCATATTCTATTGGTATGTATGCATACAATCCTGATTGGACACGTATCAATGAAAATCCTTATATAGGTAAAGAAGCCAAGTGGGGGTCACAGTATCGTTTAGGTGTTGACTCTAAGGGAACTGTCTATATCTCCGATTGGAGTGACGATCATTCCGGCGTATATTTGATGAATCCTGCCGACCTTGAAGGTGAATACACCCAATTCTTTGTTGGCGAACGCAACAGCAAGGGTCTGTTTGTCAATAACGGAGTTAATGTCGGTTCATCATCTCCAGGTTTGTGTGTTTACGGAACCGGAGCAGATACGAAGCTGTTCGTTTCCTTGGAAGACTTTGGAAAGGATGTCGGAGTTTATAACATCGGTAACGAAGATGGTACGATAGCATCAACGTGGGATAAAGCTCCAAGTCAAATTTTTAAGGTTGGCAATTACGAGATTAATGGAAACTGTAATCTTGTTGGTGGACTCGACGGTGGTGTTTGGGTAGCTCAGTACCGAGGTGCCGGAAATAATGTGAAAGGTGTACCATCTTTGATTTACGTTAATCATAATGGTGAAATCGTATTCAATTCAGGTACACAAGAATTTGCACCCCTGTTGAATGGTTCTGCTAAAGCGGGATTTGCCGTCAATAAAGAAAACTCATTGTTGGTGATCAATGATGGTACAAACGTACTCCAATTCTTTGACATCACATGGAACGAAGGAGTACCTACGCTAACACCGAAATATTCGTATAAGGCTTCACTCACAGGTACCGGCATTCAGCAAATGGCATTCGATTATGCTGGTAATTTGGTGATTGGTCATCAGGGCGTATCGATTTTCTCTATACCTACCGAGGAGAATGTAACTACGGTTCCGGCAAAGAAATCGCTCGTTATCAATGCCACAACGGGCATCAACGAAGTAGCAGTTGCACCTCAATTGAGAATCTCCCCGAATCCGACAACCGGACGCATTCATATTGAAACGTCAGAGGCTATTAAGTCTGTACGTGTTTACAGTGTTTCGGGTTCATTGGTTGCTGAAGGCTTCGACGCCGATATGGATTTGAGTCGTCTGCCCAATGGCATCTATATTGTCAAGGTCAACAACTTCAATGGTGTTCGAATCATTAAGCGATAATCGTTGAATAAAGAAAGAATACTTTCAGCCGGTTGATCATCATTGAAAAGTTCAATTGAGTTATCAAATATCGGCAAAAGTCGTTTAAACATTACAATCTGCAGGCATGTCTAAGGATATGGCCTGCAGATTTTTTTTTATTGCTTCTATGTATCTATCTATCATTAGCTGCTTTTGTGTGGTGTGATCGTTTTTTTACCTCCAAGGCCTTTATTTGTTACTGAATAACAGCAGTTCGAGGGGTATTGCTCGGCAAAGAATGAAAAGTCTTGGCATCTTTTGATGAAGGAGAGCGATGGTGAGGGCAAATTGAAAAAATCTTTGTAACTTTGTGACTTCATGTAGCAAACTAAGTAAAAGCACAATGAATTTGATAGCAGTGAGCGGTTCTGATCAAACAGAATGGGCTTTTGTTGAGCAAGGCGAATTGGTTGACTTGCAAAAAACCGAAGGCCTGAATCCGTATTTTCAAACCCGCAGAGAGATGAGCAGGAGCATTCGGTTGGGTTTGGGCGAAGCCTACTTCAAGCGAAAGCTGGGTCACGTTTATTTTTATGGGGCCGGATGTAATGGCGGGGATAGGAAGAGAATGGTGGGTCACTCCTTAGTTGCACAGTTTAAGACACCGGTCACGGTAGAGAGCGACTTGCTGGGTGCCACTCGTTCCATGTGCATGGATTCGGCAGGTATTGTGTGTATTTTGGGTACAGGCTCCAACTCGTGTTTCTATGATGGTACTCAAATCGTTAAAAATGTGCGTGCCGGCGGTTATATCTTGGGAGATGAAGGCAGCGCGTCGTCTATTGGACGCGCTTTTCTTTCGGATGTATTGAAAGAGTTGGCACCTTCTGAACTGATCTCTTCTTTTTATTTTCAGCATCAAACGACAGCCCATGAAGTGATGCGTGCTGTTTACGACAAGCCGCTTCCGCATTATTATTTATCCTCGATAGCAACCTTTTTGGCCGATTATCAACACATGGAATATGTGCGGGGTTTGGTGACTGATAATTTTAAGCGTTTCCTCACGCGTAATTTGTTCCAGTATGCGTACCATCAATATCCCGTGTATTTTACGGGAAAAACGGCCATGACCTTTGCGCCTTTGTTGCGAGCAGTTTGTCGTGAGGCGGGTTTCGAACCTGAAATGATTAACGATTATGTGGTTGAGGGACTGATGAAATATCACGCCACGCATCTGTTGTCTGACTAGGGAACTTGATGTATCATGTTGCTGGTACTATCTATTTGGTTACGAAGAAAAGTCACACCTAACATTCTCGTGTTGACATTTTCTTGACAAACACCTCTTTATATTTCGCATATTTGTCAGCAACGCTCCGTATCTTTCAAATAATGAAAATATAGAGCAATAACGTTCTCTTCTGATAGACAGGTGATTACGGGATTTATGCGTTTCTACTGCACCTCATGTTTGTTTGATTTCACGTTTAAAGCATGCTTTTAGCTACCTTAACAGCATGCTATAAGGCTCTTAACCCATGTGTTTTTCCTGGAAAAAGCATGTTGATAACCACCTTTACTCCATGCTATTGCTCAAATAGACCTTTTACATTGCATTCGTAGGGAATGAATGTCGCATGTTTACCTATTGTTTTTTTCTATTTCATCGATTTGTAAGTTCACTGTTTTTGTCATTTATCTGGACAAAAACAGCACCTAATGATGAAGAATAATGTGCGTAAACTTGCCCCTTCAATGGTGTTTAAATATTATTTATGAATTAGGAACGTAAATTAACGGTCGCAGGTAGTGCTTTTGCGTCCCAACCGATGTTGGCATCAGCAAGTGATTTGAACTTGCCTGGTGTGATGATGCAACAGCAAGCCGTTCGTGGTGTTGTAACCGATGCCCATGGTGAGCCGATTGTAGGTGCCACGATTGTTGTGGTTGGTAAAACCACAGGTGCCATTACAGACACAAACGGTCGTTTTACACTTCCGGTAGATGCTGGTACTCAACTTAAAATTTCTTACGTTGGGTACAAGACGGTAACGCTTCGCGCAAAAGACAACATGCAGGTAGCGCTTGAGGAAGATGCCGGACAGCTTTCAGAAGTAGTTGTTGTGGGTTATGGTACGCAGAAGAAAGCCAACCTGACGGGTGCAGTTTCGACGGTTGATTTGAGCAAAACCATGGCAGGCCGTCCTCAACAAGACGTAACGAAAGCCCTGCAAGGTGCAGTGCCAGGACTTACCATTACTTCATCGAATGGTAGTATTAACGGGCAAGCATCTATGCGTATTAGAGGTGTAGGTACCTTGAGTAACAAGGCAGTGAGCAATCCGCTGATTGTCGTAGATGGCGTGCCTATGGATGACATCTCATTCCTGAACACACAGGACATTGAGAGCATCTCAGTGCTGAAAGATGCCGCATCCACTTCTATCTACGGAACACGAGCTGCTTTCGGTGTTATCTTGATTCAAACCAAGGGAGCACACCCGGCAGAACGTACAACTGTGACGTATAACAATAACTTCTCTTGGGATCAAGCAACCTATTTACCTGACTATCCCGATGTGCCGACGCAACTTAAAATGGCTTTGGAAGGCAAGGCGAATGCAGGTCAGTACGAGGTAGAATTGTTTGGTATGTACTTCGACAAACTTCTGCCTTACGCTGAAAAGTGGAAAGCACAGAATGGTGGCAAGATTGGTTATGGCGAGATGAGAAAATATGTCAGTGACGATAATGTGGGTGATTATGCCATGGTAGGTGCCACACCTTATTATTATGCAGACTGGGATATCAAGAAAATATTTTTTAACAATGCTGCACCTTCACAGAGTCATATACTCTCAGTACAAGGCTCGTCTGGTAAAACCAATTATTACTTGTCATTTGGCTATGATGAAAAACAGGGGTTGATGAAAATACATCCTGACAAGTTGAACAAATACAACGCATCGGCTAATATTACGAGTAATGTCACTGATTGGTTACAGATAGGTGCACGCATCAATTTCACGCGCAAGATGTACAAACGTCCTGACACCTGGTCAAGTACCTATCAATATTTGTGGCGTTGGGGATCATTCTTTATCCCTTCAGGAACAATAGATGGATTGGATCAGCGTGTGATCGCCATGCAGAAGCAGGCATCTGATCGTCGTACAACGGTTGACTTAACCCGCTTGAATACTTTTGCAAAAGCTAACTTAACTAAAGAGTTGACCCTGAATGCTGATTTCACCTATATGATACAGAACATGAATAGTGGCTCTGAAGACTTTTCTGTTCATGGTATTAACTGGGGTGGAGTGAAGCCAGGATATATTGTAAACCCAAGTCAAACTACTGTTTGGCGTGACAATTCAAAGAGCAACACTTGGACACTCAATGCTTATATGGACTATGATAAGAGTTGGGGAGACCATCACTTCAAAGCGATGGCTGGTGTGAATGCTGAGAAGACTGACTATATTTACCTGTATGGAAAGCGTAGTGGCTTGTTCGATGAGCAAATGCCTGAATTGAATTTGGCTTCACAAGAAGGACAAGATATTAGTTGGGAGCACTCAGCAAGGGCTTCTGCAGGTTATTTTGGACGATTGAACTACGATTACAAGGGCATCTATCTCTTAGAACTGAATGGTCGTTATGACGGTTCTTCACGCTTCCCTCACGATGATCATTGGGCATTCTTCCCATCAGCTTCGGCTGGTTATCGCTTCTCCGAAGAGGCTTATTTTGAGCCTTTGAAGAAGGTAGTGAGCAACGGTAAGTTGCGCGCATCGTTTGGTGAAATTGGTAATGAGGCCATTGGTAATTACATGTTTGAAGAACTTATCAATCAAACGGGTTCACGTTATGTGTATTGGGTAGAGAACAACGCTGCCAATGCCAATAAGCTGACCATGTACAATATGCCAAACTTAGTAGCCAATTCATTGACATGGGAGCGCATTCGCACTATTGACTTAGGCTTGGATTTAGGCTTCTTCAATAACGAATTGATGATGGGCTTTGACTGGTTCCAACGTGAAAACCGAGACATGTTAGCCCCATCGCAAGTCTTACCTGACGTATTAGGCGCCGCTGCACCTTATCAAAATGCAGGAACGCTGCGTACACGGGGTTGGGAATTTAATATCAACTGGAACCACACCTTTGGAGAGGTGAATGTATATGCTAACTTTAACTTGAGTGATTCCAAGACTACGGTACAAGAGTGGCGCAATGATGCGAAGCTGTTGAATACCAATTACTCAGGTAAGGTTTATGGTGATATTTGGGGATTCGAGACAGATAGGTATTTTGAAGAATCAGATTTCACGGGGCGGAATGCCGATGGAACATGGAACTATGTAAAGGGAGTTGCCTCACAAAAAGGCTTGGAGAAGGGCTCTTTCCATTATGGACCTGGTGATGTTAAGTTTAAAGACTTAGATGACAGCGGCGTTATCGATGGTGGTAAAGGCACTGCCGATGATCATGGCGACCTGAAAGTGATAGGAAACTTCTTGCCTCGTTACGAATATAGCTTCCATTTAGGTGGTAATTGGAAGGGATTCGACTTGGATTTGTTCTTCCAAGGTGTTGGCAAGCGTGATGCTTGGACTATCTCATCGCTTAACTTCCCGTTGATGCGTAGTGCAGACTTGGCATCTTATGCACATCAGGATAGTTATAACAGGGTGCTTTATTCGGATGATTGGAAAACGATAAAGGGCTATGAGATAAATCAAGGTAATCGTTACCCGCGTTTGTTCCCAGGAAATGATGGAGGCGGTACGGTATCAGGTATTAGCAACGGATCGAATAACTATTATCCACAGTCACGCTATCTGACGGATATGTCGTATCTACGATTGAAGAATATCACGCTTGGTTATACACTTCCTACAGCCCTGACACAGAAGGCTTATATCCAGAAAGCACGTATTTACTTCAGTGGTAATAACTTATTCTTGTTACACAAAGGACACGATTTACCTGTAGATCCAGAAGTGAACACAGGTGATGGTGAGAGTTACGGTGGCTGGGGACGTACAGCACCCATCACGCGTACATTCTCTTTTGGTGTTCAAGTAACCTTATAGTGTATAATTCCTAAAAATCAGCAATTATGAAAAAGAGCATTATTTTAGGTATTGGTTTGATTGTGGCGATGTCGAGTTGCAATGACTTTCTGGACATCAGCCCGTACGACACCTTTACCAATACCCCAACATATTGGAGTAATTCCAGCAACTTAGACAACCAGTGTAACCACTTCCTGAATAACTATGTAGGTTATGGCAACGCTGGCGGTGGTGGATGGTTCTATTTTAAGACCTTGAGTGATGACCAAGTAAGTTATCACGATAACTTGTGGTCTTACACCAACGTGGTTTCTTCTTCAGGTAACTGGTCAAGTCCATTAACAGAAATACGACGCGCCAACTATATTATCCAGGGTTTGAAATCCTCTACGTTGTCAGAAACTGTGAAGGCAAGTTATGAAGGCATCGCCCGCTTGAATCGTGCCTGGCAGTATTATCAGTTCGTAAGAGAATATGGAGATGTGCCATGGGTAGGTCATGTGGTGTCAACTGACGATAATGACGTGTTGTATGGTCCGAGAGTAGATCGCGATATTGTCATGGATAGCGTATTAAACGATTTGAATTTTGCAGCCAAGTACATACAGGGAAGCAACAAACAGCGCTTTACGGCCGATATGGCATTGGCAATGAAAGCGGATGTTACTTTGTTTGAAGGAACCTATTGTAAATATCGTACTGCTAAAGAAAATGCTGGCAAAGGTCCGGATGTGGCACGCGCCCAGAAGTATTTGAATGAGTGTGTATCGGCTTGTGAGGCATTGATGAAGAAGGGATACAAGCTCAATGATTCCTATCAGGGTATCTATAATTCGATAGATTTGAGTAATAATCCTGAAATCATCTTCTACAAGCCTTATTCTCAGAACGTTTTAATGCACTCAACAGTCGATTATACTTTGAATACCAGTGGCACACATGGCATGACGAAGGATGCTTTTGATGCTTATTTGTTCTTGGATGGAAAGCCAAAGGCAACCACGACATTGAACAATACCGATGCAGTACAGGCAGATGCGAATGGTGTATTTAACATCAATTCTTTGCTCGCCGTACGCGATAAGCGTCTGGCTGTAACTATAGATACGGTTTTGGTGTTTAAGGGAAAGCCTTATTCGCGTGCTGGTTCGAATGAATTTACTTCGACCACAGGGTATGGTGTAGCCAAATATGATAACCCTAAGGAAATGACTACCACTGATCGAAACAACATTGGTAAGCAATATACCGATTGTCCTATCTATTGGTTGTCAGTGATTTACTTGAATTATGCGGAAGCAAAAGCAGAGTTAGGCAATCTAACCCAAGCAGATTTGGATAAGAGTGTGAACCTTTTACAGAAGCGTGCAGGCTTGCCAAATATGACAACAACGCCAGAGGCTGACCCCGCTAACAACATGAATGTTAGCAACTTGTTGTGGGAAATCCGACGAGTACGCCGTTGCGAGTTGATGTTTGACAACTGGTATCGCTATTGGGACTTGATACGTTGGCACCAACTTGATTTGTTAGATTCACAAAAGCATCCCAACATCTATCTTGGCGCTAACTTAAAGTATTTGAAGAATCCTGAAGTTGATGTGAATGCTGAAGGGTATATGATTGGTTCGAATACCTTGAAGCAGATTCGTACCTTTGACAAAAAGCATTATTTCTATCCTGTTCCAACAGGACAGATAACGCTGAATAAGGAATTGAAACAGAATCCAGGTTGGTAATTGGTGCTTGATTGTAACGAGTGTTACATCTCATAGGTAGAGCCACACAAGTTCTTGCGATAAAAAGAATTTGTGTGGCTCTTTAACGTTGCCTCCAATGTTGGATGCTTTCCATGTTTCTGCAAAGTTGGCGTAATGGACATTTGGTAGACTGAAATAGCCAGCCTACCAAATGTCCATTACGCCTAAACTTGCCTCTCCAATGTGCGCTTAAACATTATTTATGAATTGGGAACGTAAATTAATTTAAATAAAATTTGTATTTTTGACGGTCGCAGGTAGTGCTTTTGCGTCCCAACCGATGTTGGCATCAGCAAGTGATTTGAACTTGCCTGGTGTGATGATGCAACAGCAAGCCGTTCGTGGTATTGTAACCGATGCCCATGGTGAGCCGATTGTAGGTGCCACGATTGTTGTGGTTGGTAAAACCACAGGTGCCATTACGGACACAAACGGTCGTTTTACACTTCCAGTAGAGGCTGGTACGCAACTTAAAATTTCTTACGTTGGGTACAAAACGGTAACGCTTCGAGCAAGAGACAACATGCAGGTAGCACTTGAGGAAGATGCTGGCCAGCTGTCCGAAGTAGTTGTTGTCGGTTATGGTACGCAGAAGAAAGCCAACCTGACGGGTGCAGTGGCTAATGTTGATGTAAAAGAAGCCATTGCCAGCAGGCCTATTACAGATGTAGGCAAAGCTTTACAGGGAGTTACTCCAGGATTGACCATTACAAATAAGATAGGAGGCGTAGGAACGGAATCTACCATTAAACTACGTGGTTCGATAGGTTCTTTAAATGCTTCAAGCGGAACGTCTCCTTTAATTTTGGTTGATAATGTTGAAGTGCCCAGCTTGAATTTGGTCAATCCAGATGACATCGAAACCATATCTGTACTTAAGGATGCCTCATCTGCTTCTATTTATGGAACACGAGCAGCATGGGGTGTTATTTTGATTACGACAAAGCAAGGTGCTGCCAATGATAAAGTAAGAGTGTCTTATTCTAATAATTTTGCATGGAACACACCGACCGTCATGCCCAAATTGGCTTCCGCCTCTGATAATGCTGACTATATCTGGAGAATCATGCAGTCGGAAAAATTGACTCAGAAGTCCAATATTGGCTATACCATAGACCAATATGCCATCAAGAAAATCAAAGAATGGGAGCAGAAATACGGCGGTATGTCGCAAGATGCATTGGGAGAGATGCAGGAAGGCCGAGACTTTGAGATTGTTAACGGCAAAACGTATTTTTACCGTTCTTTCGACCCTGTGAAGGAATTCACCCACAAGTGGACACCACAACAAAATCACAGCTTGTCGATAACTGGAGGGAACAAGAACACGCAATATAATATCAGTTTGAGTCGCTTAGGTCAAAAAGGCGTTATGAAATTCAACACTGACGAGTATGACAGATACACATTGCACAGTAATATTACTACGGCAATCACTAAATGGTGGAAAGTACGCTCTAACATATTGCTGACGCGTTCTAAAAAAGAGGAGCCTTAAAGCCTTTCCGCTCGGCGGTAACAGATATCAAAAATGGTAATCGGGAAAGCGTCACCTCAACCTATGTTCGTGCCAACTTGGGGACGGAGTTGAATCCAATGAAAAACCTGTCCGTCAATTTTGATTATACATTTTCGTATGCTAATGATGCACAGAAGCGTAATGGAGGAACAGTTTATGCATACAACATGTTTGCAACCTCTCCTTTCAACAGTTACGAGCAAATCTACTCCAGCTATCATGATGCCGTAACACAAAACAGCATGTATACCACACAACATATTTTCAAAGGATATGTAACTTACCAGTTCAACTTGTTAGATAAGCATAATTTTAAGTTGATGGGTGGTTTTGATGCGGAAAAGCGTGAAAGTCTTGGACATCACTCTAAACGGCAGGGATTGATAAGTCAAGACCTTCCTGAAATAGCACTTGCTTCGGGTGATCAGTATTCATTTGAAAAAGGTTCAAGCTATCATGGCCATTTCGCAGCAGCAGGTTTCTTTGGTCGTATTAATTACGATTACATGCAAAGATATCTGTTCGAGCTGAATGCTCGTTATGATGGTTCGTCTCGTTTCCCCGTTGGAAAGAAGTTTGCTTTCTTCCCCTCTGCATCTGCAGGATGGCGTATGTCAGAAGAAAAATTCATGCATTGGGCATCGCCTGTGTTGTCTAATCTGAAATTACGTGGATCGTGGGGTACCATAGGAAATCAAGATGTGGCACCTTATTCGTTTATGTCTGTAATGGCGATGAACTATTCGGGTTGGGTAGTCGGAGGTAAAAATATGGCTTCGCTGAATACTCCTTCCGTTATATCTCCTACGTTAACATGGGAACGAGTTACAACGTTAGATTTCGGTGTTGATGCTGCATTTTTCGACAATGATTTGAAATTTACGTTTGATTGGTATCGTCGTGTAACATCTGACATGCACACCGCGGGAGAAGCCTTACCTGCTACGTTTGGAGCGAAAGTACCAAAAGTTAATTACGGAGAACTTACGGGCACAGGTTTTGAATTGGGCGCCAGTTATCAGCATTTATTCAAAAATGGCTTAGGTATTTCGTTGGGGGCAACATTGTCTCATGTAACGGAAGAGATTACTAAATTTAACGCCCAAGACCGCAATATCTATGGCAATTACCAAGGTAAGAGGTTAGGCGAAATATGGGGCTATACATCCGATAGGTTGTTCCAAAAAGATGACTTTGACGAGAACGGTAAACTCAAAAAAGGTATCGCGTCGCAAGCCCTGTTTGAAAGTGGAAACTTCAAATTTGAACCTGGAGATGTAAAATACAAAGATTTAGATAAAGATGATAAGATAACATACGGAAAAAACACCGTAGAAGACCATGGAGATTTGTCTGTTATTGGTAATGAGCTTCCAAATTTTGAATACAGTTTCAACTTAGGAGCATCATATAAAGGATTTGATGTCAGTCTTTTCTTCCAAGGTGTAGGAAAACGCGACTATTGGCCAACCGGTGCTGTGGGTATTGCAGGAGGTGGCTCTGGATATATGGATGCTGCTTTTGACCATCAAATGGATTATTGGACGCCCGAACATACTGATGCGTTCTATCCACGCCCCGTTAACATGGCATGGACATCAAATGGTAAAAGCTATTTGCGGCAGACTCGATTCTTAGAAGATATGTCTTATCTACGCTGTAAAAACATTACGGTGGGATATACGTTACCGGCAAAATGGGTACAAAAGGCCTATTTCCAAAGCTTTAGAATATATTTCAGTGGCGAAAACTTGTTTGAGTTTGATAACATGAAATTGCCGTTAGACCCTGAGTCAACAAATTATAAAGCTGGCTATGGAAACAGTAGCTGGTCGTTTGGTAGAAGCTATCCGTATACAAGGACATTGTCTTTTGGTGTACAAGCTGTATTCTAACTCTTAAAAAGCAAATAATATGAAAAAGCAAATATTTGGATTGGGACTATTCCTGATATCCATTACATTCACATCATGTAATGATTTTCTGACCTTGGATCCACTGGATACCGTGAGCTATTCTCCGGATTTTTGGGATAAAGAGTCGAACATTCGGTTGTCGACATTAGATTTTTATACCACTTACTTCCCTGGATATAGGTCGGGATGGTCGCGTGCTGATTGGTTTGCCGATACCAATGTTGCAGACTGGACAGACGACATCGCACAATTGAAAGCAACATTCTTTACAAAGGTCGCACCGGTATCAACAAGTGGTTCTGGTTGGAACTTTGAAAACGTCCGTGCGTTAAACCTGCAAATAAATAGCATTGAAAAGTCGGCCTTGAACGATGAAGCTAAGAAGCACTGGTTGGGCGTAAGTAGATTGTTGCGAGGTATGGAGTATGCGTCGTTAGTTGAAAAATTTGGAGACGTTCCTTATTATGCAGATACGATAGCGCAAAATAATTATAATACACTTTACAAAGCACGGGATCCGCGTACGGTGGTAATGGATAAAGTGTTAGATGATTTCAATTTTGCGGTTGAAAATATTCGCGTATCTGATGGCAAGGCCGGCTTGACTATCAACAAAGATGTAGCGAGAGCTTTTGCGTCGCGCTTCATGTTGTTTGAGGGTACATGGCAAAAATATCGGGAAAAGAATAACGAAGCTGCAAAAAAATACTTGATAGCTGCGAAGAATTTTGCAGAGTCCATCATGAACGAAGGCAAATATAAATTGTGTAATAATTATAAAGACTTGACCACGTCTATGGATCTCGCCGGTAATTCGGAAGTCATTATGTACCGTGCTTATGTTGAGTCGATTGTAACACACAGTTTGATGGCATTCCAAAACACGGAACACGAGGAAAAGGCACCTTCAAAATCCTTGATTGACTCCTATCTAACCAAAAACGGTCTTCCTATATGTCAAAGTGGTAACAATATGTTTAAGGGCGATAAATGGTTCTATGACGAAATCGCTGATCGTGACCCTCGCCTGTATGCCAATATTGATACGACGGGAATTTTTTTGACGGGTGTTGTAGATGTTTGGGCTGTTTCTGGATATTTTGGCAACCGCTTTGTAAACGAATCGCTAAAATACTTGCCTGGAGGTAGAAGCAGCACTTGCATTACGGATGCTCCTGTAATGAAATACAATGAGGTGTTAATGAATTATATTGAGGCGGCAGCTGAGTTGTCTACTTTGGGCGCATACAATTTGACGCAAAAAGATTTTGATAAAACGATAAATGTTTTAAGAGATCGGCCGAGCACCTCTATGCCTCATGTAACTTTAGATGGGGGGCAATTGAAGGTAAACGGTGTTGTCATCAACGATCCTAAACGCGACCAAGATGTTTCGCAATTGTTGTGGGAGATACGTCGTGAGCGGAGAGTTGAGCTGGTTTTCGAAGGAATCAGGTTCAATGACTTGCGCCGTTGGAGTAAACTTAATTATGCAGACATGAGTCTGAATCCCGATTTGAATAAAGGGGCATGGGTAGATAAAGATAGATATGTACAATGGTACAATGCCAAATATCCGAATAAGAAACCGTTGACCGTTGAGAATTTGAAAGGCGTACATCTTGACGGAGGCGGAAACAGCGGGTACATTTTGCCAATCAAAGATAAGGGCAAAATGCGTACTTATTCAGAGAAAGACTACTTGTATCCTTTGCCCAAGGATCAAATCACATTGTATGAGTCTCGCGGATTTAAGCTTCCACAGAATCCTGGTTGGTAGACATGAGTCCGACAAAGAGATTTTAAGCTTATTGCATTAGTCTTTAACATAGCCACTTACCATTCTGTTCAAGTAAATATGAACCATCGGAATGGTGAGTGGTTTTTAATTTTATATCATCTATAGGGGAACCTGACAACTTACAAGTGTTTGTAATTAGATTTCATCAACTCAATGACAAACAATGGTATATATGCTACTCTCGTAGTAGGGCTTAACCCGAACTGGGATATTATTATCCAATTTCACCAAAACTTACGATAGTAAAACGGAAAAGAAAAAAGAGCTGTAATCAATGATTAACAGCTCTTTACCTTTATGTCGGGATTACTGGACTCGAACCAGCGACCTCGCGCCCCCCAGACGTGTGCGCTACCAACTGCGCCAAATCCCGATCATTTTCTAAAAGTGCTGCAAAGATAGTGACTTCGTGGCATATCTGCAAATTTATGTTTCCTTTTTTTGTTTTAAAATGTTTAATTTACATGGATTCATGTAGATATCGTTTAAAAGCGTTTGCCTTCACTCATTTTTTTTAGTAACTTTGCATGAATCAATAGAGATTATTTTCATGCAACGATATACATATATTTTTCTGTTGTTTTGCTTTACGTTTTTTTCTTGTAGTCAAGATGATGGGCTGGAGCGGAAAACGCAGAATGTGGTAGTGGATGAGGACGATGACAATACGCAGACGGCAATTGATGATGAATATGTCTATCGGCTGCCCATCATCTTCCACGTTTTGTACCAGAATGCTGAAGATGCTACACAATATGTCCCTGTTTCACGTTTGCAAGCCATTGTGAGGAACGTCAATGAGTTGTTTCAGGGTGATGTCTATGGGAAGAGTGAGCGCATACGCGTGCATTTCTTTCTGGCACAATATGATGAATCAGGCAAGAAACTGATAACCCCTGGAGTGGAATATGTGAAATATACCGACGCTTATCCCATCAATCCCAAAGAGTTTATGAATGACAATTCGGGAAAGAATGTCAAGTATATCTGGGACCCCAATGAATACATCAATGTGATGCTGTATCATTTCACGAAAGACAAAGATGGACAGACTTTGGGCGTTAGTCACTTACCGTATGTGTCGAAGAGTGATTCTACCATCTCTGGTCTTGAATCTGTTCGTCAAAAACATTTGACCAAGCGCAACTTGAACTACGCTTATTGCTCTTCTATCAACAGCACTTACATCAATTCAGAGTCCACCCGCTATGTCTTAAACGACAAAGGACGTAGAGGATATCAATATGTTTCCACCGATGTTAACGTGACCTTGGCGCACGAATTGGGGCATTACTTAGGACTGTATCACACGTTTTCAGAGAACAAGGCTCAAGGAGGTTATGAAGCTGTTGATGATTGTCACGACTCTGACCACTGCAAGGATACACCTTCCTATAATAAGGTAGCGTATGACAGCTGGTTGAATGACTATTTGAAGCATACTCCTAACAAGAACATCGACATTAAAGAACTGGTGAAGAGAGAAAATTGCCAAGGACAATATTTTGAATCAACTAACATCATGGACTATGCCATAGGATATGGTTTTTACTTGTCACCTGACCAAAAACATCGTATTCGTCAGGTGTTGTATTATAGTCCGTTGATTCCAGGCCCAAAGAAAAACAGGTCAACCAGCCGAGCTGCCAAGGAGGAGAGTGACGAGGTGTTAGATCTGCCCATACAAACAATTAATTAAAGGTGAAGATGACACAATATGAAATCACGGCACCCAGCCGTTTCAACCATACCATCAAGTTGCCTGCATCTAAAAGTGTGAGCAACAGGGCATTGATCATCAATGCTCTTTCGGGTGGAAAGATTAGTCCCGGGAATCTCTCTGATTGTGATGATACGCAAGTTGTCATTGACGCACTCAAGGACATGCCTCGGTTGATAGATGTCAAGGCGGCAGGTACAGCCATGCGATTCCTGACGGCTTACTTAGCTGTGTGTGGAGGAGAGCATGTCATCACGGGAACCGAACGGATGAAGAATCGCCCTATTGGGCCGTTGGTAGATGCTTTACGCTATTTTGGTGCGGATATTGAATATACCGAACAAGAAGGTTTTCCACCACTACGCATTAAAGGCAAACCTTTAAAAGGCGGTTATCTGGAGATGCCAGGCGATGTCAGTTCGCAATACATTTCGGCCTTGTTGATGATTGGACCCGTGTTGAAGGATGGACTTGAACTGAAACTGACGGGAACATTGGCGTCGCGTTCCTATATCGATCTGACGCTATGGACCATGCAGCAGTTCGGTGCAGAGGCTGAATGGAGCGACATTGACACGCTTGCCGTCAAGCCAACTCCCTATCAACCGCACGAGTATTACATAGAAAGTGATTGGAGTGCTGCTTCGTATTGGTATGAAATTCTGGCCTTGTCCAGTCATCGTGACAACACGTTCATGTTGAAAGGACTGACCGATGGATCGAAGCAAGGCGATTCTGTGGCGCGGTATCTTTTCTCTCTGCTCAGCGTCAAGACTACTGTAGAAAATGGTGAAGACCCACGTACGGGAGGCATTCGTATCACACGACATGTCAGGACGTTGCCGAAATTGGAATACGATTTCATTAATTCGCCTGATTTGGCACAGACATTCGCAGTATGCTGTGCGGTTCTCGACATTCCATTTCTGTTTACGGGCTTGTCTTCTTTGCTGATCAAGGAAACGAATCGCATCGAGGCTTTGAAGACAGAGCTGCGCAAGTTGGGATATGTCATTAAGGATCAGAATGGCAGCGAGCTCTTCTGGGATGGTGAAAAATGCGAACCTACTTTTGAACCTATCGATACATACGAAGACCATCGCATGGCCATGGCCTTCGCGCCAGCAGCGATTAAGTTCCCCGGTCTGCGCATCAATCATCCGGAAGTCGTATCAAAGTCTTACCCGCATTTTTGGGATGACATGCGTCATGCGGGCTTTCAGATAAAGGAAATCAATACGGTTCATCATATTTAGCCATTATGACAGTTATACTTATCCTATTAGGTTTAATCCTGCTGGCCGCTCTTTTTGGTATCTTTGCAACTAAACATGGTGAGGACACAGAACCAGTTCACATGCCAACCAGTTCATGTGCCACCTGCAATGGCGTTGACGAGATGTGTGAGCAAGTGTGTATGATGGAGGCTGCAACGAAAGATATTGAATACTTTGATGACGAAGAACTGGACCGCTTTCAAGGAAAACCGTCTGATCAGTTTACAGATGAGGAAGCGGATGAATTTGCTGAAGTGCTGTACTCCATGAAGCAAGAGGAAGTGAAGGATTGGAACAGAAGTCTCATATTGCGGGGCATCCACCTTCCTAACCAACTAAAGGACGAGGTCATCATGCTTATTTCTAATCAATAGACATGAACATTCTGCATTATACGTTTTTTCAAAACGCCCTGTTAGGTTCACTTTTGGCCAGTATCGTGTGTGGCTTCATCGGTACATACATTGTGACGCGCCGACTGGTGTTCATCAGTGGCGGCATCACGCATGCGTCGTTCGGCGGAATTGGTTTGGGGGTGTTCTTGGGTTTCAATCCTATTGTGTCGGCCATGCTGTTTGCTATCTTCAGTGCATGCGGCATTCAGTGGATGTCACATCGTAGTGATGCGCGTGAAGATTCTGCTATTGCTCTGTTCTGGACCTTCGGTATGAGCGTGGGTATCATCTGTTGTTTTTTGACACCGGGATTCATGCCCGACCTTCCATCGTTCCTCTTTGGTAACATTTTAACGATTTCCCGTGGTGATCTGTTGTTGCTCGCCGTGCTTTCTTTGCTGTTGCTCGCCATATTCACGCTGCTCTTTCGTCCTATCTTGAGCGTAGCATTTGATGCTTGTTTCGCCCGTTCGCAAAAACTCCCCGTATCAGCCATCGAATACATGATGATGATATTGATTGCCATGACCATTGTTTCTACACTCCGTATGGTTGGAGTTGTCTTGGCCATCAGTTTGTTGACCATTCCCCAGATGACAGCCAATCTGTTTACATATAGCTACAAGCGAATCATCGTATACAGCATTTTGGTGGGGTGGGTGGATTGTTTATTGGGTTTGATGTTCGGTTATTTGCTGAACATCCCATCTGGAGCAGCCATCATTTTTGTCAGTATCATCATTTATGCCTTGTTAAAGGCAATAAAAGTCCTTATATTCAAGTTTAACCAACGTGAGGTCTCACCATCTTAAAAATATCACTTTAGCCGTGCCTTTGATAGCTTTACTGTTGTCATTGGTAGGTTGCTCTACGCAGAAAAACACTGCCAAGAGTAGATGGTGGCATTCGTTTACCGCTCGGTACAACATCTATTACAATGGTTCGGTGGCCTATATTGATGGCTCATTGGAGAAAGAGAACGGACATCGAGACAACTTTACCGAAATGCTTCCTCTCTATCCTGTTGGAAACAAGAAGAGCCGTGAGCTTGGTAAGGCTAATTTTGACCGCGCCATCGAGAAATCTCAGAAGGCAATCAAGTTGCATAGCATCAAGCGTAGGCCTGAGTGGAATCCAGGAAAGCGAAAGACTGAGAAAGATCGTGAGTGGTTGAGTCGGAAAGAATACAATCCTTTCTTATGGAAAGCGTGGATGCTCATGGGTCGTTCCCAATTCCATTCGGGTGCTTTTGATGAGGCTGCATCAACCTTTTCATACATGAGTCGGCTGTATCAGACGCAGCCTTCCATCTATGGTCGTGCACGAGCCTGGCTTGCTAAAAGCTATATTGAGCAAGATTGGCTGTACGATGCCGAAGACGTCATTCGCAACATGCAGCGCGATTCCATTCACTGGCAGGCGCAAAAAGAATGGGATTATACCTACGCCGACTATTATCTACACACGAAAGAGTACGATAAAGCCATTCCTTACCTTCGCAAAGTCATCAAACACGAGATGCGTCGCAAGCAGAAAGCACGCCAGTGGTTTCTGTTGGGACAGCTCTATGAGGCCGTTGGAAACAAGGAACAGGCTTACAAGTCATACCAGCGAGTACTCAGACAGCATCCTCCTTATGAGGTTGAGTTCAACGCTCGTGTTGCCATGACCGAGGTGATGGCGGGTACACAAGCCAAGAAAATGATTGCCAAACTGCGTCGAATGGCGGTCAACGAGAACAATAAGGACTACCTGGATCAGGTTTATTATGCCATTGGTAATATTTATTTGGCCAAGAAAGATACCCTCCAGGCTATCGATGCGTATGAGAAGGGAAACAAAGGCGCTACACGCAGCGGTATTGAAAAAGGTGTGTTACTGCTGAAACTTGGTGATCTTTATTGGGAACGTGAGAAATATAACGATGCCCAACGGTGTTATGGCGAAGCGATAGGATTGTTGGATAAAGAGCGTGAAGATTATGAAGAGCTGTCTTATCGCTCGAAAGTTCTTGACGAACTGGTGCCTTACACCGATGCTGTTGCGTTGCAAGATTCCCTGCAAGCACTGGCCAAACTGCCCAAACCAAAACTTTATGCAGCTATCGACCGTGTCATTGATGCGTTGAAAAAGAAAGAAAAAGAAGAGGCTGATCGCCTGGCTGAGAAGAATGGTCAAAACTCGATGGCCGGAGGGGATGATAGTTATTTTGATAATCAAAGAACCACTCCTTACCGACCACCCACGCCAACCCCTCAAAAACAAGGTGATGGCCAATGGTATTTTTATAACCAAATGGCTGTTAACCAAGGCAAGACCGCTTTTGAAAGATTGTGGGGAAAGCGTGAAAACGTTGACAATTGGCAACGAACGAATAAAACGGTGGTGTCGTTTGGCGATACAAACCAGATGACAGAAGCGCAACTCGATTCCTTACAACAAGCGGAAACAGTGACAGATTCAATCAGTCAGATTCCCGATAGTGCCCAGAACGACCCGCACAAACGTGCGTTTTATTTAGCGCAGATACCGTTTACTGCCGAACAAGTGGTGGCCAGCAATCTCCAAATCATGGATGGATTATTTCATTCGGGTGTCATCTTTAAGGATAAACTGGACAATTTGAAGTTGAGTGAGAAGGCTCTGCGGCGACTGGTTGATGGCTATCCTTCCTACGAGCATATCGATGAAGCCTATTATCACCTGTTCCTGTTGTACTCAAGGCTGGGGCAGTCGGGTGTTGCCGCTCGCTACATACAGCTGCTCAAGGCACAACATCCGAAAAGTGAGTGGACCGTTCTTCTTACCGACCCTCATTTCCGTGAGAACGCGCAGTTTGGTGTGCAACTTGAGGATTCCCTCTATGCGGCCACCTACAATGCGTTTAAGGCTGATCGCTACGATGAGGTGCGCAGCAATACACATCTTTCATCAACTCGCTTCCCATTGGGTGCCAACCGTGAAAAATTCCTTTTCATTGGAGGTTTAAGTAAGTTGAACGATGGTGATGCTGACGGTTGCTTGGCCGATATGCGGAAGCTGGTGGAACAATTCCCCGAGAGCAGCCTTAGCAACATGGCTGGCATGATTATCAATGGTGTACAGGCTGGCCGACGATTGCACGGTGGTAAGTTTGACATGGGCGAAGTGTGGTCGCGTCGTTCGGCTGTGCTGAGTGACAGTGATTCCATTGCAGCCCGTCAGTTCAACAACGAACGAAACACGGAGTTCACGTTCATGTTCGTCTATCATCCTGATTCGGTTCAAGAGAATCAATTGCTCTACCAGGTGGCCAAGTACAATTTTACCCGTTATGTGGTGCGCAATTTTGACGTAACCATAGATGAAGATGCCGGTTTGCACTTGATGAAGATAGCTGGCTTCCGTAATTTTGACGAGGCTTTGCAGTATGCTCGTGCGTTTCATCGCCAAAACAATCTCACTTCTCTCGTGGGTAAGGCGCGTTCGTTTGTCATCAGCGATGCCAATCTTCAATTGCTGGGCACCACATTCAGCTATGATGATTATGACCGATACTATAACAAGCACTTTGCACCTTTGAAGATTAGTACGTTCCAACTGCTCACAGAACCAGCTGAAGTACCTATCGAACCGCAGCGAAAACCTTCGATAGAAGAGATTGACCACCTGCTGGATGATGGCACCTTTATAGACAACGGCCTCGAAATTGAGCCGATAGATCGTGGAACCCTCATTGTTCCGCAAGAGGATGAAACGAAACATAACGAACAGGGCGGCACGGTGGTTCCTACTGAAACACCCTTGCCAAAGACGCAAGATACGACTGTTCCTCAGCGTGAAACCATTCTTCAGCTGCCTGCCGACCAGCCTAAAAAGCAGCAAACCACTCCTCGTGAGCAACCCTTAAAGGTACCTAACGCCAAGACACCAGCCGTGAAGCCGCAAACGAAAACGCAACCAAAGACGGTTCCCAACAAGCCACAGCCGCAACGTCCTGGTGAAACGATTATTTATTTTGAGAACAATTCTAAGGAGAAGTCTCAAAAGAATAATCAGAAAACACCTGTCAAACCGACCTCCAAGGATGACAAGGCAAAGAAAAAAGCTGAACCAAAGGTCATCGACTTAGGTGATGAATATTATGATTTAGAAGGATTTTAATTATGAGCAATGGACTATTGTTATGGGTAGATGATGAGATTGAACTGCTTCGCGCACACATCATCTTCCTCGAAAAAAAAGGATATCAGGTGGTGACGGTGAGCAATGGCTCGGACGCCATCGACCAATGTCGCCAGCACACCTTTGACTTGGTGCTTTTGGATGAAATGATGCCGGGACTCACCGGATTGGAAACCTTGCAGCGCATCAAAGAAATCAGTCCGGCAACACCTATCGTGATGGTGACCAAGAGTGAGGAGGAGAACATCATGGATCAGGCCATTGGTTCAAAAATAGCCGACTATCTCATCAAACCCGTGAACCCCAACCAGATTTTGTTGACGCTTAAAAAGAACATTCATCGCAAGGAAATTGTAACGGAGGTGACGCAATCAGGCTATCAACAGAGTTTCCAAGATATTTCCATGCAAATTATGAATTGCCAATCACTGGACGATTGGATGGATATCTACAAGCGATTGGTTCACTGGGAACTGGAACTGAGTTCTACAAACAGCAGCATGACAGAGATGTTGCAGATGCAGAAAGAAGAGGCCGACCTCGGATTTGCCAAATACATCAAGCAACATTATCTCGAGTGGGTAGCGCCTTCTCAGACCAACAGGCCCATGATGAGTCCCGATTTGTTTAAGAACAAGATTTTCCCACTGCTCGATGCTGGCGAAAAAGTGTTTCTCATTGTCATTGACAACTTTCGTTATGACCAGTGGCGGGTCATTTCCAAGGAGCTTGGCGACCTGTTCGAACTGCAGGAAGACATGTATGTCAGCATTTTGCCTACGGCCACACAGTATGCCCGAAACGCCATCTTCAGTGGACTGATGCCCAACAAAATAGCCGAGATGTTTCCCGATTTGTGGGTTGATGAAGACGAGGAGGAGGGCAAAAACCTCAATGAAGAGCCGCTCATACAGACACAAATCGAGCGCTACCGTCGTCATCACAGCTTCTCATATAATAAGGTGAACGATTCGAGTGGGGCTGAAAAGTTTTTCGACAAGCTGCATGAACTCAAGAAGAACGACTTAAATGTGTTGGTGGTCAACTTTATAGACATGCTTTCACATGCCCGAACCGAGTCCAAGATGGTGCGCGAGTTAGCCAACAACGAGTCGGCTTATCGCAGTATCACCAAGAGCTGGTTCCGACATTCCATGATGACAGAGTTGATGAAATTGCTCGCACAGAGCGATTATAAAGTGGTGTTGACCACCGACCACGGCAGCATTCGTGCCTCAAAGCCCATCAAGATCATCGGCGACCGCAACACCAACACCAACCTAAGGTACAAGCTTGGCAAGAATTTGAGTTACAGTGCCAAGGAAGTCTTTACCATTAAAGATCCCCGGAGCGCACAGTTGCCCTCGCCCAACATCAGTACCAGCTACGTTTTTGCCACGGGCGACACCTTCTTTGCCTATCCCAACAATTATAATTATTACGTTTCTTATTACAAGGACACCTTCCAACATGGGGGCATCAGCATGGAGGAAATGCTCATTCCGCTGATTACACTCACGCCCAGAAAACGATAAAATGATGAAACAAAATACGTTAAAGACATTAATAAGATAAAGAAATGGAAATTAAAATCAAATCATTAGATTGCATAAAAGAGGCCGCCCAGCAGTTCATAGACAACATGGGAAAGGGCAACGTGTTTGCTTTCTACGGAAAAATGGGAGCAGGTAAAACCACTTTCATCAAGGCCATTTGCGAATGTTTGGACGTGGAGGATGTCATCACCTCACCCACCTTCGCCATCGTCAATGAGTATTATTCCAATAAGTTGCAAGACTCCATCTATCATTTCGACTTCTATCGCATTAAAAAACTCGAAGAGGTGTACGACATGGGCTATGAGGATTATTTTTACAGTCATCGCCTCTGCTTCCTCGAGTGGCCAGAGTTGGTGGAAGAGTTGCTGCCTAAAGATGCTGTCAAGGTAACCATTGCCGAGCAGGAAGACGGCTCAAGGCTGGTTACATTTTAGAACATTGAAGCGTAAACCTTAACGGGAACTTGCTGCAAGGAATAGCTTTGGGATAAATCCCATCGGCTAAACCTCGCAGCAAGTTCTCGTTTTTATTTGCGTATCATGACGGGCTACCAGCTTATGGTGAACGCTCAACCACCGACATGATGCACCCTTCACATCTGTGAAGCATCCGTGAGGCGGGCTTGATGACGCGCATTTCATGATTACTGCCGTGTGCTATTTCACGAAGAGCGTACCCTGGCATTGCATGTCGACGAAGTCTTCGCCATACGATAGGTACAGGTAAGTGATGACAAGCTGTGTCTGTTTGCCGGTGGCAGTCATGCAGAACTTATCTTTGCCATTGACCTTTCGTTCAATCACCGCCAAACTCATTTGGTAATGGTCTGTCAATGTTTTACCATTCAGTTGATATTTCATAGTCACAAGTAGTTTGTCGCCCTCAACTTTAGCGTCTTTTTGCGGAGTATATTGATCGATGTTCTGAAAATAACGGTAACCCGGCGGAATGGGCAATGGGATGTTTTCTTCGCGTTCGTCGCTGATGAGCCTGTTCTCGGGTATGGATGTTGAAGAGCTACCTGCCATTGGCTGGCTGTACATATCTTCTACTTGATAGTCGGCGACGAGATACCTGGGGTTGATGATGTCTTCAATGGTCTTTCTGCCGTATGTTCTGTTCAGGTAGTTCAGCTTACCCGCAAAACTTTTCGCCTGTTGGTATCCTACCTGTTTCAATAATGTTGTGTACGTTTTACTGCTTATCGGAAACTTGGTCATGTTGTGCTTGGCCAACAATTCGCGTACCTGTTTTTGCAAACGATTGTGGGTATAACTTGATATGTTTACCGGAAATACCGACACCAGCAACAGGATGGCGACAAAACTCCATGCCACCCACATCACCTTGCGCGACCGACAGACGATGAGACCTATGCAGACAGCGTAGCACCAAAGGTTGAACAACAGCAGGTACAGACGCTGTATGGTCACGCCATAGTCGGAGAAGCGGCGGCCAATGCCTACCGACATCAGCACCAGCAATGGCAGAACGATGATGGGAAGATAGCGAACCGCCAGCCGGTCTACCGGCTTTGCTTGGTCTTGCTGGTGAATAGGGTAGAGCAAGAACAGAATGATGACGGTGAGCAACATAAGCACCGAAACCAATGTAGACACCCATCCGTTGGGCAATTCCCAGGTAACGAGTATCTTTGCAGCGTAGAGATAAAGCGTGATGACGTAGGCTAAGTGCAGCGGAATGAGCAGGTAATGGATGATGCCGTTGCCAAACTTATGTTGCAGCCAGTTGTATTGACTGTATTTTTGTTCGTCTTTCGGCAACTGGAACATGAATAACAGTGGGGCCACCAGCGTGAAACACACGATAGCCGTGTCGGCATAGAGGGTGTTCTCAATATCCATGTTAAACAGATACTTGAACGATTGTATCAGCAACAAGATACCCAAGAACAGAACAAGGGATGTGCCGGCGGCGATGATGCCGCTTCCCATAAGCCTGATGAGGAAATTAATGGCTGGACGGTCGTTCGCTTGTTGCGCGAAAGGCAGTGTGAACCAGCCCACGAACATCGCGCCTACGCATGTTCCGGCGGCGATGCTTTGCCCAATGGATAGTTCGTATTCGGTGGCCCAATAGATGCACAGAGCCAGCCAAAGGGCATGTATAGCACCTTGCCATCCCCAAGCTTTGAGCCGTTGACGCATGCCTTCCGTCCATAGGTGGAGCGTCAACGACAGAATGGTGGCCGTGAGTGGATAGAACATGAGGAAGAATTCGAATCCTTTCATCTCTCCGCCATTGTTCAAATCGTGATTGAGGTATATCAGCGATAGGCATGAAGCGATGGTGAAAAACAGGGTTAGCGGAAATCTCCGCACAATGCTTTGCAGGCCTTCCTGCCAGTGCCGGAATGTGTCTTTGGATATGAAATGTGCCATTACTCGTCTTGGGTTTGATTAATATCGCAAATCTACAATAAAATATAGGTTACGCCAAGTGTCTTTTGATAAAAATGATTAATTTTGTCATCCTAACGTTTTTTCCCGCTACCTCTTCATCGCTGTCACTGTGGTGTTGATGGGGTGGAAAGGCACAACCAATAGCTTATGCAATTCAGAACCATCGTCAAGGTAGACCAACCCTCGTTTCAAATCTCGCCATTCGAGCGTATGCTCTTTGTCGGTTCATGCTTTGCTGACAGCATGGGGCAGCGGTTCGTCGAAGATAAGTTTCGAGTCACCGTCAATCCTTACGGCGTAATGTACAATCCGGCCAGCATTCTGCACACGGTAGAGCGCACCGATGTAAACCCCAACGTGGCCGTGTTTACCCTGGGAACCAATCATGTGTACATCTTGAAAGAAACGGGCGAGATAGTAGACAACTGTCAAAAGCGTCCGCAGCGCTTGTTTCGTGAAGCCGAATTGAGCGTGGAGGAGTGCGCTGCCTATCTGTCTCGAGCGGTAGAATGTTTGGTGAAGCGCAATGACAAGGTGCGCGTCATCCTCACCGTCAGTCCCATTCGTTATGCCAAGTACGGTTTTCATGGCAGTCAGCTGTCCAAGGCTACGCTGCTTTTGGCCACCCGCCAGTTGGAGGAGCGTTATCCCGGCGTGGTGACTTATTTCCCCGCTTACGAGATTGTGAACGACGAGTTGCGCGATTATCGGTTTTACAAAGAAGACATGTTGCATCCCTCCGACCAAGCCGTGGCATACATCTGGGAACGTTTTTCGGATGCCTTTTTCAGTCAGGAGGCCAAACTTTTCTTGGCCGATTGGCAACCTGTGAAGGCCGCTTTGGCGCATCGTCCGTTCCATCCGGATAGTGAAACTTACCAATCGTTCATCCGTCAGACGCAAGAACGCATCAAAGAGTTGGAAAACAAATGGGGTGTAAACTTGACGAATCAAGCGTGATGTGCTGCCTTCTGTTCCCCAAGATTCGTTCCTACTCTTGAGGTATGAAGAATTTGTCAGTGTTTTCTTGTTCCCATTGCAGCAGCCACCGCTTTCTGTCCAGGCCTCCCGCATAGCCTGTGAGGCTTCCGTTGGTGCCGATGACCCGATGACAAGGAATGATGATAGAGATGGGATTGCGCCCAACGGCACCGCCCACCGCCTGGCTCGACATGCTTTTCACACCGTGTTGCCTGGCCCACTGCCTGGCAATGTCTTTGTAGGTAGTGGTTTCTCCATACGGAATGGTCAACAATAACTGCCATACAGTCCTGCGAAACGGCGTGCCGTTCAGCAGCATCGGGGGTGTGAACGTAGGACGTTTGCCCTGAAAATAAACGTCGAGCCAAGTGCGAGTCTCATCAAAAATGGCGAGCGCATGATGTTGAGGTTGGTCACATAGCGTGTCGCCGAAGTGCTTTTGTCCTTCAAACCACAATCCTGTAAGCTGCTTGCCATTGCTGCCCATGGTGATGATTCCTAAGGGAGAGGCGTATGTGTCGATATATTGTTCCATTCCAAAAATGCTTGGTTGTTGTGCAAAGATAACGAAAAAGATGAACTCAACGGCCGTTAACCATGCCAAATGTTTGTGAGCATGAGCATGTTGAAGCTATCGTCCACATTCGTTTTGCTTTGGTGTTTACTTTTCGTTTATTTGCCTATTTCCGTTAATTATTCTATCTTTGTAACTTCAGTTAATACATCCAATGAGTTTAATTTGCCGCACTTGGGACTATAGATGATGCTGATTGATTCCGAAGTTTACCGATGTGGAATGGTTTGCTGACAACGTTTAGTCTTACGAAGTGAAGTGTCATCATGTGTATAAGTACAAATTTAGTATAGAGAAAGATTCATAATAATAAAGAAAAACCTATGCCTATCAAACAAAAGTTAGTCTGCGCATGTGCCTTGCTCGGCCTTTTGGCAGGACAAGGGCTGCATGCCCAAAACAAAGAGTTGGTTGATTATGTCAATCCCTACATTGGCAATATCAGTCATTTGCTAGTTCCTACCTTTGCAACCGTGCAGTTGCCGAACAGCATGTTGCGTGTGTATCCCGAACGAGGTGATTATACTACGGAACAGGTAAACGGTCTTCCGGTCATCGTCACCAATCATCGTGAGCGGTCAGCATTCAATATTTCTCCTTATCAAGGGACGCAACCCAAGGCCATTGTGCCATTGAATTATGACCACGAGAAGCTCACACCCTATGGTTTTGATATCGAGTTGGACGACAATCAGATGAAAGCTCGCTATGCTGTGTCACACCAAAGTGCCGTGTATGAACTGAATTTCTGGCAAAAAAACAAGCCCGTGTACGTCATGATCAATTCGCGTGATGGTGGGATGCGTTGTTCCGGGAACGCCATTAGTGGATTCCAGCGGCTCACAGACCGGACAAAAGTATACATTTATGCAGAGGTAGACCGCTCTCCCATGCAGATGGGAGCCTTGGAAAACGGTGCAATCAATGCGTCCAAGGCATCGGTTGAAGGCCGAAACGCTTGCATTGCATTACGCTATGCCGATGGAACGCCGCAGGTACGATTACGTTATGGCGTATCTTTCATCAGTGAAGAGCAGGCTAAGAAGAATCTGCAACGAGAAATCCAGCATTTTGATGTCGATGTCGTGGCAGCAAAAGGTCGTCGGATATGGAATGAGGCACTGGCCAACATTCAGGTCAAAGGCGGTTCTGAAGACCAGAAAACAGTGCTTTACACCTCTTATTATCGCACTTTTGAACGTCCTATCTGTTACAGTGAAGATGGCAAATACTGGAGTGCCTACGATGGTGCTGTGCACTATGATGGTGGCATACCGTTTTATACCGACGACTGGATTTGGGATACCTACCGTGCCGCTCACCCGCTTCGAGCACTCATTCAACCCCAAAAAGAAGAAAACATCATCGAGTCTTACCTGCGAATGGCCGAACAGATGGGTACGCTATGGATGCCTACCTTTCCCGAAGTGACAGGCGACTCACGCCGAATGAACTCCAATCATGGTATCGCCATGGTGGCCGACGCGCTGTACAAAGGATTGAAAGTGGATGCCAAGCGTGGCTATGAGTATTCTCGTAAGGCACTCGAAGAAAAGACTTTGGCTCCATGGTCGGGCAACCCAGCAGGCTGGATTGATGATTTCTACAAGCAGCATGGTTACATTCCCGCTCTCAGGGAAGGCGAGAAGGAAACTGATCCCAATGTGTCTGACTTTGAAAAGCGCCAACCTGTGGCCGTAACGCTTGGCACGGCATACGACGAATGGTGCCTGTCGCGCATTGCCAGCTATCTGAATAAAAACAAAGAAGCATCCTATTATGAGCGTAGAGGACGTAACTACCGAACCCTCTTCAACCATGAAACCAGTTTTTTTCATCCCAAAGACAAGGAAGGCAATTTCCTTCAGCCCTTTGATTACCGCTTCTCGGGTGGCATTGGTGCCCGCGATGCCTACGATGAGAACAATGGTTGGACTTATCGTTGGGATGTTCAGCACAACGTTGCCGACCTGATTAACCTCATGGGTGGGCGCGAACAGTTTGTCAAGAATCTGGATCAAACGTTTATTGAGCCAATGGGAAGAGGCAAACGGGAGTTCTACACCCAACTTCCAGACCAGACCGGAAACATCGGACAGTTTACCATGGCCAACGAACCATCGCTGCATATTCCCTATTTGTACAACTATGCGGGCACTCCTTGGAAGACTCAAAAGCGGGTACGGCAAGTCTTGAACACTTGGTTCCGTAACGATTTGATGGGTGTTCCCGGTGATGAAGATGGGGGAGGATTGACCTCTTTCGTCGTTTTCTCCAGCATTGGTTTCTATCCAGTGACACCTGGTTTCCCCGCTTATAACATTGGTAGTCCTCTGTTCAGCGACATTCAGGTGCGGTTGGGCAATGGAGAAATCTTCCATATCATCGCTAACAACTGCTCTGATGAGAACAAATACATTCAGCGGGCCACCCTCAATGGCAAAGCGTGGAACAAGCCTTGGTTCTTACACGATGACATCAAGAACGGTGGTACATTGATTCTGGAAATGGGTAAGCATCCCAATAAATCTTGGGGAGCTAGTAAGAAAATGGCTCCACCCTCATTGGATGCGGAGCAATAGGGTGATAACTGCGCTCGATACTTCCTATATGATTCACCCTTTTTCAGCACAGTGCCTGGCATAAGTCAGCCCCTTGGGCGTGAATTCGTGTACAGGCAGGCTATCCGTTGGTGCAATTCTCTACAGTGTGGGAATTGCACCAACGATTTTTTTTGATACTTTTAACGAGATTCAGTTTTTCATCTTCTTTTGTAATAAATCATGCCCCTCATCCGTTTATATAGAAAAAATAAGCATCATGAAGAAGTTATTGCTGTCTATGGCCCTGCTGATGGCCTGCACATTTACCATGGCTCAACGCAGTGTTGGGACGTGGTCATTGATTCCTAAGGTTGGGGTAAACTTGGCAAACATCTCAAACATGGACGTTGTCATTGGTGGTTTGTACCCTGATGGGCAGCAGAATGGAGTTGAGCAGAAATCAAAATACCGCGAAGGATTTATCGGCGGACTGGACGTACAGTACCAAGCGATGAATCAGGTGGCATTCTCTGCCGGTGTGTTCTATTCGGTTCAGGGAATGCGTTTTTCGCCATCAGAAACTATTGATAAGGAAAAAGTACACTATACGTCTGATGATGTTCAGTGGAAATACGATTACCTTACGCTTCCCTTGATGGCTCATGTGGCGGTTCTTCCTGGTCTTTCGTTCAATGCTGGCGTGCAGATGGGCTACCTCTTGTCGGCAAAAGGTAGGGCTACGTTGTCGCAATTTACGGTTGACAAGGAAGGAAAAGTGCATTATCAGACTGGCGAGAAGGGGAATTTGCTGTATGCCTACACCGAAAAATATGACAACCTGTCCTACTCAAAGCGCTTCGACGTTTCCATTCCTGTTGGCTTTTCGTTGGAGTACAGCCATGTGGTGCTGGATGCAAGATACAACTTCGGCCTGACCAAGATGAACAAATATACCCAAGATAGAATGAAAAACAAGGTGTTCACCTTCACGGTTGGCTATGTGTTTGACCTCTGATTAGTAAATACACTCGCTTGCAAAAGATTATTCTCCATCATCTTCTAAATTGTAAACAGAAAACGCTTCTTCAATAATGCCTATCGGTTGTTATTTCAAGAGCATGGAGTTTGGTGCCCAATAGCAATGAGTTTGGTGCCCAATAGCATTGAGTTTGGACGCTAAAGTCATTGAGTTTGGTCCTGGTTTTAAATATTATTGGAAATCAACCACTTACGAGTACCTGATTTGTGATAATAACTCTGCTGTAGTGAACAGGATGGTATCAATTTCCGTTTTTTAGTTCTCTTTTACACGCATATCGTATCTTTTACGTAATTTTGTGCGCTCAAACGGACAAAAACACTTCTTAAATGACGATTCAATGCAGATGATAAAAAGAATACTTCGTGGTGTTGGCCAAGTGATGTTTCAGGGCAATGCGCTGTCGGGTGCACTGATGCTTGCAGGTATTGCTTGCAACTCCCTCCTCATGTGCTTGTTTGCCTTGGCTGGAAGTGCCATTGGCACATGTACAGCTGTTGCCCTTCGATATGAAGCGGGGCGCATCCGCGACGGCTTGTATGGTTTTAATGCTGCGCTGGTAGGTATCGCCGTACCCTGTTTCATGCCCATTCATGCAACCTCTGTTTTGCTGATGGTGGTGGCATGTGTGCTGTCTGCGCTGGTGACGCGACTGTTCGAGCGGCAACGGTTTGTCCCTACGCTCACCGCACCCTTCGTACTCATCACCTGGGCAATGCTGCTGTTGGGTCACGTTTTTCCCCAGTTACAGCTGCCAGCAACGACAGCTACCGGTACTGCGGAAAGTTTCTTGCTGGTTCGGGCCGCCTCACTGAGCTTTGGACAAATCATGCTTCAGGGCAACAACCTGCTCACTGGCTTGTTGTTTTTCCTTGCCATTTGTGTCAATTCGCGCAAGATGGCCATGGAATCGCTTGTCGCCTGTGCGCTGTGTCTCGCCGTGGTGTGCGTGCCTTTTGTCAGTTCCACCTCGGTGAACAACGGTATGTATGGCTACAATGCCATGCTTGCAGTTTTGGCAGTTGCCAACATTCTTGGCATTGGCTCGTGTACTTACGTCAAAGCATTGATAGCCCTGCTACTCTCGTTGCTGATGCAGTATGCCGGATTGCACATCGGGCTTGTCACGCTCACCGCACCTTTCGTGTTGTCGGTGTGGCTGGTGGCTTTGTATCAGACTTTCATAGTTAAAACCAAACAAGACTAAAAAAGTGAAAATTAAAAGATGGTTAAGCCCCACCTTATGGGGCATTGTGCTTGCCGCGACGGTGAGCATTCCCACCTTGGGCAAGATAGTAACAGTGGACAAGTCGATAAGCATTGCCCGCAAATATGTCAATGTGAGCCTTTCGGAACGTCATGCTACGAGGGCTTCGCATGGTACACCACCTTATTATATTTATAACGACCGCCACGGACGGGGCTTCGTAGTGGTGGCAGGCGATGATGACCTGGGACAAGTGTTGGGCTATTCGCACACAGGAACGCTCGACACGTTGCGTGCAAGCGAGGAACTTAAATTCCTGTTGAGTGCCTATCGTGACGCCTTTCACCAAATACAAAGGCAACCCGCCACAAGAGCTACCATTACTACTATGCCCCCTAACCGGAAGGAGGTGGCTCCGTTGCTCACAACGGCATGGAATCAAGACGACCCTTACAGTCGTCGTACGGGGTACAATTACACGGGATGCGTGGCTACGGCGGTGGCGCAAATCATGTATTATCATCGCTGGCCAGAACGGGGAAAGGGCAGCTACTCGTATGTAGTGCGCTCTGACAACCGCACGATGAGCGTGGACTTCAGTCAGTCGGTATACCCATGGGACAAGATGTTGCCCAGATACAACACACGCACGGCACTTGACAATGCGGAGGCTTGCGACGCCGTGGCACTGCTCATGCGTGATGTGGGCGTGTCGGTGAACATGCAATACAGTCCCACATCCAGTGGTGCACAAACCTTCATGGCAGCCAAGGCACTTAAAACGTACTTCAATTATTCCACCTCCATGCTCAACAAGTCTGATGAGGGCGCAGCTGCTTTCACCCAGATATTGCGCAAGGAGATTGAAAATGGCTTTCCCGTGTACATCAGCGGTAGCGTGAAGTCAGGCGGTAGCGGACACGCATGGGTAGTAGATGGTGTGGATAAAGATAACCTGTTTCACATGAACTTTGGTTGGGGAGGCGGTGGCGACGGCTACTTCTCCGTTACAGCACTGAATCTTGCCTCCACAGGACAGGAGTTTGGAGGAAAGCCTCTCTCCTTTAACAAGCAGGTGCAGATAGTTTTGGTGCATCCCAACAAACCAGAAAGCGCACCCATTGATGCTGAACTTGCCGATGATGCACCCAACTTGTGTTTCAACTCGGAGGGCAATATGAGCGTAGTTGGCGGCATGCCCACCAACAAACGGCAGCCAGTGACGGTTAGCTATCACCACTTTAAGAACCAAGCCGACGGAACGTTTGCCGGAGATATTGGCTTGGGCGTGTATAACGAGCAGGGCAAACAAGTAAAAGTGGTGCCATCGGCATGGCATGACAAAGGCGGATACACCGCAGAGCGAGGCAAGTATAACGGTGGTGTGCTGCAATCAGGACAGCTGATTGACGATGCTTGCACGTTTACAGTGAATCTTGAAGAGCTTGCCGATGGACGCTACTATTTGCAGGCTGTATGTGCCAGCATCAAGGATAAGGACACCTATGGGGCATGGTGCAAGATGAAAACGGCACCACGCATAGGCTTTCAGGTGCAAGGCAACGGCGTGCGCCTATTTGAGAAGCCCGATGACAAGGCACCTTTCGCATTGGCATCACATCCCTATACGCTCAAACCGTGTACTGCCGGGAACAAAGCCACGCTGTGCTTGAGCATACGCAAACTCACGGGTACGCCTTTCGATGGCACGGTGAAGGTGTCGCTCGTGGATGATGAAAGTCATGTGGTTGCTACAGGACAAACAGCAGAGGCGGTGGACTTTGAGATGTTTGCCGAGACAGAGGTGAGGGTGGACATGCACTTGCCCGACAATCTGCAGCCCAAAGAATACAAACTGAAGGTAGAGGTAATGAAGCAATATGATGCCGACAACATTGCCACGGTGGGTATGGTGCATGGCAACGAGCCGTCTACGTTGCAAGTGGAGGCAGCTAAGCCAAGCGATAAGCTTTTCGTAAAACTCCAAGGAATGGTGCAAGACAACAGTGGAGCATCTATATCGCCCACAGACGTAGACCTCAGTGGTAATCCATTGCTCAAGATAGGAGTGGTGATGACGCTCGCACCTCAAGCCACCTACAACGGCACATTGACGCTTTGCCTGATTGATACGAAAACCCAGCGACGCATAGCCTTGGGAGGTAGTGCTCAAAAGCAATACAACTTGTCGGGTGGAGGAGATGATGAAATATTTGTTACAGGATGGCTGAAGAACAAAGATAACTTATGCGTCATCAACAACCGTACCTACCGATTGGCGTTAATGGGCGTGGTAGACGGCATGGAGTGTGATTTATGGAACGAGAATTGCGCGCCCTTTGAAGTGTCGTTTACGAACAGTATTTACAATGTTTATCCAGGTGAGACCACGCATATAGACACAACACAAGGCTCGCTACGCATGATGCGAGGTGGTAACTGGATTGACGTGCAGGGCGAGGACTTGGCACATGTGCAGGTGTTCGCACTCGATGGAACCCTGATTGCCGCCTCAGATGCCCACGGACAACATACGGTAAGGTTGCACGTTTCTTCCAAGCAAGTGGTTGTTGTGCGGGTGAAAACCCTTCATGGCAGCACCTTAACGAAGAAGTTAAGATAAAACGTAAGCCTCCATTACTATCTGCTTACAAATGAATCGCATTTTGTTATGAAGAGGCCTTCAAAAAGAAAACTCCAATAAGTTGTAGCTGACTTATTGGAGTTTTTCTTATTGACAGGATGTTCTAAAAGATATATCCAACGCCTATCATCAAGCGGGAAAAATCCTTTTGTGTGATGCTGTATTGAGCTGATATGTTGAAATGTTTGATGATATTAACTCCTACTTGAGGTGAAAATATGGCATGGTATTTCCTTCCTTCATTAAAAACACCTCTATTCATATTATCAATCGTAACGCCAACACCCGCTCCCGTATAGAATTCTACCTGTGATGACAGTGGAAAATTATAATTCAGGGCAGGCAAAATCACAACAGACCTTCCATTGAAAGGTGAATTGGTATATTCGTTCATCACTACCGTGTAGCTCTCATAGCTGACTTTAAGTTTAGCACTAAGTGGGTTGTTATGAAAATTATATGTTCCATTAATATAAAAACCAATGTGGTTTTCTTTGTTCCCATCTTTTACCAACCCTATCGGATAGTTAATACCGGTTTCGACTTGAAATGTTTTCTTTTGGGCAAATGCCACGAAAGACAAGCTAAGCATTAATAAAAACGTAAAAAAAGTTTTCATATAAAATTATTTTTTAGAGATTTTCAAACCATCCCAATTTCAATTTATGTTATCTGCCAAGATAACTAAATTATCTTTCGTTCGTTTTACAGGCAGACTTCTCAGGCCTGACATTAAGTCAGAAAGAGATTTATAAGAAAGAGGCTATTTTATAATGTTGTAGGAAATTATTCTGGATAAACAAGGTTCTTGTCTTCAATCTTCTGCAATACTTCTTCAAGGAATTTGCGTGATTCAAGCTTCGCCATGGGTAGGTCGTGTAACAGGTAGTTGCCACAATCCTTGGGTTGTGCGCCGGGAATCTCGCCCTCATAGTTGGCAATGAAGTTGAAGGTGCGTATCATCAAGTCGACAATGTCGCTGCTTTTCAGGTCGCCATGTATAATAAGGTAGTTGCCGGTGAGGCATCCCATGGGTCCCCAGTAAACGATTTTGTCTTTCCACTGAGCGTCATTGCGCAGATAGGTGGCGGCCAAATGCTCGATGGTGTGCAAGGCGCCGATGTGTAACACGGGTTCACGGTTGGGCTCTTTCATGCGGATGTCGAAAGTAGTGATGACTTCAGAGCCGACAACGTCTTGCCTACTTACATAAATACCACGCAACAATTTGTTGTGGTTGATGGTGAATGAGGGAATCTTGTTCATTTTTAAGTTGATGAGTTTGTGAGTTTTTTAGTTAATGAGTTGTTAGTTGACGAGTTTTTAGTTGACAAGTTTACGAGTTGATGGCTTTTCTTTATTCATGTGTTTTATCGTTGATTCGTCAACAGAGAAAGCTATCAACTCGTGAACTTGTCAACTCGTAAACTTGTAAACTATCCCACTATCTGTATAAACTCTTTAGTGACATGGAACGAATTGTTGGCCAATCGTTCCCAAAAATCATAATACTGTGCCGCGTTTGTATCCTTTAAAGGAACATCACTGATTACGCGGAAGGAGATGAACGGCGTGTGATAAAGGTAACAGGTTTGGGCAATGGCACAACTTTCCATGTCAACAGCCATGGCTGTGGGAAAAGAGGAAAGTATTTGTTGCATCTTCTCTTTGCTGTCAACAAACCAATCGCCACTCACAATGAGACCGCTGCGAATATTAGTTCCGCAGTCGATGGCGCACGCCTTACGCACCAATTCGGCAGGAGAGGCGTAGCTTGCGGGCATTCCCATGATTTGACCTGCTTCGCACTCTTTACCGCAATAGGCGTCGTGGTAACAACATTGTGTGCTCACAACCACATCGGTAGGACTTAATGACACATCAGCTCCACCCGCACATCCTGATGATATCACCAAGTCGGGGTGATGATGGTTTATCAATTCCACCGCACCAATGGCGGCATTTACCTTTCCAATGCCACATTGTTGCATCACGATTTCGTGTTGTCCAATGCGTCCCGTGATGACAGACAGATGTCGATACTGTTGTGTCTGCATGTCTTCGAGCAAGGATTTGAGTTGCGTGAACTCTTTCTCCATGGCCACAATGATACCTATTTTCATGACTGTTGTTTGCTATTTGGCTGCAAAGGTAGCAAAAAATGGTTGCACAGGCAGGTGTAAACGGTAAAGTTTTGCTATCTTTGTGCCTAAATCTTAACATAAAACAGCTATTCATGGAAGCTTTGAAGAAATATGGGTTGGATGTCGCCGCCATCGTCTTGTTCGTCTTGATTTCATTCGCTTATTTCGTTCCAGCCAGTCTGGAAGGGCGTATTTTGTTCCAGCATGATGCTTCAGCAGGAAAGGGTCTTGGGCATGAACAAACAGAATATTATGAAAGAACAGGTGAACGAACCCGGTGGACCAATTCGGTGTTCGGGGGTATGCCCACCTATCAAACGGCTCCGTCGTACAAAAGTACCGACACATTGAGCAAGGTGATGAACGCTTACCACCTGTGGCTGCCCGAAAATGTGTGGTATGTGTTTGCCTATTTGTTGGGCTTCTACATCCTGCTGCGGGCTTTTGATTTCCGCAAGGAGTTGGCTGTTTTGGGGTCTGTCATCTGGGCTTTCTCCAGTTACTTCTTCATTATCATTGCTGCCGGACATATTTGGAAAGTGATGGCCTTGGCTTATCTGCCACCAATGATTGCTGGCATTGTGCTTAGTTATAGGGGAAAATATCTCTGGGGATTCATCCTGACGGCCTTGTTTACCGCTTTTGAAGTAAAGGCCAATCATGTGCAGATGACCTATTATTATCTGTTCATCATCTTCTTCATGGTTATCGCCTTCCTTGTTCAGGCTGTGAAAGACAAGCAATTGGCGAGGTTTGGTAAGGCAACAGCCGTGTGTATCGCCGCCGCTGCCATCGGTATCTGCATCAACCTGAGCAATCTGTATCATACTTGGGAATACAGTCAAGAGTCGATGCGTGGCAAAAGCGAACTGGTGAAGCCCAACTCGGCCAACCAAACCAATAGCGGCTTGGAGCGCGACTACATCACCCAGTGGAGTTATGGCATTGGTGAAACATGGACGTTGCTTATACCTAATGCTAAGGGTGGTGCATCTGTTCCGCTCTCAATGAACGAAACCGCCATGAAAAAGGCTGATCCACAGTTCATGGAAATCTATCAACAGATTGGTCAATACTGGGGTGAACAACCCGGAACCAGCGGTCCTGTGTATGTTGGCGCATTCGTCATGATGCTCTTCATCTTGGGGCTGTTCATCGTGAAAGGGCCTATGAAGTGGGCTTTGTTGGCAGCTACCATCCTGTCTGTCATGCTGTCGTGGGGTAAAAACTTCATGCCGCTTACCAATTTCTTCATCGATTACATGCCTATGTACGCCAAATTCCGTACCGTGGCGTCGATTTTGGTTATCGCAGAGTTTACCATTCCGCTGTTGGCTGTGATGGCATTGAAGAAAATCATCGACGAACCCGAACTATTGAACAAGCGATTAAAATATGTATATGTCAGCTTTGGCCTCACTGCTGGGTTCTGTTTGCTGTTCGCACTGACGCCAATAGTGTTCTTCTCTGACTATGTTTCCACGGCAGAGCTGGAAGCTATGAAGAATATTCCTTCCGAATATCAGGGTGCGCTGATGACAAATCTTCGTGCCATGCGGCAGGCTATCTTCACAACTGACTGCTGGCGTTCGTTTGTGATCATCCTCATTGGTACCTTGTTCCTACTACTTTACAAGGCAAGGAAAATACGTACAGTATGGCTCATCGGTGGTCTTACCCTGTTGTGCTTGGTAGATATGTGGGCTGTCAACAAGCGTTATTTGTACGATAGCATGTTTGTTGAGAAGAGTGTGCGTGAAAATCCCATCGAAATGACACCCACCGACAAGCAAATCCTACAGACCAAAGAACTCGACTATCGTGTGTTGAATCTCTCAACGAGTACGTTTAACGAGAACGAAACCAGTTATTTCCACAAGAGCATTGGTGGCTATCATCCGGCCAAGTTGCGCCGTTATCAGGAAATGATTGAGGCTTATATCGCACCTGAAATGCAAAACCTGATGAAAGGAATTATGGAAGCCCAGGGCGACATGACGCAATTGAATGGCGATAGCATTTCGCCTGTGCTGAATATGCTGAACACCAAGTTCTTCATCATGCCATTGCAGGGTGGACAAACTGTTCCGCTTAAAAATCCATACGCCTTTGGTAATGCGTGGTTTGTTGATAAATTGACGTATGTAGATAATGCCAATCAGGAAATAGAACGCATCGGAAAGATGAATCTTCGTACTGAGGCTGTGGCTGACAAGAAGTTCAAAGAACAACTTGGCGAGGCCGTTGCGCAAGACCATTCATCGGTAGTAACGCTGCAGAAGTATGAACCCAATCAACTAACCTACGCGGTAGAGTCGAGCAAAGGTGGCGTGGTGGTGTTCTCTGAGATTTATTATCCGGAATGGACGGCCACGGTTGATGGCGAGGAGGTGCCAGTTGGTCGGGTTAATTACATACTTCGTGCCATCCAGGTGAAACCCGGTAAGCATACGGTGGTATTGAGCTTCTTCCCTAAATCAGTCAATCGTACGGAGACCATCGCGTACATTTCCTTTGCTTTGTTGGTGGTGCTGATTATCTTGGTATGCTTCAACGAGTTTCGTAAGCGTAAACAGAAGGAAGAAAAGCAAGCGTGATTGTGCTGTTAAGAAGCGCAGCGTTGAAGGAAGATAATATAACTTTGCGACTAAATTTAACAAGATATTCATGGTATCAGTAGAAGGTTTGAAGGTAGAATTTGGTGTGAAACCCTTGTTCCGCGACGTGAGTTTTGTCATCAATGAGCGTGATAGAATTGCATTGGTGGGCAAGAACGGAGCTGGTAAATCTACCTTACTCAAGATTCTCAACGGCCAACAGAAACCTACCTCGGGTCTCGTTTCGGTTCCTAATGACACCACCATTGGTTATCTTCCGCAGGTGATGAAGATAGCCGATGACACAACTGTCAAGGAAGAAACACGAAAAGCTTTTTCTGACAGCATGCGCATGAAGGAACACCTGGAGCACATGCAGAACGAATTGGGCAACCGTACCGACTATGAGAGTGCGTCGTACATGGAGCTGGTGGAGAAGTTTACGCAGGAACATGATCGCTATTTGATGATGGGCGGCGAGAACTATGAGGCCGAAATGGAGCGAACACTCACCGGACTGGGCTTCACTCAGGCCGATTTTGACCGTCCCACGTCCGAGTTCTCTGGTGGTTGGCGCATGCGAATCGAACTGGCGAAGATTTTGTTGCGTCGCCCTGACGTGCTGTTGCTGGACGAACCAACCAACCATCTCGACATCGAGTCGATACAATGGCTGGAACAATTTCTCGCTCAATCTGCCAAAGCAGTGGTGCTGGTCAGTCACGATCGTGCTTTTATCAATAATGTAACCAACCGTACGATAGAGATTACCTGTGGCCACATCGAAGACTATAAAGTAAAATACGATCAATATGTCGTGTTGCGCGCCGAGCGGAGAGAGCAACAATTGCGTGCCTATGAAAACCAACAAAAAGAGATAGCCGACACAAAAGCCTTCATCGAGCGTTTTCGTTATCAAGCAACCAAGGCCATTCAGGTGCAACAGCGCATTCGTCAATTGGAAAAGATAGAACCCATTGAGGTTGATGAGGTGGATAACAAACGCATGCACTTGAAGTTTCCTCCATGCCTTCGAAGTGGCGATTACCCTATTATTTGTGATGAACTTCGCAAAGATTATGGCTCTCATACGGTGTTCAAAGACGTTACTTTCACCCTTAAACGCGGGGAGAAGGTTGCCTTTGTCGGTAAAAATGGCGAAGGTAAATCCACTTTGGTCAAATGTATCATGGGTGAGATTCCGTATACCGGCACACTGAAGGTTGGTCACAACGTGCAGATAGGTTACTTTGCACAGAACCAAGCACAGCTGCTGGATGAGGAAGTGACGATTTACGAAACAATTGACCGTGTGGCAACGGGTGACATGCGACTGAAAATCAACGACCTGTTGGGTGCGTTTATGTTCGGTGGCGAAACGTCTGAGAAGAAAGTAAAGGTGCTATCGGGTGGCGAACGCAGCCGATTGGCGATGATACGCTTACTCTTGCAACCCGTCAACCTGCTCATTCTTGACGAGCCTACCAACCATTTGGACATGCCATCAAAGGATGTTTTGAAAGAGGCTATACAGGCTTTCGATGGCACGGTGATACTGGTGAGCCACGACCGCGACTTCCTCGACGGCCTGGTAAGCAAGGTTTACGAGTTCGGTGGTGGACAGGTGAAAGAACACTTGGGCGGCATCTACGACTTCATCCGAAGTCATGCGCAGTCGTTGGGTGATGCCGCTGACAACCACAGCATCGATTCTCTTCTGCACACAAACACACAGTCTGATGCATCACAACCTTTGCAAACTGCTTCAAAAACAGAAAAGAGTGGTGCTGAAGAATATCTCCAGCGGAAGGAACAGCAAAAGAAAGTACGCAAACTAAAACGGAGTATCGAGGAGAGTGAAGCTAAAATCGCAGCAATGGAAAAGCGAATAGCCGAGCTAAACACCATTCTTTCACAACCAGAAAATGCGTCTAACATGGAGTTGGTCACTGAATATACGTCTATTCAACGAGCGTTGGATGCGGAAAACGAACGATGGATGGAGCTTAATGAGAAAATGGAGAAACTTTGAACTTTGAACATTGAACATTGAACTTTGAACTTTTTGTTTAGACAAGCTATCAACTTGTAAACTCGTAAACTAAAAAACTCGTAAACTATAATACATTAAAATTTATGAAACATTTATTTCCAATCATGATGTTGATGGTGGCACCCACGATGGGGATGGCTCAATCAAAATCGGGGCTTGTTGAGGCTAATTTTAACAAGTCTGTCCGCCCAGCCGATGATTTTTACCAGTTTGCCACGGGCGGATGGCAGAAGAAACATCCGCTACCAGCGGCTTATTCACGCTTTGGCAGCTTCGACCAACTGGCTGAAGACAACAACAAGCGAATTAACACCATCTTGGGTGAATTGCAGAAGAAGACGTACAAGAAAGGTACGATGGAGCAAAAGCTGTCCGACTTCTACAAGCTCGCCATGGATGCCGACCGTCGTAATAAGGAGGGCATCAAGCCTGTGAAACCCTTGTTGAATGAGATGGAAGCCGCCAAAACGAAGAAAGATTTGGAGCAACTGCAATTGAAGTATGCCGCTCAGGGATATGGTGTCGCTTGCGGTACTTACTTCGCTGCTGACGAGAAGAATGTGACGATGAACATTTTGAACGTCAGTCAGGGTGGATTGACATTGGGTCAGAAAGACTATTACCTCAACAACGACGCGGCCACCATTGCCATTCGCGACGAATATAAGAAGCACATCGCTCGCATGTTCAGCCTCTATGGATTTGATGAGGCGCAGGCAAAGACAAAGGCGGATATCATTTTCAAAACCGAGACCGCACTTGCGTTGATTTCAAAGAGCATGACGGAGCTTCGTGACCCACAAGCCAACTACAACAAGATGACCTTGAAAGAGTTCAAGGCCAATTATCCCAACATCAACCTTGAAGGCATGGCCAATGCAGAGGGTGTAAAGAGTGAGTACATCCAGACGATGGTTGTCGGCCAACCGTCATTCCTGGAAGGATATGACAAGCTGTTGGCTGCTGCTACGGCCGACGATTTGCGTGCGCTGATGGAGTGGGATGTCATCATGTCATCATCAAGCTATCTCACCGATGCAATCCGTGAAGCCAACTTCAACTTCTTCGGTAAGACCATGAGTGGCCGCAAGGAGGATTATCCGCTGTGGAAACGTGCCACCAATCAGGTAGAGGCACAGATGGGCGAGGCACTCGGCAAGATGTATGTAGCCCGTTATTTCCCCGAGAGTTCGAAAAAGAAGATGGAGAACTTGGTACGCAATCTGCAAATTGCATTGGGCCAACGTATTGATGCACAAACATGGATGAGCGATACAACCAAGGCCGAAGCACATAAGAAGTTGGATAAATTCTATGTCAAAATCGGTTATCCTAACAAGTGGCGCGATTATTCTAAGTTGAATATCGACCCCGCTAAGTCGTTCTATGAGAACGTCATGGCATGCCGCCAGTTTGCACACAACAATCATATTGCCGAGCGTGCCGGTAAGCCAGTCGACCGTGATGAGTGGTTCATGACGCCGCAAACCGTGAACGCCTATTACAATCCTACCACCAACGAGATTTGTTTCCCAGCGGGAATCCTGCAATATCCGTTCTTCGATCCTAAGGCCGATGAGGCCTTCAACTATGGTGCCATAGGCGTGGTGATTGGTCATGAGATGACGCACGGATTCGATGACCAAGGTCGTCAGTACGATGCCAATGGCAATATGAACGATTGGTGGACTGCCAACGATGCGAAAGGCTTCAACGAGCGAGCCGATATGTATGCCGATTTCTTCTCCAATATCAATGTTTTGCCCGACCTCAAGGCCAACGGACGCTTCACGTTAGGTGAGAATTTGGCCGACCACGGAGGATTGCAGGTTAGTTTCTTGGCTTATAATAACGCCACGGCGAAGAAGCCATTGAAGACAAAAGACGGCTTCACGGCCGATCAACGTTTCTTCCTGGCCTATGCAGGCGTGTGGGGACAGAACATCACCGAGCAGGAAATACGCAACCGCGTGAAGCGCGATCCCCATGCGTTGGGCAAGTGGCGCGTCAATGGTGCGCTTCCTCATATCGACGCTTGGTACGAGGCTTTCAACGTGAAAGAAGGCGACAAGCTCTTCATTCCGAAGAAAAACCGCTTGGATTTGTGGTAATTCTTCCAGATTATTGAAATAATCATATCCACTCATTTGAGCATCAATTTCTTAAGTGAGTGGATTTTTTCTTGACAGTCGTTCACGATTTTCTTCAATGCAGGTGATTTGCAAGCAACCTGATGCCAAGAGTATTGCAAGGGTATGAAATGCACGGGAACGGCTATCTGTTATTTCTTTGTAAATCATTGAATATCAGCTAACAATAAAAATATTTATCGATAGCATTGTCCGTTCTCGGTAAACTCATTGACTTTGGACTGCAAACCCATGGAGATTGGAGGCCAAACTACATGACTTTGATGCCCAAACTCCATGACTTTGGAAATGCGGTCAATCTCTCTTATAAAACACGGTCAATGGGAGGTTTATGAAACGGTGGCTTTTTTTGCGGAAAGGGTGGTGATGCACAGGGGTGCATTCGCCATTCGCCCAGTTATTTTTAGAGTGTTTGCCCAGTTGTGTGTGGAATGATCAAGTGGGCGAATGATGGATGAAAGCTGCTGACGTAGCCAATCTTCAAGTTCAATCCGTGTGTGCTTTCAGCACGCGGTGAGGCATGCGTCCATGCCCCAACAAGTCGATGGGGCAGCCGAGGTGTTGCTCCAGCTCAACCATCGACAGCTCCGTGTCGGGGTGGTAGTGTACGTTGTGGTTGACACAGGCCACGGCCTTCACGTTTTGCAGGATGGAGCCTATGTCGTGACTTACGATGATGATGGCGCAATCGCGGTTGATATCGTTGAGCATTTGGTACATCTGTTCTTGGAATTGCCTGTCAATGTATGTGTTGGGTTCATCTAAAATCAGCACTTCTGGCCGTGCTACAATGGCGCGAGCCAGCAAAACACGCTGCAACTGGCCACCACTCAGGGTGCCGATGGCACGCCGGCGCAGTTCGGTGAGCTGCATCCTGGCGAGTGTTTCATCCACCATTTGGTGGTGCTTGGACGTGAATGGGGAGAACAATTTCTTTTGTCCGCTCAGTCCCGACAGCACTACTTCTTGCACCGAGATGGGGAATTTCTTGTCGATGTCGTTGTATTGTGGGAGATAACCCATGCTGATGTGGTCTGCAAGTGTTCCGTTTCGGTAGAACTTGATTTGTCCTTCGCTCGGCTTTTTCAGACCGATGATGAGTTGTACAAGGGTGGTTTTTCCACCACCGTTCGGTCCGATGATGCCCAGAAAGTCGTGATCGTACACGGTAAGGTTCACGTCTTGCAGAACCGTCTTCTGTCCGTACGCCGCGCTGATGTTTTCTAATTGGATGATGGGTGTCATGCGGTTATTTTAGTTTTTTGGCAATACTCACCATTTCTTCGCTCCAATTGTGGCTCAAGGGGTTGATGGCTATCGTTTTTGCACCCACCTCTTGGCTGACAATCTTCGTGCTTCTGGTTTCAAATTGCTTCTGCACAAACATCACTTTCACCTTCTTGTCCTTGGCCTGTTGGATGGTCTTTTTCAGTTGGGCGGCACTGGGTTCGCGACCTTCTTCCTCCACCGGGATTTGTAATAGCTCGTAGTCGCGGGCAAAGTAGGTGAGGGCAGGGTGGTCAATGAGGAAAGCTTGCGACTTGTCACGCGTGAGCTGTTCGCGCAGTCGCATGTCGGTAGCCTCGATGGTGTCTATCAAGGCTTCGTAATTTCGCCTGTATGAGGCGCTGTCTCGTGCATTGATGCTGACCAACGCTTGGTAGATGTTTCGTGCGATTTGCTTTGCGTTGTTGGTGCTCATCCAGGTATGTGGATCAGTAACGCCGTGTGAAGAGTGGGCCAACTCAATGCCTTCAGACGAATCAATGATGATGGTATGTGGTGCGTTCTGGCTCAGTTTTTTCATCCATGTGCGCTCAAAGCCAATGTTTCCCACCTTAATATACAGGTCGCTTTCGGCCAACTTCACCATTTGTTGGGTGGTTGGTTCGTAGGTTTCGGGGTTTCCTCCCTGGGGAACCATGGTGTTTACAACAAACTTGTCACCAGCAATTTGTTCGGTGAAATAACGAAGTGGCTCTATGGTCACCGTGATTTTTCGCCTCGTGTCTTGCGGGTCGGTGGTGCAAGATGCGAGAATGAGCGTGACCGTGAGCAGCAGAAGGTATTTTTTCATTGAGCGTGTCATGTATGTAATGCTTATAAGATGAGATTCATGCCATAAATGATAAGTAGGTATCTGAATATTTTTCCCAAGGTGAAAGAGAAGAGGGTGACCCAGATGTTGGCTCTTACCAGACCAAGAACAATGGCTATGGCGCTGCCGATGATGGGCAGAAAAGCGAAGAAACCTATCCAGGCTCCGTACTGGGCCATCAGGCGTTGTGCGCGATCCAACTTGTCGGGTTTGACATGCAGGTATTTCTCTATCCAGTCTAATCGCCCCAACGTGCCGATGAAATAATTGAACAACGACCCCATGACGTTTCCAATGGTGCCGTACACAACCAAGGGCCAGGGGTTAAGCCCTGCTGCCAACAGACCCGCCATGACGGCTTCGCTGCTGAAAGGAAAGACCGATCCGGCTAAAAGCGAGGCCAAGAACATGCCTACATAGCCGTATTGTATCAAGAGATCTATCAATGTATCCATAGTTGATAACCCGTGATGGTCAGCGTAATGATGAACAGCGTGAGGCAAGTAATGCCCGACAGGCGCGAGCCGGTGCACGTGATGTAGTGGCCGATAAGGGGTGAAACGCTGACAATGAGTGCAGGTAAGAGGTTGGGTAGGTGCGTGGGTTGCAGGATGATGAACACGATGGTGGCTGCCATCATCAACATGAAGGATGAGAAAAACAAGCGAATGCGAATCTTATCCTTTGAACTGTTGAGGAGAAAATGCAGCATGCCGATGATGCCCAATGCAGAGATAAGGCAGAGCGTCAGCAGGTTCAGTAGGGAAATGCTTTGGAAATCGAAGAGAGGTGCAAAGTCGGTGATGCTGGAAAAGTGATGGATGAGCGTGTCAACATCGTGTCGATAGACGTAATAGCCTCCTACAAACCAATAGGGAGTGATGACAGCCAACAGCGAAGCCCAGAAGGTTCGCCAGCCCATGCCCATGACGTAAAACCGCAAGATAATCCACCAAATGGGGATAAGGAATAGTATTTGGACAAACCAAATACTGGCCACACCGATGAAGAAGAACGCATTGAATACGCTGCTGATGGCCGATTTGTCTTGATAGGCGCGGAACATGAATAAATAGGTGAGGGCAAAACAAAGTTGAACGATGCAGGCATCCTGGTGAACGAACAGGGGTAGGGCAGCGACAGAGAGCACAAGATACGAACAAGACAGCATGCGACTGTAGGTTCGTATCAAAGTGTGCTGGTTGTTCAGTTCGACCATGGTCAAAGTAGTCATGAGCATCAGTATGAACTGAGGCCACAACTGCTGTTGAAGCAAACCGCCCATGAACCAAATGCCTATCGCATATACCATGGTGATGGGCAGGGCATAACGACTTCCTGCTATTCTGTTTTGTAATCTATGCGTCATGAATCAAACCAAACGACACTGTAAGTGCATTCTCGAGTTAAAGCGTCGGTGACGACAGCTGTTCGTGCTTGATGGATTGGCCAGCCGATCTTCGTATGAACGAGCGTAGGCATTTATAGGTCTTTGCCGATGTCTTTTCGGAAATATACGTCTTGAAAAACAATCTTTTTTGCTGCTGCAAAACTCTGATTCAGTGCCTCGTCTTTATCTTTTCCATATGAACAAACGGCCAAAACCCTGCCGCCGGCAGTGACAACCCGCCCATCTTTCACCGCCGTTCCGCTGTGAAAGACAATGCTGTCTTTTACCGTTTCGAGTCCTGAGATAGGATATCCCTTGGTATAGGCTTGCGGATAGCCGCCGCTGACGAGCATGACGCACACGGCTGCGCGTTCGTCAAAGGTGACAACACGCTTGTCTAAGTTGCCTTCTGCGATGCCTTCAAACAAATCAACGATATCACTTTTCAGTCGCAGCATTACGCTTTCTGTCTCCGGGTCGCCCATTCTACAGTTGTATTCTATCACCATGGGTTCGCCTTTTACATTGATTAAACCAAAGAAGATAAAGCCTTTGTAGTTGATACCTTCTTCAGATAGTCCTTTTATCGTTGGCTGAATGATTCGTTCCTCCACCTTCTTCATCCAGTCTTTGTCTGCGAATGAGACCGGTGAGACGCTGCCCATGCCACCTGTATTCAGTCCTGTATCGCCTTCACCAATGCGCTTGTAATCCTTTGCTTCTGGCAAAATTTGATAATGTTTGCCATCGGTTAAGACGAAAACAGAACACTCTATTCCACTTAAATATTCCTCTATGACGACTCGTGCCGATGCTTTTCCAAACATACCTCCTAACATTTCTTTTAATTCTCGCTGTGCTTCTGCCAGCGTAGGGAGTATTAAAACGCCCTTACCAGCACACAATCCGTCGGCTTTCAGCACATAAGGAGCCTCTAAAGTCTCCAAGAAGCGAAGTCCTTCATCTAAAGTCTCACCCGTAAAGGTGTGATATCGGGCGGTTGGAATGTGGTGGCGTTGCATGAAAGCCTTGGCAAAATCTTTGCTACCTTCCAGTTTTGCCCCTTCTTTCGACGGACCTATGACAATGGTGTTTTTGGTTCTGGAGTCATTTTTCAACGCATCATAGATGCCATTCACAAGTGGATCTTCGGGTCCAACGACAACCATGTCAATCTGTTGGGTGCATATAAAGTCTTTGATAGCATCGAAATCGTTCACCTGAATGTCGACATTGGTGCCTACTTCACTTGTTCCAGCATTGCCGGGAGCGATGAACAGTTCGGTTACTCGTTTGCTTTGTGCTATTTTCCAGCCCAAGGCGTGTTCTCTTCCGCCACTACCTAATAATAATATCTTCATGCGTATGTTTCCTTTTTTATTTCAG
>QWCQ01000333.1_pt1 | contig 86118 bp, 67 predicted proteins | sample 1972701 | NCBI WGS metagenome assembly QWCQ01 (sample SAMN09866704, study PRJNA288562) | Human gut metagenome isolate pre4_stool, whole genome shotgun sequencing... | reverse complement strand
AATCAAATGAAACTTCGGAGGAATCAAAAAATAAGTCCGAAGAATTTGCCATTTCCTAGGTAGCAAATCAAAAATATCTACGGAGGAATTTGGGCAATTTCTAGGTAGGAATTGAAACGAGCTCATTTTTATCATGCGTCAACGCAGATTCAGATCCGATGATACCTCCGTAACAGTCTCATTTTTGCTACCTTTGCGGTAGACATCGGCAGTAAGCCGTTAATCATCATAAGAACTTTATGAGTACGCAACAATTCAAACGCACTTTAGTCACCACGGCCCTACCTTATGCCAATGGGCCTGTACATATCGGACACCTAGCAGGAGTCTACGTTCCTGCCGACATATACGTTCGCTACAAGCGTATGAAGGGCGACGAGGTCCTCTTCATCGGCGGTAGCGATGAGCACGGCGTACCTATCGCTATCAAGGCAAAAGCCGAGGGCGTCTCTCCTCAAGAGGTGGTAGATCGCTACCATACATTGATCAAGGAGTCGTTCGCTCGCCTAGGTATCGACTTCGACATCTATTCGCGCACCACCTCCGAGACGCACGAGAAGACGGCGAGCGCGTTCTTTACCAAGCTCTACGAGTCGGGCAAGCTGATCGAGCAGACCTCGGAGCAGTACTACGACCCTAAGGCTAAGCAATTTCTCGCAGACCGCTACATCACGGGTACCTGTCCACATTGCCACAACGAGCGCGCCTATGGCGACCAATGCGAGGCGTGTGGCACATCGCTCTCAGCGACCGATCTGATCGACCCCCATAGCGCTATCTCAGGGGCTAAGCCTGAGCTACGAGAGACGAAGCACTGGTACCTCCCACTGGGCGACTACGAGAGCTTCCTCCGCGAGTGGATCCTCGAGGGACACAAGGAGTGGAAGCCCAACGTCTACGGTCAGTGCAAGAGCTGGCTGGACCTAGGACTACAGCCACGTGCCGTGACGCGTGACCTAGACTGGGGTATCCCCGTACCGCTCCAAGGGGCTGAGGGCAAGGTGCTCTACGTATGGTTTGACGCGCCTATAGGCTACATATCCAATACGAAGGAGCTACTCCCCGACAGCTGGCGCACCTGGTGGTGTGACCCCGAGACACGCATGATTCACTTCATCGGTAAGGACAATATCGTCTTCCACTGTATCATCTTCCCCGCCATGCTAAAGGCGGAGGGCTCGTTTAATCTGCCAGACAATGTACCTGCGAACGAGTTCCTCAACCTCGAGGGTGACAAGATCTCGACCAGTCGCAACTGGGCTATCTGGCTCCACGAGTACCTCGACGAGATGCCTGGCAAGGAGGACGTGCTACGCTATGTCTTGACAGCCAATGCGCCTGAGACGAAGGACAATGACTTCACATGGCGTGACTACCAAGCGCGTAATAACAATGAGTTGGTCGCTATCTACGGCAACTTTGTGAACCGCGCATTGGTGCTGACGCACAAATACTTCGACGGCAAGGTGCCTCCGCTGGGTCATCTCACAGAGATCGACGAGGAGATGCTCCGAGAGGTGGCAGCCATACCGGCAGAGCTGGACGATCAGCTGGAGCACTTCCACTTTAGAGAGGCGCTCAAGACCGCTATGCAGCTGGCCCGCATCGGCAATAAGTACCTCGCCGACACAGAGCCCTGGAAGGTGATCAAGAGCGACCCCGACCGTGTCGCTACGATCCTGCACTTAGCTCTGCAGCTGGTGGGCAATCTGTCGATTGCTTTTGCGCCTTTCACACCCTTCTCCACACGTCGACTCCTCGCTATGCTACAGGTTGGGGAGGAAGGCTTTGCTTTCTCTCGCTTTGGTGCTACAGATCTACTCCCCGAGGAGCATCAGCTGGGTACACCCGAGCTGCTCTTTGAGAAGATTGAGGACGATGTGATCCAGACGCAACTGGACAAGCTCGCTGCGATCAAGAAGCTCAACGAGGAGCAAAACCGTCACCCCGAGGCTCTGCTGGAGGATGTGCCGTTTGACACATTTACTAAGAGCGATATGCGTGCAGGCCGTATCCTAGCTTGCGAGAAGGTTCCCAAGGCGGACAAGCTCCTGCGCTTCTCCATCGATGATGGCATGGGCGGGCGAACGATCGTATCGGGCATCGCTCAGTACTACAAGCCGGAGGAGCTGGTTGGCAAGACCGTTGCCTTCGTTGCTAACCTCCCTGTGCGTAAGATCCGTGGCGTCGAGTCGCAAGGTATGATCATCTCGGTCGAGGACTACAAGACGGGACAGCTACAGGTGGTCACGCTGCCTGACACTATAGCGCCTGGTAGCAAACTGGTCTAGCCTTACAGCGACATGCGCATCCCTCTAATCAACCTACCCGAAGAACATCGCCCCTACCAAGCTGAGCTCGATAGGAGCATCGGGAGGGTTGTCGCCTCGGGTGGATACATCGGCGGTGAGGAGGTGCGTGCCTTTGAGGAGGAGCTGGCGTACTACCTGGGTCTAGAGCCGTGGAGTGTCATCAGCTGTGGCAACGGGAGCGATGCGCTCCTGCTGGCTCTGGCTGCGCTAGATCTACCCCGTGGTGGCGAGGTGATCATTGCCACGCACAACTATGTGGCGGCTGCCGAGGCGGTCTGTCATCTAGGACTCCGACCAGTCTGGGCTGACGTGATGCCCTCGCTGAGTAGCGAGGGGCGTGTCTCCTTTCAGATGAATGGCTCGCTAGACTATCTGGAGTCGCTTCGCACTCCTCGGACGGTGGCACTCATAGCGGTCAATATGTACGGTATGCCCTGCCCCGCAGTTGAGCTGGCGCACTTCTGCGAGCTTCACCAGATCCCGTGGATTGAGGACAATGCTCAGGGGATGGGGGGCGTAGTCGAGGAAGTTTCGGGGTGCTTAAGGACTCCTATACCGCTAGGCACACAAGCTACGATCGGCACGACGAGCTTCTTCCCGACCAAGCCACTAGGCTGCATGGGCGACGGGGGCGCTGCTTTCGTACCGCATGACCAGCAACTGGCGGAGCGTTTGCGCCAACTGGCCAACCACGGACAGCGCACACGTTACCAGTACGAGCGGTGTGGCTACAACAGTCGTCTAGACGCTCTCCAAGCAGCTGTGCTACGGGTTAAGCTAGGTCACCTGGAAGAGGCGAATCGACGACGTCGCTTGCTAGCCGATCGCTACGACGAGTTGCTGGCCGACCTCCCGATGGTGAAACGTCCGTGGCGTAGTGGGGACCGACCCGAAGCACTTTACCTCTACACAATCTGCGTACCCTCTGATAAGCGAGACGGACTACTCAACGAATTGCGTACAGCGGGCATTGACGCACGAGTCTACTACCCGCAGATGCTTCACCAGATAGCGGCCTACAACGCCGGCTCCTCTGAGGCTTCCTGCCCCGTAGCGGAGGAGCTCCAGAAGACGATGCTCTCGCTACCGATAGCCCCAACAACCACGCCTGAGCAGATCCGAGAGATCTGCGAGCGGATCAGACAGTTTCTACTATAAAAGCCTTTACCCCCACTATGACAGCAAACCACAACGACCTAACCTCCATCTCGCCTAAGCCACTTCACAGCCCGCTTCGCTGGGTAGTCGTAGGGTGCGGGCACATTGGCCGCCGGCACATGGAGCATATCTCAAAGCATCCGCAGACGCAGTTGGTCGGGATGGTCGACGTGCTGCCTGCTTCGGAGTGCGGCGCTGCGCAGTTTGCTGAGATTCCCTTTTACCAAAGCGTCGAGGAGTTGCTGGAGCGTGGAGGAGACACCTTTGATGTCGCGTCGATCTGCGTTCCCAACGGGCTGCACTACCCGATCGCTCTAGAGCTGATCAAGGCTGGCAAGTCGCTCCTCATAGAGAAGCCCGCCGTGCTACACCCCGACGAGGGCGAGGAGCTGATCGCCCTGGCGAAGGCGCACGGCTGTCACCTATACAGTGTCCTGCAAAACCGCTTTACGCCTGTCTCGGCGTGGCTTCACCAGATGATCGAGGAGAAGCGCCTCGGCAAGCTTTACCAGATCGAGCTGCAGTGTCTCTGGAATCGTGACGAGCGCTACTACCTGCCTCGTCGCTGGCATGGCGACCTCAAGCTAGATGGCGGGACGCTCTTCACGCAGTACTCGCACTTCCTTGACCTCCTGATCTGGTGCTTTGGCATGCCTGAGGTGCAGGGCGGAAGCTTTTACAATTACAATCACCAGACGATGGTAGACTTTGAGGACTCAGGCGTGGTGCAGCTCACCTTCCCGCAGGATACGACGGGGCTGCTGACCTACTCGACAGCCGTCTACGGAACCAACTGCGGGGTGCGTCTGACCGTACTCGGTGAGCGTGGCTGCATCGTCCTCGACGGTCCCTTCATGAACAAGCTAACGCACTGCGTCATAGACGGCTACGACCGTCCCAACCTAGGCGAGAGCGAGCCAGGCAATGCCTACGGAGCCTACAGTGGCTCAGCGCAAAACCATCACTTCGTCATCGACCACACGGCGCGCGCTCTGCTGGGAGACCCGACCGCCCAGGCGGTGGAGATAGAGGATGCCCTGCGTGTCGTGCGCCTCATTCGCAATATCTACCAGCACAACCCTTACCTGTCCTAAGAAAGCCCTTCACGTTATGAACCAACTTCAGCTTCGTACCCTACTTTATTGTCTCGCTACGCTCCTTTTGCTGGGGAGCTTCGCCAGTTGCAAGAAGGCAGAGCGAGAGACGCACACGATTCATATCCTACATACGACCGATGTGCATGGCAACATACTGGGCTACGACTTTGTCCAGGACACTTGTACGCCTAGCGGACTGGCGCGGGTCTCTACTTATGTGGCGCAAGTGAGGAAGGAGTACCCGACGAGTACGTTGCTCTTCGACGGAGGGGATGTGCTACAGGGCAATGCAGCGGTCTACTACTCCAACTTCGTCGACACGCTACGCACGCACTTCGTCTCGGACGCTATGACACTGCTGGGCTACGACGCGGCCGTCGTGGGGAATCATGACCTAGAGGCTACGCCGAGCGTCTACAAACGCTGGCAGAAAGACATGGCTACACCACTGCTGGCTGCCAATATCATACACAGCGATGGCCCACTCGCGGGCAAGCCTTACTACTCGCCCTATAGCGTCCACACGGTTGACGGGGTGAAGGTGGCGGTGCTCGGACTGATCACCCCCGCTGTGCCTCAGTGGATCCCGCAGGCCTCTTACGAGGGGATGACCTTTGCCGACCCGATCGCCACGGCTCACAAGTGGATTCCTACGATTCAGGAGCATGTCCACCCGGACCTCCTCATAGTCTTGATGCACTCAGGGCTGGGAAATGAAGAGGGCGGTGAGAACTTTGCCATGCAGTTGGCAAACAGAGTCTCTGGCATCGACCTGATCCTCTACGGACACGACCACCAGGCTAATCAGACGACGGTGCGAAGTCCTTCGGGCTCTCCAGTCCTGCTGATCAACCCGGGGAGCCATGCGACAAATGTGGCGGACGTGACCGTTACCATCACCAAGCAGGGCGACAAAGTGGTCGACAAGAAGTTCCAAGGGGAGATAGTCCCAATGGCAGACGTGCCCGTAGACTCCGCTTTCGTCAGCTACTTTGCGGACTTTGCGGACACGGTGCGAAGCTTTATCGCTGAGCCTATCACACTGCTTACGGAGCCTCTCATCGGGGTGGACGCACTCTTTGGACCTTCGGCCTATATCTCCCTACTTCATCAGCTACAGCTGGATCTGAGCGAGGCAGACATCTCCTTCTCCGCACCGCATCGCCTCTCCTTGGCACAGCGCGCCGACACGCTGCGGGTACGAAACTTCTTCGACATCTATCCTTACGAAAACTATCTCTACAAGCTGCGCCTCTCAGGGCAAGAGATACACGACTACCTAGAGTACTCCTACGGCTTATGGTGTGGCCCCGAAGCCAGCTCTGGGGAGCATCTGCTCTATCTGAAGGATCAAGCTACCGAGCAACACTTCCCGACGGTCAATCCGACCTTCAACTTCAGCGCAGCAGCGGGCATCGACTACACGGTGGATCTGCGCAAACCGCAAGGCGAGCGAGTGACCATCAAGCAACTGTCTGACGGACGGCCCTTCTCGGTCGACAGCGTCTACACCGTGGCGGTCAACTCCTACCGTGCTATTGGTGGCGGTGGGCATCTGACGCAAGGGGCTGGTCTTTCGCCCGACGAGCTACACCAGCGCGTCATCTGGATCTCGCCTCATGACCTGCGCTATCACCTCATTGAGTGGGCAAAGGCGCACCAACCGCTCACGCCGCCCCGCTACAGCAACTGGACCTTCATACCTAAAGAACAAGCTGAAGCAGCCGTCGCACGGGATCGCCACATCATTGAGGAGAGCCTGGCTAAGTAAAGGGAGCTCTTTTTCCAAAAAAGCACCTGCCTAGAGGAATGACTTGGGTTGACCTCCTGCTCTTACTGATCTTAGCTTGTGGCATCACCACCTTCGGCCGTAGGCGACTGCGCAAGCACAATCCCGTCTACAAAGGCGTAGAGCGTGGCTTCGCCTCGCATTGCGCACTCAGCATCGAGGAGTCTCCGCTCCTGCAGCTTGGCTCAGCGCCCGACGGCGCCACGCCTCGCTACCTTGTGGTAGACACCGAGACCGTATGCTATCTGCACGACACGCTTGACAAAACACAGCTCAGCTCCATCGACACGCCGCTCCTGGCGAGCCTCTCGTGGCTTCTGCTAGACGAAGAGCTCCGTGTCGTGCGCAGCGAGGACCACCTCCTGCTCAGTGGCATACCGATCACAAGCGAAGCGACCGACTACCATCAGCTAACCACCGAATTTGTCGCTGGGCATGGCGAAGCGCCCCAAGCAGTGCTAGAGCTCTTCCTCAGAGACCTAGAAAGTGTACAGATGCTCGTGGGGCATAGCCTCGCCTTCCACCTAGCCATCCTAGCGCACGACCTGCAGCACTACCAGCTGCCCAGTGAGAGCCTCTGGTCCCGGCGACAGTTCTGCACCATGCGCCAAGGCATCAACTACCTCATCTCGCATTACCAAGCCGATCCCCTACAGACACGCATCAGCCTAGAGTCGCTCTATAGCAAACTCCTATGGGGTCGTGAAGAGCTGGAGATCATCTACCAGCTCAAGTCTCGCCACGACGTCGTCCTCGCCACGCACTGCTTCATCAAGCTCTACAGAGATCCGACGACTGCCGACTCGTGACCATGTAGCAGGTGAACGAGCGTGATCACAACGCCCATCACGATGAAGAGCAGTGAGATGCCCACGCTCAGCCACTTGCGCCACCGCTGCATACCTCCAGCGAAACGCGCTAAGCGACTCAACCCCATCCGTATCAAGCCATAGACCGGATAAGCGACACTAGCCGTCAGGATCGCAAAGAGCCCTAGGTAGAGCAACCCCTCAGCACCTCCCGCCTGAGCCGTCATAGGCACCAGCATGCCGAAGTAGATCAGCCCCGTAGCCGGGCAGAAGAAGAGAGCCGAGCTAAAGCCCAGCCAAAGGGCTCGCCAGCTCCACGCACCCTGTCGCCCGAGCGGTTGCTCGTGCTCATGATCAAGCTCCTCCGCTTGATGTGTCTGCTCCTCGTGCTGGTGATCATGATGGTCGTGACGACCGAACATCCAGAGCAGTACTCCCAGTAGGATAATCAGTGGCCCCAGCCAATGCTCCAAGCCGTACAGGATCTGCGCCTGTAGTTGGAGCGTCTGAATGCTCGTCCGCAAGAGCCACGCCGAGAGCAATCCTAGCGAAAAGTAGAGCGACGCCCGCCCCAGCGCATAGAGCGTCGTGAGCCACCACCCCCGCCGTCTATTCGTCTGCTGTCCCGTCAGGAAGAGCAGCGAGGAGACCACCGTCGCCAGTGGACAGGGGTTGATCGCCACCAGAAGAGCCATCACAACTACCGCCACAAAGGGGGTCGAACTGGTAACCAGCGCTAAGAGATCAGCCTGCATAACGAAACAGTTATCGCACTACTATCTTACCCGAAGTATAGGCAGGCACCGAGTCTCCCTGCGTCATCCGCAAGCGGTAGATATAAAGTCCTGGTAGCAAAGCACCACCCGACTGTAGCTTAGGCTCCCAGCGTATCAGAGCCGGCGTGTCGTGCCCAGAGCGAGCCACCATCTGTGGCGAGAGCGCAACCAGCGCACCACGGTAGTCGTACAGCTCGATAGTCACATCGACCTCCACGCCTGGCGCATTGTTGTACACCTCCACAATCAGCGGATCATCAGCCGTCAGGACTCCTGGACGAGCACGGCTCTCGACCACCGTCGGTGCTTGACCAGCACGCACCCGGAAGGCAAAGCTACGCTCCGTCACATTGTTGCACACGTCCCACACGGTAAAAGTCGCCGTATGGTCGCCATCGGGCAACTCAGGGAGCAAATATATAACCCGCCCCACGCCCGCCTCCATCTCCGAGGCGGTGTAGCTACTATTGAGGTTAAAGGTCAAGTCCTCGCGCCCATCCACTACCAGCGTCATGTTATGCCCCACGCCCGTTCCCGAAAGGTTGATCCCCGAGGCATCAGCCAGCGTGGCAACGAAGAGCGGCGTCGAGCCGATGGGGTTATCCATTGAGAAGTTTGGATGACCTAGGTATAGCTCCCGTATCTCAGGCGGGACCGTGTCGACCACGCTGTGCTCCCCCGCTCCAGGCTTGACACAGATCGCATGGCTCACGCCCATCGCTTCGTATGGTTCGCTACCCTTCGCATCACTGTAAGCATAGAGGTTGATCTTGCCATTGCCCCCGCTATAAGGGAGGTCCTTAGGCACTACAAAAGAGAAGTCAAAGTGTCCCTCCTTTACCTCAGCGATACCCGCATAGAGCATCCCTGGGTAGTCCTCAAAAGAGGTAATCTTCTCAGGATCTTTGTCGGGAGCATTGTCAATGTGCGTCTTGACCTTAGCCTTAGCGTCAAAGACCGTCACAAAGAGCCGACCCGTGAAGTCTCCCTGCACGACCCCCTGACTGCTCGCCACGTAACCCCGTACCTGTACACTATCCATCGCATGGAGCGGTACCGCCTCTCCCTCCGAGAGCGTATCGAGCGAGACACCCGCCAGCTCCGTGATGACCGTCTCGTAGGCTGGCATACGGAGGCGCAGAGCTGGATCCCCGAGGAGGAAGAAGTTCAACTTGTTTTGTCTATCGTTCGTCAGCGAGTTCTTCGCATCACGCATCACGATCCCCATGGGACGTAGGAAGCCATCCGCCTGAGGCGTAAAGAGGCTCTCATGCAGAGCCCGATTCATCCGCTCATTGTTCAGATTCATCACGACACGTGTCGTCGTGTAGAGCGCGATAGCCCCACTGGTCGGATTGAGCATAGCCGACTCCCCCGCCGAGGTCTGAGGGTGGTCGTAGTTGGTAAAGTCACAGGTCGCCGTAATCCATACTGGCAGGTGAGGATAGTCAAAGCGTACGATATCCGCCTGCGTCAAGATCTGCTCATCGCTCCAAGCCGCAGGCCCCCCGTGGCCCGTGTAGTCCAGTAAGAGTAGTCCCTTCTGTAGCTCACTCATCAGCTTGCGCCGAGCCTCAGGCACCGAGGTTAGTCCGCCCACATTCTTGTGTGCGTAGGCATCCATATAGACCTTGGAGATGATGAGCTCTGGCTGTAGACGCTCCATGAGCTGAGCGATACCGTCGGCCTCCCCGAGGTGCGAGTAGCCATCCATATTGTCCGCTACATAGCATGCACGTGTACGCCATACGCCTGGCACCTGCTCGCTATCGTAGCGAATTATTTTATCCACTACCGCATCAGCCTCCGCCAGGGTACGTACTGGCAGACGACCTATCCCCACCGAGAGCGTCTGCGCTCCGATACCGACACCACGCTGACCCTCCGTGAGGAGACCAAAGTAGTCATCCGTCGAGTAGCTGTAAATGTTGGTCGAGTTCTCACCTTGATAAGTTAGCAGGAACTCCGTCAGTTGAAAGTCCCGTGCGCTCCAGTCCTGCGACACCTTACGATTGTCATAGGCCCCATCGCCCATCAGCAAGAGTAGCGGGTGGTAGCTCTCCGCGCCATGCTCCGCCTCGTAGCGACGCTTATAGTCCCACAGCATCAAGCGATAAGCCGTCGCATCGGGCGTGCCGCCATTATATTCATCAAAAAGCTCCTGCTGCGTCACCACCTGCACCCGTAGCCCCGAGTGCTCTCGGTGATAACTAGCCAAGCGCTCTGCAGCTGGGCGCAAAGCCTCGGTCGTGATCATCAGATAGTCTGGCACCGTGTCTAGACGTACCCCTCCATGCGGGAGCGCCACAACCTGCTCCACTGGGTAAGCGTCCGCCAGAGCAAAGAGCGTGTACTCCACAGGCATCCCCGCTCCATCCGTCACGGCTCCAGTAAAGGTCACGGCTCCACCCTGCTCTGCTACGGGTAAGCTCGTCACCTGCCCCTCGGCCGTGCGTCCCCACAGTTGCAGGGCACTAGCAGAGCCTGTCATCCCGATGCGATGCGATGCGGTGGCGCCTGGGGTGGCGGAGAAGTTGCGAAAGGCCAACTGCCCCTTCCCTCCATACTGCAAAGCGACTGGTGCCACCAAGGTCAGATAGTCCAGGTAAGCTTGTCGTCCCGCTGGTGCTATCTGTAGTTGCGTCTCCACACGCTGCGCCTCCGATGGGAGCTTGGCTGTAAAGCTCTTAGCATGATAGATCCCCGCCATATAGGTGCTGGCGGAACTATCTTCACTTCTCTTGATGATGTCTTTGTACGTTTCACCGCCCAGCTGAGCCGTTAGCTCCAGCGTCTGATCTTTGTCTGGTAGCCCCACATAAGCCACTCTTAGCTCACCCTCGGCAGCTGACACCAGTGGCGACGGTAGCGAGAGAGGCACCGTGAGCGGATGCCCACCGAGCGGTTCGCCAAAGAGTAGACGCCCTGAGGCACGTAGCGAGTGACGATCCTGCTCATATAGCTCATGCGCCAAGAAGCTTGTCCGCACAGCCGACTCCGTAGCTTGCTGCGCCCCCTGTGGCTGAATGCTATGCGCTGGCAAATCCGTCCGATCGGTCGCTAGGTAGTACCCCTGATTGCTATAAATGTTTTGCTGATGGCGGAAGGTCTGTCGCGACAGCTCTGGGATCCACTCGGTCACCCCCGTAGCGTAAAAGTAAACCGCCTCATCAGCCACATAAGCAGGGACCGGCGTAAGCTGCAAACTATTATCCTCTAGCACTTCGCTCAGCATCGCCCCACCCCGTCCGAAGAGACGTACCTCGGCAGGATTCGCGATGCCCGCCTCTCGTAGTGCAGCAAAGGTAACCTTGTACACTCCCGCACGAGTTACCGAGAGACGCGCCCAGTGCCCCTCACTGAGTGGTGAGCTGGCAGAGGATTGTGCGGTCAGCCCCAGTAGCCCCGCTAGCAGTATGACCAGCAGCAGGCTCAGAGGTCTGTATATATAATGTAGGAGTCTATGTCTCATAAGTAATCTAATAACGTGGATACAGCTACTTATAGTATATCCATCACCGTGACAGATGATGCAAATATACCACAATCTTCCCTTTAGAGACTGTTGACTTTTGCAACAGTCTCCTTTAGCTTACCTAGTTCATAGCCCTAGGCATCTCCAGGCCCCACGGCTAACGTCTAGTCGGAGGGCATCCACGCCCGTCCGAACCACATAATTAGAGAGGCACCTCAACTCATCAGTCGAGATGCCTCTCTTTTTATTGGTCTGAGCTAGCGACTCTGTTACTTGACGCTGGCAGAGAGCGTGCGACGCTCACGGATACGAGCAGCGCGACCACGGAGGTTGCGTAGGTAGTAGAGCTTAGCGCGACGTACCTTACCGTGACGCTCTACGTGGATCTCCTCGATAAAGGGGCTGTTGTAGGGGAAGATACGCTCTACGCCCACACCGTCTGAGATCTTGCGTACGGTGAAGCGACGCTGGTCACCATGACCGCTGATGCGGATGACCGTACCGCGAAACTTCTGGATACGCTCCTTGTTACCCTCCTTAATACGGTAGTCCACGACGATCGTGTCACCTGGGGCAAACTTAGGTAGCTGCTTGCCACTCTTAAAGTCTTCTTCGACTAGCTTGATAAAGTCCATAATAATGTGCTGTTACTTTTTTGATTAGCTATGAGCTAAACGCAATATACACAGGCGACTCGGGAGCCTCTGGACTAAGCTCGGGGCTAAACCTAGAGCGCTCTTCCTGTCAGAGATTACGCAAAGCTGACGACAAAGGTACGAAAAACTTGCGAATGGACAACACCTACCTGATTTGCTACCTAGGAAATGGAAAATTCTTCGGACTTATTTTTTGATTCCTCCGAAGTTTCATTTGATTCCTCCGAAGAATTTTTTATTTCCTAGGTAGGAATTGAGGGAATTCCTAGGTAGGAATTTGCTCATTTCCTAGGTAGGAATTCAATACCTCGGGAGAAAGGTGTAATCAGAGAGGATCCGTAGCCACTCTGTAGTGATGCTCAAACCCTCTGTGGCGGTGGTCGCCCCCCCCTTGTGGGTCGGACTAGACAAAGGATACAGTTCCAGTCCGACCTTCCACACCGGGGAGGTCGCTTGCTTCGTGTGCACTCCTGACCCTCCAGTCGTTCGGGGCGCTGCCCCTCCGACTGGGGGCTACGATGCGTCCGACCGCGCGATCGTTTCCTCCAATCTCTAACTTCTAATCTCTAACCTCTAACCCCTCCCTTCCCCGAAATTAAGACGACATTATAGTAGTTAATAGTAGGTATTTTGTATCTTTGTGGAGCAAAGGAGATGTCTCGCATCGCAATAGATAGGTAGAGCGCTCTGAGAAGCCCGCTACCCTATACAGCTCTTTGCTATGCCAAGACAGACCAACAGTAACTGATAACATCACTCAAGTAACCAAACGAACAAATATGTGGATCTTTAAATCATCAATCGGGAGAAAGTTCATCATGAGTCTCTCAGGACTCTTCCTGATTATCTTCCTATTGCTACATGGCAGTATCAACCTACTAGCCGTCTACGATGCGATCAATGCAAATAGCGAGTTCCCTACGGAGCTGTACAATCAAGCTTGTCACGTCATGGGTACCAACATATTGGTACAGATCATGGTACCCGTCCTAGCGCTGGGCTTCATCGTACATATCATCTACGCCATATGGCTGACACTGCTCAACCGTAAGGCACGTGGCAATGATCGCTACGCCATCTTCACACGCGCTAAGATAGACTGGGCGAGCAAGAATATGTTTGTCCTAGGTATTATCGTATTGGGGCTACTAGTCTTCCACTTGACGCACTTCTGGAGCAAGATGCAGCTACAAGAGTGGACGGGAGGTGAGAGTGCCGAGGGCTACCAGCTCGTCGTGCAGACCTTTAGCAACATATGGGTCACCATCCTATACCTCGTATGGCTCGTAGCTATCTGGTTTCACCTCACGCACGGATTCTGGAGCGCCTTCCAGACGCTCGGGTGGAACAATAAGAAGTGGTTCAACCGCCTACATGTCATCAGCTACATCGTCGCCACACTGCTGGTACTCATCTTTGCCGTTGTAGTCGTTTACTTTGGCTTCATCTACTCAGGTCCGGAGAGCCTTAATGAGGCTGTCCCCTACGCTGAGGCTACTGTAGCTTCTCTTCCTATCATCTAATCTACGAACTATCTTAACTATCAGAGATATGAGCGAAATAAATGCCAAAATCCCAGCTGGTGCTTTAGCTGAGAAGTGGACTAACTATAAGAATCATCAGAAGCTGGTCAACCCCGCCAACAAGCGTCTCCTCGATGTCATCGTCGTTGGTACAGGACTAGCGGGCGCCTCGGCTGCAGCTTCTCTAGGAGAGCTAGGCTTCAACGTACTGAACTTCTGCATCCAGGACTCTCCTCGACGTGCACACTCTATCGCAGCGCAGGGTGGTGTCAATGCTGCAAAGAACTATCAGAACGACGGCGACTCCATCTACCGTCTCTACTACGACACCATCAAGGGTGGCGACTACCGCGCTCGTGAGGCAAACGTATACCGCCTCGCAGAGGTATCTAACGCAATCATCGACCAGTGTGTCGCTCAGGGCGTACCCTTCGCACGTGAGTACGGTGGCCTACTAGACAACCGCTCCTTCGGTGGTGCACAGGTATCCCGTACATTCTACGCTCGTGGTCAGACGGGACAGCAGCTACTCCTCGGTGCTTACTCAGCGCTGAGCCGTCAGGTTCACAAGGGTAGCGTCAAGCTCTACACACGTCACGAGATGCTCGACCTAGTCATCATCGACGGTCGTGCGAGAGGTATCATAGCGCGCAACCTAGTCACGGGTGCCATCGAGCGCTTTGCAGCTCACGCCGTAGTGATCGCTACGGGCGGTTACGGCAACGCCTTCTACCTCACGACAAACGCTATCGCTTCCAACGGATCAGCCGCTTGGCAGTGCTACAAGAAGGGTGCTTACTTTGGCAATCCTTGTATGGCGCAGATCCACCCGACCTGTATCCCTGAGCATGGCGACTTCCAGTCTAAGCTAACGCTTATGTCGGAGTCTCTCCGTAACGACGGTCGTATCTGGGTACCCAAGAAGCTGGAGGATGCTAAGGCGCTACAGGCTGGCACCAAGAAGGCAAACGACATTCCTGAGGAGGATCGTGACTTCTACCTCGAGCGTCGCTACCCGGCCTTCGGCAATCTAGTACCTCGTGACGTCGCTAGCCGTGCAGCCAAGGAGCGCTGCGATGCGGGCTTTGGGGTAAACAATACGGGTCTTGCCGTCTTCCTAGACTTTAAGTACGCCATCGATCGTATGGGACGTGATGTCGTCGCGGACAAGTACGGTAACCTCTTCCAGATGTACGAGCAGATCACTGCTGACAACCCTTACGAGACCCCAATGATGATCTACCCCGCTATCCACTACACGATGGGCGGTCTATGGGTAGACTATGAGCTACAGACGACGATCCCTGGGCTCTTTGCGATCGGTGAGTCAAACTTCTCCGACCACGGTGCTAACCGTCTCGGTGCTTCTGCTCTCATGCAGGGTCTTGCTGATGGTTACTTCATCCTGCCCTACACGATACAGAACTATCTCTCGGATCAGATTCAGGTACCGCACTTTAGCGTCGACCACAAGGAGTTTGACGAGGCTGAGAAGGCGCTCAAGGAGCGCATCCAGCGTATCGCCTCTATGCACGGTAAGCGCTCGGTCGACAGCATCCACAAGGAGCTAGGACATATCATGTGGGAGTATGTCGGTATGGCACGCTCTAAGGAGGGCCTACAGACAGGTATCGAGAAGATCAAGGCGCTACGCAAGGTCTTCTGGAGTGACCTCCACCTACCAGGTAAGGTCGACGACCTCAACATCGAGCTAGAGAAGGCACTGCGTCTAGCAGACTTCCTAGAGATCGGCGAGCTCATGGCACACGACGCCCTCGACCGTGAGGAGAGCTGTGGTGGGCACTTCCGCATAGAGCATCAGACCGAGGAGGGCGAGGCAAAGCGTGACGATGAGAACTTTGCTTACGTCTCCTGCTGGGAGTACCAAGGCGAGGGTCAAGACCCCATCATGCACAAGGAGCCACTGGTATACGAATTCACCGAGCGTCTCCAGCGTAACTATAAGAACTAAGCAACCCTGTAGATAATCATAGCAATGGATCACAATATAAATATCAAAGTCAAGGTATGGCGTCAGAGAGGTCCCCGCGAGAAGGGACACTTTGAGACCTATGCACTCAAGGATGTGCCTCAGAGCGCTTCTTTTCTTGAGATGATCGATATACTCAACGAGCAGCTCATTGCCGAGGACAAGGAGCCCGTTATCTACGACCACGACTGTCGTGAGGGTATCTGCGGTATGTGCTCTATGTATGTCAATGGACACCCCCATGGTCCTATCAGTGCCATCACCACTTGTCAGCTGCACATGCGCACCTTCAAGGATGGTGACACGATCACTGTCGAGCCTTGGAGATCTGCAGGCTTCCCGATCATTCGTGACCTGATGGTCGACCGCTCGGCTTATGACAAGATCATACAGGCTGGTGGCTATGTATCGGTCAATACGGGAGGTGTGCCTGATGCTAACTCGATCCCCATCCCCAAGCACAAGGCTGACGAAGCAATGGACGCTGCCTCTTGTATCGGTTGTGGCGCTTGCGCTGCTGCCTGCAAGAATGGTTCTGCCATGCTCTTCGTATCGGCTAAGGTGAGCCAGCTAGCTCTGCTACCACAGGGCCGTGCTGAGGCGCACAAGCGTGCTAAGGCGATGATCGCTAAGATGGACGAGCTAGGCTTCGGCAACTGTACGAACACACGAGCCTGCGAGATGGAGTGCCCCAAGAGCGTCTCCATCAGCCACATCGCACGCCTCAACCGTCAGTTTATAGGCGCTAAGCTGAGCGACTAGCCAGACCGGATGTCTCATCCCGTAAACAAAATAGGTAGTACTCTCCCGTCTAGAGAGGGTACTACCTTTTTTTAGTCACTCAAGTCTAGACTTAGAGGACCAAGCGGCAGACTCAACTTAGATAAGAAACCATGCTCAGACCGCTTCTTCTTGTAGCTCTTGGTGGCGCTCTCGGGAGTGCCCTGCGCTACCTTACGGCTCTCCTGCTAGCACGTCACTATACGGGCTCTATACCGTTGGCGACGCTCGTGGTCAACCTCGTGGGGTGCTTCCTCATCGGGCTACTCATCGGCTTGTGTAGCGAGACAACACATTTGCGACTGCTCTTTATCACAGGCTTTTGTGGCGGGTTCACCACCTTCTCGACCTTTACGGCCGAGAGCTACACCATGTTTCGCGAGGGCGCTTACGGCTTAGCTCTCCTCTACATCGCTGGTAGCGTGCTGATCGGCCTGCTAGCCCTTGGGATAGGTTTATACCTATCACGTGTCATAGCCTCCTAACCCAAGCCTCCCAATAGGAGACTGTTGACTTTTGCAACAGTCTCAAGAAAAGCTCTCCGTACGTTCTAGCGGGCTAGCCATCTAGGCGTTGCAGAGCGGCTGGGCGTACATCTGGAGGAGCTGCGTGCGCAGTTCATCGGCGCTGTAAGCGTCGGTCGGTGCTTTGGCTATCTGCTCCTCGAAGTAGCGGAGCACTTTCTCCTTGTCAGCCTCGCTGTAGAGCTCCTTCGGATGAGCTTTGTGCGGGTGGAGGAGGTCGTAGGCGATGTAGTTGATCGGATAGAAGCGGTAGTTGCTATGCAGCTCCGTGTCTATGATCTCAGCCAACCGTGGGTAGAGTTCTTGCTTCGGCAAGGCACGTAGCTCAGCCTCTAGCTCAGGCGTGATCAACTCGTTGAGCCGCTTGCCGACGGCAAAGTGCACTCGACCCTTGTAGCCTAGTAGTCCCGTCTTCATATTGATCAAGTCCTCCTCGGGACCCTTGACATACTGCTCCTCGGGGTGATGCTTGCGCCAGAGTAGCTCGCAAGCCTTGAGGATATCGCAAGGATCGTACTCATAGCTAATAGTTGTGGGGGCGATGTTGACACGAATCAGCTGGGTCAGCGGATCGCTGCTTTGCGAGGAGGCGATCATCTTGAGGACGCTCGGCTGTGTTTTGTCGCTATTATCCTTAGCGCGACCTTCACGCTGGGCGATCCAGACCGACTTGTGGTCCTGCTGTATGCTCCGGTCGATAAAAGCGGAGAGCGCCTGAGCCGCCAGAAGCATCTGTCGGATCGGAAGCGAGCGACGCACGACAAAAGAGTCGTTGAGCTTGACCACTGCCTCGATCCACGGTCTGCCGAAGAGGTTGTCCCCGATAGCAATGCGAGGCATCAAGTAGTTGCGCTCCCGCATGACTAGGTTGAGGAAGGCTGAGTCAAGGATGATATCCCGATGATTTGTTATGAAAGTCGTCGGCAGGTCACCGCCTAGTCGACTAGCACCGCTGAGCGATACGGAGAAAGTGGTCTCCTTAGCCAATCGCAGTACAAGAGGATAAGATATCTGCTGCTTAAAGTCGTCAATGCTATGGATACCTTTCAGTTGCTGGAGTAGCGTCTTCGTCTCCTCCTCTGAGAGCAGCGCCGATAGGACGTGACGTAGCTCAGGTTGGTCGGCCAGCTGTGCGACGACAGCAGGTACTTCCTCATCGAGGTAGGGACGTATGGAGTCGTACTCGTAGGGCTGTGGGGCAGTATGTGTGGTCATGATAGTTTGCTCTTAATGATACGTGTGATGAGGTCGCTCAGCTGTAGTCCAGCTGCGCGAACCTGCTGAGGTATGAAGCTCGCCTCCGTCATGCCAGGGGTCGTATTGACCTCCAGCAATGTGGGGATGCCGTCCGCCTCGATGATGAAGTCTATGCGTACGAAGCCGTAGCAGTCTAGTAGGTGGGCGATCGTCAGCGACGTCTCCTGTACCCGCTGCGTCAGCTCAGGCGAGATGCGTGCGGGCGTTATCTCGTCGCTTTTGCCATAGTACTTAGCGTCATAGTCGAAGAAAGTATCGTGCGTCACCACTTCGGTGACGGGCAGTGCAAAAGCTTCATCGGGGAGGATCACGCAACCGCAGGTCACCTCGGTGCCAACGATACACTCCTCAACGAGCACATCGGGAGCAGCCGTGTAAGCATCCGCCACCGCCGTGGCGAGCTGACTCCACTGCTCAATGCGTGTCGTGGCAATGCTAGAGCCTCCCGTATTAGGCTTGACAAAGAGCGGCAGACGTAGCGTAGACTCGATCTGCTGCTGCTCTTCGGGCGAAAGTTTTTTCGTCTGATTGCGGAGACGCTGCGAGCGAGCGATGCGCACGCCGTAATGCGCTAGATAAGCGTTGCACGCCTCCTTATTGAAGGTCAAAGCTTCGCAGAGCACCCCTCCCGTTGTGTAGGGGATGCCGAGCATATCGAGGTAACCCTGCAAGAGACCATTCTCTCCAGGGGTGCCGTGGATCGTAATGTAAGCTACTGCAAAGGTGACCTCCTCTGCGCCAAAGCGTGCGACTAGTGCGCGATCTATCGTTCCCTCACGACCTGTGGCGTCGGTCACGCGCCACGCATCGGCGGTGATGGTGACTAGGTAAGGAGTGAAGAGGCTCTGATCAATCTGCTTGAGGATCGTCTGGGCGCTGCGCTGCGAGACCTCTGCCTCGCCAGAGTATCCGCCACAGATGATCGCAATGTTGGGTTTGTCCATAAGGTATGATGGGATATTGCAATGGTTCTTATTTAGAGAGTTCGAGGGGTGCCACATAGCGTCTCCACTTCTCTATGAGCTGGCTCATATCGTCTGGGAGAGGTGCTGAGAAGTGCATCCGCTCTCCCGTCGTGGGGTGGTCGAAGGCGAGGGTCTCAGCGTGCAATGCCTGGCGAGGGCAGATCTTGAGACAGTTATTGACAAACTGCTGATAGGAGCTGGTGCGCTGTCCCCAGAGGATCTGGTCACCACCGTAGCGCTCATCGCCAAAGAGCGGGTGGTCGATAGACTTCATGTGAGCACGTATCTGATGCGTGCGTCCCGTCTCCAGTTCACACGCTATGAGCGTCACGAAGCCTAGTCTCTCTAGCTCTGTGTAGTGCGTCACGGCAGGTTTGCCTATCTCACTCGTCGGCGGGTAGACCGTCATACGGGTACGGTCGCGAGGGTCACGAGCTATATTGCCCTCGATCGTGCCTTGCGGCTGGTCCAGCTTGCCCCAGACAAGGGCTTGGTAGCGACGTCCCGTGGTCTTGAGAAAGAATTGTCTCGCCAGTCGTATCTTCGCCTCCGTGCGCTTTGCCACGAGGAGGAGTCCGCTGGTATCCTTGTCAATGCGGTGTACCAGTCCCACAGAGGCGTCGTTGGGATCGTAGAGCGGGTCGTTACGTAAGTAGTAGGCGAGCGCATGGACGAGTGTGCCACTGTAGTTGCCATGGCCAGGGTGTACGACCATGCCTGCGGGCTTATTGACCACCAGTAGCTGATCATCCTCATAGACTATGTCGAGCGGTATATCCTCAGGAGTGATCGACCAGTCCTGCTTCGGGTGAGCCAGCATCATGGTGATGGTCTCCAGGGGCTTGACCTTGTAGTTGTTCTTGACCGGCTCGCCGTCCACCCATATGAGTCCCGCCTTAGCCGCCAGCTGTATGCGGTGACGCGAAGTGTGTGGCATACGATCCACCAGGAAGCGGTCAATGCGCAGGGGAGTCTGCCCTGGGTCCACCCGTACGCGGTAATGCTCGTAGAGCTCCTCGCCGTGCGCTCCGGCGACCCACTGATCCTCCTCGTCGGCAGCTATGAGGTCCGCCTCGAGCTCCTGCTCCTCGAGGGGGAGTGGCTCTTTGTCAGGATTACATCCAGGACTCATCCTCGTTGGGCTCTGAAGTATGTGAGATCGAGTCGCTGGGGAGAGGGTATTCTCCCGATCCCATGATCGAGTCGTAAGGCTGTAGAGCGCCATGCGGTATGCTGTCACTGGTCGCGACAGAGACTAGTAGTATGAGTGGTGTGGAGAGCGGTACGCGCGTACCTGGTGCTAACGCTTGGCCAGAGGGAAGCTGTATGCCCATGACCAGATCGTCAAAGGATCCCGCGACGTAGCTGGGGGTGATGTTTTCGAAGCCCAGGCTGACGAGACGAGCTCGTGCCTGTCGCTCGGAGACGTCAATGAGCGATGGGATGATACCGTTGCGAGGGTAGGAAGCGTTGAGCGTGATGAAGATGATACGTCCCGCTTTGACACGGCTACCCGCCTTGGGGGTTAAGTCGTAGACGGCCCCCTTGGGCACTTCTGTCGTGTAGACCGAGTCGATGACCTCGTAGCGCAGATGGGCTTTGTCCAGGAGTTGCTCCGCCTCGCTCTCTGGCAGACCATAGATGTCAGGTATCTCGACCGACGAGCCGTGGCGCGTGAAGAGGTTCATCCAGAGGAGCGCTAGGAGGACGATGATGACCGAAGCCAGTATCATCAGACCAATATGAATTAATAAGTTAGGACGTCGCATAGGGCATATCTATTAGCGGAGACTATGCAAAGGTAACGAAATTAGTGATTAGAGGGGTGAGCGCACCGAAGCGCTAAGGCTTAGCTGTGCTTGGTGCTGGATCTGAGGGAAAAAGCGTCTCTAGCACCTGCCGCATGGTACCACGCGTGGTGTAGCGATTACGCATATTGTTGGCCAGGAGGGAGACGCAGTAGGTGTGGCCGTTGTAGCTGACGTAGCCGGCATAGTTTTGCACGCCTCGTATGGAGCCACTCTTGAAGTAAGCGGTGATCTTCGATGCAGGCATCAGGTGGCGCACCGTGCCTTGGCGTCCTACTTGTGGTAAGGAGAGGATGAAGGGGTCTGAGGTGGGCAGTGGCAACTGGTAGACCTGTCGCAGGGCGGCCGTCAGGGCATAGGGCGATAGCTTGCTGCGGGGCGCTAGTCCAGAGCCGTCGTAGAGCTCCAGCTGATCAGCGGGGAGGGCGCAGGTTTCTCGCCAGTAGTTCATCTCCTGTCTCAGCGCTTGACTCGTTGAGATGCATCCGCCCTGCTGCATCATCCCAAAGTGATTGCCTATACTACGCAGGAGAGCCTCTGCGTAGAGGTTGACACTGTGAAAGTTGCAGGTGCGTATCAGATCGCTCAGGTGAGGACTCAGGTAGATGTCGAGTAGGGTGGTGAGTACTGGAGCGGACCGATCGTAGTAAGCAACGCTCTGGCACTCGGAGAGCTCTACGCCACGCTTCTTGAGGTGCTCAGCCAGTTGCAGAGCAAGCGCCATGGCGGGGTTGCTCAGGTCGCAGGCGATGACTTGACGCTTAGAGCTACCTCGTGCTAAGCGACCCGAGAGGCGACGGGTGGTGCGGGACTCCCTATCTGCAGATACAGCGAGCTGATTGCCACGCTTGACCAGCTGTACGTCCATCTGCCACGCATGTCCCGGCGTCGAGGGGTGAAGGTAGGTAGGTGCGGTAGCCCCTTTTGCCACATCCTGAGCGGAGAGGCCTACCTGCATGATGTTGTCGCAGAGGTTGACCCCATAGACCGCTGGTGCATAGCGCCGGCCCCAGTCCTCACGAGGCCACGCATCTAGATAACCCTCAGCGCAGTAAGCCGAAGCGTCGACGATGATGCGACCACGTATCTGGCGGATGCCAGCCTTTTGCAGTGCTAGGTAGACTTGATCGTAAAAGATTCCCTTGCGACGTGGATAATGCTTCGACTCGAGCGAGGGATCACCATGCCCTACGATGATGAGGTCGCCCTCTAGCACGCCACTGCTTGTGATGGAGCCTCGGTAACCGATCTCGGTGGGAAACTGATAGTCGGCTCCTAGAGCTATGAGCGCTGTGGCGGAGGAAAATATCTTGGTCACCGAGGCGGGCGTAAAGCGCTCCGTGGCGTGGTAGCTGAGGAGCGGCTCCGCTTGATCAATGCGCCATACGGAGACCCCGTAGCGAGCCTCCCCTCGCTGCTCTGCCTTCTGGAGTAGCTCGAGTGTCTTGGATACATTGAGTGAGCTCTCTTGCGCCCATCCCAGCAGGGGAAGTAGCAGTAAGAGCAAAGCGTAGAGCGTAGTGGATCGTAGTTGCATCACTATGGGTCAAACGTAACGAAAGCAAAGTGTACCCGAAGACACACCTTGCTCTCTTTATTCTAGTTATCTATTTTCCGCTCAAAGGGGGATTGGATTGTTGCTCCCGCTCTGAAGGAATCATGTGCGAGCTAATACTTTAGTGCCTGCCCTGGGCGTAGTACAGCGCGTGAGGACATATTGTTTGCCTTGCAGAGTCGACTTACGGAGATGCCGGTCTTCTTGGCAATGCTTGAGAGGGTGTCCCCCTTCTTGACGCGGTATATCCGTGGCGCATGCGAGGCAGAGGCGCGATTTCTCTTCGCTTTTGCCTTGTACTTAGCGTCTGGCGTAGCGTTGCCATTCTCGTAAGCATAGGTCTTGTAGCCCCTAGGAGCGACAAACGTGTAGTAGTCACTCTGGGGAGCGCCTACGCCGAAGTCAATGATGCGTGCGGGGTTGATGTCGATGCCTAGGAAGCGCGTCTCGAAGTGTAGGTGCGGACCCGTGCTACGGCCCGTGCTACCACCCTTGCCGATGACCTCACCAGCTCTGACGATCTGCCCCTCCTGCGCTATGCAGCGACTCATGTGTCCGTAGACAGTCTCTAGGCCGTTGGGGTGACGTATGACGATGTAGTTGCCGTAGCCACCACGCTCGTAGCCACGGATGCGGACCTTACCATCGAAGGCAGCTCGTACGTCATCGCCTGTGCGGAGTGCCAGGTCGATGCCCTTGTGCTCACGACGATAGCGAGCACGGTAGCCATAGTTGGATGTGACACGCATAGTACCCTCTAGAGGCATAACGAATCCCGAGCAGTCAATATCATATGTAGCGGGGATACGTGGGCTACTTTTTCCCGCAAAGGGATTTACCCAGTCAGTCCACGAGTCTTCGCCATATAAATCTATTGCAGGGTATTCGAGAGCCTCTCTCTCGAGTGCGCGCTCCATCTCAGCATTGGATATACGCGTCTCGGCATCTCTTGCCGTCATAATGCCATAGCCATCGGCTAGGAGGTTTCTGCCACTGAGGGAGTCGCGAGAGGTCACAACTCTTGTCGGTGCTACCCTTCTAAGGGGTGGGGATGAAGTCTTGTGGGGCGTTTGGGCTGCTAGCTGAGTGCATGCCACAAAGATAAGCCCCACGAAGGCAACAAAGCTCTTTCTCTTACTTATCATAAAGTCTTGATTGATAAATGATGTGCGTCTGTCGATATTGAGTGATTTAAAAAGCTAATATACAGTAGATAGTCCCTCTCGCACCTGTCACTTACGACAGAAAACAATACCTACTTTCCCGCCAAAGGTCGGAATAAATTTCGAGACAGCCAAATTTCGACCCGACGAATTTATGCCGTTTGCCCCCCTAAGAGACTGTTGCGAAAGTCAACAGTCTCCCTAAGGCTGGCTCTAATACAACGAAATCTGGCCAAGAATATTGTTGCAGCAAAACACGCTAGAGCCTTGTCGCGTAAGTTTATATCAAAGAAAGAGTCCCCACGGCAGCCTCTCAAGACTGGTGTGGGGACTCTCTAGTTGTCTAGCGGGGAGTGATTACTTCAGACCGAGCTTCTTAGCGATAGCTGCGGGGATAGCATCACGGTTTACGACGATATTCATCGTGCGGCCTGCTACGTAGTTTCTAGATACGTACCAGATACCCTTGTACTTACCGCTCTCACCCCATGAGTTCTTGATCATGTAGAAGGGGCGACCGTTCTGGTTCTGAGCCTTACCGATAATGACCATACCGTGGTCATCGGTGAGGGTGAAGTTGTCAAAGCCCTCCTGACGGAACTCCTGTGTAGGCTCGATCTCGGGGCAGTCAGCACTATGGATCATACGACGGATCTCAGCCGCCTTGTCGTTGTGGCTGAGACCTACCCAGCGTGCCTGGTCAGAGCCCTTCGTCTCGATAGCCTCTACGTCTGCTAGTACGCCGATACCGTCACGTGTGAAGCCTACCTCGCTGACGTCAGCGCCCCAAGCGATCGGGTAACCCTTGTCGATTGCGTTGTCGATGACCTGCATGAGCTCGTCGATGGGTAGATTCCACGAGCTAGTCCAGCGCCAGTTGTCCTCGATCTCGATCGGGAAGGCGGTGTAGAAGGGGTGGTGCGTGTAGCTCGTCAGTGAGACATAGTCACTAGCCTTGATGCCGAGGCTCTCAGCAAAGCTCTTGGGCGTGTAGCGCTTGCCCTGGTAGGTAAACTCCTTGGGCAGCTCGCCTAGATAGGTGTCTACAACCTTGTCGTAAGCACTCTTCCAGGCAGTGGAGAGGCGACCGTTGTGATTCGCTACGACAGCGTCGAGCATGCCCTTGAGGACAGCCTCTAGCTCGCTGTGTGCGTTCTTTTTTGTGCCGTAGTTGAGCCCAGTCATAAACTCCTCGGGGACTGCTCCGTAGTTGTCGAAGACGTAGAGCACATCGTAGAAGGAACCGCCCTGAGCCAGATTGCCCTTGCCATGTAGACGGACATACTTCTCAGCCTTGTCACGGTAAGTATGGTTGACGACAAACATATCGGAGAGATCTACCTCGGGGCCACCCTTGCGGAGTATCTCAGACTCGAGGAAGCCTGTCGTCGAGTAAGACCAGCAGGTACCACTGTTTGCCTGATCCTTGATAGAGGTGATGGGGAGTTGCTTGATAATGGTAAACTCGTTGCTCTCACCGTCTGTCTTGGGCGTCTGTGCCATCATGACGAGACCTGAGAGGAGTGTAAGGAGGAGTAGAGAGAATTTTCTCATAGCTTATTCCTGGTTTTATAGTTAGAAAAATGAATTGTCAGTGAAGCGGCCATGAAGACCGTCACAAAGATACAAATAAAAAACTGGAGATAAAGTCCCTCCCCTACCGAGACTGTTGCAAAAGTCAACAGTCTCACAATCTTGCTTGTAAGATTGTCCAGACTTTGCAGAAAGGATGAAGCGCAAGGCGCTAAGGGTGAGATCTGAAGGGAGCATACCTCCGTATGTGACCGAAGCCGAATCCCGAAAGCAACACAGCGATTCGCCTTTATGCAACAGTCTCATACCGTCCCTGGGCGAGCTACACTCCTAATTGCATCTTGGCGTGGAAAAAAGGAGCAGCACCCTCCGCATCATACTGACGGGGAGAGTGCTGCTCTTTTTGAGAGGCTTAAACTATGTCTCAAGAATCCTCTAGTGCGTGTCGCCTGTTTTGCGAAGTATGAGACTAGCGACGCTTACTGTTTCTCTTTTGCTTCCTAGCCTGTGCACGACCTAGACCTCCGCCCTGCATCTTGCGCATCACTTTGCTGACCTGGTCAAACTGCTGGATGAGCCTATTGACCTCGGCTACGGAGGTGCCACTACCGTCGGCGATACGCTTGCGTCGTGAGCCATCGAGGAGACTAGGCTTAGCACGCTCCTCGGGCGTCATAGAGTAGATGATCGCCTCGATGCTCTTGAAAGCGTCGTTGCTGATGTCGAGATCCTTGACCATCTTGCCGACACCAGGGATCATGGAGACGAGGTCCTTCAGGTTACCCATCTTCTTGATCTGAGCGATCTGAGCAAGGAAGTCGTCGAAGTCAAACTGGTTCTTGGCGATCTTAGCCTCTAGGCGTTTGGCCTCCTCCTCATCGTACTGCTGCTGTGCACGCTCGACGAGGGAAACGATATCACCCATGCCGAGGATACGGTCTGCCATACGGGAGGGGTGGAAGACTTGCAGCGCCTCCATCTTCTCGCCTGTACCGACGAACTTGATCGGCTTGTTGACGACACTGCGTATAGAGAGCGCAGCACCACCACGTGAGTCACCGTCCAGCTTGGTGAGGATCACACCATCGAAGTCCAGTCGCTTGTCAAAGGCTGCTGCCGTATTGACCGCATCCTGACCCGTCATGGAGTCAACGACGAAGAGGGTCTCATCGGGGCGGATAGCCTCCTTGATGCTGCTGATCTCATTCATCATCTCCTCATCAACGGCTAGACGACCGGCCGTATCGATGATGACGGTGTCTAGTCCCTCCTGCTGAGCGTGGGCGATCGCATTACGAGCGATCTGTACGGGATCCTTGCTCTCGGGCTCGCTGTAGACGGGTACGCCGATCTGCTCCCCGAGGACGTGTAGCTGCTGGATAGCGGCAGGACGGTAGACGTCACACGCTACGAGGAGAGGCTTGCGCTGCTCCTGCTTCTTGAGCATGTTGGCGAGCTTGCCTGAGAAGGTGGTCTTACCAGAGCCCTGGAGTCCTGACATAAGGATGATGGCGGGGCTCCCCTTGAGGTTGATGGGTGCTGCCTCGCTACCCATGAGCGTGGCGAGCTCGTCGTGGACGATCTTGACCATCATCTGGCCCGGATTGACCGCTGTGAGGACGTTCTGACCGAGTGCCTTCTCCTTGACCTGATCGGTGAAGTCGCGAGCTACGTTGTAGTTGACATCGGCATCAAGTAGGGCACGACGTACGTCTTTGAGCGTTTCGGCGACGTTGATTTCGGTGATGCGGCCTTGGCCTTTGAGTATTTTGAATGAGCGCTCTAGGCGTTCGCTGAGGTTTTCAAACATGTTGGTGAGATGGTGAGTGGTTTATAGTCGATTGGTGTCGCTATCGGGGAAGATAATCTTAGGCTGGAAGGTGCGCGCCTCGTCGTAGTCCATAAGGGCGTAAGACATGACGATGACGATGTCGTCAGGCTGTACGAGACGGGCAGCGGGACCATTGAGACAGATGACTCCGCTGTCGGGCTCGCCAGCGATGACGTAGGTGTCGAGGCGGTTGCCGTTGTTACAGTCGACCACCTGCACACGCTCGCCAGGTAGGATGCCGACGGCATCCATGAGGGTGCGGTCGATGGTGATGCTACCCACGTAGTTGAGGTTAGCCTGGGTGACCCGGACGCGGTGGATCTTTGATTTGAGTACCTGTATGTACATAGTTTATAATGTGGAGCGCCAGAGGCTTAGCGTAGGTCTACGACCTCAAGCGATTTGTATTCTTGCGGTGCAAAGGTAAAGGATTGTGACGTAACATGCACCTTCGACTGCATCTTACGAATGGTGTAAGAGACCTGCTCACCTAGGTCAAAGTAGAGATCCACCTTCTTGGGAGCCTGGCTCTGCTGGTCGAAAGTGACCTCGTAGTACTTGACTCCTGCGAGAGGACCAGACCCGCTCTTGGCGACAAATCGGTAGATGACCGTGCCTCGAGGACTCTTGCGCTCGGTGATGCGGTAGCGCTGCGAGGCTTTCTGGATATATGCCAGCGGATTCATCGCCGTGAGGTCTTGCTCGGAGGGTGTCATCAAGGTGTAGGTGCGCTCCTTCTGATTGATGATCCGTAGGGTGGTACCATCGAAAGCTGCCTCCATGCCAGGCATGCTGAGCATGAAGCGACGTCCCTGGAGCCATGTGTAGCCCTCCTCTGGCTGAGCTCCTGGAGAGGTCAGCGTGAAGGTGATTGCGACCCCTTTGCTGACCTGCTGCTCAAACTGCTGGAGTGCTTTGTTGAGGTCAAAGACCGCTTTGCGCTGTCCCTGCAGAGGCACTATGGCAAGGGCGCTACAGAGGAGCAGGGCTAAGAGAGAACCACAGAGTCGCATTGCAAGCGCTGCGCTATAGCGGGGATATGATAGGGTGAGAGTTGGTCTCATACTGTTAGGGATTACCGGTTAGAGGGTGTCTAGAAGTCGATTGAGAGTCTCCTCGTCGGATATGAGTACTTGACGAGGTTTGCTGCCATCCTGTGCCGACACGATGCCACACTCATAGAGCTGATCCATGACACGCCCAGCACGGTTGTAGCCGATGTTAAAGCGTCGCTGGATATTGCTCGTCGATCCTTGCTGCATCTGTACCACATGGCGTGCCACCTCCTCAAAGAGTGGGTCGCGCTCCGTAGCTCCGCCACCAAATGCTGCTCCACCAGCCGCACCCTCCGTGGCAGGAGGCTCAGGCAGCAGATAGGGCACTGTAGGATAGGGCTGACGTGAGATGTGCTCCACGATACGCTCTGTCTCAGGCGTATCGATGAAGGCGCACTGGATGCGTCGCATCTCCTTGCCATCGTTGATAAGCATGTCGCCACGTCCGATGAGATCCTTGGCGCTTGTGGTGTCGAGGATGGTCCGTGAGTCCACTTGCGAGGAGACTTTGAAGGCAATACGCGCCGGGAAGTTTGCCTTGATCAGACCTGTGATCACATCGGTACTCGGACGCTGTGTCGCGAGGACGATATGGATACCAGCAGCACGCGCTTTCTGCGCTAGACGAGCTATAGGCTTCTCAATGGCTCGTCCCGTCGTCATGATCAGGTCGGCAAACTCATCGACGATGAGTACCAAGTAAGGTAGGAAGACGTAGCCATCCTCCTCACGTAGGTGCCCCTGACGGAAGAGCTTGTTGTACTCCGATATGTTGCGCACCTTGGCCCGTGCCAATAGTTCGTAGCGAGCGTCCATATCTACGCAGAGCGACTCTAGGACGGGGAGCGCCTTGGTTGTGTCGGTGATGATATACTTCTCCTCATCCTCGAGCTTTGTCAGAAAGTGCCGTCCGATGCTCTCGTAGATGCTAAACTCTAGCATCTTCGGGTCAATAAGGATTAGCTTAAGCTCCTCGGGACGCTTATTATATAGGAGTGAAGTGATGAGCGCATTGAGACCCACACTCTTACCTTGTCCCGTAGCACCGGCGATCAAGAGGTGCGGCATCTTGGATAGGTCAAAGAGGTAGACATCGTTGGTGATCGTTCGACCGATGGCTATCGGTAGCTTCAGATCTGTCGTGATAAACTTCTGCGAGGTGATCAGCGCCTTCATACCGACGGTGCGTGGATTGCGGTTTGGCACCTCAATGCCGATGGTACCACGTCCAGGCATCGGGGCAATGATGCGGATACCGCCGATGCTCTCCACCTTCATCGCTATATCGTCCTCCAGGCTACGAATGCGGTTGACCTTGACCTTGGGGTCTAGTTTGAACTCATAGAGCGTCACGGTCGGCCCGATGGTCACCTCGACAGGCTCTAGTGCGATACCTAGGTCGCTGAGCTTCTCGACGATGAGCTGCTCGATCTCCTTGATCTCGGTATGGTCCACGGTCTGCGAAGTTTGGTCTACATCGGCCAGCAGGTCTGGCGAAGGCATCTGATAGCCACCACGACGGGTGTCGCCCTGAGGCATGACGGCGGCAACCTGCGAGTCGGCATCGCCCTGCGCCACAGTTACCGTGACACCTCCCTCCAGGCTCTCCTCGGTTGGCGTAGAGATGGACTCACGACGTGCCTGCGATGTAGTGCATGGCGCTGACTGTGCTGCCAAGACGCTCGGCGCTGGCAGGGGGGCCTCCTCATCTTGATCTTCCGTAGAGTCTGACGCGCCATCCAGATTGTCTGAGAGGTCCGCTTCATCAGTATCTGTTGGCTCTTCACCTGAGGCTTCCTCCTCATCGGCACCCTCTAGAGAGCTGTCGGTCGTGCGACGACGATTAGGACGCTTGACCCAGCCTAGACCGATGGCGCGACGCATCCACTGAAGGTACTCATAGCGTATCACCACGATGAGGACGATAATCGAGACAAGCAGGATCAGTGCCACACCTAGCCAGCCGATAGCTGGCAACAAGTTGCCGAGCCACAGCGTGCCGTAAGCACCGCCCCAGCGGAAGAAGGTAGGCATGCCGAGGAGATCCTGTATAGCAGCCCCAGCGAGAGCTGTCCATAGACTGAGGAGGATCGCATAGACCGTTATCTTGATGATGCTGCCCCGCTTAGAGATGCGCATCAGTCGTAGGGCTCCGACGAAGCAGAAGCTGAGCAGGAACCAACTACCGAAGCCCAGGAAGCCATCCATGAGCCAGTGCGCTAGATAAGCGCCATGCACACGGGTCACATTCTGTATCTCTGCCACGGAACTGTCTATACCCTCCGGGAGCTTCTGCGTCAGCGCCTCCCAGGGCGTCAGTGCCGTGACGATGCTTTGGTCACGCGCTCCCACCACAAGGTAAGAGACACAAGCCACCAAGATGTATATGACGAAGGCTAGGAGGATCAGTCCCAAGATAAAAGAGATCAGCTCGCCATAGCGCTTGTCGGCGACATTGTTTTGTAAGTCCTGCACCCAGGAGCGCATACGACTCCCCACCGAGCGAGAGGGTGTTGCGTCCTTTCGACCAGAGGCGTTCGTACGCTTGCGAGACGCTGTCGAGCGTTTCTTCGTTGGTTTATCTTTGGATGTAGCCATGAGGTAGTAATCAGGGAGCCTGCAGTGCGAGCACCACACCACACGTGGCGATCTCCTACAGGAAAGCTTGATGCAAAGGTAACGATTTTACGCCAATGAGGCATCGCTTCATGCAAAAAAAAGCCCCTCCGATCCCTAACCTCTAATCTCTAATCATCCCTCCGATTCACTCCGTTGGATGGGACCTCGCAAGAGGTCCGACGCATCGTAGCCGTCGGTCGAAGGGGCAAAGCCCCGAACGACCGATGGGCAGGCGAACGAGGTAAGAGATCGACCCCTTGTGGGTCGGACTAGACAACGGATACCGTCCCAGTCCGACCTCCCACACCGGGGAGGTCGCTTGCTTCGTGTGACTCCTGATCCCGCAGTCGTTCGGGGCTTTGCCCCTCCGACTGGGGGCTACGATGCGTCCGACCGCAAGCGGTCGTTTCCTCCGATCGCTCCGACAGCTCTGATCGCTCTGATGGCTCCGATCGCTCTGATGGCTCCGATCGCTCCGATCGCTCTGATCTCTCAGACAGATGGGACCTCGCAAGTGCTTTTGGATAGAAACTCCTTTCCTACTAAGCGGAGTTTGCAAAGCTCTCACGTAAGACTCCCTTTCGCTTGGGAAGGTGCGCTACGCTTATCTTAGGCGATTGATGATTTCGTCCTGAGCCTTACGTCCCTCTGGGAAGAAGCGAAAGAGCGGATAGCAGTGGCACAGTCCCTCACCGATATGTATCTCATAGGGGACCCCATACTGGACGAAAGCGCGCTTGTAGTAGGGGGCGCAAGCGTAGAGACACTCGTGCGACCCATAGTAGAGGTAGGTCTTGGGGAAGTCCGAGAAGTCACCCACGCAGCTGTTGATCATATAGTCGGGCTGTCGCTTGTGTCGGTTTATTATCGAGGCGACGGTGCCGAAGTAATGGTAGTCGACGATTATGTCTTGCTCCGAGAGAGCCTTCAGAGAGGCGATGAAGTCTGCATCTTCGTCTGCCATGTCTTCATGTCCCTCACAAAGCGAGAGGGGGATGCCTCCAGGAGAGACCGCTATGATTTGTCTGGGGCTAGGTAGCTGCATACGCTGCTCATTATTATATAGTCCTATCCCGATAGCGAGACAAGCTCCTGAGGAGAAGCCTAAGATCGATATTTGCTCAGGAGCGTACTGCTCGAGCATGCGCCGATAGAGCTGATGCGTCTTCTCAAAGGTCACCTCGAGTGTGTGCTCCACAATCAGGGGGTAAAGGAAAAACCACACATCGCTCCCCGTCTGATCGACAATCCTCTTGGCTATCTTGAAGTCTCTCGCATCTGGTGGCGTGACATACCCTCCGCCATAAAGTAGCAGAACAGCTTTTGCGGCGGGCTTAGGAGTCGCCCGTAGCTTGACACACTTAAAACCATCGACCTCCTCTATGGAGCAGTGATAGTTCTTGAATTGATCTAGTCGAAGTCTGAACTTATTCGACTGCTTAGTCGCAAAGGCGAGGATCTCTGCTTCTGACTTTCTAAAGAGCTTCTTGATGTTTAGGAGTCTCACTATCGAGGCTGCCACTCTGTAGGTAATACTCATAGCTGTATGGTCTTTTGTTTGAGTAGATGGGCTTAAGTGCTCTATGAGGACAAAGATAATGCTTCATCTAGTATGTAGTGCTAGTGATAGATACCTACTGTGCGGTAGCAGGTGCCCGATCGGCTCTTTATGAGACTGTTGCAAAAGTCAACAGGCTCACAATCTTGCGCAAGATTGTTCTGACTTTGCAGAAAGGATGAAGCACAAGGCGCTGAGGGTGAGGTCTGAATGGAGCATACCTCCGTATGCGACCGAAGCCGAATCCCGAAAGCAACACAGCGATTCGCCTTTATGTAACAGTCTCTTTATGTGAGTGACCATATAAGATAAGTCCCTCCGACTAGGCGTACCCAGTCGAAGGGACTTAACTGTCTGTGGGGTTGTGGAGCTGCGGGGAATTGAACCCCGGTCCAAACATGGTGGCAAAGCGCTTTCTACATGTTTAGCTGCACTTTGATTGTCGGGCCTCAGCTCACGAGCACAGCGACCGAGCTAAAGCCTTATCCTCTAAAGTTTAAGACGATGTACGAGGCGACACCATCCGATCCCCGATATCCATGCACCACCGTATCAGAGCGCCTCGGAGCAACGGCCCCCTGGGTGATGTCTCGTCCCGGCATCTATGCCTGGGATGAAGCGTTAGTGTACTATACTTCGACTACGCAGCGAGAGCAAAATTGTTTTCGCCATTTAGAAAGGTTCGCAGTAAGGTTTTAAGGTGCGTCACAGCAGGCACCACATGCTTACGAATCACTACAACACGCTGTCAAAGCCAATCAGCCCCAAGAGTATCTGTTGCATCCCCCTGGCCAACGTATCGCTATACCGCCCAGCTGGGGAGAGATCGTATCTGAGCCTGTCAGAGGTCGCATCGAGCGCTACCTCCTCCAGCTCATCACCTGCAAAGGTACAAAAATCCCTCCGATCCCTCCGATCGCTCCGATGGCTCCGATCGCTCTGATCGCTCCGATCGCTCCGATCCCTCCGATAGCTCTGATCGCTCTGATCGCTCCGATCCCTCCGCTCGCTCTGATCGCTCCGATCGCTCTGATCGCTCCGATGGCTCTGATTGCTCCGATTCCTCCGATCCCTCTGATCACTCCGATCACTCCGACAGCTCCGATCACTCTGATCGCTCCGATGGCTCCGACAGCTCTGATTGCTCCGATTACCCCAACCTCTCCGAACTCTAATTTCTAACCTCTAACCTCTAACCTCTAATCGAATTCCTACCTAGGAATTGGCCCAATAGCTACCTAGGAATTGAAATGAACTCATTTTCATAAGACTTTTGCAACAGTCTCCACGGGGTACAACGAGCGAGGGGGCGCTACCTGCGAATGTGCAGGCGGCGCCCCCTCGGGTCGTTTGTCGTCACGGCGGTCCGCGTTAGCGGAGCGGTGTGACGTCGTGTCGGTCACAGCGTGCCCGCGATTAGCGGGCGGTGCCGTGACGGCTAGTGCGGGAGTTACCTTTTATCCATGTAGAAGCCTTCCTCCGTGTAGCGACGATAGTCAGTCTCACGCTCGTTTATGATAGGACGAACAGGCATCGCATTAGCTGGACAGAAGTACTCTTTTGAGGCCCTAGCTCTTGTCTCTGGACCATAACTAAACACGTCGCCGTTTGGGTTATAGATAAAAGTACCAAGCACATCAAAGGCAGACACTCGTGTAGCTAGATGGAAGTAGCAATCATCACCTTTAGCTACATAGTCAATTGCATCATAGCTTCCCATATGGAAGAAACCATAGTGTCTGTAGTTCATCCAATTAGCATTCCTTATATAGTCAGCCTCCCGTCCAGCAGATGGGACCTTCCAACCATAAGGAGATGGATCAAAGGGTGTCTTAATGGTCTTCAAGTCGGCCACCATTCGAACAGAGTTTTTAGCCTCAAGAGCAGCTTCACGTCCCTGCCAAATTGCTAGAGAGGCTGCAGAGGAGTGTACTCCTGCAGCAACGTTTGGATCACGTGTACCAAACTCGAGGATGTACTCATTCTGAGCATCACGATATGCCATCTTAGTCGGTTGCTGAATTAAGTCTCTCATTCGGAAGAGTCTAAACTCAATACCCAAACCACACGACCTCTCCGCATCACCTTGCTTCCACTTAGGGTCGGAATAGTAGATCTTAGGCACATTGGTTTGATTGAAGGAGCCTGTCAATTTCTCATATGCGAAGAATGGATCCTTACGTCCGTACTGATAGTACATACCCATCTCTCGAGGATCGGGCCAATTCGACCCCATTACGGATCCAGCAGCAGGTTTCTTAGCGGCTCCTAGGTTGCGGTTCATGACAGGCAGTGGTGCGCTGGTCTGCGCAGACTCCCAAGGATAGGTGTCCACAACCCATATATGCCAGCTCCAGAGGACTTTTCCATCCTTCATACAAGCCACTACAGCGCTACCCGGCTGGACAGTACCCTCTGTCTGCACTGACATGTAGTTTTGCTGTCCGGTTTTTTGATAGACCACTTTAGATACCTTCAGTCCACTCGTTCTACTCGTTGGATCAATTGTAGACCAAAGCACCTCTGCACTCCAAGCGTGATCGTTTGCCTCAAGTCTGTTAAGTAACGCCCTGCCAGTGTTTGTATAATCATTTTTGCGAGCAGGATAGTTTTTCAATCTTGTATATACAGCATCATCAAACGACTCTTCATAATCGTTGTACCAGTCAGCAGCCTTATTGATTTGCTCGGATACGGGGAATATGATTGGTAGTTCCTGCCCTTTCTTGATAATATAGCAGTTTGCCGTAGGCTGTACGATACCTGCATAAAAGTGGATGGTGAACTTTTTATCAGGGAAGTATCGACTATCATCGGTATGCTCAATAACAAACGTGATAGATGCTCCCGAGAGTGATCCTGCAGTGACTCCGTCATCTCCCTGCACGTAGTCGTAAGGTTTGAACTCAATCTTATCACCTGTGAGCTGTCCTTGACCCTCCTTGACTACCATACCCTTATGCCAACCGTGTACTACCTTGGTATTGTCCGTCTGTGCGGAGCCTGATGGCAAATCGATTGAAACAATCTTCAGTCTGTATGGAGCACTTGACTTGATAAAGAAGAAGCCAGGCTTGTCGTTGATGAGAGCGAAATTCTTCGGCGTCGTAATCAAGTTCCAAGTAAGAGCACGGTCACCAAAAGGTAGCGCATCATCTATTATATTGTAGACGGTGAGATCGGCATCAGCCTCAGCACCACCCTTATTCGCATGGAATCGAGAAACCTCGGAGAGAGCGAACTGCTCCTCTGCGAGTACACCTTCATGTAGCTCGACCCTATAAAGTGCTAGCCCATCTGTGGGACGATCCCACACTTGTACCCATGTATAGAGCTCTCTATCGGTCATCATACGACGCTCGAGCTGAGCATCTTTGGTGTACTTGACAGCGACATACTTAACGTCTTTTTGCTTGACTTCAAGTCTATTGATAGGATTGACAGGTGAGTATTCTCCGTTACTATTGCTTTCGTAGATCTTGATGTCGAGCTCGATCTTGTCGGACTGGGTGATCTTGAGGGGCCACTTGATACGACCGGCCTGGACGAAGAGCTCGGTGGGGGCGATGGTACGGGGGCCATCCGCGTTGGCGAGGACGTTGACTGTATTGGTCATGTCTGTGTCGATCTCCTTCTGACTACCCGTAGCGGTGAAGTATGCCCAGGTGCCCTTCGACTTAGCGTCAGCCTCGGTCTTAGCCCACTCGTTGCCGTCCTTGTCGACGATCTTGTAACCGTCAGGCCAGTTGGTGCGGATGGTGTAGTTCTCGCTGGTGGCATCCTTGCCGAAGTGGAACTTGTCCTTGGAGACGGAGAGGTAGTACTGTCCATCGTACATGATCTTGTCGATCTTAGCCTCATCCCATACGACGACGTCGTAGGAGATGTTGACCGGCTCGGTCTTGAGCGCCTCTTCAGGGGTGTCCGTACCAGGACCTTCGATCTTAGTGATGTTGAAGCGGTAGCGGTGATTACGCAGTACGTCTAGTTGCTTGGTGATCTCATCCTTTGGCGCACCGTCCCGACGTGTGATGAAGTCGACACGGTAGTAGGTCACCTTGGTGCTACCGTTATAGTATCCACCGATGACGAGGCAGGTACGATGGTCCTTGTCCTTAGTCTTGTTGGCGATCTCAGGAACATAGATGTTGCGTACGTAGCTGTCGACACCAGCATCTGCTGTGAAGACGAGAGGAGCTCCGTCTGCCGCAACGGTCATACCAGTTGGCGTGTGAGGCTGTGGGTCACGTGTGGCACCGTCCAGATGGAAGGTGAGTGCCTGCGTACCGGTCACGTACATGGACTGTGCATAGCGGTAGACATTTACGGACTTAATCTTGAACTTAGCCCCACCCTGAGCGGTCTCGTCGGCGGGCTTGTTCTCGTCAAAGTTGATACCTACGTCGATACGTGCTAGGGCACGGACGAGGTGGATGACACCATTAGCGTTGGTGGCTGTGCAATCGTTGAACTTAGTGGTGCGGCTGACTGCCTGCGCATCGCTCTCACCCCACATAGGGATGAGCTGCGTGCCGTCGGTCTTCCAGCCAGCTGTCGTGAACTGCTTGACCATGCGTGTATCCTCAAAGATCTCTTGCTTGGTCTTGCCCTCGAGGTCTGTAGTGTTGAACTCATGATTGGCAACACATACGACGCGCATCTTGTTTGCGGTAGCCTTGAGACCACAGCGTAGTAGCGTGGTACCATCGGCCTGTGGAGAGGTGCTCTTGACCGTAGCCTTATAGGCGAAGGTCTCCTGAGACTCATCGGTGATGCCTTCGGTATTGAAGACGAGCACCTGGACGCTGTTGATCTGCTTCTCCTGGTCAGCGGAGAGCTGGCGCAGGGAAGTCTCGAGAGCTGGTACCTGGAGGGCGAACTCGAGCTCGACGTCCTCACCCTCGGTGATGCAGTCGCTCACGTTGCGGTCGGCGACGCACCCTGCGGTGAGCAGAGCGAGCAGCAGTCCGCTGATGAGCTGAATGGTGTATTTAGTCAGACGTGTCATATAGTTATTGTGGTTTTTTTTGCTTTTGGGGAGATCGGAGCTATCGGAGCTATCAGAGCCATCGGACTTCTAACCTCTAATCTCTAACTTCTAATCTCTAATTTCTCTACTTATATTTGTCAGGCTTGATGTTGATGCTGCCCCATACAAATGGTTTGATGGTGATCTTCAACGGAGCCGTGAAGGTAATCAGTAACGGAAGGTTGGCCTCGTGGAGCTTGTCAAAGGATATGTTGTGGCTCTTGAGGTAGTCGGTGATGTTGATCTTTGCCATCTCCTTGCCAGACTTGCTGTCGATGAGTCGCAGCACGGGCGCCTGGGCATCGGTGAAGCGGAAGAGGTCGAAACGTGCGCGATACATGTCGTCACGCTCGGAGTGTCCCAGGTTGGGGACGAAGGTCTTGTAAGCATCGGGCAAAGGTATGCCGGCAGGATGCTCGACGAAGTTGTAGTGCGTACCGCCCGATAGGATCTCTATGCGTGGCTCACCCGCACCGGGGTGGAATGTGTTATAACCCTTGACGACAACATCGAGCCCGATATGAGCTGATGAGAAGGGTACGGTGTACTCGCCCTGCGGATCTTCGCATAGGTCTAGCTTAGCCTCGGCACGGTATAGTGAGTCGGTGCCTCGGTAGATGCCTTTGTCGTCGGGCTGTGCTGTGATGTCAGCCTTGGCGAGCTGGTCCGGGTTAGCTATCTGTGAGCGATCCGTGACGTTGCCCCAGACGACAACACGATAGGGATCGAGTGTCAAGACGGGTAGCTTAATCCCCTCAGCTAAGTCTCGACGTGTGAGTCGCTGCGTATAGCGTACCGCACCAGACTCATCGTATAGATATAAGTACCCATCCTGGATATAGTTGGGCAAGACGTTGTCGCTACCGTCTGCGTTGTAGACGAAGCGTAGTCGTGGCTCGGGACACTTACTCAGGTCCTCATAAACGCATGAGGAGAGTAGCGCCATGAGTAGCACTGTGAGGGGTAATAGTAGTACTTTCTTTGCCATTGGAGGTAGCGGAGTTAAGTAATTAGAAGTTAGAGATTAGAGGTTAGAGATTAGAGCTCTCTAGTGGGCCTCGTCTTTTGGGATCTCTAGTGCTTCTAGTGAATCTAGTGGGACTAGTGCTGCTAGTGTGTGGGATAGTCAGTGACTGTGTGGAGAAAGTTAGTGTCGCTAGCGTGGCTCCGCTCGCCGTGGAGCAGGAGCCACGCCGCGAAACTATATTGTAGACGTACGCATGTGTACGTCAGGCGTGATTACTTCTTGTAACCGTTGTTGATGTCAGGCTTGATGTTGACAGCCTTCCACTCGTAAGGCTTAACCTTGACGATGAGCTGCTTCTTCTGGTTGGGCTCTGGATCTGGAGTGTCAGGGTTGTCAGGATGAGGCAGACCATTGTCGCCAGTCTTGAAGTCCTTGCTGAGCTCGTTGAGGTCAAGCTTGTAGATGACACCTGCTAGGAAACCACCGTCGAGGTCACCCGTCTGATCCTTCATAAAGCGAGCAATGGTGACGTAGCGATCAGTCTTCTGAGCAAGAGTAGGATCAAGAGCTAGAGCTGCAGCCGTGTAGGTGATCTTGATCTTTAGGACAACGTGATCGAAGTATTCAGGAGTAGCAGCTGTCTCATCAGCCTTCTTTGGGAAGATCTGGTAGCCAGCAACCTTCTCTATCTTCTCGAAAGCCTCCTTGTCGCCTGCAGCGATAGCGTTGTGCATTGCATCCTCAAGAGCAGGATCAGCAGCAAAGTCATCCTTACCATTGGTCTTGCACATGTGACGATCACCGGCACGGGTAGAGAGGTAGTTGTTGACATAGACATGCTCTACGGTGATGTCCTCGAAGGCTTGCTTGTCACCGTTAGCCTGACCTTTGATCTTACCACCGACCTCTAGGCGAGCAACAACAGGCTTAGGCTCTAGGGTAACTGTGTAGACAGTCTTGTCACCATCAGTTGAAGTTGCGACAGCAGTAGCAGGAGCCTCTAGAGCAACCTTCGTCAGATCAGCTCCCTGAAGGGTCGTGATGTTGGTGTTGTTGTCGATGACAGCATTAGCGGTAAGAGCAACTGTGTTGACGATGTAGTCGATGTCCTTCTTGTAGCCCTTTTGTAGATTCTTTGCGTCAGCAAGCTCTGCGTCACTCAGCGTGATCTTCTGACCATTGTCCATTGTTAGGACAACGTCTTTCAAGCACTCGGTTACGGTACCAGCTTCTACAGGAGCTTCAAGAGCACGTAGCTCAGCGTCATTGATGCAGATACGGAGCACTGCATCAGTCTTTGGCTCGTTCTTCTTGTTGCAGGAGAACAGAGCGAGTGCCATCATGGCGATGGCAGCCATCTTCATGTACTTCATAAAGTTTGATTAGTTGATTAAAGTGAATGTATTCTGTTTGGTTATTGTCTGGTTTGGAGGGAGGGACGAGTAACCCGCTGTAGGGACGCTCGAGAGTGTCGAGTCGGAGGGCGTCCGTTGTAGAACGAAAGTTACAGCATCGTTTCGGCTGGTTCGCCGACGGACGCACGACCGTGCGTCCCTACATTTCGTTATTCGTTGGGTTATTCGTTCTTCATTTCGTTCTTCGTTTAGTCTAGCGTTGTGTTGATGTTGATGTGTGTCCAGTCGACGACGGATACGGGGATCGTGTTGGAGGTCTCCTCGGGACGATCGTCGGTGCCCTCGGGACGTGGCGTTATCTCGGTGATGTCGTCTGTCGTCTTGATACCTGGGTTGGTATTTGTCGAGAAGAGCGGATTGAGATACTTCAGGTCAATGCGATATATCTTGCCTGGGGCAAAGGAGACGAGCGACTTGTCGGTATTACCCTCGGTGACGAGGAACTTACGTATGGTGATGAAGCGTCTTACCGTCTTCTCGCCCAGGTCCTTTACACCGGTGCAGGCGTAGACATCTTTCTGCTCTTTCTTGTTGTATACCTTATAATTAAAGTGTCCTACCCGAACGCCCAGGGTGTACTCGACCTCTACGATGATGTGGTCTAGTGCCTCGGGATCGGTGTCCTCGCCGGGGTAGATCTGATAAGCGTCTACCTTGCCAGCGGTCATCTGACTAGCGTAGTCGTTGGTTTCATTTAGCGCACCAAAGAGGGTGTGCATCTTGTCGTTGTGGTCAGTCCAGACTTTGTCGGTCAGATTGTAGTTCTCGTCAGTCAGGCACTTGCGATGAGCGTTGTCGACATTGGGCGTCTCCTTATAATTATTGACGTAGATGCCTCGTATGGTGAAGTTCTTGATGTAGCGCAGTGTGAGGTCCTCTGGGGTTGGGAGCCAAGAGTACTCAGTCTGAGACTGCGTGTAGTCCTTCATGAAGTTTGCGATGATGTAATCAACAGCTGCCTGAGTCGACTCGAGGGGTACCTCTATTTTGCCGGAAATCTCTAGACGTGCTACGTTGGGGACCGGCTGGAGGGTGACGGTGAGCTTGTTGGGATCGGCTGAGTCGTCCTGCACGTCGGTCATAGAAGCTACGTAGGGTACCTTATATAGGAAGCCGTTTTTCTGAGCTTCGGCACCACTGAGGTTCTGCAGCTTGTCGATGGTTATGCTCTCCAGGTCGGCAGGCTTAGCGACTCCGCTACGTCCTGCAACGGCAGAAACTTTGCGGACAGCTTGGCGCACCTTCATCTCGTAGCCATCGGCGCCCATAGCTTTCTTAATATCCTCATCGCTCGAGAGCTCGACACGGTACGGCTCGGTGGGGTTGCCGTCCTCGTCGTAGAAGAAGAGTGTGATGGGCTGGAAGTTGCCTACCGTGTATGAGTCTTTTGCTGCGCCATCTTCGATGGCACGGAAAGAGTGTGTAGGCGAAAACCTGATGAGGAGCGTCAGCTCCTCATCACTCCCCTGAGGGGAGCGGCTACAGCTCGTCGTGGCCGCTACTAGTAGCATGCCAGCGAGCAATAGTAATATGTTCTGAATGCGTGCGCGCATAGGAGTAAATGTTACTTTTGGTATCTCTTCGCTGCAAAGATAAGTATTTTTCTTGAGACTGCACTTTCCAATGTCGATAAAAGATTTGACATATTCGGTATTTTTTTCTGGGGGAAGGGGAGGTTAGAGGTTAGAGGTTAGAAGAGACGAGTAGCCGGTTGTAGGGACGCACGGGACGAGTAGCGAAAAGGGCTACACGTCACGCTCTAACCTCTAACTTCTAATTTCTAACGTCTAACCTCTACTCTCTAACTTCTAACCTCTAATCTCTAACCTCTACTCTCTCGTCTCCTCGATAAACTTGAGGTAGCTGCTGAGCGTGCGCTCGGCTTGCCCCACGTCCTGTGGGTCGTAAAACTGTGCGTCGCTGAGTTCGTCGGGCAGGTACTGTTGCTCGGTATAGTGCTTGGGGAAGTCGTGCGGGTAGCGGTAGTCGACGCCGTATCCGAGGTCGGCCATCAGCTTCGTGGGAGCATTGCGCAGATGGAGCGGGACTGGTAGATTGCCCGTCTCACGCACTTTGGCGAGAGCCGCATCGATGGCGAGGTAAGCCGAGTTGCTCTTTGGCGAACCAGCCAGGTAGACGACCGCCTCGGCGAGCGGTATGCGTCCCTCGGGCCATCCGATGAAGTCGACGGCATCAGCAGCGGCCTGCGCCACGACCAGCGCCTGCGGGTTGGCCAAGCCTATATCCTCGGCAGCTGAGATGACCACACGACACGCTATGAAGCGGGGCTCCTCGCCTCCCTCGATGAGGCGAGCCATCCAGTAAAGCGCAGCATCGGGATCGCTGCCACGTATGCTCTTGATGAATGCAGAAGCTATGTCGTAGTGCAGCTCGCCCTCCCGGTCGAAAGCTGCAGGTTGTTGACGCGCCACACTAGCGATTGCTTCGCCGGTCAACTGTACGGTCGTGTCGTCGGGGTGGTGCTCGAGAGCCATCGAGAGGGACATCTCGAGGAGGTTGAGCAGTTTGCGTGCATCGCCACCGGCTAGATGAATGAGCATCTCACGGTCGGCACCCTCTAGGGAGACGTGGTAGCGAGAGAAAAGCGGGTCGGTGGCGAAGACACGGTCTATGAGTTGGGAGAGGTCGCTATGCTCTAGAGGTTTGAGGACGAAGACTTGACAGCGTGAGAGTAGCGGGCGGATGACTTGAAAGGAGGGGTTCTCAGTGGTGGCGCCGATGAGTGTCACGACGCCCTGCTCGACGGCCGCCAGCAGGGAGTCCTGCTGGGACTTGGAGAATCGGTGTATCTCGTCAATGAATAGTATGGGACGTCTCTGCTGCTGTGAGAAGAGTCCTGTCTGCGCTTCCTTGGCCTCCTGCAGTGTCTTGCGCACATCGGCTACGCCAGAGCCGACGGCCGAGAGGCTGTAGCAGCGGCACTGCATCATCTGCGAGAGAAGCCGTGCGAGGGTTGTCTTGCCGACGCCAGGCGGGCCCCAAAGGATCATCGAGGGTATGTGCCCCCGCTCGAGCATGACACGCAGCGGGGCATTCGCACCGACGAGGTGAGACTGTCCAACATACTCTTCGAGCGTCTTAGGACGCATCCGCTCCGCTAGCGGTATCTGCTCTACTGACATACAGTGCAAAGATACGAAGATTAGGGGTTAGAGATTAGAGATTAGAAGTTAGAGGTTAGAGGTTAGAGATTAGAGGGATCGGAGGGATCGGAGCGATCGGAGCCATCGGAGCCATCGGAGCTATCGGAGCTATCAGAACGATCAGAGCGATCAGGCTATCGGAACGATCGGAACGATCAGATTCCTTTCGCGCTCTCTAACCTCTAACCTCTAACTTCTAATCTCTAATCTCTAACTTCTAATCTCTAACCTCTAATCTCTAACTTCTAACCTCTAATCTCTAACCTCTAACCTCTATCTCTCCCCTTCCAGCAGGTCGGGGCGGAGCGCTTGCGTACGGGCGACTGCCTGCTCGTGCTCCCACTGCGCTATGCGTGCTTCGTGGCCGCTCAGGAGGATTTCCGGCACGCGCCATCCTTTGTACTCAGCGGGACGGGTGTACATAGGCGGCGTGAGCAGGCCATCCTGAAAAGAGTCGCTCAGCGCACTATCCGCATCGCCTAGGACGCCTGGTATGAGCCGTATGGTCGCATCGGCAATGATGGCCGCTGCCAGCTCGCCACCCGTCAGGACGTAGTCGCCGATGGATATCTCCCGTGTGATGAGATGCTCACGGATACGATGATCGATCCCCTTGTAGTGACCGCAGAGGATGATGATATTCTCCATGAGGCTCAGTTCATTGGCGACCGCTTGCGTCAGCACTGGCGCATCGGGTGCCGTGAAGATAACCTCGTCGTAAGGACGCTGGCTACGTAGCTCGGTGATGATGCGGTCGATCGGTTCGATGGACATGAGCATCCCGGCCGCGCCCCCGTAGGGGTAGTCGTCGATGCGTCCCCAGCGATTGGTTGCGTAGTCGCGGAGTTGATGTATATGTACCTCGGCAAAGCCCTCACGCTGTGCCCGCCCCACGATAGAGGTCGAGACAAAGGGCTCGATCATCTCAGGCAGTACGGTGATAATGTCTATGCGCATAGGAGGGATTAGAGGTTAGAGATTAGAGGTTAGAGATTAGAGGTTAGAGGTTAGAGGTTAGAGAGGAGTGATCGGAGTGATCGGAGCGATCGGAGCGATCGGAGCTATCAGAGTCATCGGAGCTATCGGAGTCATCGGAGCCATCGGAGCTATCAGAGCCATCAGAGCTATCAAAACTGATACTAGTCGTAGAGCTTAGAGACGTCCTATGGCTCTGATCGCTCCGATAGCTCCGATGGCTCCGATAGCTCTGATGGCTCCGATAGCTCCGATCCTTTCGACCTCGCTTACGCGAAGGTTAGCTCTTGGATCAGGCGGGGACACTTAGCCCACTTGTCGATCATGAAGAGGACGTAGCGGATATCTACCGAGATCGTGCGCTGTAGGTCAGGCTCAAACTCGATGTCACCACTCATAGCCTCCCAGTTGCCATCGAAAGCAAGACCGATGAGGTTACCGTTCTTGTCGAAGACAGGGCTACCTGAGTTACCACCCGTGATATCGTTGTCCGAGAGGAAGCAGGTGAAGAGGTGATCGCCCACACCGTAGGGTGCGAAGTTGGCAGGATTGCTCAGTAGCTTGAGGATCTCAGGCTGTACGGCGAACTCGCTGCTGTTGGGGTTCTGCTTCTGGAAGACACCACGCTCCGTCGTGAAGTAGTAGTACCAGGCGCCGTCCCCAGGCTCGTAGCCAAGGATACGACCGTAGCTCATACGCATCGTGAAGTTAGCGTCTGATGGACGCAGTGCGTTAGGCTGGAACTCGTTCATAGCGGCAAAGAGCTCACGCTTGCCCTTCTCGATCGCATGGTTGTACTCTAGGTACTTATCCAGCAGATCGGAGTAGTACATCAGTATGCTCTGTACGAGCTCCTGTACAGGGTCATTAGCTAGGGTCTCCTTGACCTTGTTCTGATCCATAGCCAGTACGGCCATCATCTTATCCTCGTAAGGTATGACACTATTGGCAAAAAGCTCCTCAGCATAAGCCTTGTAGTCACCGCCGAAGCGCTCATCGATGATCTGATAGATGAAGGGGAGGTTGTCCGCAGGTAGCTTCGTGCGTAGTAGGGAGAGCATAGCGGGGAGTACCTCACGGTCTAGGTTGGGAAGGTAGTCCTTGTATAGGCCCTCCAGCTCCTTCTTGTCGCCAGACTTAGCGGCACCCATAGCCTGATAGCCGAGCCATACGATCTCGCTACCGCTCAGCATCGTTTCAATGATATAGTTGAGCTGACGATTGTAAGGAGCAATCTCCTCGTAAGCACGCTTCAGGTCGGGTAGGATATTGCCGTAGGGCTTACCTGTCTGAGCGACCCACTTAGTGAATGCCTCCTCCTCGGCACGCTTGCGGTCTACGACGTGTAGCTTCTCCAGACCACGATTCATACCGATCGAGTTCTTCCAGTAGTTAGAGCTCTGAGCATATTTGCTAGCGTACTTGATGCGGGTCGCTTGGTCAGCGTCCATAGCGCGCTTCCAGATCTCCTGCTTGACACCACGAGCCTCGATGCGGGGAGCGTTCTCATTCTCGATACGATCGATGACACCGTAAGAGGTGAGGTAACGATCGGTAGAGCCTGGGAAGCCAATGGTCATTGCGTAGTCCTGCTCCTGGTAACCCTTTAGAGAGACCTTTGTGTAGTAGACAGGACGGTAAGGTTTGTTGCTAGCTGAGTACTCAGCGGGCTTATTGTTAGCATCAGCATAGACGCGGAAGACGCTAAAGTCGCCCGTGTGGCGAGGCCACATCCAGTTGTCCGTATCACCGCCAAACTTACCGACGCTACTCGGAGGGGTCATGACGAGACGAACATCCTTGAACTCGTCATATATGACGACATAGTACTTATTGCCAGCGTAGAAGGGGGTTACCTCGACAGCGTCAAAGGGAGACTTCGTGTACTCCTTGACGATCTCCTCAGAGACCTTGTCGATCGTCTCCTGACGCTGAGCCTCGTCGGAGATACCAGCGACAGCCTGCTCGATGCGAGCCGTCACGTCGATCTGCGCACGGAGGTACTTGACAGAGAGACCGGGGATCGGTAGCTCCTCACGCATAGACTGTGAGGCGAAGCCGTCACGTAGGTAGTCATGCTCTACGGTACTCTGGCTCTGGATGGCATCGTAACCGCAGTGGTGGTTGGTAAAGAGTAGTCCCTGGTTAGAGACTGTGATGCCCGTGCAGCCAGCCCCGAAGATGACCACGCCACGAGCTATGGAAGGCTGGTCTAGATTGTAGAGCTGGTCTAGGGATAGGTTAAAGCCCAGCTCACGCATGCGAGCTTCGTTTTGCTCGTTGAGCTCACTGAGTACCCACATGCCCTTGTCGGCACGTGCTGTAGCACTGCACACGAGGAGTGCACAGAGGGTCAGGAGCAAGGTCTGTAGTTTATTCATAAGACGCTTATCTATTAAAGTTAGTATTCTATTCTGCTTAGTTGGTTAGGATCAGCTCGAGATCATCTGCTTTGGTACGCTTCTGCAACCACTGCTCGAGCTTGCTACGCTCGGCCGGGGAGATGCGATGCGATGGTGTCGTCACGAGGATATGAAGGACGGAGTCTTGCCCTTGGATAAACTCCATCGAGGGCATGAGTCGTACCTGACTAATGTCGGTAAAGACGGCTCTCGCCTCATCGCTCACATCGTGCGTGAGCGACTTGTAGTAGTCGTAGCGCAGGAGCGTACGACGCAGCGAGTCAATCTCGGCACGCTGCTCAGAGGCGGTGCGCTCAGACCGCTCGTAGAGGTCACGCAGCAGGACGCCGCCCAGCTGCTCGTAGTCTGTAGGGGTATCGTTGTCGATCCCTTGGTGCACCTGTAGGTCGAAGTTAGAGAGCCCATAGCTAGGCAGTAAGGCAGCGATGCTGTCGATCGTCTGAGTCGAGAGCGGCGTGCCGATCAGGACTACGTCTATGTAGGGTCTCTTGTCCCCATCAGCTCGCACGAAAGACTGACGGATCACTTGATGAGCTGGGGGCGCAAAGTGGTCAGCGATAAACTGCTTGGCACGCTGCTCCTGATAGGAGTCACGCACCAGGCGAATGCTCAGGTAGATGCTCGGTATGAGTGTGCAGACCGCTATGACGGTGATCCAGCGATAGCTCCGCTTGCGCGTATCCCCCGAGGCTACCGACTTCATCGGGAAGCGCATGATGCGCACCATCACAAAGGTGGCAAAGGCGATAAAGACCGAGTTAATGAGATAAAGGTAGATGGCACCAAAGAAGAAAGCCCAGTTGCCTGTAGCCAGCCCAAAGCCCGCTGTACAGAGCGGAGGCATGAGTGCCGTAGCGATGGCAACGCCTGGGAGCACCTGTCCCTTGCTCTTGCTACTGCCAGCGATCAGTCCCGCAGCACCACCAAAGAATGCGATCAGCACATCATACAGCGACGGCTCCGTACGTCCCAAGAGCTCGCTCCCTGGCTGATCAAGCGGGGTTAAGAGGAAATAGATGGTAGCGGTCAGGATACTGAAGAGCGTCGTCAGCGCGAGGTTGCGCAGCGACTTGCGTACGAGATCTAGGTCGGCAATGCCGAAGCCTAGTCCGAAGCCGATGATTGGTCCCATCAGCGGAGAGATAAGCATCGCACCGATGATGACCGCCGTCGAATTGACATTGAGCCCTATCGAAGCAACGAGGATAGCGCAGATGAGGATCCAGAGCTTGGTGCCACGAAACTCCACATCCCCCTTGAGCGACTCGATGGTCGCCACGTCGCCCGCCTTGTCTTCGCGAAAGTCGAGCAACTTGCGTAACCAGTTCCAAGCTTTCAACCACCAAATGTTTTCCTCAGGCTGTTGGCTGTTAGCTGTGGGCTGTGGGCTGCTAGCTTTTGGCTGTTGGCTGTTAGCCGTTGGCTGTTGGCTGCTAGCTTTTGGCTGTTGGCTGTTAGCTGTTGGCCGTTGGCTGTTAGTAGCTTTGCTAGGGGCAGGCTGATCCGTCGTGACCGCCACCTTACTCTGGCTAGGCGCTGTGGCAGCTTTGATAGGAGAGGGTTGGTCTGATGAGCTCGACACCTTATTAATATATAGGTGTCGGTCGGCAGCTGGTTCATGAGCTACCTTATTATATATAGGAGTCATCGGGCAACTGGTCAGCTCGTCAGCCATCGGCTCGTGATGCTGATGGCGTGCAGACTTGTGCTGAGCGACCAGACGCTTCAGGACGTCAATCGTAGGAGAGGAGTTTTCGGAGGAAGGCATACGGTAAATTCGACCAAGTACACATAAGCGACTGCTAAGGTACTCATTTTCTAACACACAGCTACCTCGTCAAAAGTCCCGTATCAGGACTGACGCATGGAGACTATTGACTTTTGCAACAGTCTCATGATGATTCTAACCTCTAATTTCTAACCTCTAATCGCTAATTTTCGATTCCTACCTAGGAATTGCCCAAATTCCTCCGTAGATATTTTTGATTTGCTACCTAGGAAATGGAAAATTCTTCGGACTTATTTTTTGATTCCTCCGAAGTTTCATTTGATTCCTCCGAAGTATTTTTTATTTCCTAGGTAGGAATTGGAGGAATTTCTAGGTACTTATTTGGGAAATTCCTAGGTAGGAATTCCATTCTAAGGCGCTGAGGGGGAGGTCTGAAGGGAGCATACCTCCGTATGTGACCGAAGCCGAATCCCGAAAGCAACACAGCGATTCGCCTTTATGCAACAGTCTCTCTTCGGGAGGGAGGGGTAATCAGAGAGGTCGCGTAGCCACTGCGTAGTGCTGCTCGAAGCGTATCCCCCTGCGTAGGGAGGCGGAGAGGGGACAAAGAAAAAGCCCCCCGCTAGATGCGAGAGGCTCTCATAAAAAAACATTATATTCAAGCGGTGACCTCGGAGGGGCTCGAACCCTCGACCCACTGATTAAGAGTCAGTTGCTCTACCAACTGAGCTACGAAGTCAAGCTTCATTCGGGAGAGTCACAAGGGCTTCCTTCCTGAACTGTGATGCAAAGGTACAACTTTTTCTGAATACTGCAAGCGCTTGGATCAACTTTTTTCGCAATCCGCTGATTTCTTCCTTTAAGAGGCTTGCGGGTAGCATGGGGACGCGAGCTATATCTCACATAGATAGAGCGCGTTGCGATGGGAGCCGTAGGGACACACGGGACGAGTAACCCTTTGTAGGGACGCACGGCCGTGCGTCCGTTGTATCAAAGGTCCCAGCGTTCGTGATTTAACGGGGACGGACGCTCGACCGAGCGTCCCTACAGCCGTTACTTGTCCCGTACGTCCCTACAACGATTACTCGTCCTGTGCATCTTTACGGAGAGCAAACGACCGCTTGCGGTCGGACGCATCGTAGCCCCCAGTCGGAGGGGCAAAGCCCCGAACGACTGCGGGGTCAGAGGAGCCACACGAGTCAAGCGACCTCCCCGGTGTGGGAGGTCGGACTGGGACTGTAGCCGTCGTCTAGTCCGACCCGCAAGGGGTCGATCTCCTACCACGTCCGCCTATCCATCGGTCGTTCGGGGCTGTGCCCCTCCGACCGACGGCTACGATGCGTCGGACCTCTTGCGAGGTCCTTTTTGATCAGCGAGAAATTAGAGGTTAGAAGTTAGAGGTTAGAAATTAGAGGGAAGATCGGAGCTATCGGAGGTGTCGGAGCCATCAGAGCTATCGGACGGGTAACGACTTGTCGGGACACACGGGTCACTCGTTGCACAGCGGTTGCAGGAGCACTCGGTCCTCTTATGCTCCGAGGGATCTGCTGGGGGCTCTTGATGGCAGGGCCCCCTGGGGGCGTGTCGTACCTTTGCATCGTCTCCTCAGAGATACGGCCACGCACTCCTCGTAAGCGGGTCAGCAGGTAGAGAAAAATAAGCTCTACAAGCTCCTAACTGTAGATGGTCCCTGAGAGCAATCGCCGGCATGCTCCATGACACCTATTATATACAGGAGATCCTCAGACGTAGCAACGGCAGCATCACAGATGGAGACAAACCAAATTTATCAACTCTAAAAAATCAATTTACTATGGCAATCAAGTATGCAATCCAGCAAATCAATCGAAAAGGCGCAACTCCAGACAGTAAGATTACTCGCTACTACGCACAAGCTAAGTACGATGGTGTTACCTCACAAGAAGACATCGCTCAGATGGTCTCACAGATCTCCGCTATATCTGTTGGGGACGTGCTCAGCGTCATGAATACGGTCTCTATGTTGCTCTCCATAGAGCTGGCTAATGGACGTATCGTGGAGCTAGGCGATCTAGGTCGCTTTAGAGCGACTTTGCGTAGCAAGTCTTGCGAGAAGCCTGAGGAGTTTAAGCGGGAGATGATCCATGGCAACAGGGTCATATTTGTCCCAGGGTCACAGATACGCCAGAAGATGACAAGCGCTAGCTACCTCAAGTATAACCCCACCAGCCTATCGGCCGAGTCGGGTGAGAAGCCCAATGCGACACCAGGTAATGGTACGCCGGGCGAGTCAGGGTCTCAGACGCCCTCCACAGGCAACGAAACGGGTGGAAGCACCAATCCAAACAGTGGTCAGACAGGTATGTAATCTGAGTCTGCGTTGCTTTCGGAATTCGGCTTCGGTTACATACGGAGGTATGCTCCCTTCAGACCTCACCCTCAGCGCCTTGCGCTTCATCCTTTCTGCAAAGTCTGGACAATATTGCAAGCAAGATTGTGAGACTGTTGACTTTTGCAACAGTCTCCTCTAATATACACAGTCTAATCTCTATAATCATGAAGCCAAACGACATCAAATATATCGTAATCCACTGTAGCGCCACGCGTAGTAATATGACCTATAGCGCATGGCAGCTAGATCAAGACCATCGAGCCAGAGGCTTTGCCATGGCTGGTTACCACTTTTACATCACACGTGCCGGCGTCATCGAGTCTCTGCGTCCGCTCACCATGCCCGGAGCACACGCTATCGGATACAATCGCTGTAGCCTAGGCGTATGCTACGAGGGGGGACTGAGGCCCGACGGGACTCCGTGGGATACCCGTACGCCCGAGCAGCGAGACGCTATGCGCCAGCTACTCAAGACGCTTGTAGCTACCTACCCTAAGGCACGGATCGTGGGGCATAGAGACTTGAGCCCCGACTTAAACCACAACGGCATCATAGAGCCTCACGAGTGGATGAAGGCGTGCCCCTGTTTTGATGCATTCAAAGAATATCTATCGCTATGGCACAAACGATAAGACCCCAGGGAGGGAAGCAACTCTGCCTAGCGGTGCTCCTGAGCATCTCTGGCATAGGACTCCTGGCAGCGGGCTTTACAGCGCCTCCGCTCGGGGTCATAGACAGCTCCGTGCTCGTAGCATACGGTGAGGTGATGTTCGGTCACATACGGAGGTATGCTCCCTTCAGACCTCACCCTCAGCGCCTTGCGCTTCATCCTTTCTGCAAAGTCTAGACAATCTTGCAAGCAAGATTGCGAGACTGTTGACTTTTGCAACAGTCTCAAGAGACGAGTGAGCGCACTGATCCTCACCGCCAGCATACTACTAAGTTGTGGCACACGGCGACACCACTTCGCGGATGCGTCGCAGCAGCGTAGCGAGCTGGCGGTGAGCCAGACTGAGCAACATCTCCGCGACACCACCCTAGAGGAGTGGGAGCTGCTACTCTTAGACAGCATTCCGCCCAGTCAGAAGGGGTTAGAATTACTGTCGGGCTTAGAGCCTCTAGTAGGAGACTCGCTACCTGCAGGGTATAGCTTGCAGACACCCCATGTGCGCTATATACGCGCTAGGCGAACGGTCGTCAAGAAGCAAGATAGCATAGTACAACAGGGTGCAGCGCTACGGCAAGGGGACTTTCAGCAAGAAGAGGTGACGGAGCGCCAGACAGCAAGTCGTCGTCCCAGTCTGCTCACTAGGCTACTAGTCTGGGTAGTAGGAGGGGGGCTCCTCGTGATCTGCGTCACTACGTTCGTATGGAGCGTAGTACGACGATTGCAGCCCATCATCGGCAAATATAAGTAGCTACTCGCTAGGTCTGCAAAATCTAGGTGAGGGGCAGAGTTAGCTGGCGGGTATGTGCTATTTTGTATCTTTGCACGCAGATAACTGTCGAAGAGCATCGCCACCCCGTGTGGTGCCCTCTCGATGGGTCTCATACTTCGTAATACACATCTAATGAAATACAAGTTTCCCAGTAAGGATGAACTTCGTGCCCGCCTCGTTGCTCTGCCTGCTCAGGCTACCGAGCTACTCTCTAGTCGTAAGTTTTGGTACGAACTGGTCTTGATGACCGTTGCCATGTTTATCGGCGCTATGGCGGTACACTACTTCCTGGCTCCTAGTGGTCTGATCGTTGGATCGGTGACGGGACTGGGCATCGTGCTGGAGCGATTGCTCCCAGTGATGTCGCTGGGCTCCTATATGTTTCTCATCAATGCGATCTTGCTACTCCTCTCGTTCATCCTGATCGGCAACGAGTTTGGTGCTAAGACTTGCTACACGGCACTGATCCTAGGCCCGTTTGTGGACCTGATGGGGTGGATCGATCCAGTCAGCGGGTCGATGTTTGCTCAGGAGGTTCATGGTGTGATGGTGACTAACCCGGGGTTTGACTTGGTCTGCTTCATCTTGGTGATGAGTGCGGCGCAGGCGATCCTCTTTAGCATCAACGCCTCAACGGGCGGGCTAGATATCTTGGCAAAGATCTTCAATAAGTTCCTCCATGTGCCACTAGGCGTGTCGGTTACGATCGTTGGGGGCTTGATCTGCTGCTCCGCCTTCCTGACCAGTCCTACGGGGCTTGTGATCATGGGTCTCGTGGGTACCTGGCTCAATGGCTTGATCCTCGACTACTTTATGACCCGCATGAGCTCACGGACACGTGTCTACGTCATTTCCAAGGATTGGGAGCATATCCGTAACTATGTGATCCACACGCTGAATCGTGGGGTGACAATCCACCCCGTGACGGGAGGTTACTCAGGCGAGGAGCACAAGCAGCTGGAGTGTATCTTGACGAGAGATGAGTTTGGCAAGCTGCTAGACCATCTGCGTGCTGAGCGTATGGATCCCTTTATCACCTCAGACCCGGTCAGCGAGGTGTACGGTCTGTGGCGCAAGAAGGGCCAGCGTGAGGAGCTGCCGGTCGAGACGGACACGCCTGACGAAAGCACCTTTTAAGTATCAACTTATTGACTCTCTAGACTATGTCACATCTTACGAAGTATCTCTCGGCTCTCATACTCCTACTGACACTTGCTCTCGGCTCACTGATGGCTCAGGAGCCTGTGCCCGATGCTGAGCTAGAGGCTCCTCATGACAAGAAGGTCTCTCTCTCGCTGGAGGCGCGCGGTGACTACCAGCGCATCTATCTAGGGAGCCACACCGATGAGGCGGGCTCAGGCTTTAAGGGAAACATTGCTAACATCGTACTCAGTGGTACGCTCTCGCCGAAGTTTAGCTACCTCTATCGACAGCGACTTAGCTCAATCAATCTAGATCGCTCCTTCTTTGAGTCGATCGACTTCCTCTACCTGCAGTACACCCCGATCAAGCAGCTGAGTGTACGACTCGGCAAGTGGATCGTCTTCGTCGGTGGGTGGGAGTTTGAGCCAGCGCCGATAGATGTCTTCCAGGTGGGCGAGTTTTGCTACCATATGCCAGCCTATCAGTGGGGTGCTACGGTGAGCTACACCTTGCCTGATGGACAGGACAACCTCCATATGCAGGTGATCCAGAGCCCTTATCGCAAAGCCTACGAAGAGAGAAGTGGCGAGCCTGCCGATATGTATGCCTACAACTTGGTCTGGACTGCGCACCACGACTGGTTTGTGCCGATGTGGAGTGTCAACTTTATGGAGTATGCCCCCAGACGCTTTATGAACTATATTTCGCTGGGCAACCGCTTCCAGCTGACCCCTCGCACCTTCGTGGACCTAGACCTGATGCACCGTGCGCCACTAGACGGAGATGGCAAAAAGCTCTTCTCCGACTACTCTATCTACGGTCAGCTAGCCTACCACCCGACTGAGCAAACGAAGCTTTACCTGAAGGGGAGCTACGATCATAATACGAGTGGCTTTCACGCAGACTACGGCGTCACCGATGGCACGCAGATCACCCGTCTCGGTGGCGGGGTCGAGTACTCACCGATCCCCGAGGTACGCCTGCATGCACACGCTGACTACGCCTTTGGTACGAACACGAATCCGCAAGCTGTGCTACATAACCAGCGCACGCTGATCAATGTGGGAGTCACCTGGCGCATGAAAGTCCTCTAACACGTTATACTATATACTATGAGCCTTTACAAACAGCTTAGCGAGGCGATCGCCTCGACACTACATACACTATACGATCTCACCACGACCGCTGACGAGATCACGCTGACCGCCACACGACCTGAGTTTGAGGGGCATGTGACGCTCGTCGTCTTCCCCTACCTCAAGGCTTCGCGCAAGTCTCCTCAAGAAACCGCCGAGACGATCGGTGCCAAGCTACAGGAGCAGACAGATCTCATAGCTTCCTATGGCGTGGTCAAGGGCTTTCTCAACCTCACGCTGACCGACTCAGCGTGGCTCGCAGCACTGCGAGAGATTGCCGAGACACCGCACTACGGGCACATCACACCGACAGAGCAGTCGCCCCTCGTGATGATCGAGTACTCCTCACCAAATACCAATAAGCCCCTGCACCTGGGGCACGTTCGCAACAACCTGCTCGGCTACAGCCTCGCTCAGATACTAGAGGCGAGCGGACATCGTGTGGTCAAGACGAATATCGTCAACGACCGTGGCGTGCACATCTGCAAATCGATGCTGGCGTGGCTACGCTGGGGCAATGGCGAGACGCCTGAATCTTCGGGCAAGAAGGGCGACCACCTTATCGGCGACTACTACGTACGCTTTGACAAGGAGTATCGTGCCGAGCTGGCGCAGATACGTGCTGCGCATCCCGACTGGAGCGACGAAGAGGTCGAGGCTAAGTCTCAACTGATGGCTGACGCACGCCAGATGCTCCGTCAGTGGGAGCAGGGCGACCCAGAGGTGCGTGCACTATGGCGTCAGATGAATGAGTGGGTCTACAAAGGCTTTGACGAGACTTACCGCCGTATGGGGGTCTCCTTTGACAAGATCTACTACGAGAGCGACACCTACCTCGTGGGGCGTGAAGAGGTTTTGCGTGGTCTGAAAGAGGGTCTCTTCGAGCAGCACGAGGATGGCTCCGTCTGGGCCGACTTTGAGGCGGAGGGTCTAGACAAGAAGATCCTCCTCCGCAGTGACGGCACCTCGGTCTACATCACCCAAGACATTGGCACGGCCAAGCTTCGCTATCAGGACTTCCCGATAGACCAGATGATCTACGTCGTGGGCAACGAGCAGGAGTACCACTTCCAGGTGCTATCGCTACTCTTAGACCGCCTAGGATATAAGTGGGGCAAGAGCTTGACACACTTTAGCTATGGTATGGTGGAGCTACCTCACGGCAAGATGAAGAGTCGCGAGGGGACGGTCGTCGATGCGGATGATCTGATGGACGCTATGCGCGACACCGCTCTAGAGGTGGCACGGACAGCTCAGCAAGCTAAGGGCGTAGCGCTAGCCACCGAGCCGACAGCCGAGGAGCTACGCACCGCCGAGATGGTCGGGCTGGGCGCGCTCAAGTACTTCATCCTCAAGGTGGATCCGAGGAAGAATATGATGTTCAACCCCGAGGAGTCTATCGACTTCAACGGTAACACGGGCCCCTTCATCCAGTACACCTATGCGCGTATTTGCTCGCTCCTGCAGAAGGCTGACGAGATGGGCTACAAGCATCAGCTCCCCGAGGGCGGAGAGCTAACTCTTTCGTCCTATGAGACGGCACTCGTCCAGCAGCTACTCGACTATCCTAGCGTCGTACAGGAGGCTGCCGAGAGCTATTCGCCAGCCCGCATTGCCAACTATACCTATGACTTGGTCAAGGGGTATAACCAGTTCTACCACGAGTGCTCCGTACTGCGTGAGGAGGACGAGGCGCTGCGTAGTATGCGCCTGCAGCTCAGCCAGACCGTTGCCGAGACGATACATAGTGCCATGGGGCTTCTCGGCATCGCACTGCCCGAGCGCATGTAGTCCGCTTTGAGGGCTTGATACACAAGGTGTATGGAGACCACTCTCTACACAGCACTACCACGGGATAGTCGTATCGCACTGCTCGCTTCGGGCGGCGTGGATAGCAGTGTGGCGATGCACCTACTCGTCGAGGCGGGCTTTCGTCCAGACCTTTATTATATACGCATCGGCATGCAGGACGAGGATGGCAGTTTCCTCGACTGTCCTGCCGAGGAGGACATCGAGCTGGTGACGCTCCTGGCTCGTCGCTACGACCTGCACCTAGAGATCGTCGACCTGCACCAAGTCTATTGGGATCGTGTGGTCGCCTATACGATGGATGCCGTCAGGCGGGGGCTCACGCCCAATCCCGATGTGATGTGCAATAAGTTGATCAAGTTCGGAGCTTTTGAGGAAAGGTGCGGAGCCTCGTACGACTACATAGCCACGGGCCACTACGCAACGATACGACAGGCGGAGGATGGCTTGACCTTCCTCGGCACTTCTCCTGACCCTGTGAAGGATCAGACCGACTTCCTGGCGCAGATCGGCTTTCGGCAGATGGAGCGTCTCCTCTTTCCCATCGGGCATTTGCCAAAAGAGGAGGTACGTCGCATCGCCCTTGAGGCGCATCTGGTCAATGCGCAGCGCAAAGACAGCCAGGGCATCTGCTTCTTAGGACAAATCGACTACAACGACTTCATCGAGCGCTACTTAGGCACCCAGACGGGCGACATCATCGACCATGAGACGGGCGAGAAGATCGGTGAGCATCGTGGTTACTGGTTTCACACCATCGGCCAGCGCAAAGGGCTCGGGCTCTCGGGCGGCCCGTGGTATGTCGTGGCGAAGGATGTGGAGCACAATATCCTCTACGCCTCACGAGGCTACGACCCCAAGACGCAGTACGGCACGATCATCGAGACCGAGGAGATGCACTGGCTCACGACCGATCCGTGGCTCTGGACGAAGACTCCGTCAGACAGTCCGCTAGAGGTCACCTTCAAGATAAGGCACACACCCGACTTCACTGCAGGACGCCTCGAGCATCTCCCCTCAGGCGGCTATCAGCTGGTCAGCAGCGTGCCGATACAGGGCATTGCGGCCGGACAGTTTGCCACCATCTACGATCCTCAGCGCCAGCTCTGCTGGGGCAGCGCTCCGATCCGCTCGGGCCGCTAGCCACTTCCTTACCACACCTCAAGAGATACGCTAGCTAAGACTTAAAGTCTAAGAGGTAGGAGAGGAGGGGCAAGGCTGTGCTATGCGGTCGGTTTTTTGTAAGTTTGCAGAAGTAATTGAATTCATCAACTATAGATACCTATGAATATATTCCTTCTACAGGCAGCACAGCCTGCTCAGGCAGCACCACAGGGAGCGCCTGCATGGACTTCGCTTATCTTCTTTGTTGTCATCATCTTGATTTTCTGGCTCTTCTTCATTCGTCCTCAGAGCAAGCGACAGAAGAAACTGCAGCAGGAGCGTGATGCCATCGCTGTGGGCGACTCTGTCATAACCGCTGGCGGTGTGCATGGCGTGGTCCGTAAGGTGCACGAGCAGACCTTCGAGGTGGAGATAGCAAGGGATGTCTGCATAGAGATCGCCAAGAGCTCCGTATATCCGAACGGCACGGATCCTAACGCACGCTAGTAGACTCCCCGAACTGCTAAGTCGAGAGCGGTGCGACTCAATCTGACCCCTAAGCTTCGCCCAGGTGGAGAACCTGTGGTGCGTAAGCAGCGTATCCCTGGCTTGAAACGACTGCTGGCGATCGCTGTGTGGGTGCTCCTAGCGACCGCACTATGGTTTATGCAGACGCTCTCTCGTGGGACGACCTCGATCGTCCACATCCCCATCGTATACGAGGAGATGCCGAAGGCGATCGGTCTAGAGGGCGAGCAGCCGACCATGCTGGACGTTAGCGTCTCGGCAAAAGGCTCGCAGCTCCTATTTCGCTGGATGAAAGGGGTGACACCGATCAAGCTATCGATGCCTCAGCGGATACCCCAGGGAGGGCGCATCCTCGTTAGCAATGCGGCCTTGACACAGAAGGTTCGTGAGAGCCTCGGGAGCGCCGTGCAGATTCGTGAGATCTACCCCAATCAGATCTCGCTGCGAGCCTTTCCTCTCCAGAGAAAAGAGGTGCCAGTCATCAATCAGGTGTCGGCCTCAGCCAAGGATGGCTATATGGTACTCCCGCTCTCAATGACTCCGACTACGGTCGAGCTGTATGGTAGTCGTGAAGCGCTGGAGGGAATTAACGAAGTGCGTACTAAAGAGCATCTCTACAAGGACTTGTCGCAAGACAAGGTGCTGCGAGTGCCTCTCGAAGCGATCCCCAATGTCCATAGCTCTCCCGATAGTGTGCAGCTACAGATCTCTGTCGTCGAGCTCACGGAGAAACGCATCGAGCTGCCAGTCAAAGCTCTGAACACGCCGGCAGGCTTTGTCGCCAAGCTCCTTCCAGCTCGTGTCTCTCTGACCTTGACGATGCCGATCACGGACTACAACAAGCCTATCGGAGACAAGATCTCGGTGGTGGTGGATCTGAGTCAGATCTCAGAAGCTGTACAGAATGGTGAGAAGCACCCTGAGATGCTCCCCGTAAGAGTCGAGGGTCTACCCGACTGGGTGGCGCGTGCTACCCCCTCGCCCAAGGCGGTACAGTATATCCTAGAGGCTGCCGAGCAGTGAGCCCTGCAGGACTCCGCACTATGAGTGAAAAGCGTCTCACCACATCAACAAACCCTCGCATCTTAGGTCTGACAGGCGGGATCGGTGCGGGTAAGAGTTTCGTCGGGCAAATGCTTGTCCAGTCTGGGCTACCCCTTATGGACAGCGATGCGGTGGCTCGGGGGGCTTACACCGATAGTGAGCAGGTACGTCAGCAGGTGACGGCGTTACTAGGTGCGGAGGTCTATGATCCTGAGGGAAAGCCTCGCTACGATGTGATCGCTCGCAAAGTTTTCGCACCGTCTAATGAAGGACGGTCCCTATTGCACGATCTAGAGCAGATCATTCACCCCTATGTGTCTGACCGGCTAGAGACTTGGGCTAAGGAGCAGCAAGCCCCCGAGGGGTGGGTCGTCCTAGAGAGTGCCATCTTATGGCAGTCAGGCTTCTATCGTCTTTGCGACGCGGTGGTCGTCGTGACAGCTCCTGAGGCGGTACGTGTAGCTCGTGTTCAGGAGCGTGACGGAGCTTCGCTCGAGCAGGTGCAAGCACGGATCAATCGCCAGGCAAGCTACTCTTTTGCCGCCCTTCAGCAGGAGCATCCAGAGCTACCGCTCTATCAGATCCAGAATGATGGTGTGCAGGAACTGGAGGGGCAGGTAGCACAACTCCTCGCTTGTTTAGCCGCTCTGTAAGTCTTACGTGTATGGAGAGCTCGGTCGGGGTATGGGCATTGACCCCTTTTGGGGTAGATCGGGGAGCTGAGGATATCATCTTACTGCTGCTCCTCTTGCTCCTCTTGCTCCCAGCACTCATGCAGATGTGGGTCGGCTCTCTTATGTCTCGCTCGGTAGATGCGCTACTATATAATAGAGGACATATCTTCTTTCGCAGCTTAGTACACCGAGTCTCTGTCGGCACCTACGCACTCTTAGGCGTGTTGCAACGGCATCTGCTGGTCGGCGTGACAGGTTATCTACTCTTGCGCTACTATGGAGGCGTGCCCTCAGGCGATCTCTGGACGACGCTCTCGCAGGTAGGCGGTCTAGCCCTCGGTAGTCTGATGCTGAGCGGACTCTATCTAGGCGTCAACCGTTTGCTGGCGGGGATCTATCTTGACTCAGCTTTTTACCTACACTGGATACGTCACTACAGCATCTTAGAGTGGCTATGGCCACTACCCCTCTACATCAGCTGTTTGCTACTATTGTCGGGCGTCTGGCAGAGCGTCGCACTTTGGCTCACAGTCGCTGTAATTCTACTATGGCGCCTTGCGATCATCCTGCCCACAGCGCGATGGCTAGGGGAGGCTGGAGTGACTCCTTTGCTTATTTCTTTGTACCTTTGCAGTCAGGAAGTGGCTCCTCTAGCCTATCTCATAGGCTTTGGAATGCTGATCCTATAAAAGAATCTATCGTATACCATTAGCACCCTGCCTGTGAGTATGTCACGGATTAAAAAAATACTTATTTCTCAGCCCGCCCCACTGATGGCCAATCCATACACCGAAGTTGCTGAGAAGTATCAAGTGGAACTTGATTACAAGCAGTTCATTCGTGTCGAGACGGTTGCAGCGAAAGAGTTTCGTCAGCAGCGCATCAATCCGTTGGATTACACAGCCATCATCTTTACCTCTCGTACTGCTATCCTGCACTTCTTCACACTGATGAAGGAGATGCGCATCTCCATCCCAGATACGATGAAGTATTACTGCAGCTCCGAGATGTCCGCTCCATACCTGCAGAAGTTTGTCAACTACCGTAAGCGCAAAGTCTTCTTCTCACCGACTGGACGTACCGAGGATCTGGTCAAGGTCATTACCAAGCACAAGAGTGAGAAGTATCTCCTACCCGTCGCTGAGGAGCACAGCGACAAGCTCTCCGACCTGCTTACGGAGGCTGGCATAGACTATACCAAGTCGGTCATGTATCGCACCATACCTCGGGAGTTAGAGCTTGAGAAGCCACTGCCCTACGATATGATCATCTTCTTCAGTCCCGTCGGGATCACCTCACTCTTTGAGAATGTCCCCAACTTCAAGCAAGAGGATATGATCATCGCTACAGTCGGTCCCAAGACTGCACAAAGAGCCGAGGAACTAGGGCTCAGAGTGGATATCAAGTCTACGGGCAGTCGTCAGGATCCACCGATGCCCGAGCTGCTCAGCAACTTCCTTGTCGAGCAAGAGGGATGACTACGGAGGAAGGCCCCTCTCGCTCCCTCCAGAACCGACGTCTACCCAAAGGTGAGCGACTCTATCTGCGTGAGGAGATAGAGCGACTACATGACCGAGGGCACTCATTTGTCTCTTATCCCATTCGCATCGTATGGCTCGCTGAGCCTATCGCCACACACTCCCCTAGTGAGCAGGCGCAGGTGGCTGTCATGACTTCGGTCGCCAAGCGGCGCTTCAAGCATGCCGTCGATCGCAACCGTGTCAAGCGCATGACCCGCTCGGCTTATCGTATCCACAAGAATCCGCTCTGGCAAGCTGCCCTCCAGCATCACTGCACGGTGCGACTAGCGCTTCAGTCTGTTGCTAAGACAATGCCAACCTACCCTGAGCTAGCACAAGCGGTAGAGCGAGCTATAGCACGTATCGTCAAGGAGATAGACAAGTCAAGCCCAATATCCCCAGTGGCGAAGGCTTCGCCCGATCGTCCAGAGCAGACTGCGAAAGCCCCTTCTGCGCAAGCTAATCAAGCTGACTCGCAACAGCTCTCACTAGCGGTCCGCTTGCTGAGCTACCCCGTCAAGTTTTATCGCGCTTGCATCTCGCCCTTGCTACCACCCAGCTGTCGCTTCACACCCACCTGCTCGCAGTACGCACTGGAGGCGCTACGAGTGCATGGCGCACTCAAGGGGACCTGGCTAACCATCTGGAGACTCTTACGATGTAACCCCTTCAATCGACATGTGGGTTACGACCCCGTGCCACCACGACGATGATCCACGAGCAACACCTCAGCTCCCGAGGGCTTCTAGACTGTCACACACATAGCCACGAGGTGAGCGGGCTAGCCATTCGCTCGCTCACCTACGAGGAGTGGAGCGGAGGCGTCACGATCCAGGAGGGACAACTCTATTCGATAGGCCTTCACCCCTGGTCTCTGCCCCTAGCGGAGCGTCTGACAGATCTCATCGATCAGATGCGGAGCCTCCTAGCGTCTACCCCTCAGATCGTCGCTGTCGGCGAGTGTGGCATCGACAAGGTGCGGAGCAACGCCTCTCTCGCAGAGCAACAAACCTGGCTAGAGGCGCAACTGCGCTTAGCCTGTCAGCTCCATCGTCCCATCCTCCTACACACGGTACGTGCTTGGAGCGAAACGATTGAGATACGTAGAGAGCTGGCGCAAGAGTTTGACCAGCTCCCTCCGATGGTGTTACATGGCTTTCGGGCTAAGAGTGAGGTGGCTCAGATGATGCTGAGCCAGGGCTTCGCGCTCTCCTTCGGCCGTCACTACGACTCAGCTGCTTTGCGACTAGCCTATGAGGCGAATGCGCTGCTTGTTGAAACCGACGAACTGCCCCAGGGGCTTACCCATCAGGAGGCTTTAGCGGAGAGCTACACCCATCTAGCGGAGGCGCTGGCTATCACCCCCGAGGCGCTGGCAGAGCGCGTGGCAGCGACACCTTTCTGGCAGCAAGTCGAGAGACTAGGCTCTTTGCGCTAAAAGCGTTACCTTAGTAGCGCTAACAGATTGAATGCGATGACAGACACGGACCAGCTAGCATGCTCCCCGGAGTATCAGATGCTGCGAGAGCAGTACGATATGCTCGTCGCAGCCTACACGACACTCGTATCCCAGTATCAGGACATGACGGATCACGAGGCGCCCCACCTATCAGCGCTCTACATGCACTACTTCGGCAAGCTGCTGTACACCCAGTTGCGTCTAGGCCTTTCCATAGCGGCACTACGCTTGCGGCGCTCGCTCCTACAGGCTTACATCAATCGTGACCAAGCGCCCGACCTCGTCGAGATAGACAAGCAGATGGCGCAGCAGCGGCTCGAGTATCGTAGGCTCTTGGAGCGAAAGCTGGACCAGCTCAAGGCGGCACAAGCTTATTGGGATGCCCCTCGTCTCACCCGTGAGGAGAGCAAAGAGCTCAAGGAGATCTACAAAACTCTCGTCAAGCGTCTCCACCCAGATCTCAACCCGCACTACACGGAGGAGGACAAGAAGTTCTTTCTCGCTGCGGTCAAAGCTTACAAAGCTTGCGACCTCCAGCAGCTACAAGCCATACTGGTACTAGTAAACAAGGATCAGCCAGCAGACATACCACTGGACTCGGAGTCGCTCTCAGTAGAGATCGAGAAGCTACAAAAGAAGCTGAGACTTATCGAAGCTAAGGTCATCAAACGATCGGACAGCTTCCCCTTTGATCAGAAAGAGTTGCTAACCAATCCTGTGGCGATACAAGAAAAGCAAGCTGAGCTGCAAGCGGTCATCAAGGAGCTAGAGGAGAGCGAAAAGGAGATGCAGACTATCATATCGCTAATGGAGGAGTACAAGTCACACGACCTATGAAACATGAGATCATACCTGTTAGCCCTGAGCTACTAGCGCTCATTGGCACAGAAGGGATCAACGCACTAGGACTGCCCAAGCGGGAGATCTTCCTGCTAGACATCGTAGTCGCTGGCACCACCTTCTGCCCTGTAGTACAGGAGCTCTACCCGACGCTACTGCCAGACACGGTGCTACGCATGGTACGCCAGCCACAAAACGGACACGACGAGCACGCCATCGCCATCTACTACGAAGAGCACCGCATAGGCTACGTGCCACAAGAGCTCAACCTCGTCATCTCTCGCCTGATGGACGCTGGCAAAGAGTTTTACGCTCGGGTCGTCCAGGTGAAGAAGATCAACGAGTGGGTACGCATATCGGCTCAGCTCTTTATGATCGAGTAGCGAAATGCCCAGACGCCCCAGACGTGTAACTGCGGTAGGAACGCACGGTGAGTATCGAGCCGGAGGGCGTCCGCTCCGTTCTCTCAAAGGTTACAGCGTTTAGTTTTTATGATGCGGGCTATTCGTTCGATTCTCTCCGATCTCTTCTCCCCTCCTCTCTCTAATCTATAAACTTGTATCTTTGCGCTAAAGGGGTGATTCCTCGCGATGAACGATCTAGCTGGTAGACCTAGTGCTGAGTCTCCGGCCCGTTGTGTAGCATGTCAAACTCAAAAACATTATAGCGTCATGGCTTTAAAGAACTGTACCAAGTGCGGAGCCTCAGTCCCAGAAGGCTCTGCGACCTGCCCACAGTGTGGTAACCCTATGGGTCAAAACAGGAACAATCCGAAGCGGAAGATGTGGACTATCATCATCGCGGCAGCCATCGTTGTCGTGGGGGTGTGTTGCATCCTCCTCTTTATGCTGTCCAAGGGCTGCGCTAAGAAGGCGCCCTCAGTCAATTTGGATCCAACAAGCGGGCAAAGCGATACGACAGAAGTGGAGAGCGTAGACGAGAACTTAGTCCAGCTGACCCCTGAGTTCATTGAAGCCATCCAGAAGTATGACCAGCTCAGTCTCTTCAGCGAGGGATATGCGGCTGTCTGTAAGAATGGCAAGTGGGGCTACATCGACAAGGCGGGCCAGGAGGTGATCCCATGCAAGTATGATTGGGCCAATACCTTCCATGAGGGACTAGCCTCTGTGCGGTTTTCTTATGACTCAGGCTATGGCTTCATCGATACCACGGGGCGTGAGGTGATCCGACATCGTCGAGAGATAGCGGTGCCAGGCGATTTTTCTGAAGGGCTAGTAGTTGTCAAGAACGAGGGTAATGATCACTTTTTCGTCCTGGACAAGGAGGGACGTAAAGTTTTCCAAGGGAGTTATGGCAAAGGTTCCTATGCCCCCTATAGTAGCTTCGGTATGATGCCTTATGCCGCACCAATTTATATCGAGAAGTTCATTGATGGTAAGCTCTACATCCCCAAGGGGGAGTCAGGATACAACGTTTATGACACTAAGGGCAACAAGGTTAAAGAGGTGAGTGACAGCGAGATGGAGCAGATCACAAAGCGCGCCACCGCTGGCCAAGCTCAGACCTTCACACACACGCTCTACACAGATAAGATGTACGGCGGGATGATGGGTGAGATAGTACTCTGGGGCGTGAAAGATGCCAACGGCAAGATAATCGTTCCTGCAGAGTACGATAAGGCTAGTATCTATTTCGAACCGGAAAAAATAGACCTCACTAATGGCGTGATCCCTGTAGTCTTAATAGAGTATAGCGGGATTAGCTATATGGGTGAATGGCTGGGCATCTGCCCTGATGATGGCAGTGTAGAGCATTACGGCTATGTGGACCTAAAGGGGAATGACACCTTCCCTAAGGGACTCAAGGAGCGGTGCAAGCAGTCTAGGCTGAGAGCCATAGAGCGATACAAAGTTAAAGAAGCGAAAGAGGTGGCAGAAGGAGAAGGAGAGTGGACTGAATAGGACTTGTAACCTATAGTACACCTAGAGACAGAGGGCTCAATCGCTAAGTAGTAGCGGTTGAGCCCTCTGCTTTGTGTACTCTAGCACTTGCGCAAGCATTACAGCGCCAAGGCATTAGCACGGTAGGCTTTAGCAGCTGAGAAAGCGCAGATTACGCGTCTCATGGGACGACTTTTGAATTGTAAATTATCGGAATGGCAACGACATACGCAAAAAGAGTATCTTTGCAGTAGTAGAGACTACAATCTCATAGACTCAATCAACATACTACGAAGATGACACAGATAGCAAAATGGCTTACAGCACTCACCCTAACGCTACTACTAGCCGGGTGTGGCGTCGTACCGATCACGGGACGACAGCAACTCAACCTTGTGTCGGACGCTGAGATATCGGCGGCCAGCGCACAGCAATATAATCAGTTTATCCGCAAGGCGAATGTGGACAACAACTCGTCCCAAGGGCAGCAGACGCTCCGTGTGGCACGACGCATAGCGCAGGCCACGGACAACTATCTGCGCAACAATGGCTACGATCAGATAGCGCAGGCGACACAGTGGGAGTTTAACTTCGTCCGTGATCGTCAGGTCAACGCTTTCTGTATGCCTGGTGGCAAGATCGTCGTCTACAGTGGTTTGCTCCAGGCGACGCATCCTACCGATGACGAGCTGGCTGCGGTCATAGCACACGAGGTCTCTCACGCTGTAGCTAAGCATGCCAACGAGCGCATCAGCCGTGAGATGCTTACGCAACTTGGCGGACAGGTCTTGACGGGGATGGTCGGCTCGAAGAGTGCGGCTCTGGGGGGCATCCTCCAGCAGGTTTATCCTATTGGTTCGCAGCTCTTGGTCTCCCTACCCTATGGTCGCAAGCAGGAGTACGAGGCGGACAAGATCGGCATGGTCTTCATGGCAATGGCAGGTTACGATCCAGCAGCCGCTGTGACGCTTTGGCAGAAGATGGCTCAGCAAGGGCAGAAGTCGCCCGAGTTCCTCAGCACCCACCCGAGCGATCAGAACCGTATCCGTGCCATTCAGGAGTTCCTCCCCGAGGCACGACAGTACTACAGTGGTCCTGGGGTTATGTCGCAAGGGCCTAAGGTACAGCTCAAGTCGCTCCACAAGAAGAGTAGCAGTCAAGCGACTAGCCAGCTGAGAGACAGCGGGAGCTCTTCGTCTGCTAAGCAGCAGGACGGGGGAGGCTTTCACTATGAGCCTGTCAATCGCTAATGAGCATGTGGGAGCGAGGCTTTGTCCACTACTATTACGGTACGGGCAAGGGTAAAAGCACCGCGGCCATGGGGCTGGCGATACGCACGCTGGGGCACGGCGGGCGGGTCTACATTGGGCAGTTTATCAAGACGATGCGCTACGGTGATGTGCTCTTTCTGGAGCAACATACGAAGCGTGAGGAGTGTGCCGTCGAGCTGTACGGATCGATGTACGGAGGCACGGGTTGCCTGATAGACCATGCGGCAAGTCCTCAGGACGTGCAGGCTGCCGAGCAGGGGCTGGCACGGGCCGTCGAGCAGATGTGCTCGGGACGGTACGACTTAGTCATTTGGGATGAGGTCTCAATGGCTGTCGGCTTAGGCTTGCTCAGGGTCGAGGCGCTCATCGATGCTATAAAAAAGCGCCCCGATGAGTGCGAACTGGTACTCACGGGACGACACTACTGTGAGGAGTTACTGCCATATTGCCAGCTTGTCACTAACTTTGCAGAGGTCAAGCACTATTACCACGAGGGAGTCCTCTCTCGTACTGGGATTGAACATTGACCCGCTTAGCTTTTAATGCATATGATACGTATCACACAATACATTTTACCGCTGCTCCTCGGACTCTCGTTGCTCTCCTGCAATAAGGAGCAGCAGAGCCAGCAGACGGCGCAGGGAGAAGAAGAGACACCCCGCGTGGCTACCCCCTTTGAGGCGGATAGCGCTTACAACTTTGTCGCCAAGCAGGTCGCCTTCGGACCACGCATACCTGGCTCTGAGGGGCATACCGCTTGTCTCGCCTGGATGAAAGAGCGACTGACGCAGTATGGTGCTACGGTCGTGGAGCAAAGCTTCGAGGCGACGGCGCATGACGGGACAAAGCTCCCGCTGACCAATCTGATTGCTTCGTACAATCCCGAAGCCTCACAGCGAATCCTCCTGATGGCGCATTGGGATACACGCCCCTGGGCGGACAAAGATCCTAACCCTGCTAACCATACGCAGCCGATCCTCGGTGCTGACGATGGAGGTAGCGGTGTAGGCGTCCTGCTCGAAGCGGCTCGGCTACTGGGCAGCGTCGCAGCGCCTCAGACGATCGGGGTGGACATCGTGCTCTTTGACGGAGAGGACTACGGCACTTACTCCAACGAGGAGAGCTGGTGCCTAGGCTCTACTCACTGGAGCAAGAACCCGCACGTGGCTGGCTACCAAGCGATGGGTGGCATCCTGCTAGACATGGTCGGAGGGCGCGATGCGACCTTCTACTGGGAATACTTCTCCAAGAGCTATGCCCCGCAGCTTCTTACGACGGTGTGGAGCAAAGCGGCCGAGCTAGGCTACGGATCCTACTTTCACCAAGCTGACGGCGGAGGCTTGACCGACGACCATGTGCCAGTCATTCGCAATCTTGGCATTCCCAGCATTGACATTGTCAACTATAATCCTCAGAGCGAGAAGGGCTTTGCCCCCTATTGGCACACACTTCAAGACAACATGAGCAACATCTCGGCGGAGACGCTAGGTGCTGTCGGACATACCGTCATGGCAGTGCTCAAGGATCTAGACGCTCAACACTGATTAGCTTCCTAAACTTATGACTATAGACGAACGGCAAGAGGAACTTATCTCACAGTTTGAACTGGTAGATGACTGGATGGATCGATACCAAATGATCATCGATCTGGGCGACCAGCTGGAGCCTGTCGAGGACTCGGAGCATACGACCGAAAACCTCATCGACGGCTGTCAGAGCCGCGTGTGGATCATCATATCACCACAGGAAGACGGCACGCTACACCTCAAGGCTGACAGCGATGCGCTCATCACCAAGGGCATTGCCGCCATGCTCCTCTACTGCTACAATGACCAACCCGCACAGGCTATCGTAGAGACACCGCTTTACTTCATTGACCGACTGGGACTCCAGTCACACCTCTCACCGACACGAAGCAACGGTCTTCAGTCGATGTACGAGACGATCAGACGACGTGCTCAGGAGTTCCTGAGCCACTAGGAGATAGAATTATGACCCCTTTTAGACAGATTGACGTAGCCGACCGCTCCACAGTCTTTCCTTATATATATTATGGTGCAGAGCCGATCTGCGACATATCCTTTGCCAATCTTTATGGCTGGGCGGTACAGTACGAGACCTCGTGGGCGATCGGTGGCACACAGACACTGGTGATCCGCTTTCGCTCACCACGCCGAGACCACCCCGTCTACCTCTGCCCCTTCTGTCGTGATGACAACTCCTGGACGATGACCATCAAGGAGCTCATGGAGATCTCCGAGCAGGAGGCTTATCCACTCGTCTTCATGGGCGTTACGCCAGGCTGCAAGGAGCGCTTGGAGAAGCTCTTTCCCGATGAGTTCGTCCATATCCAGGACGACGACTATATCGACTACGTCTATCTCAGGGAAAAGCTCGCACGGCTCAATGGCAAGAAGCTTCAGTCGAAGCGCAATCACATCAACCGCTTCGAAGCTTCCTATCCCGACTACCGCTACCTGCCCATCACCACGGACGACCTAGAGCGTGTGGCGCACTTTGCCGATGAGTGGCTAGCGCATGCCGAGGCGACGGGTGAGCCCGACCCTGGCCTGCATGTAGAGCGCAAAGTCATTCAGCGATTCCTCGACAACTATGAGGCGCTGGAGATGCGCGGCGGGATGATTGATATCGGAGGCGAGATCGTTGCCTTTACGCTGGGGTCGCCCATCACGGAGGACACCTTCGATGTGCATATCGAGAAGGCGCGCACCGACATCGATGGCGCCTATACGATTATCAACCGTGAGTTCGCCCGTAGCATCCCCGAGCAGTACACCTATGTCAATCGGGAAGAAGACCTTGGCCTGCCTGGCTTGCGTCAGGCGAAAGAGTCTTATCGCCCTGAGATACGCCTCGTCAAGCACACCTGCGTGTGGCGTCGTCCCGACTGGGCTGGCGAACTGGAGTCCTAAGCATGAGACCGAAGGTTGAGACGCAGCGACTCTACGAAGAGATCTGGCGCACCACCTTTGGGGATAGCGACGACTTCATCGCGCTCTACAGTCGTACCACCTTTGACCCTCGTCGCACCCATCTGCTCACGACGCTAGACCAGGGCCGTGCACTCAGTCATGTCCAGTACCTCCCCTATCTGATGCGCTACCGCGACCAGTGGTGGCGCGCTGGCTACATCTCGGGCGCAGCTACCGCAAGCGACCAGCGAGGCAAAGGGCTCGTGCAGCACCTCATGCGAGCGAGCCACCAGCAGATGTGGCGGGAGGGGTGCCTTTTTGCCTTCCTCATACCAGCCGAGGAGTGGCTCTATCACTTCTATCGCAAGATGGGCTACGCCACGCTCTATGGCAAGCGCCTTACTCCTACTCTAGAAGGGAAGCCCACCGACCGCTCCTCAGGCGAAGCTTGGCAACAATACCGAAGTTGGCAGGCTGCACTTGCCGAGCACTACCCTACCGTCACGCATAGCTACCATCAGTGGCGCACGCTCCTAGCGAGCTTAGCACTCGAGGACGGTGGTATCGGCATCATTGGAGATACAACCTACTATTATTATAGAGATGCCGAGGGAAAGAGGCAAAGCGTCCTCGCCATCCCCCCTGCGAAGGAGCCTGCCGACAAACCTTTTGACCTAAAAGCTCCCTTCGGTATGCTACGCCCTCTGCGCATAGCGGAGTTGCTGACCTGGGCTATCAAGCTAAGCCTGCTGGAGGTGGATCAGCTCGCTCCCGTAGCGCTCTATATAGATCCAGAGCGCATCGTCTTTGACCTACTTGACGAACAGATTCCGACGAATAGCGGTCGCTACTGTCTCCTGCGCCAGCGTCGCCAGCTCCTCTTCGCGCCACGTCCTAGCAAGCGGCTCGTCAGTCCGCTTACACCCGACCAACTCCTCGCAGCACTACCCACCCTTCAGCATACGTTGGTCTACGCCATGATGGAGTGAGCCCCGCTCGTTGTCTAGAGAAGGAAGCTTAGCGAACGCTCGCTTGAGAGCGGCCTTGTAGCTGTCCCGCAGACTGCCGCGTGGGAGCACCACTGCCAGCGCCGAGTGGCTGCGTCTGAGATTTATCGTTTTGCTCTTTATCCTTGGGCGGAGCACCTATCTCCACCTCTTCGCCACGCGCTCGCGCCTCTCGCTCCTCGGCACGTGAGGGCAGCCCCATGATCTTACGCTCACGATCCGTCGGGTTCCACCGCTTGCCGTAGCGCTCCCGCATACGCTGCGCGTACTCGACGTTGAGATCTCGCTTCTGTGTTTCAGCGTTAGCACGATTGCTATCACCCTCCGCCGGCTTATCACCCTCCAGATCTTTCGGACGCTGCTCTGCTAGAGGCGTACCATCGTATGCCCACTTCTGCTCTGTGGCAAAGCGCGCCTGTACATTTACCGACTGCGGCAGATAGCGCACAGGCTCAGGAGGCGTCGCTGGGTAGATGCCCCCATCCCAAGAGCCATTCTCATTCAGGTCTACATAAAGCTTGAGAAAGTAAGCTCCAGGAGCCAGCTCCGTAAAGGATACCAAGCCCGCGCTGTCAGGCTGAGCAGCCGCTAGAATCTCCTCCTTACTACTGAGTAGGTAGACGTAGAGCGGATGCTCCGTAGGGTGTCCCGTGAGCGTGATCGCTAGGGAGCCCAGCTCAGTGGCGGAGGCTATCTTGAGATCTTTTTGCGCAGGAGCACTGGTTCCCCCATAGAGTCCCGTGATGGCAGCCGTATCTACCGTGAGACGATACGTGGTGCCTGGCTCTTTGGCAAAGTCCACCAACCATCGGCAGCGTCGTATGCTATCGGGTAGTAACTGGCAAGGGATCGGATGCGGTACCGAATCGACCAGCTTAGCGAGCTGCACCTGCGCCGTGTCAATGGCTAGAATCGGCACATCATAGCTAATCCATAGGGAGTCACGCGTCGTCTCCTTATGGATATCTTCTTGCGAAAGGATCGTGACAGCCCTGAGCTCACGCTGTGTCTCTGCCAGAGCGGTGGTGTCACTAGCATGGCTGAGGCCATCAGCAGCTGTCTCGGGGGCTTCTACCTTCGGTTGCTTCTTTGGCTTAGCTTTAGCCTTTGCCGCTTGCACTCTGGGAGCATGCAGCGTCATCGTGTCAAGCTTATTGATCGGACTACCGATCGAGTCTGTCGTAGGATAGGCGAATGCCACCACGACAGAGTCTCTCGCCAGTGAGTCGTGAGGCGAGAGCCAGTAGGTGAGACTCTTGCGATCGGTCGAGAGGTCGGGATAGTAGCTCGTAGGTGTCGTCAGGTAGTCTGGCGAGAGGATCTTGATCTGAGGTAGCGTGTCTATAGGCTCCGTAAAGGTCGCCATGAGCGACATCGAGTCTCGTCGCACCAGTCGCTCGAGGCGGACAATGTGCGTCTTCGGACGGGTGAGTAGGAGGAGCAGATCGTTAGGTAGGTAAACGTAAGGCGACACAGTATCTGCGGCTGTGGCAGTCGTATCTGTTGCAGTCGTAGGAGTTTGTTCCTTAGCAATCAAGCTGTCTGCACGCACCCCAAGCGAGTCCGCCACATTGCCAAGCGAGTCTACCACATTGCCAAGCGAGTCCACCTTTGTCTCCTTTGTTTCCTTGGCGGGCATCAGAGCCGAGCGAGGTACCACCTCGGTACGGAAGCTGTCGAGCGTGATAGCAAAGCTCTCGTTCGGAGCGTTGTAACTATAGCTACGATCCATATCGACCAGTGCGATGGCATAGTAATCGCCGTCCCGTACATTCTGCAGAGTAAAGTGTCCCTTGTCGTCCGTATAGGTCATACGGGTCATCGGCCGGTCTAGTGAGTCCGTAGGAAGTGGCGTATTATAGACACCCGCTAGGATACGAGGCACTGGCTGTAGCGTATAGGCATCGAGCACCTGCCCCGAGACCTGCATCGTGTCTAGGTAGTCACCGGTACTGAAGGCGTAGACATACTGCTCTATGTAGTTGCCCTCGTTATAGTCCTTGATAGCACGATTGAAGTTGATCGTGTAGGTCGTGTTTGCGATGAGACTATCTTGGTAAGTGACAACCAGCTGCTTCTGATTGACCAAAGCCTTCGGCGGGATGCGCTGTGGTGGCGAATAGATTATCTTGTCCTCGCCTCGCTCCAGCTGTATGTACTCATCGAAGGTGATGCGCACACGATGCGCCGAGACATTTGTACTCCCCATCTCAGGCGTGCAGCGCACGACCCGAGGCGGGGTCATATCGTAGGGTCCACCCTCAGGCGAAGATTGCTTGGCACACCCCGCAGCGCCTAGGATTAGGAGCAGGAAGGTAACTAAGAGCGTGGAGAAGTGCTGGTGCGAATGAAGCATATGCGATGGCGACTGTGTCGTTAGAAAGTTCCCTCACGAAGAAGCTGCGGCTCCGCACCCGTACAGTCAATGATTGCGCCATGACCGCCTGGAGCCACACCACCGTCGATGATCAAATCTACCTGATGCCCGTAATACTCCTCGATGAGCTCTGGATCTGTCAGGTAGTTCGTGTCATACCCCTCAGGCAGATCAGGCAGTGAGCCCGTCAGGAGCGGAGCCTCCAGCTCCTCCAGTATGATCCGTGTCACGGGATGCTTACAGAGCTGCACACCCACCTCCTTGCGCTGGCGGAAGGGCGCTGGCAACGTCGTCGTCGGAGGCAGTATATAGGTCGCTGGCTCGTGCTCGCCCGACTTCATCAAGGCAAAAGTCTCATCCCCCAGCTTAGCATATTGCGCTACCTCGCCAAGGTCTTGGCACATAATCGCCAATGTGTGGCGCTTGCTGTCCACCCCTTTGATCTGGCACACCTGCTCCACGGCACGCTTCTTCAGTGCCGAGCAACCGAGCGCATAGCCTACACCCGTAGGATAGATGATGACTCCGCCACTCTCCAGGCATTGGACCACCTCACGCACTACAGCGTAGTCAGGTGTGTCAGCGTATATCTTCGTTAGCATATGATGTTAGAGCGCATAGAGGTAAGCGATCTCCTCAGCCCAGAGCTCAGGCACAGGTGTCTCTAGGACGATCGGGATATTGTCTAGGTGTGGGTCGTCCATCAGCATTTTGAATAGCTCCGTACCCATAAAGCCCTTGCCGATAGACTCGTGTCGATCCACACGCGTGCCCAAGTCCTTCTTGCTGTCATTCAGATGGATAGCGCAGAGCTTGTCGTAACCGATGATGTCGTCGAAAGCTTGCCACATAGCCGTGTAGCCATCAGCCGTACGTATCTCATAGCCAGCCGCCAACGTGTGCGCCGTGTCGATGCAGACGCCCACACGGCTAGCATCGTCAACGTGCGAGATGATGTAAGCGAGCTGCTCGAAGGTATAGCCCACGTTGGTTCCTTGACCCGCCACATTCTCCAGCACCAGCTTGACGCCCTCCGACTCAGCCAAGACAGCATTCATCTCAGCCGCGATGTACTCCATGCACTGCTCCTCGGAGATCTCCTTGAGGTGGCTCCCAGGGTGGAAGTTGAGCAGACTCAGCCCCAGCTGCTCGCAGCGGTGCATCTCGTCGATCATTGCTTGGCGACTGCGCAGGCGCTTGGCAGCGTCCGCATTACCTATGTTATATAGGTAGCTCGCATGGGGTAGGATATGCTCCCGTCGGATGCCCACCTGGTCGCAATTTGCGATGAAAGCATCGATCTGCTCCTTGGTGTAAGGCTTAGCCTGCCACTGGCGCTGATTCTTGAGGAAGAACGCGAAGGCACGTGCGCCCAGTTCGCCAGCACGCAGCGGCGCTTCCTCCACGCCACCGGCAGCGCTCACGTGCGCTCCGATATATTTATTAGGATGTTTGGTGTAGCTCATGATGGGAAAAACGGCTAGTGATATACCCCTAGCTCTCGCAAAGATACAAAATGACCCCGAAAGAAGCGCCAATTCCACTAGGGTTGACGCATTATAACCAGTCGTCTAGGAGCTGCATATGACAAACTTCGGAGGAATCAAAAAATAAGTCCGAAGAATTTTTTATTTCCTAGGTAGCAAATCAAAAATATCTACGGAGGAATTTGGGCAATTCCTAGGTAGGAAATGGGAGAGGATCGAGATGAGAGGTTAGTCCCTAGGAGCACTCGAGGCATTAGGAGCACTAGCAAGTCTTGACGAGCGCTCTGAAAGATACGTTCCCAAACCAACTTAACTGAAAATATCAAACGGTTTCAGACATTTGGCACAGGCACGTACTAATAGACCTCTTTTTCTATCTCGTTTGCTTACTTTTGCGCCCAGTAATCCATTTTCAAGATATGATGAACCTACGAAAACTACTTTTTGCCCCCTTGGCGAGTCTACTCTTCTTGCCACTCTACGGGGCTATTGACGAGACGCCCGTGGTCACGGACTCGGTAATGAGCTACGAGCTGGACGAGGTGCGGGTGATCACGAGCCGTCCGCTACTACGTCAGGCGGGTCTGCTGATGAGCACGCCTGGCGCTATGAGTCTGGTGACTCCGACCATGCTACGAGAGTATGACATCAAGCATCTCTCAGACTTGACGGGCGTGGTGCCTAATCTCTACATGCCAGACTACGGCTCACGTCTCACCTCGCCGATCTATATGCGTGGCATCGGGACGCGTAGTGGCGGACAGTCCACCGCTTTCTTTATCGATGGGGTTCCTGTGCTCAACCAGTCGATCAATCGCTACCTCCTCGGCATCGAGTCTATTGAGGTGATGAGCGGTGCGCACAGCAATATCTATGGTCGCAACGCTATGGCGGGGACGATCCTGCTGACCTCTCGCTCGCCTATTGACGACCCTGCACTGGATGTAACGGCTAGAGCCGGCAATCACGGGATCATCGAGGGAGCGGCGCGACTAGCTCACGCCTTTAACTCCAAAGTGGGCCTGGCCCTCGGTGGGTACTATAATAGGAATAGTGGGTTCTATACGAATGCTTTCGACAATCGTTCTGCTGATGCGGAGGAGGCGTACGGTGCTAACCTGCACTTCGAGTGGCGCCCCGATGCGACGCAAAGACTTCGCCTGGCTGGCGTCTGGGATGGGGTACGGCAGGGAGCTTTCCCCTATGCGATGATCCATCCTAAGAGTGGCGAGACGATGCCGATCAACTACAACGCACCTGGTTCCTACGACCGTACCATCGGTGAGGCGCGTCTGGCTTATGACAAGAGCTGGGACGAGATACGTCTAGACTTCACCACGAGCTATCAAGCGCTCAGAGACAATATGCTGATGGATCAGGACTACACGGCTCGGGATATCTTTACGATCAACCAAAAGCAGCATCAAGATGCGGTCACGGCAGATCTCATCTTGCGAAACCGTGAGCAGACGACCTACAACTGGACTGTGGGTGTCAATGGTATCTACCAGATGAATCATATGGAGGTGCCCGTAGCGATACGCCCCGACGGCTTGATGGCGATGATACAGCCAGGACTGAACAAAGCGAACAAAAATGACAAGGTGCCTGTACTCCTGACGGTCGATGCCTCTAAGGAGCGGGTCAACCACAATCTCTTTGACAAGCGTAGCTACGGTGTCGCTCTTTATCACGAGAGCAACCTGCACGAGCCATTTGGCTGGACGGGCTTCGACCTTAACCTGGGCGTACGCCTTGATGCGGAGCGTCAGGCGATGGACTTCGATAGCGACTTTAGCCTAGGGCTAGACGTGGCGCCGAAGGTAAAGCCCGATGCAAAGAGACACTTTGACGCGACGAGTCGTCTGAAGGGTGAGGGCGGTTATCAGGACTTCTTCCAGATCCTGCCGAAGCTATCGCTGAGTTATCGCCCCACGGCTGGTAGTTACCTCTTTGTCGCAGCCTCCAAGAGCTACAAGACGGGTGGTTACAATGAGCAGATGATGACTGAGGTGCTCATGCAGCAGACTCAGCGCGAGATGATGGCGCTGGTCATGTCGCAGGGCAAGCAGCAACCACAGGTGCAGAATGGCGATGCGAATCTAGCAGCCTTCAAGCCTGAGCATGCTTACAATCTAGAGTTGGGCGGACGACTCCTGACGCTACAAGATCGTCTCTTCGTATCGGCTACGCTCTTCGGTTCGTGGATACGAGACCTACAGGTGGCTCGCTTCGTAACGACCGGTACGGGTCGTACGACGGTCAATGCGGGCAAGGCACTCTCGCTCGGTGCTGAGGCGAGTGTCAAGGCGCGTCTATGGCGCTCACTAACGATCTCGGCGCAGTATGGCTATACGCACGCAACCTTCCAGGACTACCTCACGAGCCGTGCCAATCCTCAGGGTGGCGCACCGATAGAGGTAAACTACAAGGGGAACTTTATCCCTTACGTTCCTGCGCATACCTACGCTACGATGCTTCAGCTGAACGAACCTATCCAGACCTCTTGGCTCAAGGGCGTACTCGCCTCCGTGGAGCTACGTGGCAATGGACCGATCTACTGGGAGTCGGAGAATAAGCACCAGCAGGCACCCTACATGACGCTCGGAGCTCGCCTCGGAGTACGTTTCCCCTACGTGACGGTAACCCTGTGGGGTCGTAACCTGACGGATACGCGCTATGCGACCTTCTACTTCCAGTCGTTTGGCAATTCGTTCCTCCAGCAGGCTCAGCCACGCACCTTCGGTGCAGACCTCTCCTTCCACTTCTAGAGAGGCCTTCGGTTAGTCCATTTCGCAAAAATAGCCACCCACTCGCTGTAGAGAGGGTGGCTATTCTTATATATGGAAGGCTGGTTAGTCCGCCGGCTGGAACTTGTCCTCGCCCTGCGTGCTGAGTGCTAGGCAGAGGACGAACATCATACCGATGAGGTAGTTGGCCATATAGCTCACAAGGTCTACATTGCAGAGTATGATCCATAGGGAGGTTAGGACGACGAGAGCCTTATTGCGCTGGCGACGAGCTGTCCAGAGCATAGAGCCGAGGATAGAGATCCAGAGTAAAAGTCCGATGATGCCACTCTGGACGAGCGACTGCATATATTGATTGTGGAAGTGTATGATAAAGCTCTCCTGCTCGGTATTAATCGACAGGGGGAGTAAGAGTCGATAGACATAGTCTAGTCCTCCACCGATCCAGACGGGAACCTCACGGAGGGCTTGATAGCTCATCTGTAAGAGGTCGTTGCGGATGCCCCCTCCTAGATAGCCTTCTACAAGATTAGGTGAGGTGGTATAGACAATGGTAAAGAGGCTAGCTCCAGCGAGCATCAGGTAGGTGACGACGAGGTGAGGCTGACGTCGTGTGACTTTGATCCAGTCAAGGAGATGGCAGACGACGGCATACACTACTAGGAGAAGCGTCATCAGGAGCAGATAGCGCGCCTGCAGCGCACAGGCGTAGAGGATGACCCCAAGGAGTAGGCACTCAGCCTGGAGGCGTAGAGAGCGACTGCTACTACGTATGGTCATCACAATGGGGGTCAAAAGGAAGATGCCGAGGTAAGTGTAGTGCGTGAAGGTAAAGGGCATCAGCATGTGGGAGCTACTAACGACAAAGCCGGAGTCATGCAGATAATACTTATTTAGCGTCAGTGTGATGAACGGGCTACTGCCACAGCTGATTAGTAGTGCGTAGAAAAAGACTAGGAAGGTCACGATATAGATCCACCCGATGCGTAGTGCACTGAGCCAAAAGCTATGCATCAGTCGCTGCGAAGCCCCACTATAGATGAAGAAGCAGAGGGGGATGATGAGGAGCCAAATCTCTTTGTCCCAATAGCTAAAAGCCAACCCTCTGTCGGTAGACCAGCCCACGGCGACGATGAGTGTGTAGAGGACGTAGAGAGCGACACAGAGGAGTAGCGGGTAGAGCGGTCTAGCACGAAGCGTCTGTAGGAGAGGGCCTTGTCGTCGCCAGCGGTTGTCGATGAGTATACCGAGGAGGAAGGGCGTTACCAACCCTAGGTAACTAGGCACCACGCCAAGCAATAGGTTCGCATAGCCTAAGCCGAAGCAGAGGAGGGGGGCGAAGTGATGTCGGTAGTCTAGCTTTGCTCCAGTCGTACGGGACGCCCCTTTCTCCAAGAGCCATGGGAGGAGCAAAGCGCCAAAGACCATGAGCAGGCTCACGGTGAGGAGCAAGGGAGTGAAGCGGAGTACATCTACGGCGAGGAGCGAGCCAGGCGTATGCCGAGGATAGGCTCCCGTGAGGGCTACGATGCCTGCGACAACGAGTGCTATGACTAAGATAACTAGGTAGAAGTAGCGCGAGACACCTCTAGCGACGTCGGTGTGTGAAGACATAAGAGTGCTATATAGATGAGTGATTGCAGCGTGGTGAGTAGACCATCTGCGGGAAGTCGTGTGGATCAAAGCGCCAGCGCTTATGGCTCCAGAGCCAGCGATGTGGGGCTAGACGAATGTTCTCCTCGAGCTGTGCCACGTAGTCGTCGATGAGCTGGTATTGTAGCTCGCTCGTCGGATGCTCACAGAGCAGACGGAAGGTGCCGACCCACTGCTTAGCTTGGTCGTCATGGCGAATCTCACAGAAGAGGAGCGGTATCTGTAGCTTGGTAGCTAGATGGCTCCACCCTGTGACAAAGGAGGTGGTGCGCCCGAAGAGCACCGAAGCGTAGCGCATCTGCTCGTAGCTAGGTGATTGGTCAGCTAGTAGACAGTAGATATGCATACGGGTATCGTGCTCCTGATCTCGATGCCGTAAGATGTCCCGAGCTAGCTGACTCATCTCGATACAGCGAGCGTGGTGTAGTTCCCGCATCTCATGGGTGAGCTGGTCCGCGACAGGGTCGTGTAGCTGCTTGTAGATGACATGGAGCTGATAGCGACTACGGTCTAGGTGTAGTGATGAAGAGCCCATCAGTTCCCAAGGACCAATGTGTCCCAAGAGGGCGAAAACTTGTCGGTGCCCGGCCTCGTAGAGTTGGTCTAGTAGCTCCGTCTGCTCAAGGCGAAAAAGCTGGCGCACCCGCTCGTCAGAGCCGTAAGCGTAGCGAGCCTCGTGAAGCATCAGCTCTGCGAGGTGACGGTAGAAACGCTTGCCGACAGTCTTTTGCTCAGCGGGAGAGAGGTCCGTGAGCGTGAGGCGAATGTTCTCCTCCACCACCTGACGGCGGTACTTAAAGAGATGATAGAGGAGCCAGTCCAACGAGGGAACCAGCACCTTGTCAACGAAAGAGCGAGGCAAGCGTGCCAGGCCCCGCAATGTAGAGCGCATCAGCCGAAGCCTTAGTCGCTGCCATCGTGTGAGCTGGTTACTCTGCGCCATCGTCCGTCAGATCGCTATAGTCTTGGTAGAGGAAGTCGTTGTAGGGGTAGCGCTGTATGTGGATCTCTTTGACACGATCGTAGAGGAGTCGTCGCAGCTCGTCCATACCTTCGCCCGTGCGTGCCGAGATGAAGGTACAGTCGTTGCCCATGCGCGCCATCCAGCTCTTCTCGAGCTCCTCCCGTGTGCGGTTAAGCTTGGTCGCCGGCGTCAGATCGTCGGGATCCTTGGGGATATGCTGGTAAGCGTCGATCTTGTTGAAGACCAGGATCTGCGGTTTGTCGCCCAGCGCATCAATCTCTCGGAGCGTCTCCGTGACCACTGCTATCTGATCCTCAAACTCGGGGTGCGAGATGTCCACAACGTGCAGGATTAGGTCCGACTCGCGCACCTCATCGAGGGTACTCTTGAACGACTCCACCAGCTGTGTCGGGAGCTTGCGTATGAAGCCCACGGTGTCGGCTAGAAGGAAGGCAAGATTGCCCAAAACGACCTTACGAACGGTCGTATCGAGCGTCGCAAAGAGCTTGTTCTCGGCAAAGATGTCGCTCTTCGCCAGGACATTCATCAGCGTAGACTTGCCCACATTCGTGTAGCCGACGAGGGCGACGCGCACCATCTTGCCACGGTTCTGGCGCTGTACGCTCTTCTGCTTGTCGATCTTCTTGAGCTGCTCCTTGAGCTGCGAGATCTTGCGTAGGATGATCCGTCGGTCGGTCTCTAGCTGCGTCTCACCTGGACCACGTAGCCCGATGTTACCACCACGCTGCCGCTCGAGGTGCGTCCACAGTCGGGTCAGACGCGGGAGCATATATTGGTACTGCGCCATCTCCACTTGCGTCTTGGCGTGAGCCGTCTGCGCTCTTGTGGCAAAGATGTCAAGAATGAGCGAAGTACGGTCCAGAATGCGGATGCCGAGCTGACGCTCTATGTTGCGCAGCTGATTGGGTGCCAACTCATCGTCAAAGATTGCCAGCCCCACCTCGTGAGCAGAGACATACTCGGTGATCTCGTCGAGCTTGCCTTTGCCCACAAAGGTGGCGGGGTTTGGCGTGTCGAGACGCTGTAAGAAGCGCGCCACAGGCTCTGCCCCCGCAGTCTCTGAGAGAAAGGCCAGCTCATCAAGATACTCCTCCGCCTGTGTCTCCGACACGTCGGGCGTGATGAGACCCACGAGGATCGTGCGCTCACTAGATTGAGAAGTCTTGATAAACTCTTTCATACAGGAGGACTAATAGATAGCGTACGACTTCTCACGCATCGCCTGATCATCGGCGAAGAGATGTACCCAGGGAATCTTCGCTGCGAGGAAGTTGGCGGGATAAGCCTTCGCCTCGGGCAGTAGATTGATAATGTGTCCCACAGCGTGGCGCACATCCTGTCCGAGTGCGAGGAAGACCAGACGCTTAGACTCCTCGAGGGCCTCCAGCGTGACGGTAACCAGCTGACGCTGCTCACCCTGCTCGGTAGTCATCTCGTTGGGTGCGAAGACATCGTCCGAGATGTACAGCTCCACCTGATCGGGATAAACCCCAGCAAGATGACCGTCCACGCCCATCTCAAGGAGAGCTAGGTCAAACTGCGGGCGACCGTCCAGGTGTCGTACACGCTCCGCTAGATGTTGCTGCAGAGCCGTCGCAGCCTGTGCGGGCTCTTGTGTAGGCTCCTCCAGAGCGTGGATATGATCCGCAGGGATCTGTAGCGGATCAAAGAGCAAGCGCTGTAGTCGCGAGCGGTGCTCTAGGTCGGCTCCGCCCAGCTGCTCGTGAAGGAGGTAGAAGTGTACCCGATCCCACGCTATGCGACTGCGCCAAGGCTCCGAGGTGAGTGCCTTGGCCAAGATCTCCGCATGCTCCTCCAGTGAGAGCGCTAGATGAAAGTCGCCTTCGGTCGCCTCAACCGCCTCAGCGATAAACTGTGCGAGCTGTGTCGTGACTAGCTCGGGGGTACTGTATTGATGATAGTTCATAGGGTATATGCTAGGTTAGTAGTTATAAGATAAAAGTGTCGTGACCATCATCCTCGTAGGCAGTTACTCCTCCCAGATGATGTCATCGATGAGGTCGTGATCCTCCTCTACCTTGAGCTTAGGTAGCGGGTTGTCTGGATCATCGTCCTCTTGTGTGGTTCGGTCGTTGAGTGGCTGGCGCAGGATCTCGTTCGGATCGTGTAGCGAAGGCGCATTGATCTCTCGCCATATCAGGTCCTTCAGCTCGGTCAGTCCTCGCTGTGCCACGGCAGAGATAAAGATCGTCGGCACCTCTTCGGGGAGCGTCTCCGAGACCAGGTCGATGAGCTCGCTGTCCGCCATATCTATCTTGGTGATCGCCAGGATGTGTCGCTTGTCGATCAGCCCAGGGTTGTACTCCTCCAGCTCACGGCATAGCATCCGATACTCGGCAATGATGTCGGGGCTGTCGATAGGCACCATAAAGAGCAAGATCGAGTTGCGCTCGATGTGTCTGAGGAAGCGAAGCCCTAGTCCCTTGCCCTCGGCAGCTCCCTCGATGATACCAGGAATGTCCGCCATTACGAAGGAGCGGTTGTCACGATAGGAGACCATCCCGAGGTTTGGCTGTAGCGTCGTGAAGGGATAGTCCGCAATCTTAGGCTTCGCCGCTGAGAGCGCGGCAAGAAGTGTCGACTTGCCCGCATTAGGCAGGCCTACCAGTCCCACATCGGCCAGCGTCTTGAGCTGTAGCACCACGAGACGCTCCTGACTAGGTTCGCCAGGCTGTGCATAGCGAGGCGCTTGGTTTGTCGAGGTTTTGAAGAAGTTATTGCCCTTGCCCCCACGACCGCCAGAGAGGAGGAGGTGTCGCTCGCCATGCTGCGACACATCTAGGATAAACTCGCCCGTCGTGGCGTCATGCACGCTCGTCCCGCAAGGCACCTCAATGACAATGTCAGGCGCATCGGCACCCGTCTGCAGCTTAGCACCGCCCGCTCCTCCATTCTCAGCGATGATATGACGGTTGTAGCGCAGGTGTAGGAGCGTCCAGTAGTTTTGGTTAGCCTCTATATAAATGCTACCGCCACGGCCACCGTCACCTCCGTCGGGACCACCCTTGGGGATGTACTTCTCACGACGAAAGTGTGCCGATCCTCTACCGCCCTTGCCCGAGCGGAGATAGATCTTGACATAATCTACAAAGTTGCTCTCACCTGCCATTGTTTACTTATTGTCCTGTATGCTCTTGTCTATAGCCACAAAGATAGCCTCCGTGATCTGCTCTATGGAGCCAGCGCCCGGCACCTCGTAGTGTAGCCCCTTGCGGTGGTAGTAGTCTACGATCGGGAGCGTACGCTCGTTGTAGACACGTATACGGTCAGCGATCACCTCGGGCGTATCATCAGCGCGACCCTCTATCTTGGCACGATTGAGGAGTCGTGTGCGAAGCTCCTCTTCGGGCACCTTGAGCTCGATCAGGCAGTCCACGCTCGTCTTGTCCTTCTCTAGGAGAGCATCCAGCGCCTCGGCCTGAGCCACCGTACGAGGGAAGCCGTCGAAGATAACGCCATCGACACCCTCGGGCAGATGGTGTAGCTCGTTGGCTATAAGGTCGATGATGGTCTCGTCATCTACGAGATGCCCCTGGGATATGATGCTCTGCACACGCTTGCCTAGCGGAGACTGGCGAGCGATCTCTTGGCGAAGTAGATCGCCCGTAGAGATATGCTCTAGGTGATAACGTTGCTCTATGAAGTGGCTCTGTGTACCCTTGCCAGCGCCAGGAGCGCCGAAGATTATTACGTGGATCATTGCTTTTAGTAGTGGTTTAGATGGTCTCTGTGGACCGTATGATTATTCCTGTATGATTACTCTTTAAGTATATAGATGTCATCGAGCATACGTCCTCGGTCGTTGTAGTCGAGGCCGTGACCGACGATGAAACTGTTGTGGATCTCCATACCCACATAGTCGGCATGGATAGGACACTGGAGCGCCTCGGGCTTGAGTAGCATAGTAGCTATGCGCACCTCGGCAGCGCCGTCAGCGAGAAACTTCTCCTTGAGCTTCATCATCGTAAAGCCCGTGTCGATCAGATCCTCTATGATGATGACCAGACGACCCGCTAGAGGCGCTGTCACGGGCATCACCTCCTTGAGCTGGTAGGTGCTCCCCATGCCTGAGTAGCTGGAGTAGCGTGCGAAGGCCACCTCTGCAGACGTATTGATCGCCTGCAGCAGCTCTGCAGCAAACATAAAGGAGCCGTTCATAATGCAGACAAAGAGTGGGTCACGTTCCTCCGTGTCGTGGCGTATCTGCTCCGCTAGTCGCCGTGTGGCAGCACGTAGCTGCTCGCCCTTGATGTATGGTACAAAGGTCTTGTCGTGTACTATAATCTCCTGATCAGTCATAGTGAAAATAACAAGCTGGCGGTCTCTCATAGCGGAGGCCGCCTTCTTTTTTTACTGTTGTGTGTAGCACAAAGGTACAAAAATAGGTGATGCCCCACCCCTCTTCGTGCCGCAGGACTGACTTATTTTTTGATTCCTCCGAAGTTTCATTTGATTCCTCCGAAGTTTCATTTGATTCCTCCGAAGTATTTTTTATTTCCTAGGTAGGAATTGGGCAAATTCCTAGGTACTTATTTAGCAAATTCCTAGGTAGGAAATTTGTAGCGAAGCCTCGAGCGAATGCTTTTATCAGAGGTAAGCGCTTAGCAGACACAGCGATAGTGCGATCAACGGCAAATAAGAGAGGTGACCTCCCGATGGGACATCACCTCTCTTATTATCTATTGTGTCTAGTCTCAGGGGGTGCCAGGCACCGCTCCAGGACTATCACTATTTCTTACTCAGCGCTCTCTAGACGCTCCTTGAGAGCTGCTAGCTCGTCCAGGTCTCCCAGAGTAGCACGCTCTACGCTCTGCTGTGTAGCTGCGACAGCTGCAGCATCGCGTACCTGCTGGTTGCGCTCCTCGGTAGCAGCCTGACGACGCTCTGCACGCTCAGCATCCTCGTGGATACGGCTGTGAGAGACGATGATGCGCTGCATCTCGGGGTTGAAGTCTAGGATCTTGAAGGGGAGCTTCTCGTCTACAGCGACGCTCGTGCCGTCCTCCTTGATGAGGTGCTTAGGTGTGGCAAATGCCTCGACACCGTAAGGTAGCGCGATGGTGGCACCCTTCTCATTCATACGAACGACTGTACCCTCGTGGATAGAGCCGATGGTGAACTCCTTAGCGAACTCGTCCCAAGGATTCTCTGTCACCTGCTTGTGACCGAGGCTGAGACGACGGTTCTCCTTGTCGATCTCGAGGACCTGTACCTCAATCATCTGACCAACCTTGACGAACTCGTTGGGGTGCTTGACCTTGCGAGTCCAAGAGAGGTCGCTGATGTGGATCAGACCGTCGATACCCTCGTCTAGCTCAACGAAGACACCGTAGTTGGTGAAGTTGCGTACGCGAGCCTCGTGGTTGGACCCAACGGGGAAGCGCTGCTCGATGGTTTCCCATGGATCGGGCTTGAGCTGCTTGAGACCTAGGCTCATCTTGCGATCCTCGCGGTCGAGCATGAGGACGACTGCGTCTACCTCCTGACCTACGGTGAGGAACTCCTGAGCACTGCGTAGGTGCTGCGTCCAGGACATCTCGCTGACGTGGATCAGACCCTCGACACCTGGGATCACCTCTACGAATGCACCGTAGTCTGTGATGACGACGACACGACCATGGACGATGTCACCCTCCTTAAGGTTAGGATCGAGTGCATCCCATGGGTGAGGCATGAGCTGCTTGAGACCGAGAGCGATACGTGTCTTCTCCTCATCAAAGTCGAGGATGACCACGTTGATCTTCTCGTCGAGAGAGACCACCTCAGAGGGATCTCCGATACGACCCCAAGAGAGGTCGGTAATATGGATTAGACCGTCTACGCCACCGAGGTCGACGAAGGCACCATAAGAGGTGATACCCTTGACGACACCCTCGAGGACTTGACCCTTCTCGAGCTTGGAGATGATCTCCTTCTTCTGCTGCTCGAGCTCTGCCTCGATGAGGACCTTGTGCGATACGACTACGTTGCGGTACTCGGGGTTGACCTTGACGATCTTGAACTCCATAGTCTTGTCGACAAAAGCGTCATAGTCCTTGATAGGACGTACGTCGATCTGTGAACCTGGCAGGAATGCCTCGATGCCGAAGACATCGACGATCATACCGCCATTGACACGGTTCTTGATGTAGCCGAGGATGACCTCGTCGTTTTCCTGAGCAGCAGCGATCTTCTCCCAAGCACGAGCAGCACGCGCCTTGCGGTGTGAGAGCTGTAGCTGACCATGGCGATCCTCCTTGCTCTCGACAAGTACCTCTACCTCGTCTCCGACCTTGAGGTCCTTGTTGTAGTTAAACTCGTTGGCAGAGATGATACCTGCACTCTTGTAGCCGATGTTGACTAGTACCTCGCGCTTGCTGATAGATATAACTTTGCCCATGACGACCTCGTTCTCTTTGATGGTCGTGAGGGTCTTGTCATAAATCGCCTCGCGCTCTTTGCGCATCTCCGGAGAGATGTCTGTGTCCTGTGCGTAGCCAGACCAGTCGAAGTCTGCGAGTGGCTGGATACGATCCGTTGGATTGTTACTCATTTAGTAAGTTGTGGTGATTTAATAGGTAAAACTGTATGTATAGATACTCTGTACAATGGCGCAAAGGTACGAAAATTCTTACATACGTGACGACTAGCCGATCAGGGCTGACGCATTATAAATGAAAAGCTGATTGTGATCTTGAGGGGAGAATGAAGGGCCTAAAAAGTGAACTCAATACAGTCGCAAAAACTCTTCA
>QWCQ01000197.1_pt1 | contig 89796 bp, 82 predicted proteins | sample 1972701 | NCBI WGS metagenome assembly QWCQ01 (sample SAMN09866704, study PRJNA288562) | Human gut metagenome isolate pre4_stool, whole genome shotgun sequencing... | reverse complement strand
GGGAGTAGCACTTATTTTGCTCGTTATTGCGGGTGGCGTTTATATAAAAACTTGTAGATTAAATTTTTAGTTTAAGGAGGAGATGTTCTATGAAAAAAAGATTTTTAAAAGATGTATTGGTGTTGATAGGGATAATGTTTGTAATATTTATTGTTTGCATATTTCTCCCAGAGAAAATTCCTGTTCATTTCAATGCAAAAGGAATCCCCGATATGTTTGCTAATAAATATTATCTTCTATTTGCTGCGGTTATTCCATATTCTGCATATTGGAAATTCGTACGAGGAAGAAAAAACAGGAAAAGCTAAAGGTTTTGAAAAGAGCAGGGATACCGGGAAAAGAATATGAGCGTATTAGCAATAGCTAATAGTGATCGAATAGTATGTAGGTAATTCGAAAAATTTCAAAATAGAATTGACATTGTTTGCGAAAGGTAGTACAATCTATTTAGAAATAAATCGAAATAGTTTTATGACGAGCATTAAAATAGATTAGAAGAGGTAAATTTAGTGGGATTTCCGAATACATTTAAAGCATTAGCAGATCCTGTGAGGCGTGATATTTTACTTTCCTTAAAGCAAAAATCACTTACAGCGGGAGAAATTGCTGAAAAATATGATTTATCTAACTCAACCATATCTTATCATTTATCCTTACTAAAAAAGGCAGAGTTGGTAACAGAGAGAAAGTACAAGAATTTCATATACTATGACATAAATATATCCGTATTTGAGGAAATGATAATTTGGTTATCACAGTTTCAAGGGGTGGAAAATGAAGAATAAAAAATGGTATGTGGTAATAATACTGCTTAGTTTTTCGGCAAGTATCTATCTATTAACTACTGGAAACCGAGAAGTTGGTTTTTATAAGTTGTATATATTACCAATAATAGTTTCAGCATTTAGCATAGGCTTAGACATTATAGGTGGAAGACTTGCGAAAAAGGATAGGCTGCCACATAAATTAATATTGCCAATTGCAATGAGCGTTCCTGTGCTATTTGCCATATCACAATATGGGAAGTATATTCTTGATCAATCGAATGAAAACTATACTCAGGAAATAATGCATGTATTAGTAGCTTTAATTATTATCGCAGTTGGAAATTATTTGCCTAAAACAAAGCCAAGTCGGTTTATAGGTCTAAAATTTTTCTGGCTTTTAGATAAACCTGTACTATGGTTTAAAGTGCATAGGTTGGCAGGTTATTTGTGGATTTTATCTGGAGTTTTGATGCTCTCTTTTGGAGTTTCAAATAAATGGTTTTGGATAGTGGGTTATGCAACGCTGCTATATGTCATTCCGTTGATATATTCCATTGTGTTATTAAAAAAAGAAAAGGAGGAGAAAAATGAAATCATCAAAGATTAAGCACCTGATTATCAGTAGTATTTTATGTTTAGCCACAGTTGGCATTTTCTTGGTATTTGGTAAAAATTTACCTGATGTAGTACCGGTACACTGGGATTCATCTGGAAATGTTAATGGTACGATTGCTAAAACTTATTTAACTTACGGAGCTCCATTTGCATATTTACTTATTAACTTTATTGCATTTGCGAAGTTTCAAGGAAGTGAAAAAGCAACATGGAAATACTATCTTGTACCATTAAGTGTAATAGCAATTAGTTTCTTGGTAATATTTTTAGCTTTGAGATAAGAACATAGTGCAGAGTAAAATAGCTCCAGACAGATTATTCTGCTGGGGCTATTTTTAGGAGGAATTATGCTGAAAATAAGTAATTTTTCGAAAACCTATAGTAATGGTTATGTTGCAATTGCTAACTTAAATTTAACAGTAGAAGCGGGTGATATATATGCTTTTATTGGCTCTAATGGTTCAGGCAAGACATCAACTATAAAGGCTATCGTGGGAATCCATGATTTTGATGGTGAAATCATTGTTAACGGTAAAAAAGTAAACAGAAAAAATGAAGTTTATAAAAAAGATATTGCTTATATACCGGATAATCCAGATGTATATGAAAACTTGACAGGATTTCAATATGCCAATTTTGTATCTGATTTATACGAGGTCGAAAAAAATATAAGAGAAGAAAAGTTAGAATATTTCTCAAACTTGTTTGAAATGAAATCCTTTCTAAACAATAGAATTTCATCCTATTCACATGGGATGAAACAAAAAATTGTAATTATCTCAGCATTGATTCATTCCCCTAAGTTATTAGTAATGGATGAGCCTTTTGTGGGATTAGATCCTAAATCATCATATTTACTAAAAGAAGAAATGAGAAAATTAGCGAGAAATGGTGGAGCAATTTTCTTTTCAACACATGTTTTAGAAGTTGCAGAAAAGTTGTGTAATAAGATTGCCATGATAGATAATGGACATTTGATTGTTGAGGGGGAAACAACAGAAATATTAAAAAATTCTGATGGATTAGAGCAATATTTTATGGAGATGATTAAAAAATGAAAAATACTATCATACTTGTAAAAAATCAAGTTATTAATCTCCTTAATATCGGAAACGAAGAGAGAAATAAAAAAGAAACATTGATATATACTTCATTAAGTTTATTTTCTGTATTTTTGTTGGTTTGTTTGTATAATTTTTTTTCAATAAAATCGATTATAGAAATGGGTTTATATAAGTATGCTGTATCATATGGGGTCTCCATATCATTTTTCTTTGTGGTTTTAGCAACGATTTTTAAAAGTAATTCTATTTTCTTTTATAACAAAGACTTTGAAATGCTTAGTTCTTTCCCGATAAAAAAATCTGAAATCATTGCAAGTAAGTTTTTTATACTATATTTAATAGATTTAATTATATGCGAAAGCATATTGTTACCGGATGTGATGTTATTAGTATTTAAACAATACATCTCAATTGAGCTATTTTTTATTTTTTTGGTAACAAGCATAATTATCCCTATCATCCCTATGTGTGTAGCTTCTGGTTTAGCGATTTTAATCGAGATGTTAGGTAGTTTATGTAAAAGAAAAAATATTGTGAATATCATATTATCATTCTTGCTTTTCATGGGATATTTTATAGCTATATCAATGAATCGTGGGGTGAAATATTCAGCGTTAGAAAAAATTATTGAGAATAAGCTTATAAAAATATTTCCTTTAGCAAAGTTATTTTATATAGGAGAAGGTTTATACATTGGACTTGCTATTTTCGTGTTAGCTTCAGCTGTAATATTCGGTTTGTATTGCACTTTGACGATGAAAAATTATGATAAAATACACCTATTTCTAAATAGAAGTTTTCAAGGGAAAAGAGATGCTAACTTAACTATTAAGATAAAGACACCATTTAGAGCATTGTTTGAAAAAGAATTAAGACGGTATTTAGGCTCAAGCAGTTATGTAATAAATACTTCTTTGGGAATTATGGTTTTGTGTTTTGTATCGTCTAGATGTATTCTATTTGGAATTTCTAATATAGAAAATCTGTTTGAAATAAGCTCATTGGAATTAATCCTTACTCAATACGGATCATTGGTTATTGCTTCGTTTCTAATAATGTCATGCACTACATCATCCTCTATATCGTTAGAAGGCAACAACCTATGGATATTGCAATCATCACCAGTGTCTATTGTAAAAGTTGTAAACAGCAAAATAGCAGTAAATATCTTAATACACTTTATAGGATATTTTTTCGCAGTTACAATGATTTTCTTGAAAGTTAAATTAAATGTGATTCAAATGATTTTGGTATTGGTTGTTCCGATATGTTACTCGTTATTTATTTCTGTAGTAGGACTGTATCTTAACATAAGATATATGAAATTAAAATGGAATGATGAGATAAGTGTAATAAAGCATAGTACAGCAGCCATACTAACCAATTTTATTGCAATATTTATGATTGCAGTTCCTGTTATAATGATGATTTTCTTGCATTTGTCATATCAAGTAACGATGCTTATAATATGCACCTTAATGCTAATTGTTTGTCAAAAATTATATAGAGTTACTCTATCTGTAAATTTGTGCAAGTGATGCTAAGAAAATACTCATGACTTAATAGTAAAACTAAATACAGAAATAAATCCAAGAGGACCTTTTACGCCAAAGTGTAGAATTGTACCGAGGGAGAATTATAATAAATAGAAAAAGGAGATGAAAACTATGAAAAAATATCTTGGAATAGCATTAGTTTTAATCACTATTTTTTCATTAACTGCATGTGGTAGTAATAAAAAAATAAATCTACCAAAAGCCGAAGAAATAAAAGAAATTGAAATTATGAAAAATACTTCGGAAGATCGTTTAAAAATTGAGAATCAAGATGAAATAGCAGTCATCATTGCAGACATTGAGGGAAACACCAATGATACCGGTAGGGATAGTGTTAACGATCAGCCCACAAATATTAATGATCATCTTATCTTTAAATTCCATCACAAAAATGCAGTAGATAGTCCAAGCATAGTGTATTTATATAAAGACAAAAACATTAGCTATATTGAACAGCCATATTCAGGTATTTGGAAATTAAGAGAAGAAATATTTGATAAAATCAGTGGTAACATGATTAAATAATGATAATCAACAAAGCCATGCTTATCGAGCTTTGCAAGTTATGACTTTCTATTAGATAAAATCCGTAAAACGTCTACTAATACCTTAGAGTTGGAAAAGAGCTTTTCATCTATACTAAAATTAGCTGAAAAAATAGGAAAATCGAAATGAATATGATGAAGTCGTTTAATAAATTGAAGATAATCGTGAGCAAATAAAAAAAGAAGTAGCTAAGTTAATGACCACTTATTATGAAATCCTGAAATTGCAAATATGTCATCAATTGAGATACTGGTAACTTTCTTTATATCTCTCACCAAAAGCTCTAGCAATTTTATTTTGAAGAGATTCATCTAGGTAATTATAAAAATAAGATATATTTCCAAAAGTAAGGAAATTTACAATAACCAAAAGAGGAATAATGTCATGCTTTTTTATATAATGCTTAATAGATTTCTTACCATTTGAATTTTCATTTTATCTACTTATGGCATTGGATAATGTTCATATATTTTTAAAATATAATTTAGTTGATGCTTTTATGTAGAATAATTTTCAATTTTTAAGTAAGGATATAGTCCATCTCTGTGTAAGTCTGAAAATGACAAGCACAGGATTTTTTTAGAAGTTTCTCAAAACGGGGCATAGAAGAAAAAATCACAATTTTATAAATACTGACAGCTCAAGCTAGCTTGAGCTTATTTTTAATCATTTATTTGAGGCTTTTAATCCCTAAATTTCAACTGTTTAACCGCAATGAAAAAAATTTTTCAAAACCTATTGATTAATTAAATAAAAGGAATATAATCATATTGTTGGCGTAATTTTATTTTAAAGGAAGGGGAGAAGTTTGAAAGAGAGCATAGATAGTATAATTGCCATAGACAATAAGACTAAGGAAATGGTTAACAAAACCAACAAAGAAATCTTTGATCTCAGAGAAGATTTACAAAAAAGGATTATTGATATGGAAAATAAAACTCTTGAACAAGCAAAGGACCTTGCAAAGAGTAAATATAATGAAATCACAAAATCATTTGAAGATAAAGCTTCCTTAATTCTAAGCGAGAACAGAAAGAGGCTTAAAAAAGTTGAAGATGATTACAACAAGGAAGAAAACCATTTAATTGATAAGGCTTTAAAAATTATCTTAGATGAGGATGATTATGAGTAATTTTGTAGCTATTAATGCAAAAATTGATGCTATGTATTCTAAACTTTTAAGCCCTGAGGACTTTGAACCTTTAATTTCAACAAATTCTTTTAAGGATACTGTTGAATTTTTAAAATCGAAGGAACTTTTTAAAGACTTAAATTTTGGAATGAATACTAATGAAGCTGAAAGTGCTTTAGATACGTTTTTGTATGAGCAACTTAAAAGACTTATTTCTTATTTAAGCGGTCCTTATAGGGATTTTCTTAATGAATATATTAGAGTAAAGGAATATAATGACCTTAAGAAAGCTCTTAGATTTCTAGTAAGAGATAGAAACAAGGAAACTTATGAGTTTTCGTTAAATGGTAAGACTTTTGATATTGCCGATATGGATTTAAAAACTTTTGTTGAGAAGTGTAAAAATTCTATTTATTATAGAACTTTAAGAACCTACATTGATGAACCAAGTGATCAAATATTGTTCTATATGGAAATGAATCTTGATAAATTGTATTATACAAGGATTATTGAATGCGTAAAAGCCTTTTCCAAAGAAAACAAAGAAGAGTTTACAGAAATTTTTGGCAGAAAAATAGATATAGCAAATATTATTTGGATTTATAGAGGTTCTGTAAATTACAAATTGTTAGATGAAGAACTGATAAATTTTATAATATTTGGTGGCAAATACTTAAATTTCCAAACTTTAAGGGAATTATCGCATCTCGATAATATTAAGGGTTTTAAATCTATTCTTAGTAAGACACCTTATGATTTTTTATTTAATGAGAATGGAGAAACTATAGCAAATGTTTCTGTTAGCGCCAATAGGCTTTGCTATGACTTTGCGTGCAAAGAATTCAGGAAAACTCATAGTAATTTTGGTCATTTATTGAGTTTTATAGTAGTTTTTGAGGCTCAACTTAGGGATATTAAAATCTTTATGGAAGCCCAAAGACTTGATATTGGCAAAGGTAAAGTTAGTGATTACCTTGTAAATGTAAGGAAGTGAAATTATGGCAGTTGAAAAAATGAGAATGATGAATGCCATGGCACCTTTAGATGATATGGATAATATAATCTTGGATATTCTAAAGGTAAAATCGGCTAAATTTGTTTCTTCTCAGGCACAACTAGATGAAAATAATTTTGTATTCAGTCTTGAAGATGAAAGAAATCTTGAAAGGAATATAGAATTAAACTATATAACAACCTTTAAAAGTAATATTAAAAATCAAGAAACTGTAAAAAGAGCCAGAGAAATTATGGAATTTTTGCAAATTGATAAAATTGATGAAGAATTTCTAGATAAAATTGATTTATCTATTGATTTTGAAAAGTTTTATCAAATAATGCGAGAAAAAATGGTTAAATCTACAGAAACTCGTGAAAAGTTAAAGGCTGTTGAAAGTATAGAGGAAAATTATAAATTATTTAAAAATGTTAATTTAGATCTTTCTGAAATCTCCAACATGGAATATTTTACAGTTAGATTCGGGATTTTAGATAAAGATGGAAGGTTAAGGCTAAAAAAATCTTATGATACTATTGTTGCTATGATTTTCCATACAGCAACTATTGACAACAATGAAATCTATCTTGCTATTTATCCTAATGATATGCAAAGCGAAATGGATAGGGTTCTAAAGTCTTTAAACTGGAGGGACATTAACCTTTCTGTAAATGAAAAGGGAACAGCTAAAGAAATTCTTCTTAATTTAAAGAAAACTGAAACCGATTTAAAGAAGGAACTTTTTGATATTGAATCTTTTAAGAAAGATTTGTATACAAATAAGAGGGATAAATTGATGGTTACTCTTGCTTCAATGCTTGTTTATGAAAAGATTGAAGAGGTTAAAAAGTATTTAACAAAGAGTAAAAAGTACTTTTATATGTCCTGCTGGGTTGGGGTTTCTGATATAGATAAACTGGCTAATATATTATATGCTTATGATGATGTAAGTGTAGCTTTTATTGAGCCGGAAGACAGTGTAAATCCACCTACTAAATTAAAAAACTTAAATTTTTTTAAACCCTTTGAACTTTTAATAAATATGTACGGAACTCCTAATTATCGTGAAATTGACCCAACACCTTTCTTAGCGATTACTTATATGATACTCTTTGGAGCTATGTTTGGGGACTTAGGTCAAGGGGCTGTGTTTTTTATAGGAGGAATTCTTTTAGCAAGAAAAAGCAAAAACTTCGGAGAACTTTTGATGAGAATGGGTCTTTCATCATGTATATTCGGTATTTTATACGGTTCAGTTTTTGGAAGAGAAGATATATTAAAGGGTTTATGGTTTAAACCTTTTGATAATATAAATAAAACTCTTGTTATTGCCATTTATTTTGGTATAGGTCTTTTATTTATATCTTATATATTGGGAATTGTTAATAGGCTTCTTAGAAAGGAAACTTTTGATGCCATATTTGACAAGGAAGGATTTATGGGTGTCATAATATTCTTTGCTATGATTAATATAGGTATGAATGTTATGGGAGCCCAAGGATTAATTAATAATGGTGTTTCCTTAGCTTTGATAATATTAGCTCTTGTGCTTATGATTTTAAAGAGGGCTATAAAATCTGCGGTAACTAAAGAAATACCTGAGATTTCTGCTGGAGATTACTATATAGAAGGAGCGTTTGGACTTCTTGAAGCACTTTTATCTACAATGAGTGGAATTATTTCTTTCATAAGGGTTGGTGCTTTTGCTATTAACCACGTCGGTTTATTCTTAGCTTTTCAAACTTTAGCTCAAATGATAGGTAAGTTCCCAGGAAATTTATTAATTTTGATATTAGGTAATATTGTTATAATATGCCTTGAAGGTCTTATTGTATTTATCCAATCTCTAAGACTTGAATATTATGAAATGTTTAGTAAATATTATAAGGGTGATGGATATGAATTCCACCCAGATTATGTAAATTTAAAAGAAAATTAAAGGAGAGTATTATGGAAAAATTAATGATTTTATCAATTTTAGCCTTAGTTGCTATATTCGCAAGCACAGGTTATGTAATTCTTTCTAAACAAAAGAAGTCACAAAAATTTATTAGAGCTTTTATCAGACTTAACTTGATTATTTTTGTACCAGTAATTGTATTTGGAGTTATTACTTTAGTTCCAGAAATTACTAGAGCAGCAACAAATGCACCTCAACAAGGTAGCGGTTTAGGATTTTTAGCAGCAGGACTTTCAACAGGACTTGCTTCAATTGGTGCTGGTCTTGCAGTATCACAAGTAGGTGCCGCAGCAATTGGTGCTATTTCTGAAGACTCATCAATTTTAGGTAAGACTATGATTTACCTTGGACTAGCTGAAGGTATTGCAATTTACGGACTTATTATTTCTATAATGATTTTAGGTAGACTATAATGAAATCTATACTTCTATCTGACAGCAAAGATATAATAACAGGTCTTAGGTTGGCTGGAGTCAAAGGAGTATATTGCAAGGATAAAGAGGACCTTAAGAAGAATTTATATGCAGCTACTCATGATAATAATATTGGAATAATTATTTTAACAAGAGGAGTTGAAGATAAAATCCAAGATGAGCTAATAAAAGTTAAAGAACAAAAAATGCCTCTTGTAGTTACAATTCCGGATTTGAAGAAGGGATTGGAAAAAGATTTTATTCTTAAATATATTAAGGACTCCATAGGAATTAAAATAAGTTGATGAGGTTAATATGATTTTACTAGAAAATAAAATTACAATTTTCACACATATGGTTTATGCCAAAAAAAGTGAAGAATGTAGAAAAAAATTAGAGGATGAAAAGAATTTATATAATCAAAAACTAAAAGAAAAAGAAGATGAGCTTAAAAAAACAGCTTCTGAAATTGTAAAAAGAAGAGTTGATCTAGCTAACAAAAATGGTTATGAATTAGTCTCAAAAGCTCATGAAGAAAATCGTATTGCCGAACTTTTTGAGGCTGAAAGACAATTAGATCAACTTTTGGAAAAGGTAAGGATAAGATTAAAAGATTATACAAAAACAGAAAATTATAGCGAGTATGTCCTTGGCACTTTTGCTAAAGCCTTAGAAGATTTAGATGATGATGAAATCTATGTGTATTTGAGAGATGCTGAGAGCGATGCTTTAAAAGACAAAATATTGGAAGAGGCTAAACACCATAATATTTCAGTGGAATTTAAAAGATTGCCTGAAAAATTAATTGGTGGATTAATAATTTCTGATAAAAATGGGAACTACGAAATAAATCTAAGTCTATCTGAAAAAATTGAAGATAGTCGTTATAAGATTGGTTCAATGTTACATTTGATAATGAAAGAGGTGGAAGATTGAATACAGCTTATATAAAAAGCGTTGATGGCCCCGTAGTTGTTGGTTACAACATGAAGGATTTTAAAATCCGTGAAATGGTTGTAGTAGGTGAAGAAAAGTTAATTGGGGAAGTTATATCTATAGAAAAAGACTTGGGTACAGTACAAGTTTATGAAGAAACACAAGGCTTAAGAGCTGGAAGTCCAATAGTTTCAACTGGGGCTCCACTATCTGTAAAACTTGGTCCTGGTCTGATATCAAATATTTTTGATGGTATTGAAAGACCTCTTACAAATATTAAAGATAAGCATGGCAATTTTATGCCAGAAGGTATAGGCTTAATTTCTCTTGACACCGAAAAACTTTGGCAAACTCACTTCCTTGTAAAGGTAGGAGATAAGGTTAGTCAAGGTCAAATATTTGCTGAAGTTCCTGAAACAGATATAATCACACATAAAGTTCTTATACCAATTGGAGTTGAGGGAGAAGTTGTTTCAGTAAAAAGTGACGGTAAATACAATATAGAAGAAGAAGTTCTTAAAGTTAGGGACAAGGAAGGAAATGAAATTTCTGTTAAAATTAGCCAAGATTGGCCAGTCAGAGTTCCAAGACCATGCTTAGAAAGACTTCCAATAAATAAGCTTTTAGTTACAGGACAAAGAATTTTTGATGTATTTTTCCCTTTAGCTAAGGGTGGTACAACAGCAATACCAGGAGGCTTTGGTACAGGTAAAACTATGACCCAACACCAAATTGCAAAATATTGTGATGCTGATATTATTGTTTATATCGGTTGCGGTGAACGTGGTAATGAAATGACAGAAGTTCTTGAAGATTTTCCAAAATTAATGGACCCCAACACTGGTAAACCTTTGATGTCAAGAACAATTTTAATTGCAAATACATCAAATATGCCAGTAGCTGCCCGTGAAGCCAGCATTTATACAGGGGTAACTATCGCTGAATATTTTAGAGATCAAGGATATCACGTTGCTTTAATGGCTGACTCTACATCACGTTGGGCTGAAGCTTTAAGAGAAATTTCTGGACGTTTGGAAGAAATGCCTGCAGAAGAAGGATACCCAGCATATTTACCATCAAGGGTTGCAGAGTTCTATGAAAGAGCTGGTTATGTGGAAAGTTTTTCAGGACATGAAGGTTCAGTAACACTTATTGGTGCTGTATCTCCAGCCGGTGGGGACTTTTCTGAACCAGTTACTGAAAACACAAAAAGATTTGTTAATGTATTTATCGCCTTAGATAAAGACCTTGCCTACGCAAGACACTATCCTGCAATTAACTGGATGAATTCATACTCACAATATAATGATGCACTTAAAAATTACTATGATATAAATCTTGATGGTGATTTACCTAAATTAAAGAATAAATTTTTAGACCTTTTGCATCAAGAAGCTAAATTAAATGAAATTGTAATGCTTGTTGGTGAAGATGTATTACCTAATGAATCAAGGTTAGTGCTTGAAATTTCAAGAGTGGTAAAGGTTGGATTTTTACAACAAAATGCTTTTAATGATACAGATACCTTTGTGCCTTTAACTAAACAATTTGAAATGCTAAAAACAATTGATCTTCTTTATGAAGAAGGTAAAAAAGCATTATCTGAAAATATTCCAATATCCATAATCAGAAATGACGAAATTTATGGCGAAGTAATTAATATGAAATATAATATTGGAAATGACCAAATGGATAAGTTTGTAGAATTAAATAATAAAGTTAGAAGTTTTTATTCCAATCTTATGGTGAAGTATGAGGTGACGGAATGAAAAAAGAATATTTTACACTAGAAAAAATTGAAGGTTCATTGATCGAAGTTACAAATCTCCACCAAGTTTCTTATGGAGAAGTTGTTAAGATTAAATCAAAAACCACAGATGAAACACAAGTTGGTGAAGTCGTAAAAATTGATGACAACAGAGCTCTTGTTCAAGTTTATGGAACAAATATGGGAGTTTCTGGAAATAATACTGGCTTGGAATTTACGGGTGTTCCTTTTGAAGTTCCTCTATCTAAAGAAATATTAGGCCGTGTATTTAACGGTATTGCAAAACCAATAGATAGAGGTGGAGATATTTATTCAGGTAAATTCTACAATGTTAGTGGTAGACCTATTAATCCAGTAGCCAGAGAATATCCAAGAAACTTTATTCAAACTGGTATTTCTTCAATTGATGGACTTATGACTCTAATTAGAGGTCAAAAACTTCCTATATTTTCAGGATCAGGACTTGACCACAATCAATTAGCAGCGCAAATAGTTAGACAAGCTAAAATTTCAGAAGATAAAAATGAAAATTTTGCCATAGTTTTTGCTGCAATTGGAGTTAAACATGATGAAGCTGATTTTTTCAGAGAAGCTTTTAAAAATGCCGGAGTTAATGAAAGGGTTGTAATGTATATCAATTACGCAGACGATCCTATTATGGAAAGACTTATAACACCAAAATGTGCATTGACTGCTGCTGAATATTTAGCTTACGAAGAAAATACTCATGTGCTTGTTATTATGACAGATATTACATCATATGCTGAAGCACTTCGTGAAGTTTCATCAGGTAGAGAAGAAGTTCCTTCTCGTAAGGGTTATCCAGGTCACCTTTATTCAGATTTGGCTGCTTTGTATGAAAGAGCAGGAATGATAAAGGGAATTGATGGTTCAGTAACTCTTATTCCAATATTGACAATGCCCTCAGATGATATTACACACCCAATAGCCGACTTGACAGGATATATTACAGAAGGACAAATAGTTCTTTCTCGTGACTTACAAGGAAGCGATATTTATCCACCTATTAATATTCTACCTTCTCTTTCAAGATTAATGAAAGACGGTATAGGTGAAGGATACACAAGAGAAGACCATGCAGATTTATCTGCACAACTTTTCTCATCTTATTCTAGGGTTCAAGATGTTAGGGCTTTGGCTCAAATTATTGGACAAGATGACTTATCCGATGGAGATAAGAAAGTTTTGGAATTTGGAACAGCTTTTGAAAAGGAATTTTTATCTCAAAAACAAGATGAAAATAGGTCTATTGGTGAAACACTAGATTTAGGTTGGAAATTGCTTAGAATTTTACCACGTGAATATCTGGACAGAATCAGCCCAAAATATGTGGAAAAATATTTAGGTGATGAAAATGGCAACTAAGGTAGTTCCTACAAAGGCTAATCTTTTAGCAGTAAAGGCTCAACTTTCTTTTGCAAGAAAAGGTTATGAACTTTTGGACAGAAAAAGAACTGTTCTTATCAAGGAAATAATGGAATTAAATAAAAAGGCTGAAAGTTTGCAGGAAGAAATTTCAAAGACTTTTGATAAGACATATGATTCTTTAAAATCAGCAACAGTATCAATGGGTAGTGAGCTTCTTTCTGAAATTTCAAAAGATGTGGCACCTGAAGAAGATTTTGAAATTATTAATCGTTCAGTTATGGGTGTTGATATTCCTGAAATAAAATTTCATAAGAAAAAAGTTAAAACAGAATATTCTTTCCATGATTCAACTATGGATTTAGATGATACTTCTATAAATATGCAAAATTTATTGTGCTTAATTTATGAATTGGCTCAGATTGAATCTTCATGTATAAGGCTCGCTGATGAAATTAAAAAAACGGTAAAAAGAGCTAATGCCTTAGATAAAATTCAAATTCCGAGATTTGAAAATACAGTAAAATATATTGAAGATATTTTAGGAGAAAAGGAAAGAGAAGACTTTTTTAGAATGAAGAAAGTTAAGAAAAGAAAAAAAGTAGTACAGAACTAATTTATTAAAACTAAAAGTTATGTTATAATCTATGGCATGCAAGATTTTGCATGCTATTTTTTATAATTTTTTAAGGAGAAGATATATGCTTGATTTAACTAATATTGTTAAAAATATTAATAGTATTTTGTGGGGGCCACCTATGATGATAATATTGCTAGGTTTTGGAATTTTCTCCACTATTTATTTAGGATTTCCTCAGTTGAAAAGATTACCCATAGGTTTTAAATCGACGTTTGGAGGAATTTTTAATAAGAAAAAAACTAAAAAAGGCTCAATGTCATCTTTTCAAGCCTTAGCAACAGCGGTAGCTGCTCAAGTTGGTACAGGAAATATAGGTGGAGTTGCTGCCGCCATTTCAATGGGAGGTCCTGGAGCAGTTTTTTGGATGTGGATGACAGCAATTTTTGGTATGTCCACAATTTCAGTAGAGGCAATTCTTGCTCAAAAATACAGGAGAAGAAGAAATGGTGATTTAGTAGGTGGGCCTGCTTATTATTTATCACAAGGACTAAAAAATAAAGGTTTTGAAAATCTAGGAAAGTTTTTAGCAACAACTTTTGCAGTTTTAATTGTTGTAGCCCTGGGCTTTGTTGGTAATATGGTTCAATCTAATTCCATAAGCCTTGCATTGGCAGAAGCTTTTAATATGCCTGCAATTATAATAGGTTTTGTTATTTCTATTTTTGCTGCATTTATTTTTATAGGTGGAATGGGAAGAATTGCAAAGTTTGCAGAAACAGTCGTGCCATTTATGGCTGTAATTTATTTATTAGGTTCAATAGTTGTAATGGTAAGATTTTCAAATATGATTGGTCCTACTTTTAAAGCAATTTTTGAAGGTGCTTTTTCATCTAAGGCACTTTTAGGTGGAGCTACAGGTATTGCTGTTAAAACTGCCATAAGATATGGGATTGCAAGGGGACTTTTTTCCAATGAAGCTGGTATGGGTTCAACACCAAATTCTCATGCGGTTGCCCATGTTGATCATCCAGTAATACAAGGCTGCGTTGCAATGATTGGAGTTTTTGTTGACACTATGCTTGTATGTACTGCAACATCAGTGGTTGTAATTGCAACAAAGACTTATCAAATAGACAGCCTTCAATCTGTAATGATTACAATGGAAGCTTTTAAAATTGCTTTTGGAAAAGTTGGTTCATCTTTCTTGGCAATTTCTTTAACATTCTTTGCCTTCACCACTCTTGTAGGTTGGTATTATTTTGGAGAATCAAACATTAAATTTTTATTCAAGAAAAAAGTTTATTTGAGAATTTATCAATTTTTGGTACTTTTATTTATAATTTTAGGCTCAGTATTAAAAATTGAATTAGTTTGGGAAATGGCGGATATGTTTAATGGTCTTATGGTAATACCAAATATAATAGGTTTATTTATTTTATTAAAAGAAGTTAAAAAGATATATAGAGATTTTGACATAAGAAATAACAATGGAGAGATTTTATCATATAATTATTTATATGAAGATTAATTATCTGTAAATATTGATTTTATAGGAATTTGTAAAATAATATTGAAGTTTCTATTAATTTATTATATAATATTTCTGATGCCGAGAGGCGACTCTTTTCTATGAGAGGAGGGATATTTTGTCAGAAATTAGGGTTGGAGAAAATGAATCTTTAGACAATGCTCTTAAAAGATTTAAGAGACAATGCGCCAATAGTGGAGTTTTAAAAGAAGTTAGAAAAAGAGAACATTACGAAAAACCAAGCGTAAGAAGAAAGAAAAAATCTGAAGAAGCGCGTCGTAAAAAGCATAGATTCTAAAGAGGGTGAATTATGTCTATAAAAGACAAGTTAATGGCAGACCTTAAAGATGCAATGAAGAGCCATAACAAATTAAGAAAAGATGTTATAACTCTAATACGCTCAGCCATTAAACAAAGAGAAGTTGATGAACGTATTGAGCTTACTGACGAAGATATTCTCACAATTATATCAAAGCAGTTAAAAGAGAAAAAATCATCAATTGAAGATTTCAAAAAAGGAAATAGGGAAGATTTAGTAAAACAAACTGAAGACGAAATGAAAATTCTGTTGGAATATTTACCAAAACAGCTTTCCCAAGAAGATTTAAAAGAAATTGTAAAAGATGCAATTGATAAAGAAAATATTTCCTCAATGAAAGACATTGGAAAATTGATGAAAGCTGTCATGCCGCAAGTAAAAGGAAAGGCGGACGGCAACGCTGTTAATAAAATAGCAAGAGAATTATTAAATTAACCTAGGAAAATATCCTAGGTTTTTTTATTATAAGTATTAATCTATTGGTGTTATTGCTTCTAATATATTTCCGTCAGGGTCATAAAAATATAAGGCTTTACTTTTTCCCATACCATACTTTGTAGAATCAAATTCTTGAGGACTAGACATAGTTTTTACGTTTTTTGCTTTGAGCATTTCATAAAATTTTTCTATATCCCGAACTTCAAAACATAACTCTGAAATTGAAGTTTCAAATAAACTAGGACTTCTTTTTGTAATTGGAGTTCCAACAAACTCAATAAGCTCTATATCGGCTGGAGAATTTTCTTTTGAATAAGAAAGGTATCCTACTTTTGCGTAAATATTTTTCTTTTGGAAAAGCTCATCTGAAGAAGCTCCCTTCATCACCATTTGACCCTTGTAGTATAAACCTAATATATCTCTATAAAATTCTATAGACCTTTGTAAATTTGTAACTGTAAGACCTATATGACTGACTTTTCTAATATACATAAGTAACCTCCTTATACGCTTATATTATAGATTATAGATAATGATATTTGTTAAAAAACTTAATATATTTTAAAGTAAATTGATAAATTTTGGATTTTCAAATTGCCCTTGGAATTAAAATAAATTTATTTCATATATGATTGTCTTATATTAAGGGGAAATATAGTGGTAGGAATATTAGAAAATATTTTTAATTTAATATGAATTTTTCAAAACTATAGATACTTTTTTTATTATTTACACATTGTAACAAGAAAATAATATATAATATCTATTAGAATAAAAATTTCTTAGAAGGTATTTTTTATGGGTATAAATGAATAGGAGGTTTATATGAAGAAGTTTATAGCAATTATTTTAATGCTAATTTTTGCAGTTTCTTTTTCAAATGTTTTTGCCCAAGAAATTTTTGACAAGGATAGATCTTATACCTTATCTTATGTAAGCTCAAAAAATTATAGTGATCTTGATTCTTCAAATAGAAATAATGAAGATAATTCTTTAGCAAACACTTTAGAGAAGCTACTGCTAAATAGAAATGTTCATAGAATTTTACTAACTATTGCCATGATGGCTATTGTTTTTGAAATTTTTAGTCCAGGGTTTGGCCTAGGTGGACTCATTTCAATAATAAGTATATTTTTATTCTTTTTAGGTACCTTTTCGGCAGGAAGTGCTAGCATAAGCAGTTTTGTTATGTTTATGGTTGGTATAATTCTGATCTTTATAGAACTTTTAGTTCCTGGTTTTGGCTTACCTGGTATTTCAGGTATGATTCTTTTAGCCTTAGGTTTAATTAATTCAATGGGAGATTTTACCTTTGCCCTAGTATCTTTGGCTATAGCTTTGATAATTTCTTTAATTCTTGGATTTATACTTTTTAAATTGGGTTATAATTTGAAAATTTTAGACAAATTTTTACTTAAAAAAGAATCTTCAAGCGAACAAGGTTATTTGAGCGTTGATAGTCCATGTGTAAAAGTGGGAGATATTCTTTTAACTATAAGCCCTTTAAGACCTGTAGGAAAGGCTAGACTTATAAATAATAAGGAAGATGAAAGATGTAAGGGAGAATTTGAGGTTATTTCTTCAAATTCTTATATAGATAAAGATAAAAAAGTTGTTATAATAAAAATTAGTGGTTCGAAAATTTTTGTTGAAAAAAATTGATTAAAGGAGTGTATATGACTAATATTTTTCAAGTTGGTTCTTTAGGAATCATAATCTTAGTGTTCGTATTTTTAATAATGTTTTTTTCTTTTGTACCTGTGGGACTTTGGATTACGGCATTTTTCTCAGGTGTAAGAATTAAAATTTCTGATCTTGTAGGTATGAAGTTAAGACGTGTAAGACCATCAAGGATTGTAAATCCATCCATAAAGGCTACAAAAGCAGGTCTTAACCTTGATATTTCTGGTCTTGAAGCCCACTACTTAGCAGGAGGAAATGTAAATACTCTTGTAGATGCCTTAATTGCTGCCCAAAGAGCAAACATACCTCTTCAATTTGAAAGAGCTGCAGCTATAGATTTGGCTGGTAGAAATGTTTTGGAAGCTGTGCAAGTTTCTGTAAATCCAAAAGTTATAGAAACTCCAAATATTTCAGCGGTTGCTCAAGATGGTATTGAAGTTATTGTAAAAGCAAAAGTAACAGTAAGGGCAAATATTGATAGACTTGTCGGTGGTGCTGGAGAAGAAACTATAATAGCTAGAGTTGGTGAAGGTATTGTAACAACTGTAGGTTCTTCTAAATCTTATAAATCAGTTTTGGAAAATCCGGACTCAATTTCAAAAGTAGTTTTGGAAAAGGGACTTGATTCTGGAACAGCCTATGAAATTTTATCAATTGATATTGCAGATGTAGATGTAGCTAGAAATATAGGTGCTAGGCTTCAAACAGATCAAGCTGAAGCTGATAAGAGAATTGCTGAAGCTAAGGCTAGTGAAAGACGTGCCATGGCTCTTGCTCGTGAACAAGAAATGAAGGCTGAAGTTGAAGCTATGAGGGCTAAGGTTGTTGAAGCAGAATCAGAAGTTCCTATTGCAATGGCACAAGCTTTAAAATCTGGAAATTTAGGAGCTATAGATTATTATAAGATTAAAAATTTAAATTCAGATACAGATATGAGAAATTCTATCTCTAAGACCAGTGATAAAACTAAAAAGGAAAATAAATAATGCCAAAAAGTTTTATTTTTATAATTCTTGTTGCTTACGCTTTTTCTTTGTCTAACATTTTAAAGAAACCGAAGACGGGAGGAAGAGTAAAAACATCTTCTAAGGAAACTGAATATTCCAAAAAACTTAAAGAAAATAAAGAAAAAGAAGTAAAATTCTCATCTGAAAGTGCTAAAAGAAATAGGGAGATTATAAAGAGCATTTCTAAAAATCCTATTCTTACAAATAAAAAACTTCAAAAAGAACCACGAAGTCCAGAATATAATAGTGCATTTCAAGAGTTGAGGGACATCTTATCCCATGGAGTTGATTCAAATAGAGAAATGGCACATGATTTTGTTAAAAATTTATTTGAAAAGAAGGAAAACAGTAATGTAAAAAAATTTGACAATAAGGAATATTTGAGAAGGGCCCAAGAGGAAAAAAATCAGATAAAGGCCTACTATGACCAGTTAGAAAAAAAAGAAGAAGCTTACAGAATGGAAATCAAAAAATCTTCTGATGACGTTGAAGTTAGTGGAAAAGATAGTGAAAAAACTGATTCAAGGGAATTTGATTTTCATTTTTTGGATTCAGACCTGGTCAATGCTGTTATTATAAAAGAAATTTTAGACAAGCCTTTGTCTTTGAGATAATTTGATACAAATTTCTGATTAAATAAGTTTATTTGGGGGACTTTTCTTTAGGACAAGCCTTGAAAAAAATAATTAATTTAATTTTCTATTTAAAAAAAGTAGCAGTTTCATATTGCTACTTTTTTCTTTAATCAATTATCTATTTATGATTTTTTAAAAAATGTCTTATATCTTTCATTAGATATAAACTTCCACACCACAATATTAAATCTTTTTTAGAGGAGAGCTCTAGAGTTTTATTAACTGCTTTTTCTATATCAGTTTCCATATAAATTTTCTTATCAGTATAAGATTTAAAAATGTTATATAAATCATTTATATCTGATTTTCTATCAGAATCAATGTCTGTTAAAACAACTGTATCTGCATATTTTGCCAATTTTTTTATTATTTTTTCTCTTTCTTTATCCCTTAATATTGAAAAGCCAAGAATTAATTTTTCATAATTAAATTTATCTAAGTTTGATATCAGAGAATTTATAGATTCTTCGTTGTGAGAGCCATCCATTAAAATCAAAGGTTTATCTGATATGATTTCTAATCTTGCTGGGTTTGTTGTCTTATAAATGCCTTGCCTTATTTTTTCATCATCAAGTACAAAAAATTTTTTTAAATAGCTAAGTATTGATAGGGCAAGAGATGCATTGTAGGCTTGATGTCGACCAATTAAAGATGTCCTAACGTTTTTATATTCTCTAAAAGAAAATTCATTTCCATTTATATCCTCATTTATAATATTAATTTCTGAAAAATCAAACTTATAAATCTCAGAATTATTTTCATCGGCAATTTCTTTTAACTCTTTGTAAACTTCATCTTTTTGGGGGTACAAAAAAGTTGGTCTAGATTTTTTTATTATTCCTCCCTTATTCCATGCAATTTCTTTTAAAGTTTTTCCTAAGAGATTTGCATGGTCAAGTGATATGCTTGTAAAAGCACTAAGTAGAGGTGATTTCATAACATTTGTTGCATCAAATCGTCCACCCATGCCAACCTCAATAATTGCAACATCAACTTTTTTTTCATAGAAATAAAGAAAAGCTGCTGCAACTTGTATTTCAAATCCTGTTACATACTTATTAATTTTATCCATTTCTAAAATAATTGGATAAATTTTTGCCAATACATTTTCATAATCTTCATTTGAAATTTTTTGTCCATTTATCTCAATAGAATCATTAATATCTGTCATATAAGGAGATGTAAAAGTTCCTACCTTATAATTATTAAAAAAAAGAGCATTTTCTAGGTAAAATACTAATGAGCCTTTGCCATTAGTACCACTTATATGGATAGTTTTAATCCTATCTTGAGGATTATTTAATTTTTCTAGAAGAAAGGCTACATTTTCAACAGTAAAATCCACCATAGGTGTTTTTCTTTCTATTAACCATTTTATATATGTCATATTAACCTCTATTACTTGTTTTAATATTTATTTTATTCTATAATGGATATTAACAGAGTAGGTAAAGAGCGTCAAGTGCTAAGAGATGGGTAGTTGCTCTTAGACGAAAAGCAGAGTCTTATGATTCTTTATTGCGACCGCTGTTTAGCTCTGTCTTATTTTTAAGAAAGGAGCTTTTTTTATGCAAAGACAAGTCATGTCTACAAAAACTTTAACAAGATCAGCTATTTTAGTTGCTCTTGCAATTATTTTAACTAGGTTTTTGTCTGTGATGCTTACAGAAAATTTGAGATTAGGAATAGGTTGGATGCCAATTGTTCTAACAGGTACTTTATACGGTCCCGTTGTCGGAGCTATTTGTGGTGTAGTTGAAGATTTATTAGGGATTATTATTAATTCTCAAGGAACAGTGCATTTTGGTTTTACTTTATCCGCAATGCTTACAGGCTTAATTCCAGGACTTATTTCCTACTATTTTATGAAGAATAAGTCAGATAATCTAGTTATTGCAGTTTCATGTATAGCAGTAGCTATAATTGTTCATTGTCTATTAAATACCTTATGGTTATCACAATTATATGGCAATGGATTTTTAGTCTTGCTACCAACAAGGGTAGTAAAGGTTGCTATTGAAACATTTTTGGTTATTGTTACTGGACAAATTACAAACAGATTATTAAAAAAGATATATTGATTTATATTAAAATAATAAGTGGGTGGCTCTTGTCACCCTTCTTTTTATATTTTTTTATCAAATTGTAAATATCCTAGCTTTGGCATGGGATATTTAATTTTTTATCAGAGTATTTTTATATATAAGCTTTATAATTTTCTTTTACAAAAATTTAATTTAATAATTATATAAATTTCTGTTTCTTTTTTTTCATTTTAAGTATATATTAGACCATAGGGAGTTTTATTGAATGAAAAATAAATTGTTTAAAATTTTTAAAGCTATTATTAAAAGATGGGTGAAAAAGCCAGAACTTATTATATCCCTATCTTTTTTAATTTTAATTTTAATAGGTGCGATTCTTTTGGCATTACCTATTGCATCCAAAAATGGAAAATCAATAGGCTTTATTAATGCCCTATTTACATCAGCATCCGCATCTTGTGTTACAGGGCTTGTTGTAGTTAATACAACTTCGTATTGGTCAGTTTTTGGAAAGTTTGTAATTATTTTACTTATTCAAATGGGCGGTCTTGGAACAATGCTTATCATTTCTTTAGTATCTTTGATGTTAGGAAGAAAGATAGGACTTACTGAAAGACTTCTTATTAAAGAAGGGGCAGGACTGGATTCTTATAGCGGTATAGTTAAATTATCAAAAAATATCATTATATTTTCTTTAGTAGTAGAATTTATAGGAGCTTCAGTTTTATATATAAGACTTAATCAAATTTATGGTTCTTTTACAGGCTTAATATATTCTTTATTCCATTCTATCTCAGCTTTTTGTAATGCTGGCTTTGATATTTTTGGAAATTCCTTAGTAGACTTTAAGGGAGATCTGGTAATTAATTTAAGTATTGCATTTCTAATAATCATTGGAGGTTTGGGATATTCAGTTTTTTATGATATATATAAGTCTAGAAGATTTAGAAAATTAGCCCTACATTCTAAAGTGGCTTTAACTATTACGGCATTTTTGATATTATTCGGGACAATTTCATTTTATCTATTGGAATATAAAGAACCATCTATGCATGGATTCACACAAAAAGAAAAAATTTTGTCTTCGTTTTTTATGTCGGTAACTTCAAGAACGGCTGGTTTTAATTCTCTTAATATAGGATTAATGAAAGGTTCATCAGTTGTTTTAACCATTTTACTAATGTTTATTGGTGCTTCACCGGCATCAACTGGAGGAGGTATTAAGACAACAACTTTTGGGGTTTTAGTTATGAGTACTTTCTCGGTTTTAAGAGGAGATGAAGAGGTTTCAATTTTCAAAAAGAGAATACCAATGGAAGTAATTTTAAGATCCATTACAATATTCTTTTTAGCTTCAGGAATTGTTTTATTTGTATCAATGGTTATAACTCTTATAGAAGGTGAAAAATTTTTCTTCCTTGATATACTTTATGAAACTGTTTCAGCCTTTGGTACTGTCGGTATTACAAGGGGGATAACTCCATTTCTTTCAAATATTTCAAAAATAATATTGACGTTTTTAATGTTTATAGGTAGAGTTGGTCCAACTACTGTAGCCTTGGGAGTATTGAAGAGAAAAAATAAAAAATTAACAAAATATGCAAAAGGAAAAATTATAGTGGGGTAAAATATGAGAAATTTTGTAGTAATAGGCTGTGGAAGATTTGGTTCCACAGTTGCTAAAAGATTATATGAATTAGGGCAAGATGTAATGGCAGTTGATAAGGATGAAGAATTAATCAATAGAATTGCGCCTAATGTTACAACCGCAGTTGTCTGTGACGTTACAGATGAAAATGCTGTAAAAGAATTGGGACTTTCCAATTTTGATGTGGCAATAGTTAGTGTTGCCCAAAATTTAGAGGCAGAAATCCTAGCAGTTTTATCTTGTAAAGAGGCTAACATAAAAAAGATTGTTGCAAAAGCATCTAATAACAGGGCTGGTGAAATCTTATCCCGTGTAGGTGCAGATAAAATAATAGAGCCAGAAAAAGAAATGGGGCATAGGTTAGCGGATATTTTATCTGGAGAAAATATTATTGATTCTATAGAATTTTCTAAAGATTATTCTATTGTTGAAGTTGAAGTTGATAAAAATTGGATTGGAAAAAAATTAATGGATCTGAAGTTTAGGGAAAAATATAAATGTTCTATACTTTTTATTCAAAGAGAAAAAGAAATGTTTGTTAATCCATCCTTTGACTTCGTTATAGAGGGTGATGATTTAATTACCGTTTTAGGTGAAAATAAATATATAAACAAAATCAAGAAAACCTACTAAAAAATCAATTTAGTGGCTTTATTATCTTGAAATATCTTTAGAAAAGGGTTAAAATAACCCTTATACATTTTACTTACTGAATAAATTTTATAAAGGAGGAGATTATGATTAAAGGGAGAATGACTAAAATCTTAGTCATTGGTTTTGCACTTTTCGCCATGTTTTTTGGGGCTGGAAATTTAATTTTCCCACCTTATCTTGGCTTCATAAGTGGTAGTAAATGGGGACTTTCTACCCTAGGATTTAGCATCGCTGATGCGGGCTTTGGTCTTATTGGTATTATAGCCCTGGCTAATTTTGATGGTGATATAATTAAACTTGGTTCAAGAGTTAATAGAAAATTTGCGGTGGCAGTATCTTTAGCAATAATTCTTTGTATTGGACCTTTTCTTGCAATGCCAAGAACAGCAGCGACATCTTATGAAATTGCAATAATTCCAATATTTGGTGATTCTTTTTCTAAATATCTTTTTTCCTTTATTTTCTTTTTGGTATGTATTTTATTAACAATAAGAGCAAATAGAGTTGTAGATATTGTAGGGAAATTTTTAACTCCAGCTTTACTTGTTTCTGTAGGAATTTTAATTATAAAAGCTTTCATCCATCCTGTTGGACCAATAGCTGATAAGGCTCTTGTAGATGGTGTAATAAGAAAGGGTCTTCGTGACGGCTATCAAACTATGGATGCACTTGCAAGCTGTATGTTTTCCCTTGTAGTTATCGGTGAAGTTAAAACTTTAAAATTAAATGACAAAAATAAAGAATTTAAAATGACAATTTTATCTGGTCTAACTGCAACTATTTGTCTAGCCCTTGTATATGGAGGTCTTGCTCATATCGGTGCAACTTATTCAGGCAATATGCTAGTGCCTATTGATATAGATAATACCAAATTATTAGTAGATATTACTAACAGAGTTTTGGGGACAGTTGGTGTTTATGTAATTGCAATAATTGTTCTTCTTGCTTGTTTAACTACAGCAATAGGACTTGTATCAGCCACTGCTTCTTATTTTACTAATCTATTAAATGGAAGATTTTCTTATAGGCAATTAGTTGTAGTTGCATCAGTTGTTAGTGGATTCATATCAGTTTTGGGAGTTTCTGAAATTATAAAAATTTCTGCACCAATTCTTGAAGTAATTTATCCTTGTATTACAACTCTTATAATTCTTGGTATGTTTAACAAGTGGATAAAATATGATTTAGTTTATCAAATTCCAGTATATATTAATTTAATTTTGGGATTTTTGGCAGCCTTTGTTGAACGTGGAATTTCAAGCCCCTTGCAAAAACTTTTTGACATATTACCTTTAACAAAACTCGGTTTATATTGGGTTGTGCCAATGATAGTCGGCGTAGTAATAGCCCTTATAATTTCAAAATTTAAAGAAGGTAAAAAAGAAGAAGCTTAAAAATCAAATATAAATATCAACGGCTGGTCTATAAAAGACTCAGCCGTTTTTTTAAAATTCTAAAAATTCTCCTATATTATTTTTTATGGCTTTTTTATATATCTTTTCTCCAACAACAAGGTCTAAAACTGCAGTTCCTACTGCTTTAAACCAAGTTATTTCATCATCATTTTCTCTAGGTTTTTTATTTCCTTTTATGAGTTGACCTATTTCACCGGTAATTTTATCTTTAGAAAATTCTCCCTTATTTATAGGAATAATAACATCACCAGATTCAGATAAAACAGCCTCATAAGCATCAAAATAGATTTTTGAAGATTTTTTTAGAACTTCTACAGGAGTTTCCTGAGCATCAGGTGTATAGGAGCCTATAGAATTTATGTGAGTTCCTTTTTTTATTAGCTTGCCATCAAAGCTAGGGGTTTTTGAAGTAGTTACAGTCGTAATTATATCGGCTTTAGGTACAATATCGTTAGGAGATTTTATAGGCATTATTTTTACATCAAATTTATCTTTGAATTTTTCTTGCATTTCAAAAGAAAATTCTTGAGCACGTTTGAAATTAGTATCAGATACATAAACTTCTTCAATTTGACGGACTGTCAAGACAGCTTCAAGTTGGGCTTGAGCCTGTCCACCTGTACCTATAAGTAAAAATATTTTTGAATCTTTTCTTGAAAGATATTTTGATGCAACTCCAGACATTGCCCCTGTTCTTAATCTTGTAAGTATAGTTCCATCAATAATTGCTTTTACAAAACCTGTTTGAGCATCTAAAAGAATCATAGTTGAAGGAGCCGAAGGTAAGTTTTTATTAATATTTTCAGGATAAATTGAAATAATTTTTTGACCAGAAATCTCTTCTTCAGGTATATAACCAGGCATATATAAGGCTTGACCCTTGTATTTTTTTATATCAACATTTGTCCTTAAGGGAATATTTGCATTTTTATCTGAAGTGATAACAAAAGCTTTTTCGTCTTCTTCTATAACTTCTTTCATGGAAATAGCCCTAAGAATATAATCTTTATTTAAAAATAATATTTTCATATTTCCCTCCTTAGTATTATAATAACTAAAGAAGGGAAAATTGTAAAATTTTTCTTGATACTTTTGGCTATTTATGCTATTATACTTAAATGTAACCGCACAGAAAAGGTCAAAAATTTTACCTTTATGGCGAGTCTTGTAATGAGGAGGTGCTACAATGTACGCAGTAATTGAAACAGGTGGTAAACAATATAGAGTTTGTCAAGGTGATAAGATTAAGGTTGAAAAACTTGATATCAAAGAAGGAGAAAAAGTAACTTTTGATAAAGTTTTAGTTATTTCTGATAATGGTATTAAGGTTGGAAAGCCATACCTTGAAGGAGCAAAAGTAGAAGGCAAAGTTCTTTTACAAGCAAAAGATAAGAAAGTTGTTGTTTACAAATATAAAGCTAAGAAGAATCAAAGAAGTAAGAAAGGACATCGTCAACCTTTCAGCCTAGTTGAAATCGAAAATATAGGTTAATGACTAAGATAAAATTTTTCAAAGAAAAAGATTATTATTACGGATTTAAAGCTAGTGGTCATGCTGATGGTGGAGAGTATGAAAGAATAGTTTGTGCAGGAATATCTGCCCTTACTGAAACTTTTTACTTTTCCTTAATAGAACTCTTAGGTTTTCGTGATGAGGACATAAAAGAAGAAGTCAGCGACGGTTTTTTAAGCATAAAAATTTGTGAAAATTATATAGATGATAAGGTTCAATTTGCTTTTAAGTATTTAATTTTAGGACTTAAGAAGATAGATGAAACTTATCCCCGTTATTTAAAATTGGAGGTGTGATATGATAAAGTTTAATTTGGAACTTTTCTCTTCTAAAAAGGGAGTTGGTTCTTCTAAGAATGGTCGTGATTCTAATGCTAAAAGACTTGGTGTTAAGAAGGGTGATGGTTCTTATGTGCTTGCAGGCTCTATCCTTGTAAGACAAAGAGGAACAAAAATAAACCCAGGAGAAAATGTTGGACGTGGTGGAGATGACACACTTTTTGCTAAGGTTGATGGAAAAGTTTCTTTCGTAACTAAAGGTAAGGGCGGAAAGAAATATGTCAATGTTTTTCAAGAAGATGTTGAACTTGCATAAACATTCAATATAATATATGAAATATTTAGTTAAATTAGTATTAGGGGTTGTCAAAAGGCGACCTCTTTTTTTCACTAATATTTAACAGGTCTTTCACAGTTTAGAAATGGTATTGTTGTATACTTATATAAATTAGAAGGAGTCATAAATGTTTATAGATAGTGCAAAAATAAGATTAAAGGCAGGACGAGGCGGAGATGGAGCCGTAGCTTGGAGACGTGAAAAGTATGAACCTGCAGGAGGACCTCATGGAGGAGATGGAGGACGAGGCGGAGATGTAATAATTAAAGCTGACGAAGGCCTTCATACCCTAATGGATTTTAGATATAAAAGAGAGTATAAGGCCCAAAATGGGGAAAACGGAATGAACAAGTTAAAATATGGTAAGGCTGGAGAAGACATTATCTTAAAAGTACCTGTTGGAACTTTGGTTAAGGATGAAGAAACAGGTGGAGTTATTTATGACTTTAAAAATAAGGATGATGAATTTGTAATTTGTCACGGTGGTCGTGGAGGTCATGGTAATGCTAAATATAAAACTTCTACTAGACGTTCACCGAATTTTGCTCAAGCTGGAACCAAGGGTGAAGAAAGATCAGTTATTTTAGAACTAAAACTTCTAGCTGATGTAGGTCTTGTAGGTTTTCCTAATGTTGGAAAGTCTACGCTTTTATCCCAAGTTAGTAAAGCAAGACCAAAAATTTCAAATTATCATTTCACAACTCTTACACCTAATTTAGGTCTTGTCAGCTTAGGACCTGAAGAATCTTTTGTTCTAGCAGATATACCGGGTTTAATTGAAGGAGCAAGCCAAGGTATTGGCTTAGGAGATGAATTTTTGAAACATATAGAAAGGACAGGAGTTTTAATTCATGTTTTAGATGTTTCAGGTTCTGAAAATAGGGATCCTTTAGAAGACTTTTACAAAATCAATGAAGAATTATATAATTATAATGAAAAACTTAGAGATAAGACTCAAATTATATTTGCAAATAAGATGGATATACCATCAAGTAAGGAAAATTTAGAAAAATTAAAAAAAGCCTTAGCATCTAAGTATCAAATAATAGAAGGTTCTGCAGCAACGGGAGAAAATGTAAAATTATTAATGCAAAAGGCCTACCAATTGGTTCAAGAAAAGGGAATTGATTATAAGACCTATGATAAAGCTTATGTAGAAAATAAAGTAAGAGAAGAAGCAATTACAGTTAGAAAAGAAAATGATGATTACATCGTTGAAGGACCATATATTGATAAATTAATGAGATCTACCAATTTTAATGATTACGAATCTTTGAAATATTTTCAAGAAAATTTAAGAAAAAATAATGTTATTGAAAAACTGAAAAGTCTTGGTATAGAAGAAGGTCAATCAGTAAATATTGGTGGCTATGAATTTGAATTTTTTAACTAGGAGATGTATATGTTAAGAGGCAAAGATAGGTCTTATTTAAAATCTTTAGCAAATAATTTGGACCCTTTAGTTCAAATAGGAAAATTTGGGCTTTCTGAAAGCCTTTTTGATCAGTTAGATAAGTCTTTAGAAGATCATGAGCTTGTAAAGATAAAAGTTTTAAAAAATTCTCCAGTAGAAGCTAAGGAGATTGTGCAAGAAATACTTGAAAAAACAGGTGCTGAATTTGTTCAACAAATCGGTTCAAAATTAACAATTTATAGGCAATCAAAAGAAAATAAAAAGATTGAATTTGGAGAATAAAATGGAAAAGATAGGTATTTTAGGTGGTACATTTAATCCTATTCATTATGGACACTTAATGATAAGTGAATATTTAAGGGATGAATTAAATCTCGATAAAGTGATTTATGTGCCTACAGGATATTCACCCCATAAAATAAACAGTATAAGCGCAGACGTCAGATATAAAATGGTAGAAATAGCAATAAAAAATAATGAAAATTTTCAAATATCTGATGTTGAGGCTAAAAGTGGGGAAATTTCTTATTCTGTAAATACAGTCAAGAAATTAAAAGAAAATCATCCTGGAGAATATTTTTTTCTTATAGGTTCAGATACGATTTTTCAACTAAAAACTTGGAGAAAATTAGAAGAGCTTTCCAAGGAAGTTCATTTTGTTGCTGCCTTAAGACCTGAATACCTAGAAAGAGATAAAATTGATGAAGAAATTAAATTTTTGAAAAAAAATTTCAACACCCAAATTACCATTATAAATGGACCCTTGTATCAAGTTTCTTCTACAGAATTAAGGGATAGGATGAAAACTAAAAAATCTGTCAGGTATCTAATTCCTGATGAAGTAATAAGATTTATTAGGGAAAATAATTTATATAGAGATGAGTAAATTGGATTATAAAAAATACGAGAACAATATATTAGAAAGAGTTGGAGAAAAACGCTACAAACATATGCTTAGAGTTGCACAAAGTGCAAAAATGCTTGCTCAAATCCACAAGGCAGATGTAGAAAAAGCTGAGTTGGCTGGATATTTGCATGACTGTGCAAAGTTAAAAAATAAGGAAGATTATCCACGACTTTGCCAAGAATTTGGTCTATCATTAAGTCAAGATATGAAAAAAGCCCCTGCTATAATACATGGATTTTTAGGAGCAAAACTTGCAGAAAAATTATATGAAATCAAAGATAGAGATGTATTAAATGCAATTTCTTACCATACAACAGGAAGAGAAAATATGTCGACTTTGGAGAAAATAATATTTTTAGCAGACTATATAGAGCCAAAAAGAGATTTTCCTCAAGCAAAGCAAGCAAGAGAAATTGCCAAGGTTAATCTTGATAAGGCTATGTTTTATGTTTTAGATGAAAACATAAAGAATTTAATCGAATTAAAAAACTATATTGCTTTAGATACAATAAAAGCAAGAAATTATTATTTGGAGAAGAATGAATGAAAAGTTTTTTTAAAGCTTTCTTTACTACTATTTTTATTGTAGTAATTTTAGGAGCTGGTCTGATAGGTCTGTATTTATACAGTTTAAGTAAAAATGAGGATGCAAAAAATTTAAATGATTTTCAATTTTTGGTATTAGGTGTTGATTCCTTGGATTCAAAAAAGGCTGAGAATACAAGGTCAGATACAATAATGGTTGTAAATTTTAATTTGGAGAATAATTTTCTAAATATAATTTCTATACCCAGAGATACTTATGCTGAAATTCAAGGATATAAAAAACAAAAAATAAATCACTCCTATGCTTATGGTGGAAGTGAATTGACACTAGATTCTGTAAATAAACTTTTAGGCACAGATATAAAATATTATATGACAATAGATTATAAATTTGTTATGGATATAGTAAATGCCATGGGAGGAGTTGAGGTTAATGTACCATTAGATATGGACTACGATGACCCTACAGCCGATCCACCCTTATCAATTCATATTAAAGAAGGACAACAAGTTTTAAAAGGTCAAGATGCAGTAGGTTTTTTAAGATTTCGTAAGGGGTATAAATCAGGTAGTGACTTGGAAAGATTAGGAAGTCAACAAGCTTTCTTGGCAGCCTTATTTTCTCAAATGAAAAATCCTAAAACTCTAGTTAAAGCTCCACTTTTATATAAAGCATATTTAAGTGACACTCAAAATAATATACCGAAAAGTTTATTATTAAAACTTGCAGTTTCAGGTTCAAGACTTTCAATGGAAAATGTAAAAGCAACAACACTTCCAGGTTATCCTAAATATATAAATAGAACATCTTATTTTATTATGGATGAAAATCAAGCCCATGAACTTTTAAAAGCAACAAATTTCAAATAATAAGGAGGCTAACTTGAAGGTAGAAGATAAGTTAAGAATTATTAAAGATTCTTGTAAGGAAAAAAAGGGAATAGATATAAAAGTTTTAGACATCAAGGGACTTTCTTCAATTGCTGATTATTTTGTAATAGTTTCAGGTAATTCAGTAAGGCAAGTTTCTGCCTTAGCCGATGAAATCGAAGAAAAAATGGATGAAAAAGGAATAAATCTTGAAAATATTGACGGAAAGACTACATCAAGATGGATACTCCTTGATTATGGCGATATAATCGTTCATGTTTTCCATAAAGATGAAAGAGAATATTATGACATCGAAAGACTTTGGTCTAAAGATGAAGAAGAAAATGGAAATTTCAAATTAAAAGAAAAAGAGGATAAGTAAAATGAAAGTAATTCAAACACAAAAAGCTCCAGCAGCAGTTGGACCATACTCACAAGCGATTGAAGTTAATGGACTAATTTTCACATCAGGACAACTTCCAATAATTCCTGAAAGTGGAGAATTGATTAATGATGACATTAAAAAAGCAACAGCAAGGTCTTTAGAAAACATAAAAGAAATATTACAAGAAGCTGGTTCATCTCTTGATAAAGTTGTTAAAGTAAATATTTTCTTAAAAGATATGAATGACTTTTCAAGTGTAAATGAAGTTTATTCAAAATATTTCACTACAAACAAACCTGCAAGATCATGCGTTGAAGTTTCAAAACTTCCAAAAGACGGCATAATCGAAATAGAAGCAGTAGCTGAAAAATAATTAGACTCCTAAGGAGTCTATTTTTTGTGGAAAATCGAAGAATAAAAGTTAAAAATATAGTAGAGTAAAGTGGTAAAAAAACATTTGACAAATCAATATAAAAGTGGTACATTCTTAATAAGCATATAGGTTAATATCTGAATGCAAGGGAAGCGTTTGTATATAATTATTTGGTGTATATAATTGAAGACTAATTAAAGTGTATATTATATCTACAAATTACGGTGTAATATTTTGGGGTATGTAATGGGAAAAGTTTATCTAAGAACAGAATTAAGTAATAGCAATTCAATAGTACCTATAAACGGCATATATATATGAGTTCTTATGCTCAAAATCAATATTGGAAATATTTTAGCTCAGCATTATTGTGTAAAAAAATAATAATGCTGAGCTTTTTATATACAAAAGGAATAATATTAGGATTAATAGGGGTGAGGAAATGGAAAAATTGAAAAAAATGTTCTCCTTTATCCTAGCAATAGTTTTAGTGGGACAAGTTTTTATTGAACCTGTTGCAGGATATGAAAGAGATGATAAAGACGTACATATGGAAAAAAACTTTACATACCTTTTGGAGATGAATAATAAAAAGATTGTAGAGGCAAGGGAAGGTGTTTATAAAGTTGATCTTAAAAGAATTAATTATGATTCAGGTTATAATTATGCTCTTTTAATTTCTTGGATAGTAAATAAAAACACTGCACCGGGTCAAGTATTTTCTATTAGCCTACCAAATGATTTAGAGCTTAATTTAAATGGCAAGGCTCAAGATGAAAGAGGAACTTTTTTAGGACAAGTTGTTGATGGAGAAAAAGCAATTATTAATCTTTATTATAATAATGACAAAATCAACTTCTACCTTACCGAAGAAGGCTATGAAGCTTCCAAGATAAGAGAGCTTTTCGGCACGGATATTTTGCTTAACATAAATGCAAGAAAAGAAATAGATAAAACTGAACTTATATATGAAGTGGAGTCAAAAGAAGGGTTTTACTATGAGTCAAGCGATTTGGTTGATGAGATAGAATATGATAAACTTTTTTCAACAGAAGATCAAGTAATCATAGAAGAACCTCAAGGTGTTGAAATTATAGAACCTCAAGAATCCACAATGAAAATTGAAGTTAAGGATGAAAATAATGAGAATACAATAGAGGAAAAACCTAAATTTAGTATTTTTACAAAAAATAAAAAAGATTATAAAAATTCTAAAGATGTTTCAGATAACTCACAGGAATTAAAAACCAGTTCACTTTTAGAACCTAAAAAAGAAAAAGTAATAGATTCGATAATAGATAATAGTGAAGAAGTAAAAAACGAGTCTTTAATAGAAGACAAAAAAGTTTCAGACTCCATAATAAGTAAAGAAGAAGCTAGTGAGAGTATTGTAGATTCTTCAGATTCCATAATACAACAAGGAGTTTCTGAAGATAAAAATAAAATTCTTAATTCTGAAAAGTCTTCTGACGAGCTTGTAATAGAGTCAAATTCTAAACCTATTACAAGGAATAGAAATCTTGATAATGAGTCTTTAGATATTGAAGAAAGACCGATTAAATTTGAAGATGCACATAAAAATGAGCCTAAAAATTATAAAAATTCCTTAGATAGAAATGATTCAAAAGATTTAGAAGACTTTAATGTAACTGCTGAAGAGCAAAATCAACAAAACAATTTACAAGAGAAAGAAAATAAGGAAGAGATATCAAAACAAGATACAGAAAGCTTACAAATAAAAAATTCAACAGATATTGTTCCCTCACCAAGAAAAGATTTGTTGCTTATAACAAGAGATGCAAGAGACAATCTTCTCGGTGTTTCTGAATTGGCTAAAAAAAGATATATATACACCCTAAGAAAAACTGTGGATATACTTGATGTTAAAGGAATGACAAGAAGTGAAGATAGAATAGTTGGAAACTATCTTACAGACGATGAGGGTAAATTAGTATTTCCAGATTTATCCGATGGACGTTACACCTTTATTAAAGAAGGAGAGGGTCCGTTTGGGAAAAATTTCACAGTAAAAAATGGTTTAGTATATTACGATGGTAAAAATTTAGCTGAAAGTATAATTGATATATCTCCTAAATCAAAAGCTTTTCAAAAGATTGAGGAAGAACAAAAAGATTATAAAGCTAAAGGGGGTTTTTCCACTATTGAAATTGAGCTTGTTGGGAAAAATGGCAAGGTTATTGATCCAACCGGAGCGGTTTATTCGCTTTATAAAGTAGGAGCAGATGTAGAGGAAAAAATTGATACTTTAACTTGGAGTACACCAGCTAAAATTTTAGACCCTAAAGATATTTTAAATAAGGCGATAAATCCTCTACAAATAATAGAAGAACCTAAAGTCGAAATAGACAGAGAAAATAAATCAGAGGTAACAGAGACTTATAATGCAGATGCTAAACTTCTAAAATCAGAAGATAGTACAAGTGTAGATACTCTTGAGCCTGTAGAGGACGCAATTAAAACCAATACTAAAGAAGTTATACAAGTAACTGAAGGAATTTATATTCTAAAAGAAGATAATCCACCCTTGGGATATGAAAAAACTCGAGGTTCTGTAGAGCTCAGAGTAAGTAAGGAAGCCATTGATGTTAATAATCTTATGGAAACAGAAGATTCATCAGCTGAACCTAAAGAAGAATTATATCTTGATAAAAATATAGAAGAAAACAAAATACAAGAAGTAGAAGAAAATACAAAAGATAAAAATAAGGAAGCTTCAAATTTAATAGTTGAAAAAACGAATAGGCAAATTGAAACTTCGACTAAAAAATCTGATGAGGAACTTGTTTTATCAAATGAAAAGATAAAGGAATATTCATCGAAAGAAGAAATTGTTTCAGAAAATTCGACTGTGGAAATTTCTCATAATGAAAAGGAAGATATAAATCAAGAATCAGAAACACATAATTCAATAGAAGAAAAAATAAACTTAGAAAAGACTCAACCGAAAAAAATAATAAAGAGAGAAAGATTCACCTTAGATACAAAAGTTTTGGAAGAGGCTACAAAACTAAGCTCAAAAGTTATAAAATCAGAATCTGAAAAAAATCCAGCAGAATTAGAAATTGTTTATCAAGCTGAGCCAAAGCTCAGTACAGGAACTTTAAAAATTGAAACTGTAGACAAAGCAGGGAACAAGCTTTTCTATGGTGGAACATCAAGTGCCGAAATAGGAAATCTTCGTGACGCAGCACTAAACCACGATGCAACCTATGGAATTTATAAGAAAAACGACCAAACAGGAAACTATGAACCGTTAAATATTTACAACAAAATGGTTTATGACCCTAACCTTAAAAAAGAAGTGCCAGCAACGGAAAATGGTCAACCTGTAATGGTTAACTATAAAAACGGTAAATTCGGTACGGTAACCCTTGACAACCTTCCGCCGGGAGACTATGTAGTCAAGGAAATAAAATCAGTATTCCAATACGCCTTTAAAAATACAGCCATGAAGTTTACGGTTGGGGCAGACGGTAAAATTACAAACTTTAAAGATGCAACGGTTGATCTTGCGGACTATGAACAAAATCAAACTATTCCAAGCACCGGAGAGGTTAACAGAGTTAAATTAACATATAACCAAAAAATGGACTTGGACAGCAAGAGAGTAATTACCGAGACTGAAGTACATGAAGTGGAAAATGCTAATATAAACGAAGTAAGTGAAAATCAAACTACAAAAACTGTAGCTGCCACTTACCACAAGGGAAATCTTAGAGTAAAAAAAATTGACAAGAATGGCAAGCCAATTGAAGGAGTAACCCTTGAACTTCACGGACACGATGCCAACAGAATTTTGAGAATCTATCGTGTTACAACAGATGCTAACGGTATAGCTGAATTTAGAGATCTTAACGTGCCGTCCTACCACTTGCTTAAAGAAGTTGCAGCACCGAAAGGATATGCACTACCCAACCATCAATGGATGATTTACTTCGGTGAAGGTACTTGGGTAGAGTTTGACAAAAATCATAAGCCTAAGACAGAGCATATACCTCTTCAAATTTCCGACAACCAAATCTATGCGACAAAGGTTCAATTGAAGCCTATTATAAAATTGAACCCTCAAGAAACGAGACAAGTTGTGGAAAATGATAAGTACAGGCCTTTAATTGATGGAGTAACAGGAGCTTCAATTGCACCTAAAAACTGGTTCCAATTCTTAGGTATCAATAATCCAACAGGAGCACCTGCAGAAGGAACACCTGAGGCTGAGAATTATTGGGCTTCAAATTGGAATGATCCTGTTTACTTTGCTAGCGGCGACTATGAAAAGAGTTTTAATGCTTCCAAGGACCAATTATTCTATAACACGAGAGAAACTTTGACACAGTCAACAGATGACGTAAACGTTTATAACTTTGAAATCATCAATAAACCTAGAGCCAAAGTTACAGTTAATAAGAAAGATGACCAGAGAAATATTTTACCGGGCGCAACCTTTGCTATTTATAAGGTAAATGAAGACGGAAGCCAAACACCGATGAAGAAAGGTCTTAATGACTGGACTGAAGTATCAGGACTTGATGGCAAGGCTATTTTTGACAACATTCCTGAGGGCAAGTATGTAATAAAAGAAACAAAATCTCCGGGAGGCTATAGTGGAGATGCTAGAGAATACAAAATCACTGTAGACGGAGATGCCAATATAACATTTAAAGATATTGTTACTGAAGAGGAGACTATTTATAGTGGAGTTGAAGGATTTGCAGATTATATAGAGAGGAATATTTTTGGAGGGGTAAAAGTTCAAGATAGATTCTTATTATCTTCCAAGATTGTTTCTGTAGACAAAGATAATAAAAAATTCACAGAAATATTTTATCTTTCAGCAAAGGACATGTTAAAAAATGAAAAAGATATAAGTTTAGGCGACTACAATGATTCTCCGAGATTTTCTGCATGGCCCTATATTGCCTATAATACAGGTTCAATTGATAGCAACCACTTAGGCCAAACTAATACATCTGCAACATCTATAGATAACTTTACAAGTTATAAGATTCTAGCCGATGCAACAAATCCTATGCCTGAGGATTTTAATATTGATTTGTCGGATCGAACTAAGTATGAAAAAATTAATGATTATGGTCCACAAGATAGCATTACATTTAAAGGTATTTATAGTCCTAAAGGATTTATTGTAAAAATTGAAGGTAGTTATAATGGTGAAAAACCTATTTTGACACAAGGGGCACTTAGTTATGGGGAAAATACCAGTGCGTACTCTCATGCAGGTGTCAAGATTAATAAAAAAGAAGAAGATCAGACCCGACAATCACAACTTGATTTTAATGTAACAAACACAAGAGATAAAGCTACACCATTAGATAATAAGGGTGTAATTAAACTTAGTAAAATTGAAGCCGGAACAAGCAACCTTGTTGGAGGAGCGGAATTCGGTTTATATGTAGGCAAGTGGGATCAAATTGGAGAAAGAGATGAGCCTTTTGCAAAAGCCACAACAAAAGATGCACAAATAGGTAATGAAACACTCAATGACGGAAAACTTGTTAACTTGAAGTTTCAAGATATACCGCCGGGAACCTACACCTTAAAGGAATTAAGTGCGCCTTACGGTTATGAAAAGACCCTGCATACATGGACAGTGAGAGTATTCCCTTCAGGTCTTACATTAATAAGTTTAAATCCAACCTTTGAAGAAGACCCGACTCTTGAAGAACCAGTTAATGTAAATGACAAGATTACAGTATCAGACTTCAAGATTAAGGTTGATAGTGAAAGACCTCGTACAACTATTTATCCGAATATTAACGAGTTCTTTGAAATGACCTTTAAAACAAAAATGGCCAATGGCATAAGAAGAGGAAACTATTTTACCATTGACTTAGATGAAAAACTTTCTCTTGAAGGTACCTTGGCACAAGTTGATCTTCCTGATATGACCTTAAACGGATATGTACTTGCAACAGGAGAAAAAATTCCGGGAACCAATACAGTTAAATATACCTTTACCGAGGCTGTTGAAAATATAGGAGATGTAACTTCCGACTTTACCGTTGCTTTATCACCTAACAGAAAGGTGGTTTTAAATGATACAAAGACAACATTCACTGTAAATGTTGCAGGAAAGTCCTTTACAACTCCCGACACCTTCGGCATCGACTATTCGGGTGGTTATCCGCAACAATTTGGTGGATTTTATTGGTTACCTGACTTTAACGGAAGTTATCCGGGAACGATGACTTCTCTTAGTACTGCATTTATCAATAAAATAGACAACGAAAATGCAGAAATTCAAAACATATTTTACAGTAGACCCGTTAAGAATCAGGTTACTGCCAGAACCTTTTACTTTACCAGAGGAACAGGGGTTTTAGGGCCGAACAGTAAAACTTCTTATGAGCTTTATGTTGTGAATAACCCGAATTTTGTGAAAAATCCTGACATTAAATCGGCTGATGCTAACAACAGCGATATGTCACAAACTATGCCAAGATCCTTTGCAGCTGATTTGGATGATACTGCCAACTATACTCTTATCGGTTCGGGAACTATGCCTGATGACGGCACAATTCCCATTCCGACTCAGTATGCAAATTCTCACCTGATTTTGAAGACGGTATCACCCTATGATTTGAAACAAGAAAGAGCTTATATTTCTGTACAAAACGTAGGTTTGTATGGGGGAACTTATCAATATACTCAAACTGTTACCACCAATATAGTAACAAAACCAAGTAAAATCTTCTCTCAAACAGACTTAACTGAAGGTGAAGTACTGGCATTTAACAAGAAAAAGGATCCCATGTACTTTAATCTGTGGAAAAGGGATACCAAAAAGGAAATGATCAATAAGGGACAAGTAAAATTCAAAATGGAGGTAGCCAACGACTATCCGGACTCAACTCCAGTACCTGATGATTTAAAGGAAATCACCTTTGATTTATCTAATCAAACCTCAGATCCTCTAAGTCCTTTAAAGATTGAAATTCCTGCAGGCATGACTGGAGAATATAATCTTACAGAAACCACTGCTCCTAAAGGCTATGTAGTTAATGGACTAAGCTACAGAATAAAAGTTGATTCTAAAAAAAGAACCGTAGAGCTTATAAGTGTAAAAGATTCTCAAGGGAAACCTGTGGAATATAAATTTAAGCTTCCGGGAGCCGCAACAGAATCATCACTTACAGCTACAAACCCGGCACCACTATATAGGGAGCAGGTAGATGCAAGTGGAAAAATTAAAGTAGATACTCAAATCGTTTCAATAGATGTCTTTGACCCTCAAGGTGAATTTCCAAGATCCGGAGGATTTGGAACCACGCTATTTTATATCGGGGGTATAGGACTTATGACTCTTGCCATGATATTTATAGATAAAAGAAAGAAGTTAAATGAATACATGGGAAAGGGGGGATACTGATGGTTTACAAATCCTTCCTTTACAAGGGAGTAATGTATGTGAAGATTGAATAGCTGCATATAAGTCAAGAAGATTTGATGCAAGACTTAAAATCTTCGAATGAGTTAAGTTAAATAGCTTGGCAATAGCCACGCATTTATAAATTTTTTAAAAATAAGAATGGAGGAAGACAATGAAAAATACTAAGAAACTTTTATCACTAATATTGACTTTAGTGATGATAATCGGAGTAGTAGCACCTTTAAGTGCATTTGCAGACCAAACAGTAGGTCCTGTAGGCACAATAGGAAAAGACGATTATCAAAAAATTAAACCGGAAGGAAAGACTAAGGTAACAGTACACAAATTGCAAGCTGACAACTACAAAGTTCCTGAAAAGGGATGGGATCATAATGGTGGATTGCTTGACAAAACCCAACTTGAAGGCTTAGGAACTAACGTAAAAGAACTTGACGGTGTAACTTTTACTTACTATAAGCTAAAGGATGCTGCACAACTTGAATTATTTAAAAAAACACCTACGCAATACGACACAACTGAAAAAGTTGAAGCGGTAGCAGATGTAACTAGAGTTGGAACTATTACTACTGCAAACGGACAAGGTGCCGAAGTTGATTTAGAAGAAGGATACTACTGGTTTGTAGAATCAGGTAAACCTACTACTGTATCATCATCAATTGCAGTACCTTTCGGTATTTCAATTCCTGTAATGAACCAAACTGAAATTGGCGAAGGCGATGACCTTATACCTGCCGGAACAGTTTACCTAAATAAAGTTCACGTTTATCCTAAGAACGTAACAGGGGACGAAGTTATTCCTAAGAAGACTGTAGGAAACGAAGTAAACTTAAATGAAACTCACAATGTAGGAGATGTTCAAACTTGGTTCTTACAAGCTAATATCCCCGGAAATATCAAAGATTATGAAAAATTTGTAATGAGCGATGTATTCTTCAAAGGCTTAACTTACAAGGGAAATGTTAAAGTATACATGGGTTATGACGGCGCACAAGACGCTCATAAAGTAGAACTTCAAAAAGGTGTAGACTATAACCTTGTAGAACCTGCTGCAGATACAAAGTTTACAACTGAACAACCAGATCCTTGGGATAATGAAAAACAATTTACCGCACCTGCAGGTCAAGAATTCAGCGTAACTTTAACTGAAGCAGGTCTTAAAAAACTTGCAGATAATTATCAAACAGTTAAACAAAATGCAGGAGAAGATAAGCAAGTAAAATTATACGCAACAGTTGATACAGTTATCAATGAAGATGCAAAAATGGGTACACCTATCAAGAATACTTATGATCTAAAAATTAAAATTAAAGGTCAAGATGAAAAGAGCAAGAGACCTAACGATACTCCGGAAGTAGAAACAGGCGGAAAGAAATTTGTTAAGGTTTCTGAAACAGAAGTTACTAAGAAGTTGGCTGGAGCAGTATTTGCACTTTATGATGGAGATAAACAAATCGTTTGGACTCAAGCTTTAATAGATGCAAATAAAACTGCAATAGATAATGGTAAGTTCTGTAAAGATGAAAATGGATCAACATTTGATGCCGGCACTCCTGAAATTGGAAAGCCGATTTATCTACAATCAGATGCAAATGGTTTATTTGAAATCAAAGGTCTTGAATACTCAAAATGGGAAAAGACAGAAGCAAACGGAACTAAAACAGAAATTACGCATAATTACAAACTAAAGGAAGTGAAATTTCCAAAAGACTATGCAGGAAATAAAGATACTGAAATTCCATTTACAGTCAATAAAACGTCTTATAAGGATAACGCAGAAGGATATCCTGAAAACACTCATGACGCACAAGGTAATATGCTTGTAAAGAATAAAGACCTTACTATACCTCCAACAGGTGGTATCGGTACTGTAATCTTTGCAGTAGCAGGTATTGCTTTAATGGGCGGTGCTTTTATAGCTATTAAGAAAAGATCAGCTGAAGAATAATAAGAAAGAGGGTGGACCATGCTAAAGTTCAAAAATAAAATATTTAAAATGCTATTTGTCCTTGTATTATTTAGCATGGTTATTTTCTCAAACAGTGTTTATGCCAAGAGTATGACCTTGAACTTTTATGGCATAGGCGATAAAAAAGAAGACATAGCAAATAGAAATTTAAACATTTGGAAGATAAGCGATAAGGTTTATACCGATGAGGAAAAGCAAAAGCTTGCGAAGGATTTGGAAAATAAGTCCATCGATAGCCTTAAAGTTTATTCTAAGACAAGCTTTAAAACCGATGAAGATGGTAAATTGATTTATGATTTTTCCGAGGGAACATATTATGTAAGAGTTGTGTTCAAAGAAGGAGCAAAAAATATTTATCCTTTTGTCTTTGTTGTAGATGAGATTCATGATGGGGATATAATTTATCCCAAAGGTCATGGGGATACTCCACCGGGGAATGTGGAACTTTTGAAACTGTCCAAGGACAGAAAAGCTCTTCCCGGTGCTGTATTTAGACTCTACAAAATAGTTGACGGAAAGGAGATACCTATAAAGTCTTCAACGAATTTTTACGACTTTGTAACTGACTCTCAAGGTAAGATTCATGTGAATAATTTGGAGCCTGGAGAATATATGTTTAAGGAAATAGAGCCTCCTGTAGGCTATAAGATTAGGCAAGAAAAGACCTACTTTTATGTTTCATCTTCAAAGACCACCTATGTGGAGGTTTATAATTATAAGGATGATGAAGGAGGAAAAAGATTTAAAAAAATTTCTTCCGATACTGAAGAGGGGCTTGCAGGAGCAGAGTTTGTCGTAACAAGAAAAAATGATTTATATTATGAGAGGATTAAAGTGGACGGGAAAGATTTGGTTTTGTTTTCAGGTAGGGATGGATTTTTCAATGTGGAGAATTTACCTTATGGAGAATACTATTTGTGGGAAACTAAACCTCCTGTGGGTTATGAGGAATTATCTGATAATGTGAAGTTTGTTATTGATGATTTATCATATGAGAAGGACTTATACATTAAAAACAAACCGGCACAGAAAAAATCTATACATCCACCGACTCCTACACCTGATCAACCCAGTCCTCAAGATAAAACTCCCGTTAAGATTCCAAAGACTGGTGATATTACCCTTATAGTGATGGTTGTAGCAGGATTTATTAGTTTTATTTTGGGAATTAAGATGGTTAAGGAAAAAGAATAGTTTGAGATTTTAATCAACAACCTATTTAATCTCCTATGATTACTTTGTAATGATAGGAGATTTTTACATAAGACTTAGGAGAGAAACTTTGAAGAAAAAGAAAAGAACATGGCCTTTTAAATTGATTTTTGTTTTGGGATTTTTAATTTTAATTTACCCTCAAGTTTCAAGGATTTATTACAGAGTGGAATCAACACAAGAGGTTTCAAACTTTGATAAGGAAAAGGAAAATTTAACAGACGAAGAAGTAAAGAGAAGAATAGATTTGGCACAGGCTTTTAACGATTCTTTGGTTAATCAAGTTACAGAGGACCCTTATGCTAAAAAAAGGCATGACAAGGGCAGGGCTGAGTATGCTAGAATGTTAGAATTACACGAGCAGATAGGACACATTCAAATTCCATCTATTGATGTTAATATTCCCATCAGGGCGGGTACATCGGAAGAGGTTTTGCAAACATCTGCAGGTCATTTGGAGGGGACGAGTCTGCCTATAGGAGGAAATTCCAGTCATACCGTCATAACAGCTCATTCAGGGCTTCCTACTGCAAAACTTTTTTCTGATCTCAGAAAGGTTAAGCTGGGAGATAGGTTTTATATTCACAATTTAAAAGAAACTATTGTTTATGAAGTTGACCAAATTCTAACAGTTGTGCCAGATGATTTTTCCAACCTTTTAATTGTGCCTGGACATGACTATGCAACTCTTTTAACTTGTACTCCTATCATGATAAACTCACACAGGCTCTTGGTAAGAGGTCATAGAGTTCCATACAGTGAATCTATTGACGATAATTTTATTTTATCCAGTCAAAGGGAATTCATGTACAAGTATATGTTTATAGGAATAGTTTTCTTTATAGTTCTGATGTTGATATTAATAAGGTATTATAGGAAAAAGTCTAACTTGCTACTTAAAGAGATAATAGCGTTGGAGAAGGTAGAAGATGAGGTGTATCATGGGAAAAACTGAAATTAAGAAAAAAAGAATATGGCCCTTTATTCTTTTGTTTGTTTTAGGATTTTTTATTATGATGTATCCGTTGGTTAGTCAATATTACTATAAAATTGAAGCAGGCAATGAAGTTATGGAATTTCAGGATAAGACTAAGGAGTTGGATAAGAACGAAATTTTAAGGAGAATGAATTTGGCTGAAGGTTATAATTCTTCTCTAGACCCTTCTAAACTTGCCGACCCCTATACTGAAAAGGAAAAGGCAGGTAGAGCTGAATATGCCAGAATGATTGAAGTGGCTGAAAAAATCGGATTTGTTGAGATACCGAAAATTGATGAAGTCTTACCTATCTATGCAGGCACAGGAGAAAATGTTTTGCAAAAGGGTGTAGGTCATTTGGAAGGTACTAGCCTTCCTATAGGAGGATTAAGTAGTCATACTGTCTTAACTGCTCATAGAGGGCTACCCACGGCAAAACTTTTTAGAGATTTGGATAAGTTGAAACTCAAAGATGTGTTTTATATTCATAATATTGAAACGGTACTTGCTTATGAAGTGGATCAGATTCTTACTGTAGAACCTTCGGATTTTGAGCAAGTTTTGGTAGTTGAAGGACAGGATTACGCTACTCTTTTGACTTGTACACCCTATATGATTAATTCCCACAGGTTATTGGTGCGCGGGCATAGGATTGACTATGTACCACCTGTAAAGGAAGAGTCCAAACCCCTTAATTTTGTTAACTTAAATTATAAAGATGCATTAACCTTTGCTTTTCCTCTTGCAGTTTTGGTATTTATTTTTATGATATACTTCAATAATGACTACAGAAAGAAAAAAAAGAAACTTAAAAAGCTTAATTATTTTAAAAAATTTAAGGACAGATATAATGAAGAATAGAAGAATTGTTTTTGGTTATATTTTAATCATTACAGGGATACTATTACCACTTTACGGATTTTTTGGACTAAGTAGGGGGATAGTTCTTGACAAAAGAGAGTATAGAAAGTTTATGGAGAGTGAAGTTGACCCGAAATTGGAAGATAAAGTGGAAGGATATAATAATTCTATTGGAAAAGAAAGTGTTATTGTAGACCCATTTGCCACCGAAGAGTATACTTCAAACTATTCTTTTATGGAAGATCCCGATGCTATTTTCTGTTACTTGAAGATTCCAAAGCTTGACCTTGTTCAGCCTGTGTATATGGATGCATCTAATAAGCATATGGCAATGGGAGTGGCTCATATTGAGGGAACGGACTTACCTGGAGTGAAAAAGGGAATTCGTTCGGTAATAGCGGGACACAGAGGCTATTATGATGCTATAATGTTTTTACACTTGGATGAGCTTTTTGAGGGAGATAAAATTTATCTAGAATGGCAGGATAGGACCTTGGAGTATAAAGTAACATCAAAGGAAATTATAAGCCCATGGGAATGGGATAAACTAGATCCAGTGGAGGGTAAAAATATTTTGACTCTTTTAACTTGTGATCCGCTCTTGCCACCAAGACCAAAAAGACTTCTTGTGAATGCGGAACTTTTGGAAGAAGAGGAAGAATCTGATCTTATAAAAGATGACACTAAAGTATCTTCTAATGTAAAAAGACTCAACAATTCTATATTATTTGTTACAGGGGTTCTTATCATTTCTTTGTGCATAAGTTTAATCAAGTTTGCAATTTATTTGAGAAAAAGTAAATAGATTTATTATGTCGACATTTTGGAAATTATATCAAATACATGAAGGCTCGTTAATTCGAGTCTTTCTTTTTGTGTGGAAGTCAATATATGTATTATAATAAAAATAAAGTAAAAAAGGCTATAAGCATTGAGCCTATAGTCTTAGTTTTATATCTAAAAAATTTATTAAATTTATTTAAAAATAGTTTTAAGTGTTTTATTTCATCTTGTCTTTTTCATTAATTGAATTATTTTCACCATAAGTGTTCCGAAAACTACATTTGCACAGGCTGTAGGAAATACTACGGCAACAAACATTGGTATTAATCCGCCTTGGAATATTTGTATTACTTCTGATAAACCTAACAATCTTCCCATCAGTAGACACACTGTTAAAAATACACTTCCTGAAAACATAGTTCCCAAGAAAAACAATATGCCATAATGATAAAATTTTAAATCCCCTCTTTTTTGCAAAGCTCTAAGAAATATACCAAAAACAATTGTTGTTAAAGCTTTATCTACTAAATTAGGTATTTGTCCAGCAGGAAATCCTGTTGTCATTGCAGTTATTATTCCTGCCACAATTCCTATAACAGCCATTTCCTTATTGGTGTTTGTAAGTATGAGAGATACAAACATACAAGCCAGCATAAAATCTGGTTTAATTCCCACTGAAGGGATAATTGTGTGTAGGACTGTTCCCAAAGCCATAAGAATTGCGCTTGTCACTAATACTTTTGTTGAAGATTTACTTGTTGTCATCATAATTTTCTCCTATCTTATTTATAAATTAGTAAAAATTTGATTTAAGATTTAACGAAGGCAATAAAAAAACCATTTACTCCTAATATAGGAGCAAATGGTGAATTCGCGGTGCCATCCTATTTCTATAAAAATATAGACCTCTTTCAGATACATTCATATCCTATCTCTGTAACGGGAGAAATCCGTCTCGGCTACTATAATTCGCCTTGCACTCATAGACCCATTCACTAAAAGCATCATAACAATTTTCACCAACCATTGTCTCTCTAAAAATCAACTTAAAGCTACTATTTTCTAATCAACATTTTTTACTTACATACATTTTACCTTATTATTTCAAAATGTCAATATATTTTTATGAGAAATTAATTTTTTTAACTGTTTAAGTCCCCTTATTGGAAAAAATTCTTATAAAAAATATTGACAAAAAAATATAGAGGTATATAATTAATTCGTCAACTTACTAGTGTACTGCGATGTATAAAAAATTATTATTTCCAAGTATATAATTTTGCATCTGATTTTTTAGATGATGCCTATATAATTATTCAAAAATGTAAGTACATTCGGATTAAGATATGATAAAAGGTTTTCAAAAAAACTAAAAATATAATGGATCATTAAAAACATTTTATTCTTAGCAAGAGATAGACTAAAAATTTAATAAATGATTAAATAGCAAATAATATTTATAAAACAATTTCAAAAAAAATATTTATTATTTATAAAAAAAGAGGGATTTATATGACTTACTTATGCCATGATATATTTATGATCAGAACACCAGCACTCCCACTAAGTGTAGCTGAAAATTTATATACTGTAGATAAAAAAGAAGTTTGGAATTATATAAAAAAATTAGGTCTTGATGAGTATATGCTTGAGGCACTTTATATATCTAGTCCATCTTTATATCATGCAATTTTAAAAATAGGACAAGATGATAAAAAAGATCAAGCAACTTTTATAAGCCTTTATAAATATCTAATACGTGCTTCTTCTAGAACGACTTCTTTTGGGTTAATGGCGAATGTAGCTTTAGGTAGTTTTTCTTCTGATGACAAATCTTGCATTGAAAAGTTAAATAGTCCAGATAAAAAATATTAGTTAGTTATTCTTGGATATATAAATTAGTAGATGAACTTCAAAGAGATCAGAATGTATTAGATAGAATTTCTGTTGTATGGAATAAAAGCACCTATGTTACATCTAGTAGAATTCGAAATCCTAATTTTGTTAATCAGGGTGTAAATAGATTAAATGAACACAACAATACAAGTATAAGATTTACAAAACTTATTCAAATTATAAAGATAATACTGTGAGTTTTGAAAAATACTCTAAATTGATAGGTATTGTTGATAACTATTATAAAAACGTTCCCAGAGAAAAAATCATTGATACAATAAATCTATTAATTGAAAAGGAATACTTACTTACAGAGCTTAGGATTCCAGCGTATTGTGAAAATCCTATTTTATATATACTTTCAGTTTAAAAAAAAAATAATTTAAACGAAGATTTGCAAGCTAAATTATTAGAAATTATCAATGAAATTAAAAACTATGAAAAGTTTGGGGGAGGGATAAATTTTCTTAAAAAAATAACTAATATTATGAAGAAAATTTATAAGAATGAATTATATCTAAATGTGAATACTGGTATGAATTTGAAAAGTTGTGAACTTCCGATTTCAATAAAAAACAAACTGGAAAATTTTGTCGAAGTAATTAGAAGTTTTAGTGTAGAATCAAGAACATTTTCGTCACTTAAAGATTTTAAGAATAGATTTCAAGAAGAATATGGGACAGGTGTAGAAGTTCCACTTATTCAACTTTTAGATCCTGCTGGTTTTAACGGGTTGTCATACTATTTAGAAAATCAATACAATCCAAGTTCTCAAGACACAAAAATAACAAATATAGTAGATAATAAAGTGCAAGAAGCTTTATTTAATGGAGAAAAAAGAGTTTATCTTTATAAAGATGATTTTAAAAATCTTGTATTAAATGAACAAGCTAACTTTTCGAAATCTTTTGATATGAACATAATGATTTATAAAGATGATGAAATTAAAATGAAAATAGGTGCGAATTTTGGTGCTAATGAAGCAGGGAAATCTTTCCAACGTTTTTCTGGAGTTTTTAAAGAAGATAAATTTAAGAAATATAATAAAATATATGAATATGCAAAAGGTGATGATTATTTATATGTAGATTTAATAGAAATGCCAAGTAAGGGAAGATTCACAAATCTTTTAAATAGTCAAAGAAATTACCCTTATACTTTAGCACTTAGTATGCCCTTCAATAACAACTCAGAGTATATACTTCTGGCTGATTTAGTATGCGGAATGACAGAAAACAATAGAATGTATCTTAAATCTATTTCAAAAAACAAATTATGCAAAATGATAACGGATAAAATGCTTAATCCACAGATAAATAGTAAGTTATTTAATTTAATTAAAGATATATCAAATGATGAAAATGAGTTAGGAATTGTAAATAGATTGGCACTTTTATCAATGAATAAATATACATATACTCCTGAAATATTTGTTGAAGATATAAAAATCTCATCTGAAAAATGGTTATTTAGAGAAAATCTATCAGATGAAATAAGTTACATGGATTTTGTAAATAGTTTTAAACAATTTTCTAAACGCTATAATTTACCAGAATATTTTTATATGTGTAAAAATGATAATCTATTACTCTTAAAAGCAAATAAAGATATTACTATGGAAATCCTTTATAAGGAATATAAAAAAACAAGAATTTTGGAATTATCTGCTATAGAGGCTGATCTGTTTAATAATAAAATTGCTAGAGATATATATGGAAATTCTTACGCATTAGAATGTATATTTTCATTTTATAGTACAGAAAAAAATTATAAAAATAAAGATAAGATTGAACAAATTACCCTTAAAGAAAATATAGGTATTCAAAATAAAAATAGGATACTAGCACCATTTGAAGATGGTTGGGTATATTTAAAAATATATACTCCAGAAGAAATGGAGAACGATTTTTCAATCATGTTAGAGAATGAAAAAAGAAAACTATTTATTGATAAATTCTTTTTTATTAGATATTTTGATGAAACAGGTAGACATATCAGGTTAAGAATTAAGTATAAAAATGCAAAGCAAGCATTTGATAAATTCTCATATGTAAAAGACTGGCTTTCAAAAGTTAAGAATATTGATATTTTAAGAACTTATACAATTAATGAATATCATAGAGAGAATAATAGATATGGTGGAGCAGATTTAATAGAATTTATTGAAAATATATTTTTTGAAAATAGTGAGTTTGTAATTAGAACTATAGCTAATAATGACATGACTGATTCTAAAGTAGTTAAAAAAGTATATTTTTTAGTAGTATCCTATTTTTTAGGACAGTTAGTCAAAGATAAAAATGAAATGTATGAACTTCTTGATAAAGTAACAAATAAGAATAGTTATCGAAAAGAATACAAAGTGAAAAGGAAAGAATATATGAAAATTCTTGATGGCATTTTAGAAAGTGTTCAAAGAAGTAGCATAGTTGATAGTGCGATGTCCGAGCTTTCGAGTAAGAGAAATTTAACAAATGATATAAGCGATATTAGGTTAAGTTTAATTCATATGTGCTGTAACAGATTGAATGGCACAAGAGAATTTGAATCATACACATATGGAATATTAAGACACACTTTGTATGATTGCATACAAAGGGATAAAAAGTTGAAAATAATAAATTCGGAGCAGAGCGAATAATAAGGAGGAAATTATGAATAAATATGAAGATTTTGATCTAGATATGAAAGTTACAGGTGAAAAAATTATGGAAGATAAAATTGAATTTTCAGCAGATGGTAGAGATATATATAGGTTTTTGACAATAGTTTTTATTTTAACTCTGATTATAGGAATTGCTACAGTCTATGGATATTATATAGGTTTAAGTATACAGGCGTTAGCTTCTGCTATGATGTTGATACCGACTTTATCCGTTGTTCTTACCGTTAAGTGGAACAAAACAAAAGTATATCCTAAAAAAATATTTGATTTTTATCAAATAACAGTATTTTTAATTTTTCTGTATGTGGTAATATCGATTTTTATGGGAATTGATTTACCTTCTGATTTAGGTATTGTCTGGGGGCTTTTCAATGGAGAATCACTTATTGGAAATATTCTTCTAATAATAGTAGGGTTAACAAATCTCTTTTTGATTTTTTTCATATACAAAGAAAACAAGATGGAAGAAAATAAAGCCTTAATGAAGTTGTGGAAACTTTCTGATTTTAATTTCAAGAAAATTATATTATACGCATGTTATTTCATTGTTCTTGAAAATATAATCGATATTGCTACAGAAGTTTTGTGCGGAAATATAGACTTTGTATTGCAGATACTTGATTATAAATTTTTGTTGAAAGAAATAATATTTATACCAATAGTTTTTTTATATGTACTTTTCTTCTTTGGTGAAGAGTACGGTTGGCGTTTTTTTCTTCAGCCCCGTTTGCAGAAAAAGTTTGGTAAAATAAAAGGTGTGATACTTCTTGGCGTGATATGGGGAATATGGCATTTACCACTGGTTTTATTTTATTATTCCACTCCAGAAAATTTCTTTTATGCTCTCACAACTCAAGTTATAGTTTGCATTTTTCTAAGTATTGTTTTTGCATATTTTTACGAAAAATCAGGCAGTATATGGTGTGTTACATTACTTCATTATATAAATAATGTAATCGGAAGCATTGTGGCTTCAAAGAAAGGTGGAATTCAAGATTTGTATTCTGGAGATTGGATGGATTTAGGAGTATCTTTTGCAGTTTTTGCATACGATTGAATAAAGATGTTTTACGTAAAAAAGCAGGAGTTTTGAAATTATCTGCTATAGAGGATGACTTATTTAGTAATAAAATGGATAGACATTACATATGGTATACTAAGACAAACTTTGTATGATTGCATACAAAGAGATAAAAAGTTGAAAATAATAATTTCGTAAGAGTATGATTTAACCAATTATATAGGAGGAGAATTATGAAGAATAAAATTGAATTTTCAGCAGATGGCAGAGATATATGCCGTTTTTTGATAGTAGTTTTGATTTTAACTCTGATTATAGGAATTGCTACAGCATATGGATATTATATAGGTTCAAATATACGGATGGCAGGTTATGTTATGATGTTGATACCGGCTTTATCCGTTATTCTTACTGTTAAGTGGGACAAAACAAAAGTATACCCAAAAAAAATATTTGATTTTTATCAAGCAACAGCATTTTTAATTTTTCTGTATGTGGTAATATCGATTTTTATGGGAATTGATTTACCTTCTGATTTAGGTATTGTCGGGGGGCTTTTCAATGGAGAATCACTTATTGGGAATATTTTGTCAATCATAGTATGGTTAACAAATTTCTTTTTGATTTTTTTCATATGCGAAAACAATCAGATGGAAGAAAATAAAGAGTTAATGAAGTTGTGGAAACTTTCCGATTTTAATTTCAAGAAAATAATACAATATACATGTTATTTCATTGTGCTTGAAAATATAATCATAATAGTTGCAGAAGTTTTGTGCGGAAATATAGACTTTGTGTTGTATACACTTGATTATAAATTTTGGTTGAAAGAAGTAATTGTGATACCGCTGGTTTTTTTTCATGTACTTGTCTACTTTGGTGAAGAGTACGGTTGGCGTTTTTTTCTTCAGCCCCGCTTGCAGAAAAAGTTTGGGAAAATAAAAGGTGTGATACTTCTTGGAGTGATATGGGGAATATGGCATTTACCACTGATTTTATTTTATTGTTCCACTCCGGAAAATTTCTTTTATGCTGTTACACACCAAATTACAGGTTGTATTTTTCTAAGTATTGTTTTTGCATATTTTTACGAAAAATCAGGTAGTCTATGGTGTGTTGTATTACTTCATTTTATGACTAATGCAATTGCGGGTATTGTGGCTGCGAAGCAGGGTGGAATTCAAGAGTTGTATTCCGGAGATTGGATGGATTTAGGAGTATCTTTCATAGTTTTTACATTTATAGCCATATTTTTTTACGATTGAATAAAGATGTTTTACGTAAAAAAGCAGGAGTTTTGAAATTATCTGCTATAGAGGATGACTTATTTAGTAATAAAATGGATAGACATTACAGATGGTATACTAAAACATACTTTGTATGATTGCATACAAAGAGATAAAAAGTTGAAAATAATAATTTCGGAGCAGAAAAATTAAAAATGAGGAAGTCATGGGGAAATATGAAGATTTTGATCTTGATATGAAGGTTACAAGTGACACAGGGGATGAGACTATGGGCACAACAACTACAACAGTAACACTTTCTTTACTTGTTTGTCCAAGTGGTAGTTGTGTGGTATGTATTAGTGAAAAAAATTGTACAAACAATTGAACTAAAGGAAAATGTTCAGATGATTGTCCAACACCAACAAAAGATCACCCAGTAGGATCTTGTCATTTAAGAAATGGAAATGGTGTACAAATTAGATGTTAAATAGATTTTTTAGAATTATTATTTTGAATAACTTGGGATTAAAATAAGTGATAATTCTGCTTCGAATTATTATTTATATAGGGATGGATAAAACGTTTTTGATGGTATTTAGAAAATATACAAAGGATAGGATATGGATAAAAAATTATATTTGAATGAAGATGTTGGTGAGGAAAATAATTTTGTTCAAGATCAATGCATTCAAGATACATCGAATTACCTTATAGTAACACCTGAAGAAAATCCTGATACAGATCAGTGTAGCAAGTTTTGTCAAATTTTTATGAGGAGTGTTCAAGAAATTGATGATGTAGTGCTTTTTCTTATGATACTATCTATTATGGTACTTCTTTTGACTTGTGCAGCAGCATATTTTAAACTCATGGGGCAATATTTTCAAATTAATCCTACTCAGACTCTGACTCCAGCTATGGCGGCTATGATTACAATTAAACTAAAATATAAAAATTATCCACAAAGTAGTTTTCATTTCTACATAATCTGTGGTGCTATTATAATCGGTTTAGTTTGTTTGGGAATCATCTATAGTGTCTATGCAGAGCTATTTATTGATCTTTCAGTAGTCATTTTTTTAATGCTATTATTTAATGAGAATAAAAAAGTTGCTGAAAAATGGGGGTTACGAGGAGGAAATTTCAAAAAAACATTAAAATGGTTGTTTCTTTATATGATTTTAATATTGATTGTATCTACGGTTACATTTTTGAGTGCTTACTTACTTTATTCTTATACGGACCTTTTCAAGACCGTCTACTATCAAGGTAAATATATTAGTGTTGATGTGCTATTAAAAACATTGACAGAGGACAGTTCCATTTCTAGACCTGGATTTGTATATATATTGATGCCGATTTTTGGTTTTTGTACATTATTTGGGGAAGAGTATGGTTGGAGATTTTTTTTGCAACCAAGATTACAAAAGAAATTTGGGAAAATAGGTGGAGTGGTTTTACTTGGAGTCATTTGGGCAATATGGCATTTTAATAATGAGTATTTTATGGTGATGCCGGAGATTATCAAATCTTTCGGATATACATTCGAATTCTATTTTCTATTTGTATGTACGCTTAGAATCATAACAGAAATATTTTATGCAATCTGGTTTGCATATTTTTATGAAAAATCACACAGTATATGGTGTATGGTATTGATTCATGGTTTGCATACTGTGATGTCTGCATGGGGGTTATTTGTCATTGCTTTTGGATATAAAGGATTAGCTGTTCAAACGATTATACTACTCCTTATATCAATTCCATTCTTGAGATCTAGCGTATTTAGAGAAAATAAAAGCGGTCATTTGGAGACCTTGAAAAATTGAGTTTACTTAGTTTTGAAAATATTATTATGTATCATAAAAAGTAAAAATATGGGATAAAATTATAAGAACTCTGTTTCATGGCGTAATGTTGGAGATTATAAATACTACAAATTAAAGAAATACGCAAAGCAAACCCTCTTTGTCTACTTCTATAGCGAGAAAATAAAATGTAAAATTTTTTAAATAGCGATTTATATGTTCTATATAGATCTTTCTACTTGAAAAATCTGATGTTACTGTCTTTCTTCACTGGAGAGTTTATGTTTCTTGGAAGATTTGATTAGTATCGCACTGTTATTGTGATAATGACTTATCCTTTATGTAGATAAGGCAGATAAGATTGTTATTTTAAAAGATGGTGTGATTAGTGGAGTTGGAACTCATAATGAGCTGATAAAAAATTCTGAGGAGTATAGTGAATTATATAAAATGAGTGTAGAATAATAAGCATAAATATAGAAATAATGAAAAATAGGGTAATTATTTACATAAGAATAGACACATAAGAGAAGTCAAGCATTAAAAGGTTATATTAAATTCCCATCTTTGATAGTTAAATAAAAACATAAATACGCAAGCTTTTTATTTAGCTTTACATGCTGGTGTGAAAAGTTTTGCCTATCAGTCCATCCTTATAGGATGTGGCTGATATTTTTTTGTATAAATAATCTCATATTTTTAGGGATTTAATCCTTTAAATTGACTTTTTTTTTCAAAAACTTTATAATTATTTATAATTATTGTTTGCTACTCTTTAGAGGAGTTTTTTAGATGAGGTGTGGAATGAAAAATTTAGGCTTACATGAAATTAGAAAAGAATTCCTTAGTTTTTTTGAAAAGAAGGGACATAAAGTCCTTCCTAGCTTTTCATTAATTCCTAAGAATGATAAATCACTTTTATTAATTGGTGCGGGTATGGCGCCAATGAAGAAATTTTTTACGGGAGAAGCCACTCCTCCTGGTAAAAGAGTAACCACTTGCCAAAAGTGTATTAGGACTGGAGATATTGATAATGTTGGAAAAACTGACCGACATGCAACTTTTTTTGAAATGCTCGGCAATTTTTCCTTTGGAGATTATTTTAAAAAAGAAGTAATTCCTTGGGCTTATGAATTTTTAACAGTAAATTTAGAAATTAACAAAGATGATTTATGGGTTACTGTATATAAAGATGATGATGAAGCTTTTAATATTTGGAAAAATGATATAGGTATTGCTGAAGATAGAATTATTCGCTTAGGTAAGGAAGATAATTTTTGGGAACTTGAAGTCGGTCCGTCTGGTCCTTGTACTGAAATTTATGTTGATAGAGGACTTAAGTACGGCTCTATTGATGAAAGACCTGGTGGTGAAGGCGACAGATTTATAGAAGTATGGAATCTTGTTTTCACTCAATTTGATAAGGATGAAAAGGGAAATTATACTCCACTTTCTCACCCTAATATTGATACAGGTATGGGTCTTGAAAGAATTGCTACAGTTTTACAAGGGACTAATAATATTTTTGAAATTGACGCAATAACTGAAATTATCAATGAAATCGAAAAGATTTCAGGTTATAAATATGGAACTGATAAAAAACTTGATGTTTCCACAAGGGTTATAACAGACCATATAAGAGCTATAACTTTTTTAGTTGGTGATACTGTAAGACCATCTAATGAAGGAAGAGGATATGTTTTACGTCGTCTTATCAGAAGAGCTGCTCGTCACGGTAGGCTTTTAGGAATTAAAAAAACTTTCCTATATGAACTTTGTGATTTCATTATTAAATCTTGGGGAGAAAATTATAAAGAACTTGTAGAAAATAGCCAAAGAATTAAAGATGTAATAAAGGGTGAGGAAGAAAAATTCCAAATGACCATTGAATCTGGTATGAATATTTTAGATTCATATATTGAAAAATTAAAATCTTCAAATGAAAAGATTTTAAGCGGAGAAGATTCCTTTAAACTTTATGACACTTATGGTTTTCCACCAGATTTAACTAAAGAAATATTAACTGAAAAGGGCTTTGAAATGGATATGGATGGTTTCAACGACTACATGGATAAACAAAAGAAAAGAGCTAGAAATGCCCATAAAGATACTAATATTGGTTGGGATTCCCATACAGACGAAAGTGTTTTTACAAAATTTAAAAATGAATTTGTTGGATATGAAGAAGATAAGTGTCAAGCAAATATTATTGGAATTTTTAAAGATTATAATGAAGTTCAAAATATTGGACCAGAAGAAAAGGCAGTTTTGATTTTAGATAAAACTCCTTTCTATGGAGAAGGTGGCGGTCAAGTCGGTGATACCGGTTATATTGATGGCGATGATTTTAAGTGTAGGGTAATCGATACTAAAAAAACAAGAGAAGGCTTGCACCTTCATATTGTTGAAGTTTTAGATGGAGAAGTTACTAAGAGTCCATGTTTTGCAGAAATTGATGTTGTAAGAAGAAATAATATTAGAAGAAATCACTCTGTAACACATCTTCTTCACAAAGCTTTGAAGGAAATTTTAGGTGATCATGTTAATCAAGCAGGATCTCTTGTTGAAGCTGATAGACTACGCTTTGACTTTACTCATTATCAAGCTATGAGCCAAGAAGAAATAAAAAAAGTTGAAGATAGGGTCAACCAAAAAATATTTGAAGCTCTCAGCGTAACAACTACAGTTACTAATCCAAAACACGCACAAGAACTTGGTGCTGTTGGGCTTTTTGAAGAAAAATATGGAGATATAGTTAGAGTTCTTTCCATGGGAGATTATTCAATAGAACTATGTGGTGGAACTCATGTTAGAAACACTTCTGAAATTTCTATGTTTAAGATTTTATCAGAAAGTGGAGTTTCTAGTGGTGTAAGAAGAATTGAAGGTGTTACTGGTCCTGCTGTTTATAAAATGCTTAATGACACTCTTAATTTGAGAGATGAAATAGCACATGAATTAAAGGCTAATAAGACTGATATTTTACAAAAATTAAGCTCTAGCTTAAATGAAATCAAAAAACTTAACAAAGCCATTGATAGTTTAAAACATTCTTCAGATAAGGATGAACTTTCTAATATTTTGGATGAAGTTAAAGAAAAGAATGGAATTAATTATCTAACACATAAATTTAAGGATAAAGATGTTAATTCTTTAAGAGATATAGCGGATATGGTTAGAAACAAGTTAAATTCTGTTGTAGTTTTATTAGCAACTGAAAATGACGGAAAACTAAATTTTGTTTGTGCACTTTCAAAAGATTTAGTTTCTAATGGTTATTCTGCGGGTAAGATTATAAAAGAAGTATCTAAAGTTTGCGGAGGCGGCGGAGGCGGTAGAGCCGATATGGCTACAGCCGGTGGTCGTGATTTAGGAAAGGTTTCTGAAGCCTTAAAAACTTTAGAAGGTCTAATTTAGTATACAATTATAATTTATTTATGATATAATTTACTTGGAGGTAGTTATGGATCAAAAGGATACGAATACTCAAGTATTTGAAAAGCAAAAATTGGAAAGGTCAAGAATTAAGGAAGTTTTAAAGACAGTTTTTAATGCTTTGGAAGAAAAAGGCTATAACCCAGTTGATCAGATTATTGGATATATATTGTCTGGTGATCCCACATATATAACCAGCCATGACAATGCAAGGTCCATAATTCAAGATATTGAGCGTGATGAGCTTTTAAAAGAAATGTTAAAAGTTTATTTAGAAAGGATATGAGATGGTTTTGCCATCTCATATTTACATATTTAATATGTACCTATAAGGTTGTGATCTAATGAATAGAGTTTTAGGCTTAGATGTTGGAGAAAAGTGGATAGGTGTAGCGATTAGTGATGAAACTTTTACTATAGCAACACCTTTAGAAACTATTGAAAGAACATCGAATAAAGAAGCGTATGACAAGATTCATGATTTAGTTGAAAAATATGATGTTAAGAAAATAGTGGTAGGTCTTCCAAAAAATATGAATAATACTCTCGGTCCTACTTGTCAGATGGTTCAAAAATTTTCAGAAAAATTAAAAAATAAATTCAGGTTAGAACTTGTTTATGTTGATGAAAGAATGACGACACTTATGGCTAAGGATGTATTAATGGAAGCTTCAGTGAGAAGAGAAAATCGAAAAAAATATGTTGATAAGATAGCGGCAGCTTTTATTCTTAAAACGTATATGGATTCTTCAGATGGGGGTAATGATGGAAAAAACAGTATTTTATGATGAAAAAGGCAGAGCTTGTGAATTTATTATTGATGCGAAATTTTCGATTGATAATACCTCATATGTTGCCATGCACCCTGCTGAAGATGAAGATTCTTATACCTATATTTTAAAAGTTTTTACTGATAAAAATGGAGAAGAAGCTCTTAAGGGTATAGATGATGAAGAATTAGAAGAGGCATCAAAAGTTTATGAAGAACTTTTGAACGAGAATTTACAATAGGTGATAGTATGGAATTAAATGCACTTAAGGTTAAGGATATTTTAAAAGAACACGGTTATAAGTACACATGGCAAAGGGATACAGTTTTTAAAGTTTTTGTAGACCATGTTAAGGATCACTTAACAACAGAAGAAGTTTACAAATTCATATCAAAAGATAATCCTGAAATTGGTATTGCTACAGTATATAGGACTTTACAATTATTTCATAAATTAGGAATACTTGACCAAATTACTTTTGAGGATAATATTGTAAGGTATGAATTAAGACTTTCATCAACCGGTCATAGGCACCATCATCTTATTTGTTTGAATTGTGGAAAAATTACTGAAGTTAATGTTGATAAATTAGAAGCAATTGAAAATGAAATTACAACAAAATACAAATTTAAAATCATAGATCACTCTCTTAAATTTATAGGTTATTGCGAAGACTGCCAAAAGAAATTAGGAGATGTAGATGAAAAACAGCAATAAGCTAAAGATAATTCCTTTAGGGGGATTACATGAAATAGGAAAGAATATGACTGTAATTGAGTACAGAGATGATATTATTATTGTCGATTGCGGTATGACCTTTCCTGAAGATGAGATGTTAGGAATAGATGTGGTTATTCCTGATGTAACTTATCTTGTAGAAAATAAAAATAGAATAAGAGGACTTGTTTTGACACATGGTCATGAAGATCATATTGGAGCTATTCCTTATGTTGTCAAAAAGTTAGATATGGATATATATGGAACGCCTCTTACAATTGGATTGTTAGAAAATAAATATAAAGAACACAATTTATCTAAAAAAAGATTGCATGTAGTAAATGCGGGTGACACTGTTAAACTTGGGAAAATGGAAGTCGAATGGATAAGAGTTAATCACTCAATTCCTGATTCTACAGCCCTTGCCATAAAGACACCTCTTGGTTATGTATATCACAGTGGAGATTTTAAAATAGATATGACACCTATTTCAGGAAAGTCCATAGATTTGGCGAGAATTTCTGAAATTGGTAGAAAAGGTGTTGTAGCTATGATTGGGGAATCTACTAATGTTTTGCGTGAAGGTTACACAATGAGTGAATCAAAAGTTGGAGAAACTTTCAACCGTCTATTCATGCAATTAACAGAAAATAGGATTATAATTGCAACTTTTGCATCAAATGTCCACAGAGTCCAACAAATAATTAATTCTGCTGAAAAATATGGAAGAAGAGTTGTACTTTCCGGTAGGTCAATGGTTAATGTTACAGAAACTGCCGTTAGGCTTGCCCAGTTGAAGGTTAAAAAGGGAACTCTTGTAGATATTAGAGATATGAGTAAGTATGATGATTCAGAACTTGTCCTTATAACTACAGGTTCTCAAGGCGAACCCATGAGTGCCTTGACAAGAATTGCCTATGGTGAACATAGAAAGATTAGACTCACACCAAATGATGCGATCATTCTTTCAGCTAATCCAATTCCTGGAAATGAAACCGATGTGTCAAAAGTTATAAATAGGCTTCTTGAAAGCGGAGCTGAAGTTATTTATGAAACACTTTCAGAAATTCACGTTTCAGGCCATGCTTGCCAAGAAGAACTAAAACTTATTTTAAATTTAGTTAATCCTAAATATTTTATACCTGCCCACGGGGAAGTAAGACATCAAATGAAGCACGCTGAAATAGCTGAACAGATGGGGATAAAACCTGAGAATATTTTTATTATGGAAAATGGTAACTGTTTAGAAATAGGTCAAGATGGAGCAAAATTAGTTGGTGATGTTCCAAGTGGTAATGTCTTAGTCGATGGTTTAGGCATAGGCGATGTAGGAAATATTGTTCTAAGAGATAGAAAACACTTGGCTGAAGATGGACTTGTAATTGTAGTTGTATCTATATCAAGCAGCGGAGAAATAATTTCAGGACCTGATATTATTTCCAGAGGTTTCGTTTATGTTAGAGAATCAGGTGATCTAATCGAGGATTCAAAGTCTGTAGTTAAAAAAGTTTTAGATAGCTCAACAAAGAAACAGTTAAAAGATTGGACTACTTTAAAAACTGAAATAAGAGAAGAACTAAAATCTTTTATATTCCAAGCTACAAAAAGAAATCCTATGATATTGCCAATAATTATGGAAGTTTAAGGAATCATTAGATTCCTTTTTTTAAAGGTCTTGTCCTTAAAAAAACTTATCTTTAGGGCTTAAGCTTTATAAATTTTTCAAAATGCATAGGCTAATGCTAAATAAAATGGTGATAAAATGACAAATGTAAATTATGATTATATTGAAAATTATATAAGGTCACTTATAGTTGACAAAGATGAAAAACTAAAAAAATTAAGAGAATATGCAAAAGACAACCATGTACCTATAGTGGAAGAAGAAACAGAATCGTTGATAAAATTTTTGATTTCTACAAAAAAACCTAAAAATGTTTTAGAACTTGGAACAGCTATTGGATATTCTGCAATTTCTTTTACAAAATCTTCACCATTTATCGAAAAATATATTAGTGTAGAAATAAAAGAAGAAATGTATAAAATTGCCATGGAAAATATTAAAGATTTTTCTTTAGAAGAAAAGATAAAAGTTTTTTTAGAAGATGCCTATGTCTTTTTGAATAAGACCAGAGATTCATTTGATTTAATATTTATAGATGCTGCAAAGGGTCAATATGAAAATTATTTTGCAGAAGCCATAAATCATCTTAATAAGGATGGTTTAATAATATGCGATAATGTATTATTTAAAGGTATGATTGCAAATGATGATTTGGTAATAAGAAGAAAAATTACAATAGTAAGACGCTTAAGAGAATTTTTAGAAAAAATAGAAAAAAATGATGAGTTTGTATCATCAATTGTACCGATTGGTGATGGATTACTTTTAGTTAGGAGAGCTAATGGATAAAATAGAACTTTTAGCACCGGCGGGTGATATAAATAAATTAAAGACAGCTATAGAATATGGGGCAGATGCTGTTTATCTTGGTGGAGAGAGTTTTGGGTTAAGAAAAGCATCAAAAAACTTCACTCTTGATAAAATAAAAGAGGGTGCTGATTTTGCCCATGAAAGAGGAAAAAAAATCCATGTTACTTTAAACATAATTCCACACAACAAAGATATAGTTGGTTTAGAAGAATATGTAAAAGATTTGGAAAAAATTGGCGTTGATGCCCTTATAGTAGCAGATCCAGGAATGTTTATGAGAATTCACGAGGCAGCACCAAAGCTTCCTATTCATATATCTACTCAAGGTTCAGTTACAAATTCTTCAACAGTAAGTTTCTGGCAAAAAATGGGAGCTCAAAGAGTTGTGCTTGCAAGAGAGCTTTCTTTAAAAGAGATTAAAGAAATAATAGGTGAGTGTGGGAATAAGATTGATATTGAAACATTTGCCCATGGCGCTATGTGTATGTCATATTCTGGAAGATGTTTATTATCAAATTATATGACAGGTCGTGATGCAAATATGGGAGATTGTGCTCAGCCCTGTCGTTATAAATATTATTTAATGGAAGAAAAAAGACCTGGAGAATATTTCCAATTGGAAGAGCATGACGAGGGAACTTTTATCATGAATTCAAAAGATCTCTGCATGATTGAACATATACCAGATCTTATTGAAGCTGGAATTAAATCTCTAAAAATTGAGGGTAGGGTTAAAAGTGAATATTATCTTGCAACAGTAGTAAGATCATATAGGATGGCTATAGATAAATACTATGAAGACCCTGAAAATTATAAGTTTGACCCTTACCTTTTGGAAGAAATAAAAAAAGTTTCTCATAGAGATTTTACAACTGGATTTTTCTATAATAAGGCAAATGAAAATTCTCAAGTTTATGAAACAAATTCATATATTAGAGGATATGATTTTATAGGTATAGTTCTAGATTATGATGAAAATTCTAAGATTGCCACAGTCGAAGAAAGGTCTAGGGTATTTAAGGGTACAGATGTAGAAATTTTTGGACCAGGAATTAAAGATTTTAAATTAAAGCTTGATTATATGACTGATGATAAGGATAATGAAATAGATGTAGCAAATAAAGCTAAACAAATTTTTAAGATAAAATCTCAATATCCTCTAAAAAAAGGATATTTAATTAGGAGACGAGCAGATGAAGAATAAAACATTATTGATTGGAATTTCAGGCGGCACTGGAAGTGGAAAATCAACTGTAACAAAAAAACTTGTCGAACTTATAAAGGAAGAAAATGTTGCAGTAATAGAAGAAGATTCATATTACAAAGACCAATCTAATATTTCCTTTGAAGAAAGAGTAAAAACAAACTATGACCATCCTTTTGCTTTTGATAACAAACTTTTGATTGAGCATCTAAAAGATTTGAAGTCTGGAAAGAGTATAGAAAAACCACTATATGATTTTGAACTTCATAACAGAAAAAAAGAGACACTTTTAGTTGAGGCTAAGGAAGTTGTAATATTAGAAGGAATACTCATCTTATCAGAGGAAGAAATAAGAGATCTCTTAGATATAAAAGTTTTTGTTGATACAGATTCAGACGTCAGAATAATCAGAAGAATTTTGAGGGATATAAAGGAAAGGGGAAGGTCTTTAGATTCTGTTATTTATCAATATATGAAAACTGTAAGACCAGCCCACCTACAATTTATTGAGCCATCAAAAAAATATGCCGATATAATAATTCCTGAAGGCGGCTATAATGATGTGGCAATAGATTTAATATATCAAAAAATTAAGTCAATAATTGAATAATTATTATATAGAAAATCCAAAATTAATTTATTTTGGATTTTTTAATTGATTGAAATTTTCAAAAAACGATTTCAACAAAATTATTTTCTATCAATTAGTATTTAAAAAAATATAAAAAAATAGGGGATTTTAACCATGTATTTATTTTTTCTAATAGATAAATTAAAAAAATTTTTTGTTCTTATTTATGATAAAGACTATAAATTAGAACACTTAGGGGTTTATAAAGTGATATTTTTATTATTTTACATATACATAATGAAAAATTAGTGCTATAATGAAATCAAAGTTATTATTAAATAGCTATTATTTATTTGTTAAATAAGGGGTGAAGTTTTATGAGTTCAAGAAATCTCACGTTTTCTATTGGCGGAGTTCATATGGACGAACACAAAACTTTAACTGAGAAAATTGCAATTGAGAGGATGCCGGATCCTGAAATTGTTTACATACCTATGTCTCAGCATATAGGTGCCCCAAATACACCTACTGTAAAAAAGGGCGATAAGGTTAAAGTTGGTCAAATTGTGGGAAAATCTGATGCTTTTATTTCAGCTGCTGTTCATGCCAGTGTTTCAGGAGAGGTAATTGGTATTGAAAAAATGTACACAGCTGATGCAAGGTATTGTGACTGTGTAATCATTAAAAATGATGGTCTTGGAGAACAAGTTGAATTCAAACCATTTTTAGATTACAGAGAACATCATGTTGATGATTTAATTCCTTTTGTTAAGGACATGGGAATCGTAGGAATGGGAGGAGCTGGTTTTCCTCTTCATGCTAAGCTGAAAGGTGAAAATCCTCCATTAGATGAATGTATAATAAATGGGGCTGAATGTGAGCCATTTTTAACATGCGACCATAGGATTATGTTAGAAAGAACTGAAGAAATATTAGAAGGTTTAGATATATTTTCTTTCTTTTATAATCAAAAGGTTTCATATATGGCGATTGAAGAAAATAAACCAGATGCCATAGCAAAAATGGAAGAAGTTATTTCAAAACATCCAAACTGGTCTCACTTGAAAGTTGTAGGATGTCAAACCAAATACCCTCAAGGTGATTCTAAGAGATTATCTGAAGCGGTAATTGGTAGAATTGTACCACAAAATGGGGTTACAAATGATGTTGGTTTGTTTTTAACAAACGTTGGAACAACACTTGCATTTTCTGAAGCAATGGTTAAAGGTAAGCCAACCTATGAACGTGTCATAACTGTTAGTGGTTCAGGTATTAAAGAACCCAAAAATATATTAGTAAAAATAGGAACTCCAGTAGGAGAAATTTTAGATTTCTGTGGTGGAGTTGTTGAAGATTATAAAGAAATTATTTGTGGCGGACCAATGACTGGTAAGTCTGTCTTTAATTTGAATTCTCCTATTACAAAAACTACTTCCGGTATCTTAGTTTTTACAGATAAGGAAGAAAATTCTATTGAAGAAAGTCCATGTATTAGATGCTCAAGATGTGTTGATCATTGCCCAGCTAATATCAACCCAACAGATATAAATGCAGCAATTTTACGTGGCAGATTAGATATTTGTGAAGAACTTCATGCAGATCAATGTATGGAGTGTGGAATATGCTCTTTTGTATGTCCTGCAAAAAGACACTTATCAGCATCAACAAAGCTTGCTAAGCGTGAATTAAAGATGGCTCAAAGAGCAAAGAGGAAATAGGAGGAGCAAATGGAAAATAATTTAAAAAAAGAAGTGACTGGTTCCGAATATTTTGTTTCACTGGCACCACATATTAGGTCTAATGATACCGTTAGAAAGATTATGCTAGATGTGATAATTGCACTTGTACCAGCAATTATTGGCTCAGTTTATTTCTTCGGTATGAGGTCTTTATTTTTAATATGTGTGTCATCTTTAGCTTGTGTTCTTACTGAATATGTCACTCAAAAATTACTTAAAAAACCCATTCAAATAGGTGATTTATCTGCCGTTGTTACAGGAATATTGATTGCTTTCAATGTACCTATTACAATGCCAGTATTTGAACTTATTTTTGGAGATATATTTGCAATTTTAATAGTAAAAGAATGTTTCGGTGGTATAGGATTTAACTTTATGAATCCAGCTTTGGCGGGAAGACTTGTTCTTATGGCTTCTTGGACAAAACGTATGACTGATTATCTTAGCCCTGAGATGGTTAAAAATGGAGTTACCTCTTTAAGTCAAGTTGATATGGTAAGTGCCGCAACTCCATTAAAATTAATAGGTTCAGGAGCTTATGAAAAATTGCCATCACTTTTTAATATGGCTATAGGTAATATTGGTGGAGTTATAGGAGAAACATCTTCAATATTACTTTTACTTGGATTTTTATATCTAGTTATAAGAAAGGTTGTTTCAGTTCAAATTCCTGTAATTTATATTGGAGTATGTGCCATTACCCTTGTTATTTTGGGAATACCTATTGATGTTATACCTTATGAAATTTTGGCAGGAGGATTAATCTTGGGAGCTTGCTTTATGGCAACAGATTATGCTACAAATCCAATTACTAAAAAGGGCAGAATAATTTTTGCTATTGGTTGTGGATTTTTAACAGCCATAATAAGAGTTAAAGCATCTCTTCCTGAAGGTGTTTCATATGCAATATGTCTTATGAATATTTGCACACCTGTCATTGATAAATTTACAAGAACCCAAGCTTACGGGGAGGTCAAATAAATGAAAGAGCATATTAAATTTGGATTAATTCTTTTATTTTTCTGTGTATTTTCCGCCGGTCTTTTGTCAGTAGCAAATGGGTTTACGGCCCCAATTATTGCTCAAGCAGAACTTGAAAAAGCTCTTGCAAGTTATGAATCAATATTTGGAGATGCAGCAGATGATTTTAAAGAATATGACCAAGATAAACTTAATAAAATAAAAGAAGAAAACAAAGCAATTGATAAAATTTTTATAGCCCAAAAAGATGGCAAAGTTGTTGGTTATGGCATCAACTTTAAGGCAACAGGTTTCGGTGGAGATATGATAAATGCTATAGGAATTTTATTAGATGGTGATAAAATTGCTGGTTTTAGAAATATTTCAAATCAAGAAACCTCTGGTTTCGGTACGAGAATAACGACTGAAGAGTATTATCCGCTTTATGAAGGAAAATCTGCTGCGGGTCCTGTGGAATTATCACCAAACCCAGATAAGGAAAATCAAATTCCATGGCTTACTGGTGCAACAGTAACTTCTAAGGGAGTCCTTGCAGGGGATAATGCAGTTATAGATGTTTATAATAAGTATTTAAAAGAAGGAAAGTAGGTGGAGAAGTTGAAATTAAGTAAAGTATTTACAGATGCCATGCTCAAAAACAATCCGACTTTTATTCAATTGATAGGTCTTTGTTCAGTTCTTGCAATTACAAACAATGTTGTAAATTCTGTTTCAATGGGAATTGCAGTAACCTTTGTACTTATTATGTCAAATGGAGTTGTTTCAGCATTAAGAAATGTTATACCAGATAAAATTAGAATACCTTGTTTTATAGTTGTTATTGCAACTTTCGTTACATTAGTTCAAATGATCTTGCAAGCCTATGCAACCCCAATTTATTTAGCTCTTGGTATATTTTTACCATTAATAGTTGTAAACTGTTGTATTTTAGGTGAAGCTGAAGGATTCGCTTATAAGAACAAATTAATTCCATCATTAGTGGATGGTTTAGGAACAGGAGTAGGTTATACATTGGCTGTTTTAATAATGGGTGTTGTCCGTGAATTTTTTGGATATGGATCTTTATTAAACATTCAAATTATACCAAAAGAAATCTATCCAGGAATTGGGATTTTAGCTGCTCCTGCTGGAGCCTTCATACTTTTAGGTTTTGTTATAGCAGCTTTTAAAAACTTATTAACAAGGAGGGCAGATTGATGTTAAAGAGTATTTTTGTAATATTGGTATCTACAATTTTAGTTAATAATTACGTATTTGCACAATTTTTGGGAGTATGTCCTTTCTTGGGAGTTTCTGCAAAAGTTGATACAGCAATTGGTATGGGAATTGCAGTAACATTTGTAGTTGTTTTAGCTTCTGCCTTAACTTGGATGATTCAAATTTTTATACTAAATCCTTTAAATATTGCTTACTTACAGACAATAGCATTTATTCTTGTTATTGCATCTTTAGTACAATTTGTTGAAATGTTTATAAAAAAGGCATCGCCCGCTCTGTACACGGCAATGGGGGTTTACCTTCCACTTATTACAACAAACTGTGTTGTGCTTGGTGTAGCAGTTTTAAACATTCAAAAAGAATACAATTTAATAGAAACAATATTTTCAGGTTTTGGGGCTTCTGTGGGCTTTACTCTTGCATTACTTTTTATGTCATGTTTAAGAGAAAAACTTGCCATTGGTAATGTACCTAAAGCTTTGCAAGGAGTTCCTATAGCACTTGTTAGTGCAGGCCTAATGGCTTTAGCATTTTCAGGTTTTGGCGGATTGGTATAGGAGGAGAATATGGACTTAAAATCAATCTTATATCCTATTTTATTTTTGGGAATTACAGGATCATTTTTTGGGGTAATTCTTTCAGTAGCTTCAAAAATATTTTATATAAAACAAGACCCTAAGGTTATTGCAGTAAGAAATGCCCTACCTGGTGCCAACTGCGGTGCATGTGGCTTTCCAGGATGTGACGGTATGGCAAGTGCCATATGTAGTGGTAAGGCACCAGTAAATGGATGTGTTATTGGTGGCAATGATACAGCAGAAAAAATTGCTGAACTAATGGGTGTAAATGCAGGAAATGTTGAAAGAAATGTAGCCTGTGTTTTATGTCAAGGAACTTGTGGTAAGGCTAAAAATAAATATGATTATCATGACCTTGTTGATTGCAGATTAATTTCAGATTTTCAAAAAGGACAAAAAGCTTGTTCATTTGGGTGCTGTGGCGGAGGAACTTGCGTATCTGTTTGTGAATTTGATGCCATACATATGGTAGATGGAGTTGCACAAGTAGACAAGGAAAAGTGCGTAGCTTGTATGAAGTGTATTAATATTTGTCCTAAGGGAATAATTAAATTAGTTCCTTATAAATCTAAAACAGTTGTTAAGTGTATGTCTAATGATGTTGGTAAGATTGTAAGAGCTAACTGTAACATTGGATGTATATCATGTAAGATGTGTGAAAAGAACTGCCCTAAAGATGCAATTCATGTTGAAGATAACTTGGCAAGAATTGACTATGAAAAATGTATCAACTGTGGCAAGTGTGTTTCAGTATGTCCTACAGGAGCAATTTTCTGTGAATATCCGGACAGAGTTGCTAAGATGAAAGAAAGAGAAAAGGAAAGAAAACAAAAAGAAATGGAAGCAAAAAAGCTTGCAGCTCAAAAAGCTAAAGAAGAAACTCAAGCTGAACCTTCCACAAAAACGGCAACAGCAGTTTTAGAAAAAGAAGAAAATAAATAATTTTAGCTATTTCAAGCTCTCAGTTATAAGACTGGGAGCTTTTTTTGATTCTTATAGTATGTCATATGAAAATATAAATTATAGTCTTTGCTATATATTTTTAACTGTAATTCAGATACCTCTAATAATAGAAGACTATATTAAGTATAAAAAGTAAGATGGGGAATAAAAATAGGGACTGCTCAGTCAGCGTCCCTATTTTAATGAAAAGATTTATTTTATTTTTTTATGAATTATAATTTAAAATTACCTACTTGTAGATATTCTCCTTTATCTTCTAATTCAATATTCCATTTGTGACTTATGCCAATTGTTTTTGCCATTTCTTCAAAGTAGAATAAAATTATTCCCATATCTATTAAAGAAGCTTTGTCTTCTCCATCTTTTTTGACCATATAGGCATAAACTGATTCATCTTTTATCATAAATCTCCATGGTTGGAAATTTTTGTGGCTAGGTGCATATCTGATTGAGGAGAACAAGTCAAAAAGTCCCCTATTTTCAAGAAATTCGGCTGTTATAGGTTCTGATAAACTGCCTTTAGATACTATCTCTTCAACAGAAAGTCTTTCTTGAGTAACAGCTAAATCAAATAATTTTTTCTTTTTACCGTAACCTATAGCTATTAGATAATCAATATTTGCACCATTTTCACCAAATAATGATTTTTTTGTATTGTCATCTACTGCAAAAACGGTTATCCAGCAGGTGTCTAAATCCAAATTAACAATTTCGGTGTTTAGTTTTTCTAACAAATATCCACTTTTTAGAATATTTATTTCAGAGTCTTTATTAAATTCAAGACCTATGTAGTGGGGCGCTTCAATCATAACTCCATTATAGCCGGCTTTTCCGTCCAGTCCTTTATAAATTATGCTACCGTTTTCAAATAGATAAAATTTAGCCATGGCATCTAGATTATCTATTACTTTCATATTCTCTTTTATTTTAGCCAATACATCTGCAGGAATTTTCTTATTTTTAAAATCTCTAACAGATTTCCTTTTTTGTAAAAAATTTGTCATTAACATATTATCACTCCCATTATCTTTATTATAATACACTTGACCTTAAAAAAATAGATTTAAAAAACTAAAAAAATAGTATAGACTAATTATGGAGGGAATTTTTTTGGAACTTACAGAAAAACAAAAATTAGTAACTTTACATAGAGATGGGCCGGCACTTGTTTTAGCCGTTCCTGGGGCAGGCAAGACGACTATACTTTTACACAGAACTTTAAATCTTATAAAAACGGGCATAGATGCCAAAAGAATTTTAACTATAACTTTTTCTAAGGCAGCAACTAACGAAATGTCTAAGAGATTTTCTAAAATGTCTTCTAATTTGAATACTAATTTTTTAACTATTCATGCTTTTTCTTATAAAATACTTCTTGATTATGCAAGGATTCGTGGTAAAAATTATAAGCTTATTGAAGAAAAAAAATCATTGAAAAATCAAGTTTTAAAAAATATCTATATTTCAATTAATAATACCTATCCCACTGAAGATTTATTGGATATGACTGCTAATGAAATTTCCCTTTGTAAAAATTTGCTTCTTAATCCCTCATCTTTTGAGAACAATTTTAATTGTCAGACTGCTAATTTTCAAAAGATTTTTCTGTCTTATGAAAATTATAAGAAAGAAAATCATTATATTGATTTTGATGATATGCTAACTTTAACTTACAAAATTTTAAAAGATGATGCCTATTTTAAGAATAAGTACAGGTCTTATTTTGATTTTATTCAGCTCGATGAGGGTCAGGATACTTCTTATGTGCAATTTTTAATTTTAAAACTTTTGGCTAAGCCTAAAGATAATATTTTTATTGTTGCTGATGATGACCAAAGTATTTATGGTTTTAGAGGAGCAAAACCTGATGAATTATTGAAGTTAAATGAAACTTATAAGGATTTAAAAATCTATTATATGGAAGAGAATTTCAGATCTTCAAAAAATATTGTTAATATTTCAAATTTATTTATTGGGCAAAATCAGAACCGTTTCAAAAAAGCTATTTGCACAAATAATGATTGGAAAAATCCAGTTGAGCTGATTAAACTAAAGAACTCTTTGGATCAGTACGAATTTATTAGGGATAAATTGCCGAAATTGCAAGGTAGCTGTGCAATTTTATATAGAAACAATCTATCTGCCATAGGTCTTGTGGAATTTTTGGAAAGAAACAATATTGATTTTAATATTAAAGATAACAAAAATAAGTTTTTCTCTCATTTTATAGTTAAGGATATAATTGATATTATTAATTTTTCAAATGACTTATCAAATTTAGCTCTCTATCAAAAATTTTATTACAAACTTGAAGGCTATATTTCAAAAAGGCATATTGCTTATTTAAAAAATAAAGTTACTGATAATATTTTTAAAGAATTAATGGCATATCCTAATTTGCCACCATATTATTTAAAAAATATTTCTAAACTTGCCAGTGATTTTAAAATATTAAAAAACATGAAATTATCTAAGGCTTTATCTTTCATTCAATATGAAATGGGTTATAATAAGTATTTAGAGGAAAATGCAAAGAGACTCGGAGAAAATATGAATTCTATTTCTGAGTATCTATTTTATATAAGCTTGATTGGTGAAAATGCTAAAGATATTGATGAATTTATTGGTAGACTTAAACATTTGCAGTTTTTATTGAGAAAACCTAATGATTCAAATATAAATTTATTCCTCTCAACTATTCACTCATCAAAAGGATTAGAATTTACTAATGTATTTATGATTGATTTAATAGATGGAAATATTCCTTCTAAGAGTGCTATAGATATTTTGCCTGATGATACATTAGGATTAGAAGAGGAAAGACGATTATTTTATGTTGCTATGACAAGAACCAAGGAAAATCTTTTTTTGATATATCCTTACTATAGGAATAATATTAAAAATGAGATGTCAAGATTTCTGATTGAACTAGAAGGCTGTAGAGATAAGTGAGGTAAATATGGATAATATTTCAAAAGAGATAGGTGTGATAATTAAAGGAAGAGATGAGTTTCTAGCCAATAGATTATTTGAACAATACCATGTTGTTGATATTTTAGATGAACTTGAAGACTTATCTGATGAGAATCTTTTTAAATTTTTAAGGCTATGTAAAGATGTAAATGTGGCAGAAATTTTTGAAGTTTGTGACGAGGAATTTGCCGTAAGAATATCTAAATCTTTTAATGATTTTCAGCTAATAGAAATTTTTTCGCATATGAAAAATTCTGATGTTGCAGATCTTTTAGGATATTTACCCACAGTTAGGCGTAAAGAAATTTTAAAAATTATGAAGACATCAGATTCTAACATCTTGAAGATGATTTTGTCCTTTGACGAAGATACAGCAGGGGGCATAATGAGTACAAATTTTATCTCTTTAAGAGAAAATTTAACTGCCCAAGATGCCCTCAATAAAATTAAACAAATTTCTCCTGAAACAGAAATAATTGATGAAATTTTTATTACTGATTATATGCACAGGCTCAAAGGTTATGTAACTTTGAGGACAATTTTAACTGCAGATGATGAGGATCTACTAAAAGATTTATATGAACAATTAAATTTTTATGTGTACGGTAGAGATGATCAGGAAATTGCAGCTAACTTATTTACTAAATATGATTTGACAGTATTACCTGTTCTAAATCAAAATAAAGCAATCCTAGGGGTAATAACATCAGAAGATATTATCCCTGTAATTGAAGATGAGTTAAACGAAGATATGCTTGCTATGCATGGGGTAGGAAATGAAGATCTAGATTCAGGAATTGTAAAATCTGTAAAATCCAGATTGCCATGGCTTATTATAAACCTACTAACAGCATTTTTAGCGTCATCTGTTGTTAAACAATTTGAACCTACGATTTCAAAAGTTGTAGTTTTATCAGTAGCTATGCCTATAGTTACAGGTATGGGTGGAAACTCTGGAAGTCAGACCTTATCAATTGTATTAACTTCTCTTGCAAGGGGAGAGGTTTCCCTTAAGGAAGATTTTAATCTTATCATGAAAGAAATTATTCTTGGATTTTTGCAAGGGGCTGTCATTGGGATAATCACCGCTGGTATTTTTACGATGTGGTCTAATAATATATATTTAGCCATAATATTATTTTTATCTATGATTGGTAATATGATAATAGCAGGAATAACAGGATTTTTGATACCCCTATTACTTGATAAATTTAATATTGACCCCGCTGTTGCATCTTCTATTTTCTTAACGACATTTACAGATACCTGTGGATTTTTTATATTTCTAGGTCTTGCAACGATTTTTTTGAGGTACTTGGTTTAGGTTAGTTTTTTTTCAAAAGCTAACCTTTTATCCTTGCCGTCTATATAGATAATACCCCTGTATTTAAAAGCTAAAGATTTTAAAAGACCAAGCATGGGAAGATTTTCTTCATGAGTATCAATTCTTAAAATATCTATATTGTTATTTTTTGCAAATTTTTCTATCTCTTTAAAAAGAAATTTGCCATAGCCCTTACGGTGAATTTCTGATTTAGTAGCAAATCTATGAATAACTATATATGGTCCTTCATAGACCCATTTGCCATCAATATTATCATAATCTTTATCGTAATTTCTTAAAAGGGCTGTGGCAATTATATCATCACTTTCAAGAACATATAGATTTTTATTTGTGATTAGTTCTTCTAAATTATCAAGATTTGGTTTTTTAGAGCCTTGCCATTGGTCCACTCCCAATTTATTTAAAGCTTTGGAGCCGTCATCATAAATTTTTAGTATTTTTTCTTTATCTGATTTTTTGCAAAGTCTAAAAATTATTTTATTATTTTCGTTCATGGCATTATTTTATGCGCAGGGGTTTTTCGAAAGAATCTCTGGGCAGCTTACCTTTAAAATAAATAACACCGGCAAATCTAAAGCCACATGAACGTAAAATATGTTGCATTTTATAATTATCCTTGTGAGTGTCAATTCTTAATACATTAAGCCCCATTTCAACTGCCAAATCTTCAATTTTATTTAAAAGTTTTCTGGCATAGCCTTTATTTCTGTGGTTTCCAGCTACAGCAAACCTATGGATACTTAAATATTTTTTCCCATAGAGGTATTCTCCTCTTATATCTTCATAATCTGAATCATAAGTTTGTAAAATAGCAGTGGCCACAGGAACCTTATCTTCTAATACAAAAAGCTCTTCTTTATTTAAGAGTTCTTGCATATTGGAAAGGTTAGGTTTATAACTCCCTTGCCATTGGTCTACACCCATTGCATGAAGAGATTTTGAACCATCATCATAAATCTTTTCTATAGCTTTTTTATCGGAAAATTCAGCCAGTCTTAAAATAATATGGTCCAAATTATAGTTTATTTTATCAAGAATTTTTATTTCATATGGACTTACAAGAGAATCATAAACTAGAACCTTTACTCCCTTTTGGTTATCCATTTCTAATTCCTTAGCAAAGTCGTAATGTCTTTTATAATTGGGGAAAAATTCATTGGGACCATGCATTTGAATTAAAAATAATATATAGGCATCATATCCCTCATCAATAGCCATAGAAAGTTCTTTTATGTGTTTTAAACCTCTTTTTGTAGGTGCATCAGGAAAAGATGCCAGTCCATTATTTTCAAGAGTTACACCCTTTACTTCCAAAAAGGCTTTTTTATTTTCACCTTCTAAGTAAAAATCAAATCTACTTTTATCAAATTTAAATTCTCTCTTATAACTTTTAACTTCAAAACCAAAATCTATTTTATTTTCTTTGATTGCTTCTTCAACAACGTTATTAGGAGCTGTGGAATCAACATTTATAAGTATTTCGTTTTTCAATATAGATGTAAGAGTATATTTTGTTTTTCTTTTAGGAGAATCATTTTTACTTAGATAGCACTGAGCATTTCTAATAAAAAGTTCTTCACACCTTCCGGTGTTTGGTATATAAACCAATTCTTCTTTCCCATCTATAATAACTTTACCTATAAATCTATTTATCCTTTCTATAAAAATACCTTTTACAATTTCTTGGTATTTCATAAAAAACCTCCTTTCATACTATTAAAGTATATATTAAAATTAAAAATAAAAAAAGTATTATGTAAAACAAACAATCTTTTGTAAATTTTTAAAATATTATGTAAATTAAAAAATAAGTCGGATAAGCACCCGACTTAATTTTTTAATAAAGCTTATTTAATGTTTTTTACAGCATCTTCAATTAACTTATCATCAACTAAATAGGGAAGAGTAATAACTCCTGTTTTTTCATCGTTAAATTCTACTGAAACCTCCATAGCGTGTTCATTTCTAGCCCAACTTCTTCTGGCTACGCCACTCATAACATCCCATGTTAGAGATAAATCTATTATTTCATCTACACGCTCAGAACCATCTAGTACAAGTCCGAATCCTCCGTTAATCGCTTTGCCAATTCCAACACCACCGCCATTGTGAAGAGCAACAAGGCTCATTCCTCTGGCACAGTTTCCTGCGAAACATTGTGTTGCCATATCTGCCATTACATTGGAACCATCTTTAATATTTGATGTTTCTCTGAAAGGTGAATCAGTTCCTGATACATCATGGTGGTCACGACCCATCATTACAGGTCCGATTTTTCCTTCTCTTACTAATTCATTAAATTTATGTGCAATAGCAACCCTACCTTTTGCATCTTGGTATAGTATTCTAGCTTGAGTTCCTACAACTAATTTATTTTTTTCTGCATCCCTAATCCAGTTATAGTTATCTCTATCTTGGTATCTTCTTTCAGGATCTATACAGCTCATAGCAGCCTTATCAGTTTCTATAAGGTCTTCGTGTTTTCCTGAAAGACAAACCCATCTGAAAGGTCCATATCCATAGTCAAATAGAAGTGGTCCCATAATATCTTCAACATATGATGGCCAAATAAATCCGTTTTTATCATCAACACCATTTTTAGATATTTCTTTTACACCTGAATCAAAAATTGCTTTCATAAATGAGTTACCGTAGTCAAAGAAATATGTTCCCTTGTTGACAAGTCTTTTTATTACTTCAAAATGTCTTCTAAGTGTAGCATTTACTAATTCTCTAAATTTTTTAATATCTTTTCCTAACATATCTGTTCTTTGGTCAAATGTTAGTCCCACTGGGCAGTAGCCACCATTATAAACATTATGACAAGAAGTTTGATCAGATAATAAATCTATATGAATATTCTTTTCATCCATGTATTCAAGAAGATCAACTATATTTCCATGGTATGCAATAGATAAAGTTTCTTTATTTTTTTGTGCTTGTAAAGCCATATTAACAGCTTCTTCAGAAGACTCTGCAAGTTTCATAATCCAGCCTTGTTCAAGTCTTGTTTCTATTCTTGAAATATCTACTTCTGCAATAATTGAAACAGCTCCTGCTATATCTCCAGCCTTACCTTGAGCACCACTCATGCCACCAAGACCAGATGATACAAAAAGTTTTCCTTTAAGATTATCTTTTTCGCCAAGACCAAGTTTTAATCTTCCTGCATTTAAAATTGTGTTATAAGTACCGTGAACTATACCTTGAGGACCTATATACATCCATCCACCTGCAGTCATTTGACCGTAGTTTGCAACTCCCATTTCTTCAGCAATTTCCCAATCATCTAAGTTATCATATTCACCAATCATAAGTCCGTTTGTTGTGATAACTCTTGGAGCATTTTTTCTAGATTTAAAAAGTCCTAGAGGATGACCTGATTCAATTACAAGAGTTTCGTCATCATGCATAACTTCCAAATATTTTTTTATAAGATTATATTGCATCCAGTCATGACATACTGAACCAGTTTCTCCATAAGTAACAAGTTCATATGGATAAAGAGCAACTTCAAAGTCAAGATTATTATCAATCATAACTTGAAATGCTTTTCCTTCTAAGCAATTACCCTTATATTCATCAATTGCTTTACCCCAAATTCTTCCTTGTGGTCTAAACCTATAGCCGTAAATTCTTCCACGACTTGTCAATTCTTCTAAAAATTCAGGAATAAGTTCTTCATGATATTCTTCCGGTATATATCTGAGAGCATTTCTAAGTGCTATCTTAGTTTGTTCTTTGGTTAATCTGAATCCTCTATCTGGAGCACGCCTTATTCCAGGCTCGAAAGTTTTCTTTTCAGGAAGAAAATCCAGCCTAACTACCATCGCTTTTTCTAATGTTTGATTATCCATAAACTTAATCAACCTCCTTTTTAAATAATTATAAAACAATGAAAAAATTTTGTAAACTTAATTTTAGGGTAATTTTCAACCTAAGATAGTTTCAAAGTTCTATTATTTTGGGTTTGGAATTAAAAATACTAAGGATGAAACAAATTTAAAAAACAGCATTTTGTTCATACTGAATAAAGATAATTTTTTTATTGAAAGAATTAAATAAACAAACAATAGCAAGACCAGTCGTTGAATTCTTTAATTAATATCTTTTAGAAAACTACAGGCCTATTGTAAGTAATTGTCATCTATCAAGGCATTTAAAAATTTTGAATTTAGGGGATATGATAAGTATATTATTTTATAGACCTAACTCCCATGACTAAGTTGAAATTACAAGGCTTAATATATTTATACATTTGCAATGTATAGATTGAATATGGTATAATCCATTAAAATATATTTAAAGAATTAATTTAGGAGGAAAGAAATGAATAGAAAAAGATTATTAATTAGCTTGCTATTAGTTTTTGCAGTTTTTCTGCCCATAAGTATTTTTGCTGATGGGGGGGGAAGATTACTTAAACTATGACTTTAAAACCCCCTTAAACGCCGACGGCAGTGTAAAGCTTTATGTTGATAAGGAATTTGAACACTTTATTATTGCCGGCAATGGAAAGATGGATTCCAAGCCTGATCTTGGAATGAAAATATGGCCATTTTACGAACCTATATATGCTGGATCTATTAATTTTGGATGGTCTACAGAAAAGAAGAATGAATTCATAAACCATGCTGTAGATATTATGACCAATGGTTATGTACTGGAAATAAAGCCCGACGTCCAACTTCCCGATGACTGTACAGATTTTTTTAGATCAAGCGAACAATTCCCCTACATTAAAGAAATTATATTTCCGGAAAATTTTGATACCTCCAATGTTACAAATATGTCCTGGATGTTTGCTGGCCAACAAAAATTAAAAACTATTGATGTATCTAACTGGGACACCTCCAATGTTACGGATATGTCCTATATGTTTACACAATCACTAATTATAAACGCTGATGTATCTAAATGGGACACTTCAAAGGTAAAAAATATGGAAGCTATGTTTAGCTATGTACCCATAAATCCTGATGTAAGCAAATGGGACACTTCTAATGTTACGGATATGTCCTATATGTTTGCAGGTGCCACAAAAGCCAACCCTGATGTATCTAATTGGGATATGAGCAAGGTAGAAGACATATCATATATGTTTGATGAATCAGGTATTATTGAATTAGACCTTAGAAAATGGGACCTTTATAGTAACTTAGAAAATGAATATAATGATTTATTGAGTAATTGCCATAACTTACAATATATTTACCTGTCTGCCCATAGTCCTCTTATTAGTCAGTATTATTATTCCAACAGGCATGGTGCTTCTTCTTTTAAAAAGCAAAAGGATAATAATGCCAGAGAGGATGTTTTAAGCAACGGCTATGGTGATTCTTTTGAATTTGAAAATACGGGAGCAGATACTATCTATTTTATACCTCAAGAGACATCCTTAAATGTTGTATGGAAGGACAATGAAAAGGGATTTAGACCGGACAAGCAAAAGGTTAAACTTTTAGCCAACGGCAAGGACATATCTGCACCAATGACAATTCCTCAGGGAGACAATCCTGTAGAATTAAATGATAGTAACTCTTGGCACCACGGCTATTCTGACTTGGATATTTTCAACGGCGGCAAGAAGATCGACTATACTGTAAAGGCTGAAGACTTAGATGACTATATTACAGACTATGTATTTAAAAAAGAGGGCACAGTCCTATATAGTAGTCAAAAAGGAAAAATTGAAGACCAAAAAGACGGCTTTACAATTATCAATACCTATATGACCATAGCCGAAGAAAAGCCCCTTGGCGAAAAACCGAGAGTACCTAAAAACTTTGTCAAGGTAACAGTGGATACAACAGACAAGGCAAGTTCAGATACTCACTTTAAAAGAGCCTTTTGGGTAACGCCCAATGTAGAGTTGGAGCTTCCGGTAGTAGAGCCGACAGGAAAATCAGACCAAGCCCATAAATATACCTTTGAAGGCTGGAAGGGACTTGAACCTTCTGCCTTAAAATGGAATAAGGGCGAAAAGATAAAAGCAAAATTTACAAGTGATACAACAATAGAGGCTCAATACAAGGATGAAAACAAACAAAAACCACCTAAACCACCCGTTGTTGATCCAAAGGATAATGAAGATAAGCCACAAGAACCGCCGGTTATAGAAGACACAAGAAGACCTAAATATAGAGACACAAGAGATACTAATAAAACAATCTCTGCAAGCAAAACATTTAATGAAACCATAACAGTTAAAGCAAATGAAGAAACTCACACAGCCTATATTAAAGGATATCCTGACGGCACATTTAGACCGGAAAAAAGTATAACAAGGGCAGAAGCAATAACAATGCTAGTAGGCCTTAAAGGATACCCACTTATAGAAGCAAGAGAAACTTATAAAGATGTTGATAAAAATAAATGGTATGCACCTTATATAGACGCAGCCTACAGAGAAGGTATCTTAGAAGAAAAAGAAGGAGAAAACTTTAGACCTGATGAAAACATCAAGAGAGGAGAACTTGCACAAATAATAAGCCACATAGACAAAAAGAATGATGCAAAAGCTCCCTTCACCGATATAGAAGGATACAAATACAAAAAAGCCATAGATCAAAGCTATGGAAACAAAAGAATAATGGGTTATCCTGACAATACATTCAGACCGAATGCTGAAATAACAAGAGCAGAAACAGTGGCAATGTTAAATAGACTCTTTGAAAGATGTGTAAGAGAAGAAGGCCTTGAAAATGTAGAGATAAGTAAATTTAAAGACCTGCAAGACAAATCTTACTGGGCATACTATGAAATAATAGAAGCATCTCAAACCCACACCTTTGCAAGAATAAATCAAAATACTGTAGAAGAAGTGTGGAAGACAATAATAAAATAAAAAAATTTAAACAAAAATTGCCTGGTCTGAGAAATATTATTTTCCAGACCAGGCAATTCAATTATAACAAATATTATTAATGCTATAAGCTCAAAGCAAATAAATAACTCAGCTTTTACAGGACATTCTTGACAATAATATTAAGTAAAATTAAAATAAATTTAAGTTTATGGATTTAGGGTAACTAATAAACTAAAGGAGGTTATTATGAAAGCTGATAAGATTTTATATAATTTAGAAGAAATATTTTCACCTAAGGATTTGGGCAGACCGCTTAGAGGAAAAGAAATGAATGAAGCTGATATTTTAAAAAATGCCTACATTGCAATAAAAGATGGTAAAATTTTACAAATAGGACAAGGAGATGCCTATAAATCACTTCAAGATGAGCATACAAAAATGGAAGATTTAAAGGGATGCGTGGCTACTCCAGGGTTAATTGATGCTCACACTCACCTTGTTTACGGTGGCAGCAGAGAAAATGAATTTGCCATGAAATTAAATGGCATGAAATACCTTGATATACTAGCCGCTGGCGGTGGAATTTTATCAACACTTAAAGCAACAAAAGAAGCAAGCTTTGAAACATTATATGACAAAACAAGAAATCTTGTGGAACAATTTATGATTCATGGGGTCACAGCTGTAGAAGCAAAATCAGGCTATGGAATTGAACTTGATACAGAAGTTAAAGAACTAGAAGTCATAAAAAAAATCAACGAAGATTTAAAGGTTGAACTTGTTCCTACATTTATGGCTGCCCATGTAATTGCAGAAAAATATAAAGATGACCCTGACAAATATGTAGACATTGTTATTGATATGATGCCAAAAATTAAAGAAAAAGGTCTGGCAGAATTTTGTGATGTATTTTGCGAAAAAGATGTATTTACTGCCGAACAATCAAAAAGAATACTCGAAGCAGCAAGAAAAAACGGCTTTAAACTTCGTATTCATTCAGATGAAATTGCAGACATCGGTGGTACAAAAATTGCATCTGAATTAAAGGTAAGATCAGCAGAACACTTGATGGTAATAAGTGATGAGTCAATTAAGGCACTTGCAGAAAATAATGTAATAGGTAATCTTTTGCCAGGGACAACTTTCTCCTTGATGGAAGACACTTATGCACCAGCTAGAAAAATGCTTGAAAATGGCATGGCAATCACCCTATGTACTGATTCAAACCCAGGCTCATGCCCGACAGCAAATTTGCAATTTATTATGCAGTTAGGATGTTTTGCCTTAAAACTCACTCCAATAGAAGTATTTAATGCTGTTACCATAAATGCCGCATATTCAATAGATAGAGCCAAAACAATGGGTTCTTTTGAAGAAGGTAAGGCTGCAAACATATCAGTATTTGAAGCCAAAAATCTTGACTACTTGTTATATTTCTTTGCAACAAACCTATGTAAAAAAGTTTATATAGATGGAGAACTTGTTGTTGATCAAAGACAGTTAGTAAAATAATAAAAAATTTCCGGGACACAATCCCGGATTTTTTTGTGTAAATAAAATTTGCACGTTTTTGTAAGTATAAAATTATATTTTAAAGTAAATATATTTAATCATTAATTATTGTAAATTTAAAGGTAAAAATTTTTTGAATTATATTATAGGTATCTGAAAGGAAATTAAAAAAAAAATATTTTTTATTGTATTTATTTTTCTAATCTTGATTAAAATTTTACTTAAAAATTTTACCATATGCTAAAGTTATTGATAATTAAGGCTATTATATTTTATGAATTATTTAAATTTTTTTCTGTGCTAAACAGTTATCTAAAAGTCTTGCTAATATATTGTATTTTAGCCTTTTTTGTCATAAAATTTATCTTTTTTTATGTTGACAATGATTTTCCTGTGTGAAATAATTTAAGTATGAAGTTAGGTATGAAAAGTGCCTATATCATATTCATTTTGAAATAATCCAAATGGTGAAATTTGTTTGGAAATTTTCAAAGCTTATCTGTTTAGTTTCTAATCAGATACATTTAGCGCAGATTTTTTCTGCTTAGTCAATGTGTATGCGTTTTCACAAAGCGCAAAGTTTTAAAGGAGGTTATTATGGACAATAGTAAAAAAACTGTAAGGCTACCAAATTTATTGGAAGCTCTTTTGCCTGTTCTTACAATGGTTGGGCTTATGATTTATGTTTTTAATTTTAGCGATAGGACTTATGACGCTGCACATATGCCATTAATTATTGGCATTATTGTGGGTTCAATTGTTGGAATTATGTGCGGTCATACCTGGTCAGATATGGTTGCTGGTATGATTAAAAGATTGGATGCGACATTGGAAGCTATATTAATTTTACTTACTGTCGGACTTTTAATATCATCTTTTATGATATCAGGTACAATTCCAGCTCTAATTTATTACGGTTTAGATATTTTGACACCAAAATTATTTTTACCTGTTGGATGTCTTCTTGTTGCCGTTGTTGGACTTGCTTGTGGTTCTTCTTGGACTGCTACAGGTACAATAGGTATTGCTTTTATGACAATAGGTCAAGGCCTTGGTATTAACCCAGCGATAACCGCCGGCATGGCAATTTCAGGAGCTTATGTTGGTGATAAATTTTCACCATTATCTGATACAACTAACCTAGCAGCAGGTGTTGCACAAACTGGTTTATTTGATCAAGATGCGATAATTGGTTCTTTTAATATTAACCCATTCTTACTTATTCCAATTTTAGTAATTGTGGTCGTTTGTATTTTAAGAGTTCCTGGCTTACCTGGTGTAATGATTTCTGTATTTACAGGTGTGATTTTTTCACTTATTTTCCAAGAACCAAGATCTCTTGGAGAAATTTTTTCAGTTCTTCACTATGGACCAAGTGTAGAAACAGGAAATGAATTTTTGGATGCAGCTTTAGCTAAAGGTGGTATGGACCATCAAATGTGGACAATAAACCTTATTATTTTAGCAGTATCTTTTGGAGGTATCCTTGAAAAATGTGGTACCGTAGAAAAATTATTTGGAAATTTAAAGAAGAGAATAAATAGTGTTGGAGGGCTTGTCCTTGCAACAATGATGACATCAATTTTCTGTGATGCTACAATGTGTGACCAATTTTTAGGTATTGGAGTTCCTGCACCATTATATGATGATAAGTATGACGATTTGGGACTTGCAAGAAATATGCTTTCTAGAACACTTGAAGATGCTGGTACACTTTGGGCTGTTATGTTTCCTTGGACTGCTTGTGGTGCTTATCAAATGCGAACTTTGGGAATTTCACCTTTTAAATTCTTCCCATTTGCTTTTGTTAACTTATTAAATCCAATATATGCAGTTATCACCGCTTATTTAGGACGCAATATTTTCTGGGCTGATGGCGCTTATACTAATTTGTTTGGTAAAACAAAAATGCTTAAAAATGTTCCAAATGCTCCTGAAAAAATTCATAAGTATGCAGTTTCTCAACTTGAAAAGAGAAGAGCTGAAGGAAAAGCACCTAGTATTCGTTAAAAGTTAAAAAAATATATTAATAAATTGATTAATTGAAAGGTTTTATTGTGAAATTTGATTTACCTTGGAAAGATTTAGATGGAAATATCTACTCATATATAGATGTAAAAAATAGAAAAAATTATGTAAATTATATTGCGTGGTTTTTAACAATTCTTTTTGCCTTAATTGGGATTGTTACAGTTTATAGAATTGGACTTTTTATTGCTTTAGTGTTGTTTTTAACCTTGGTTTATAAGAGATATGTTGTAGTTACAAGTAGGGGGCTTGAAATATTTTACAATATTTTTATTAGCAAATCTTATGAGATTTGGGATTGGGAAGATATTTACGCATTAACTTATGCTAATGATTATGACTACAAAGATCTAAAAATTATTTATTTTACCAAGGGTGATATAACTAAGAGATTTTATTTCAAGTCTGAAGATTTACAAGGTATAATTTCGTTAGCTAAGTCTAAATCAAAAAAAATTAAAATTTTTGATGCAGCTAAAAATAAAAGTTTTGTTAAAAATTAAAAGTGTTAAAAAAAAGGAGAATAATTATTATGATAGTTTTAAATGGAAATAATCTTACATTAGAAGATTTAGTAAAAATTGCAAGATTTCATGAAAAAGTTGAAATTGATGAAAGTGCAAAAACTGAAGTTGAAAAATCAAGAAAGTTTGTTGAAAAAATTGTTGAAGAAGAAAGAGTTGTTTACGGAATTAATACCGGTTTTGGTTCGCTTTCAAGGGTTAGCATTCCAGAAGAAGATAACGCACAATTACAAGAAAATCTAATCAGAACTCACTCTTCAGGATATGGTAATCCATTATCAGAAGCTGAAGTAAGGGCATCAATTGCCATTAGAATTAATTCATTGTTAAAAGGTGTTTCTGGAATAAGACTTTCTACAATTGAACTTTTGGTAGCTATGTTAAACAAAAATGTAGTACCATTTATTCCTGAAAAAGGTTCTCTAGGTGCCAGCGGTGACTTAGCTCCACTTGCTCATATGGTTCTTCCAATGCTTGGACTTGGAAAGGCATATTATGAAGGAGAACTTTTAAAGGGTGCTGAAGCGATGAATCGTGCAGGACTTAAAACTATTAAACTTGCTGCTAAAGAAGGTCTTGCTTTAATTAATGGTACAACAATTTTAACAGCTACTGGTGCTCTTGCAACCTACGATGCAATTGAACTTGCAAAGATAGCTGATATAGCTGGTGCTTTATCTATAGAAAGTGCAAGAGGAATTATAGATGCTTTCTGGGAAGAACTTCACACAATAAGACCACATGAAGGAAATCTTGCAACTGCAAAAAATATGAGAGGATTGCTTGAAGATTCAACATATGTAACTCATACTGCACAGTTAAGAGTACAAGATGCTTATTCTTTTAGATGTATTCCACAAATTCATGGTGCAAGTAAAGATTCAATTGAATATGTTAAAGAAAAGGTAGAAATCGAAATAAATTCTGCAACAGACAACCCAATAGTAACAGGAGAAGGTCATGTAATCAGTGGAGGTAATTTCCATGGTGAACCTATGGCTCAACCACTTGATTTTTTGGCTATTGCAGTTTCAGAACTGGGAAATGTTTCTGAAAGAAGAATTGAAAGACTAATAAATACAACACTTTCAGGAATGCCATCTTTTCTTGTTAAACACCCAGGTCTAAATTCAGGATTTATGATTACTCAATATGCAGCAGCAGCAATTGTATCTGAAAATAAAACTTTGGCTCACCCTGCATCAGTTGATTCAATAACATCTTGTGAAAATCAAGAAGACTTTGTATCTATGGGTCAATGGGCAGCAAGAAAAGCTCGTGAAGTAGTATTTAACGTTAAAAGAGTTTTGGCAACTGAACTTATGATAGCTGCTCAAGCAGTTGATTTCAGAAGGGAAATGGAAAATGGCAAGCTTCATCTAGGCAAGGGAACTCAAAAAGCTTACGATGTAATAAGAGATTTTGTTGACTTTATTGAACAAGATAAGGACATTGAAATCTATGATGAACTTGAAAAAGCAACTGATATTATAGATAGCGGTAAGTTACTTGAAGAAGTTAAAAAATCTGTTAACCTTGAACTGAAATAGTATATGAATAATATTTTTAATAATAAATAAATAATAGGAGGAAAAAATGAAAAGAGTAATGTGTATTCCAAATTATTCTGAAGGACGTGATTTGGATAAGGTAGATAAAATTACAGAATGTTTTAGAAATAAGGAAAAAATTAAGTTAATTGATTATCAACCTGATAAGGACCACAATAGATTAGTAGTTGAAGTAATCGGGGACCCAAGAGCAGTCGTTGAAGCTGTTATAGAATCAGTAAAAGTTGCTAGTGAAATAATAGATATGAGAACTCATGAAGGTGCTCATCCAAGAATGGGTGCTGTCGATGTTGTTCCATTTGTACCTGTTAGTGAAATGACAACTGAAGAATGTGTAGAACTTGCTAATGAAGTTGGTAAGGCAATTGGAGATATGGGAATCCCTGTATATTTATATGAAGATGCAGCTACAACAAAAGAAAGAAAAAATTTAGCAAAGGTTAGAAAGGGTCAATATGAAGGATTCTTTGAAAAAATTAAAGATCCAGATTGGAAACCAGATTTTGGTCCAGCACAAATGAATGAAAAATCAGGATGTACTGCAGTTGGTGCAAGATTTCATCTTGTTGCATTCAACGTTAATTTGAATACAGATAAGCTTGAAATTGCTGATGCAATTGCTAAAAAAGTTCGTCATATAGGTGGAGGTCTTAGATTTGTAAAAGCAATAGGTCTAGAACTTAAAGATAAAGGACAAGTTCAAGTTTCAATGAACTTAGTAAATTTTGAAAAGACTAGAATTTACCAAGCTCTTGAAATGGTTAAATCAGAAGCTAGACGTTATGGTCTTAGCGTTGTGAATACAGAACTTATTGGACTTTTACCTCTACAAGCTTTGATAGATTCAGCTGCATATTATATGCAAATTGAAGATTTAAAAGCTGAACAAGTGCTTGAAACTTTATTGATAGAAGAATAAGACTTTATTAATAAGATAATATAATTATTAATAAGAAATGGAGGTAAAATGGATTACAAGACAGATATAGAAATAGCTGATGCAGCTAAAATTGAACCTATTGAAAAAATTGGTGAAAAAATTGGACTAAAAAATGATGACTTAGAACATTATGGTAAATATAAAGCCAAAATTTCATGGGAAGCTATAAATAGATTAAACAACAATGAAGATGGTAAATTAGTTTTAGTAACAGCAATTTCTCCAACTCCTGCTGGGGAAGGTAAATCTACTGTTTCAATCGGTTTATCTCAAGCTTTCAATAGAATTGGAAAAAAATCAGTTGTGGCTCTTCGTGAACCTTCATTAGGTCCTGTTTTTGGTGTCAAAGGCGGAGCTACAGGAGGGGGATATTCTCAAGTAATTCCAATGGAAGATATAAATCTTCACTTCACTGGAGATATTCACGCCATCTCAACAGCTAATAATTTAGTATCAGCTTGCATAGATAATCACATCTATCAAGGTAACGCTCTTGATATTGATGTTAATAATATAACTTGGAATAGAGTTGTTGATATGAATGATAGGTCTTTGAGAAATATAGTAAATGGTCTAGGTAAAAAAACTGATGGAGTACCAAGACAAGACCATTTTATGATAACTGTAGCCTCTGAAATTATGGCTGTGCTTTGTTTATCAAAGGATCTTAAAGATTTAAAAGAAAAAATTTCTAAAATTATTGTAGCATATACAAGAGCTGGAAAGCCGGTATATATTTCTGATTTACAAATACAAGGTGCAGTAGCAATGCTTTTAAAAGATGCAATTAAACCTAACCTTGTACAAACTCTTGAAAATACACCTGCGATAATTCATGGTGGACCTTTTGCAAATATTGCACACGGATGCAATTCGATAATTGCAACTAAGCTGGCTATAAAAACAAGTGATTATGCAATTACAGAGGCTGGTTTCGGTGCAGACCTTGGAGCAGAAAAATTTTTAAATATTAAGTGCAGAATAGGTGGATTTAAGCCTAATGCAGTGGTCCTTGTTGCAACTATAAAGGCTCTTAAGATGCACGGCGGGGTTAATAAAAATGACCTCAAAGAAGAAAATGTAGAAGCCTTGGAAAAAGGTTTTGAAAATTTAAAACGCCATGCCGAAAATCTGAAGAAATTTGGACTTCCTGTTGTTGTTGCCATAAATCAATTTGTTCAGGATACTGATGCTGAAATTGCCAAACTTCAAGCTCTTTGTAAGAACTTGGGTCTTGAAATGTCTTTATGTCAAGTTTGGGAAAAAGGCGGTCAAGGAGCAGAAGATTTAGCCCAAAAATTAGTTAAAATTATTGATGAAGAAAAATCTGATTTTAAATTATTATATGATGTAAATGATTCAATTGAAGATAAATTAAATAAGATTGTAAAAGACATTTATGGAGGCAGACGTGCAGTTTTAACAGCAGCTGCCAAAAAACAAGTTAAAAAATTAGTCGAACTTGGTCTTGATAAACTGCCAATATGTATTGCTAAAACACAATTTTCATTTACAGATGATAAAAATATTATTGGTGCCCCTGAAGATTTTGATATAGAAATAAAAACAGTTAGAATATCTAATGGTGCTGGATTTATAGTTGCTGAAACTTCAAATATTATGGTTATGCCAGGACTTCCTAAAGTCCCAGCAGCACAAAACATGGATATTGATAATGATGGTAAGATTGTAGGATTATTCTAGGAGGATATATGCTTAAAGATTTAACTATTATTGATTTTGCTAATGAAACAGCTTCCAACTCACCTGCTCCAGGTGGAGGCTCAATCGCAGCATTAAATGCTGCCATGGCAGCTTCTTTATTGACTATGGTTGCAAATTTAACAATTGGAAAGAAAAAATATGCAGATTTTTCAAAAAGAGCTGAAGAAATTAAAATTGAATGTGCTAAATATAAAGATTTATTTGTAGAAGCTATAGATAAAGACGCATCTTCTTTTAATGGTGTTATGGATGCTATGAAGTTGCCAAAAGAAACAGAAGATGAAAAAAAGATAAGGGCAGAAAAAATTCAAGAAGGTTATAAAAAAGCAATAGAAGTTCCATTGACTTTAGGCACAAAAGTTACTGAACTTTATCCTTATTGCAAAGAACTTGCTGAAAATGGTAATTCTAATGCTATAACAGATGTTGCAGTAGCTTTAATTAATATTAAAGCAGCTTCAGAAGGTGCTTTTTTGAATGTAAAAATTAATTTAAATTCTTTGAAAGATCAAGATTATAAAAAAGAACTTGAAGAGAAAATGGAAAAAGTTGCTAAAATAATCAAAGATAATGACCAAAGTATAATGAAAGTTGTAGATGAAAAACTTGCATGAGATATCTTTTAGTAGATGTAGGTTCAACTTATACAAAGCTTAACCTATTAGATACTGAAAAAATAGAAGTTATCGGTTCTAGTCAAAGTTATACTACTGTAAATTCAGATGTAAGAGTTGGATTTTATAAGGCGCTTGAAAAGCTTAAGGCAAAATGCAAGCTTGAATATGATGAATTTTTAGGTTGCTCTTCAGCATCGGGCGGTTTGAAGGTTGTTGTTGTGGGATTTTCTAAAAATTTAACAACTTATGCTTGTAAAACTGCCAGCCTTTCAAGTGGGGCTAGAATTTTAAAAGAATATTATTATGAATTGACAAATAAAGACCTTGATGAAATTGAAAATTTAAAACCAGATATACTATTGCTTTGTGGTGGAACTAATGGTGGAAATACTTACAATATAATTTTTAACGCAAAAGCTATAGCTAAAAAAAATTATAGTTTTCCTGTTGTTTGTTGTGGCAATGAGTTTGCTAATAATTGCATTAGGGATATTTTTGATAAGTCCAATATTAGATATGTATTTACTGAAAATGTAATGCCAACAACTAATGTTGTAAATTATATTCCTTTGAGAAAAGTAATTGCTGAAATTTTTATAAGTACAATTACAAAAGCTAAGGGGATAGATGCCTTATCAAAAAAATGCAAAATATTTTTACCCACACCAATAGCAGTTCAAAATGCTATTTCAACTTATGGCAAGGTAAATGATATAAGCCTTTTGTCTATTGATATCGGTGGAGCTACTACAGATATTCATTCTATTGGCAAGTCCTATTGGGGAGATGAAAATATCATAGCTCCTGAAATTGATGAGCCATATGAAAAAAGGACAGTTGAGGGAGATATGGGAATGAGATATTCTGCGACAGCTCTTTATGAGTCTTTGGGTGACCAAGTTTTTAAAAACCTTGGCTATACTGATGCGAAAAAAAGATGTCAAGAGCGTTTTGATAATACAGATTTTATTCCTACTGATCTTGAAGAAGAAAAGTTTGATCAAATTTTAGGGTATTTAGCAGCAAAAACTGCATTGTCAAGACACATTGGCAAGTTAAAAAAAATTCCTACAAGTACAAGATATATATATAAGCAAAGTGGTAAGGATTTGAGAAGGGCTAAAGAATTTTTAGCAACTGGTGGAGTATTGATTAATTCCAAGAATCCATCTTTAATTTTAAAGTCAATAAATGATTTAGATGATTCTTATTTGAAACCTGAAAACCCCAAATTCTTGCTTGACAAGTCATATATTTTATCATCAGTAGGTCTTATTTCAAAATTTGAACCGGAAAAAGCTGTAAAGTTTTTAAAAAAATATTTAAAAGAAATATAAAATTTATAAGTTAATGTTATAGAAAATTTTTATTAGGAATTTAGTATCATAAATTTAATATTTTTATAGAAAATAGTGTTGGTGGCAAATCATCAGCACTTTTTTTGAGGCTTTATAAAATCTGTTGGATAGTAAATCTCTAACAGATTTTAGTACCATAAATAGTGTAAGAAAAGAAGTAATTCCTATCTTGCACTATTTTTGTATAATGAAGAAGTAGTATGACGAAACAGTTATAGGGTTGAAA
>QWCQ01000247.1_pt1 | contig 90596 bp, 76 predicted proteins | sample 1972701 | NCBI WGS metagenome assembly QWCQ01 (sample SAMN09866704, study PRJNA288562) | Human gut metagenome isolate pre4_stool, whole genome shotgun sequencing... | reverse complement strand
AATCTAGGGGATATCCCTTTCGTCCTCGGTTACTTTTTTCTTGTTTCATTGCTGTTGGGGTTGGCTCCCCAACTGTGTACTATTTCAGGAGAGGACAGACGGCGCAGACAACGTCCCCGCTCGATGATACCCCACAGATAAGGAATTAGCGGGTGGGATTCCCTATCAATTGTGACTCGTAAGGTTTGAGGAGTTGGAGGGATACAATTGCGTTGTCGTATGGGAGCAGTAAAATTTGACCTTTACGCCACTTTTTCAAAGGTTCTAAAGATAGAGCCAGCTTCTTTCTTAGCCCACAGTTAAGTCATCACACAGAATCTCGGATGAACCTTTTTTGTCAAAAACTAGACGAAACCAATTCAGTTGCATTTGATAGTTGAATCTACGCTAACCTTTGCTGTGAGGTTAGGTTGTCGCTTTTTTGTACCTTTGGCACTGCTAACTGAATGCTGTCGCACGGGCGATAGCCACAACGAAACAGAAACATATGCCTGAGATAAACCCCGAAAACATTATCATCCCCGACTCGGCTCTCACGAAGGATGAGATCGTAGATAGTATCGTCAACTTCAACCTAGCTGACACGCTCGGCTCTTGGGTTGATAAAGCTCTTGATATAGGTATCCGCGTACTGCTAGCACTCGTCATATTCTATATCGGTCGCTGGCTGATAGGTCTTATCATGAAGGGCATCACCCGACTCCTTGACAGGCGTGTCCAGGCGCTTGGCTTGCGGCACTTCGTCCGATCGATAGCGCGTGCGGGGCTCTGGGTTGTACTGATCATTGTGGTGATCAATATCCTTGGCTTTGCAGCTGTATCCTTCGCTGCCTTGCTTGCTTCTCTCGGTGTGGCTATCGGTATGGCTCTCTCTGGTCAGTTGCAAAACTTCGCTGGTGGAGCTATCATCTTGATCACACACCCCTTCCGCATTGGCGACTACATTGTTTACCAAGATGTCGAGGGTACGGTATATGATATCGGTATCTTCCACACCTCTATCACCACTACGGACAATACAAAGATCTACTTGCCTAATGGTAATCTGAGTACCAATATCATCAAGAATACCTCCGAGATGCCTAATAGACGGTGTCAGTGGAAGTTTCTCGTGGACTACGATGTGCCTTTCGAGCGGGCCAAGGGGATCCTCCTCACGGAGCTTCTCAAGGATCCGCGCGTGCTAACAGATCAAGGGGTGCTAGCCGTCATCTCGGATATGACGGAGAGCAACTATACGATCATGATCCGCGTGTGGTGTACGAATGACAATATGTGGGATCTCTTCTGGGACTTCAACGGTAGAGCTACCGAGCTCTTTGCGGGCGAAGGCTTCCCACGTCCATACTCCAAGGTTGAGCTACGTAATAGCACTCCATATAATAAGGAGACCAAGTCTGACGACTAATCTCTTGTGTCTCGCTTTTTAACTCTATTCATCGGCTCCTAGAGAGCCTATGTCTGATTCGTATGAATATATCTTTCAACTGGTTACAGCAATACCTACCTCGTCTAGAGGGTTATAATCCGAATGAAGTGGCGGAGACGCTCACGGCTATCGGTCTTGAGGTGGCGGGCGTCGAGCAGACGGAGTCTGTACGAGGCGGTCTGCGTGGTATCGTCATAGGACGCACGCTCACTTGCATCCCCCACCCTAACTCTGACCACCTGCATGTCTGCACGGTCGATCTCGGTGAGGAGGAGCCTGTGCAGATCGTCTGTGGAGCGCCCAATGTGGCTGCTGGTCAGACGGTCGTCGTCGCTACTGTCGGGACCACGCTATACGGGCCCGATGGCGAGCCTTTTAAGATCAAGAAGTCCAAGCTACGTGGCGAACCTAGCATGGGTATGATTTGCTCGCAAGTGGAGATAGGTATGGGCTCTGACAGCTCTGGCATCTGGGTGCTAGAGGATGAGACGGTGCAGCCTGGGACACCTGCGGCGGACTACTTTGACCTAGCCAGTGACACCGTCATAGAGATAGACATAACGCCTAACCGTGTCGACGCGACCTCGCACTATGGCGTGGCGCGCGACCTAGCGGCTTACTACTCCTATCGTGAGGGTAAGGTAATCCGTGCGGAGCGTCCTACCCTGACGAAGCCTCAGGCAGTCGATGCGAAGGCTTCTGCCATACAGGTTGAGATGGAGGTCTCCGCTGAAGATTGCCCTCGCTACCAGGGGGTGACGATACGTGGTCTGAAGTGTGTCGAGAGCCCAGACTGGCTCAAGGAACGACTCCAAAGTATCGGCCAGCGTCCTATCAATGCGGTGGTTGATGTGACTAACTTCGTCTTACATGAGATCGGACAACCGCTACACGCCTTTGACGCTCAGAAGATTGCTGGCGGGAAGCTGCGCATAGCTCATCTCCCTGCTGGCACGCCTTTTACCACCTTGGATGGTGTAGAGCATAAGCTCACAGGCATGGAGAATATGATCTGCGACAGCCAGCTCACACCGCTTTGCATCGGAGGCGTGATGGGCGGACTGGACTCGGGCGTGACGATGGAGACGACAGACATATTTATAGAGGCGGCCAACTTCAATCCGACGATCACACGTCGCGCTGCTAGAAGTCACGGGCTGAGCACCGACTCCTCCTTCCGCTTCGAGCGTGGACTAGATCCCGAGGCGACTGACTGGGCGCTCCAGCGCGCTGTATCTCTTATTCAGGAGATCTGCGGAGGTACGCTAGCAGGTGAGACGGTGGATCACTATCGTATGCACCTAGATCCCGTAGAGTTGACAATCTCTACGGACTATGTCTCTCGGACCATCGGTCGTGACCTGACGGCAGAGCAACTACAGCTCATCTTAGACGCTCTAGAGATGTCGCCTAAGGCTGTGGAGGGTGGAGCTTTTGCCATCTCTGTGCCTCGCTATCGCTACGATGTGACACGTCCAGTAGATGTCGTCGAGGAGGTGCTACGCATCTACGGTTACAATGCCGTCCCGCTATCGGGTTATGTGCATGCGAGTCTCTCTAAGCAGAGCGACCAAGACCATATCTATCACGCTCAGCTCAAGCTTTCGGAGCTACTCACAGGATTTGGCTATCGAGAGATATTGAACAATTCGCTCACCTCTCGGCAATACTTTGAGGGGCAAAAGGCTTTTGACCCTAACCAACTCGTGCCGATAGAGAATCCGCTGAGTCAAGAGCTCAACGTGCTACGCCCCACCCTCCTTGTGGGTGGTCTAGAGACGATCTCTGACAATGTACACCGCAAGCAACCTTACTGCGCACTCTATGAGTGGGGCAACGTCTACCGCTACAAGCAGAACGACCAGGCAGCTACGCCCCTAGACCAGTACACCCAGGCGCACAGACTAGGCTTGTGGCTCTCGGGGACGCTCATGCCCAACAGCTGGACGACCGCTGGCGAAGAGACTTCTCCCTATATGCTGCGAGGAGTTGTTGAGAAGCTCTTGGCGCACATGGGCTTTACGACAGAGGACTACTCGGTGACTACACCAGCCGAGTGCCACGACCTATGGAGCGACGTAGTCTGCTACACCGATAGAGAGGGCAAGAACCTTGCCTACGTAGGAGTCATTAGTAACTACTGGCTTACCAAGTGCGACATCAAGCAGCCTGTCTACTACGCCGAGCTATACAGCGACACCTTGATGGCACATCTGCTACAGCACAAGGTGGTCAGCACGGAGCTCAGCAAGTTCCCAACGGTGAAGCGTGACTTAGCGCTACTCATCGACAACAACATCACCTACGAAGCATTGGCTAGCACCGCTCGCAAGGCTGAGCGTAAGCTGCTTCAGCGGGTTGAACTCTTTGATGTCTACACGGGCAAGGAGCTACCCTCAGGCAAGAAGAGCTACGCCTTGAGTTTCTACCTACGTGACGACAAGGGTACCCTACGAGATGCCCAAATCGATGCCGCCATGAAGCGTATCTGGCAAGCTATCGAGCAGGAGTACCACGCCACGCTTCGCTAGGCTAGAATAGACTAGCTTATCCAACCATCTGACATATAAATCAACTAACATAGTTAAGTATCCAATCCAATCATGGGAAGAGCATTTGAATATCGTAAAGCACGCAAACTAAAGCGTTGGGGCAACATGGCTCGTGTCTTCACGAAGCTAGGTAAGGAGATCACCATTGCCGTTAAGGCTGGCGGACCTGATCCTGACACCAACCCACGACTACGTGTCCTCGTCCAGACGGCAAAGAAGGAGAACATGCCTAAGGAGAACGTGGAGCGTGCTATCAAAAAGGCTACCGACAAGGACAGCAACACCGACTATAAGGAGATGAACTATGAGGGCTACGGTCCGCATGGCATCGCCATCTTTGTAGAGACGGCAACAGACAATACGACTCGCACGGTCGCCAACGTACGTAGCTACTTTAATAAGTTTGGCGGTAACCTCGGTACGACGGGTAGCTTGGAGTTTCTCTTTGACCACCGCTGCGTCTTCCACGTTCAGCCCAAGGAGGAGATAGACCAAGAGGAGCTGATCCTTGACTTGATCGACTATGGCGTGGAGGATATAGAGCAAGACGAGGAGGAGTGGGTCATCGAGGGCGACTTCTCTCAGAACGGTGCTCTCCAAGCCAAGCTCGAGGAGCTGGGATTTGAGATTAGCTCGGTTGAGTTCATCCGCGTACCCAACGATACCCGCTCGGTCAGCGCTGAGGAGCGCGAAGAGCTCAACAAGCTCATCGAGAGACTCGAAGAGGATGAAGATGTGCAGAACGTCTTCACCAATATGGAGGACGAAGAGGAGTAATCTTCGCCTCCCCTCTCGGTTCCGTCCTTTATTTCCTTTCTTACAGCAGATAAGCTGTAGCACTGTTGCCCTTTGTTTAGCGCACGAATCCCTTTAGCACATGCAGCACATACGTAACTTTTGTATCATAGCTCACATTGATCACGGCAAGAGTACCCTCGCCGATCGTCTCTTGGAGTACACAGGTACTGTCCAAAAGAAGGATCTGCAGGATCAAGTCCTGGACAATATGGATCTAGAGCGTGAGCGTGGCATCACCATCAAGAGCCACGCCATACAGATGTCCTATACTAAGGATGATATGGAGTACACGCTCAATCTGATTGACACACCAGGACACGTGGACTTCAGCTACGAGGTGTCTCGCTCCATAGCTGCATGTGAGGGGGCGCTACTCATTGTGGACGCTTCGCAAGGAATACAAGCGCAGACCATCAGCAACCTCTACATGGCGATCGATCATGACCTGACGATCATACCAGTGGTCAACAAGATCGACCTGCCAGGCGCTTCTCCCGAAGAGGTGCAGGACCAGATCGTCAGTCTGCTGGGAGTAGATCCAGACGAAGTACTCTTTGCGAGTGGTAAGACGGGACAGGGTGTCAACGAAATCCTCGACGCCATCGTAGAGCGTGTGCCAGCACCCGTAGGTGACCCCGAAGCTCCCTTGCAGGCTCTTATCTTCGACTCCGTCTTCAACCCCTTCCGTGGGATTATCGCCTACTATAAGATTGTCAACGGTTCTATAGCCAAGGGCGACAAGGTCAAGTTTATCAACACAGGCATGGAGTACGACGCTGATGAGGTGGGCGTGCTCAAACTTGACATGATGCCGAGAGATCGGGTCAACACAGGCGACGTTGGCTACATCATCTCTGGCATCAAGACCAGCAAAGAGGTCAAGGTGGGTGATACGATCACGCATATACAGCGACCCGCCTCAGAGGCTATCGCAGGCTTTGAGGAGGTCAAGCCGATGGTCTTCGCTGGTGTCTACCCCATCGACACGGAAGACTTTGAGGACTTGCGCGCTTCGCTCGAGAAGCTACAGCTCAACGATGCTTCGCTCACCTTTACGCCTGAGAGCTCCGCAGCTCTAGGCTTCGGCTTCCGCTGCGGGTTCCTTGGCTTGCTCCATATGGAGATCATACAGGAGCGTCTCGACCGTGAGTTCAATATGAACGTCATCACGACCGTCCCCAACGTCTCCTACATGGTTTACGACAAGAAGGGTGGCGTGACCGAGGTGCACAACCCGTCAGGTCTACCCGATCCGATGCAGATCGATCACATCGATGAGCCGTACATCCGAGCTACGATCATCACGGATACCGCCTACATCGGACCTATCATGACGCTTTGCCTCGACAAGCGTGGCATCCTCATCAAGCAGGAGTACATCAGTGGCAATCGTGTTGAGATTTACTTCGATCTGCCGCTTGGGGAGATCGTCATCGACTTCTATGACAAGCTCAAGAGCATCTCACGAGGCTACGCTTCCTTTGACTATCATCTGAGCGACTTCCGTCCCTCCAAGTTGGTCAAGCTAGACATCCTCCTCAATGGAGAGCCCGTCGATGCGCTCTCGACGCTGACGCACTTTGACAACAGCGTCCCCTTCGGTCGCCGTATGTGTGAGAAGCTCAAGGAGCTCATCCCGCGCCAGCAGTTTGACATAGCCATCCAAGCCGCCATCGGTGCTAAGATTATCGCCCGTGAGACCGTCAAGGCGGTTCGCAAAGATGTGACAGCCAAGTGCTACGGTGGTGATATCAGCCGTAAGCGTAAGCTACTAGAGAAGCAGAAAGAGGGTAAGAAGCGTATGAAGCAGATCGGCAACGTGGAGATCCCGCAGAAAGCCTTCCTCGCTGTCCTCAAGCTCGACTAAAGCCCCTCCACGGCTCATCTCATCTCAACAGCCTAGGCTCTAACGTCTAGGCTACCCACTTGCCCCCGCACGCAACACTTACCTAGCCAAACCATCTAGATCATGCCATCCCTAAAGCCTACACAGCAGAAGCAGCTCCGCAAGCCGCAAGCCTCTCTCGACCGCACGACCGAGGGACGCGTACCACCTCAAGCCACAGACATTGAGGAGGCTGTGCTGGGCGCGATACTACTAGAGAAGGAGGCCTTCTCTGAGATCAGCACCATCCTAGAGCCCGAGAGCTTCTATATCAATGCGCACCAGATCATCTTTGAGGTCATGCGTGACCTCAGTCTGGAGGAGCAGCCGATAGATCTGCATACCGTCAGCCAGCGACTACAGCGTGATGGCAAGCTGGATCAGGTCGGGGGGATGCCCTTCCTCGTCGACCTCTCCAACCGTGTCATCAGTGCGGCCAACCTCGAGTACCACGCCATGATTGTGGCGCAAAAAGCCCTCAGCCGCAACCTGATCAAGTTCTCTACTGAGGTGCTCACCTCTGCCTACGAAGATACCATCGACATAGAGGATCAGATGGAGACTGCTGAGGGTGCACTCTTTGCCCTCTCGCAGAAGCATCTACGCAAAGACGTACAGCCGATCAATACAGTCCTCAAAGTTGCCATCGATGATATCAAGGCTGCTGCCAATAGTGCCGAGGGTATCAGCGGCATCTCCTCGGGCTTTGACGGCATCGATGCGATGACAGCTGGGTGGCAGAAGTCAGACCTCATCATCATCGCTGCGCGCCCCGCTATCGGTAAGACAGCTTTCGTCCTCTCCATGGCCAAGTACATTGCTGTGGACAATAAGATCCCCGTAGCCCTCTTCAACCTAGAGATGAGCAGCGTGCAGCTAGTCAAGCGTCTTATCAGTAACGTCTGTGAGCTCCCTGGCGAAAAACTCAAGAGCGGTCAGCTCGAGCAGTTTGAGTGGACCCAGCTTGATGAGCGTATCAGCGTTTTGGAGAATACGCCCCTCTACATCGACGACACACCTAGTCTCTCCGTCTTCGAGCTGCGTACCAAGGTGCGCCGTCTCGTACGGGAGCACGACATCAAGATCATCATCATCGACTACCTCCAGCTCATGAATGCCAGCGGGATGAACTTTGGCAACCGTGAGCAAGAGGTGAGTACCATCTCCCGCTCGCTCAAGATGCTTGCCAAGGAGCTAGACATTCCCATCATTGCTCTCTCACAGCTCAACCGTGCTGTCGAGCTCCGCAAGAACGATAGCGGGACCAATAGTAAGGTGCCTCAGCTCTCCGACCTGCGTGAGTCAGGCGCTATCGAGCAGGATGCCGATATGGTCTGCTTCCTGCATAGACCCGAGGTCTATGGCATCATGCAGGATGACAACGGAGACACCAAGGGCATCGGCTACTTCATCATTGCCAAGCACCGTAACGGTCCCATCGGCGATGTGCGTATCGGCTTCCGAGGCGAGTTTGCCAAGTTCTACCCACTCGAAGAGGCAAACATGCACTACACCTCCCAAATCAATGGCGTCAAAGCAAGACAGACGTCATCTGCCACACCAGGAGTCACGCCAGGAGCAGAAGCTGGTAATCCCTTCGGGCAAACCTTTAACGTCGGCGCCTCAGACTTCAACCCGATGGCCTCTGACGACGAGGAGAGCGACTTCCCCTACTAGCACAGAGCGTCCCCGACCACACCTGAGACTGTTGCATAAAGGCGAATCGCGGTGTTGCTTTCGGGATTCGGCTTCGGTCACATACGGAGGTATGCTCCCTTCAGACCTCACCCTCAGCGCCTTGCGCTTCATCCTTTCTGCAAAGTTTGGACAATCTTGCTTGCAAGATTGTGAGACTGTTGCCTTTTGCAACAGTCTCCACATGCCACTATAGCGCCTTTGCGACAGCTTAAAACGAAGAGAATACTCAACTGCTTGATGCGGTTGAGTATTCTCTTCGTTTGTATGAGTAGCTCTTCTATCGAGAGAGGACTACTTCTTCTCCGGAGCCTTTTGGACTACCTGGAACTCTAGGTAATACGAATCTTCGCCATCTACTCTCGTACAGTAGATCGAGCCCCACATTGGTCCCTCGGGGAACTGCGTCATATTGTACCCCTCATAGTTTAGCGTTTTACTCTTCTTATACTTTGATGCTTGCAGATTTTCTGTAAAGCCGTAGAGGGTCAGGAGACCTCGGAGCACCTTGATATCCTCCTCAGATCCCTCGTGAGCAGCCTTGACGACATCCTTCTTAAAGACGGGTTTCGTCCAGCAGTCGAAGTACACATCATCCTTCTTTATAAAGTGGTAAAAGAGTTCTATGATGAAGCGACCGTCTGTATATTTGCCTTTCTCATCCTTAGGAGCCTGCATGCGAATCATTTTATGATCATCTTCGTCGCCACCCTCATTGGTATAAAGCGTCCAGCCATACTTTAAGTTAGCAGCGATGAGCTGCTTCTGAGTCTCCTTACTGTCAGCTAGATCAGAGAAGACGGGGATATATATCGGAGAGATCGTCGTGTCTGGACTATTTAAGCCGATGTAGCGATTCACCGAACCTGCATTTGGGTCGAGGACGGTCACATTGACAGTCTTGGTTTGATCCTTAGCCACTACCGTGATGACAGCCTCGCCGCCCTTGACACCAGTCACGAGGCCCTTATTGTCCACCGTAGCTACTGACTCATCAGAGGAAGTGCAGCTGTAAGCGACACCACTAGGCTTGGTCAAGATAGTCAGCTGCTTCTGGCCTCCGACTTGTATCAGTACATTGTCAGGCTTCACACTGAGTCGGACTTTGTCGTTAGTTGGTTCTTCATTCTTGTTGCAAGCTCCGAAAAGCGTTAGCGTAGCTAAAGCTACTAGGAGCAGACAGATCTTTTGTTTCATAAGATAGTTTGTATTGCTTAGCGTTATGTGATTAAGTAGTGGTGCAAAGGTACCGTTTTTACATTAGATACGGTCTACGATTGCGCGGAAAATACGCCGACGAATCATGTTTTCTCCTGAGGTATTGTCGTTGGAAGTTCCCGAGCCTGTCCAGGCGGATTCGCCCCCCCTAGCCGTACCTTTGCTTGTTTCCTCCTTATGAAAATGGATTTTCCTCCGTATGAAAATAAAGTTTCGTCCGTATGAAACGGAGGAGATGCAGGCGGTTGAGTGCTTTTTCGTACATTTGTAAGCGATAGCAGTCGGGCTAGCTAGCGCTGACTGCGACAGACCCTTTTTATTTCAGTAGACTTTATCGATCTCATCGTGCTATGCAAGAGCCAAACAAACCTAGAGTGATCATCAGCGGAGGCGGTACTGGTGGACATATCAACCCCGCCCTAGCTATTGCCGACGAGGTGCGTCGACGCTATCCCGAGAGTCAGATACTTTTCGTCGGAGCTCTGGGACGTATGGAGATGGAGCGTGTCCCCGCTGCAGGCTATGAGATCATTGGCCTGCCGGTCATGGGGATGGATCGCAAGCGTCTCTGGCGCAACTTTAAGGTGCTGCGCTCTCTGATCAAGAGCCGCCTGATGGTTCGCAAGACTTTGGCAGACTTTCACCCCGATCTAGCCGTCGGTGTGGGTGGCTATGCGAGCGCCCCTACGCTCAAGGAGGCTCAGCGTAGCGGTATCCCGACGCTCCTACAGGAGCAAAACAGCTATGCTGGTGTGACCAATAAGTTCCTAGCCCGTGAGGCGAAGTGTATCTGCGTCGCTTACCCAGGTATGGAGCGCTTCTTCCCGAGTGATCGGATCATCCTAACGGGCAATCCCGTACGCCACGCTATCGAGTACAACCATACGACTCGTGAGGAGGCGTGCGCTTACTTTGCGCTCCCCTCTTCACTGTCACGTACTATCTTGGTCATGGGCGGTAGTCTAGGGGCTAGGACGATCAATGAGTCGGTCGTGGCTGCGCTACCTGAGTGGAGCAAGCTAGGCTATCAATTGATCTGGCAGACGGGACGCAGCTACGAGCATGAAGCACAGGAGCTGATCAAGGAGTATGATATTAGCAAGCGAGCTTATGTCTCGGCATACGTAGAGCGCATGGATCTAGCTTACCGTCTGGCCGATGTAGCGGTGTCTCGTGCGGGTGCCCTGAGCGTCTCGGAGCTTTGTCTCTCGGAGCTACCAGCCATCCTAATTCCTTCGCCCAATGTGGCTGAGGATCATCAGACGAAAAATGCGCGTGCGCTCTCTACGCGTGGCGCTGCAATCCTCCTTCCCGACAGCGAAGCGGTAGGCCAGATGGGGCTCACCATCACGGAGCTACTCAAAGATGAGACGCGGAGGGAGGAGATGAAGGCAGCGCTCCGTGACCTCGCCACACCGCAAGCTGTAGAGCGCATCGTGGATCAGATGGAGCTGCTGTGGTAGTCTCTTTTTACTTTGCAAAGACCATTCGCTAACGCATGAGTTACGTTTATTTTATCGGTATCGGAGGTGCTGGCATGAGTGCTCTAGCACGTTACTATCACCTCAAGGGATGCAACGTGTCGGGCTATGACCGCTCACACAACATGTACACCGACGAGCTAGAGCAACTAGGCATCGCTATACACTACGACAGCGACGCCTCGTGGCTGGAGAGCGCTCCGATGACTCCTGACAATACGCTAGTCATCTACACGCCTGCTATACCGCACGACCACCCTGAGCTATGCTATCTGCGCAGTCATCACTTCCGTGTGCTGAAGCGCGCTGAGGCGCTGGGCGTCATAGCCGAGAGCTATCGCACACTGGCTGTTGCTGGTTCGCATGGCAAGACCACGACGACCAACATGCTAGCGCATATCCTAGATGGTGCCAAAGAGGTGGGCTGTACCGCATTCATCGGTGGACTGGCTGTGGATACGGGCTCTAACTTTATCTACTCCGACCACTCCGATCTGCTGGTGGTAGAGGCGGACGAGTATGACCGCTCGTTCCTACACCTCAACCCCTATATGGCTGTAGTGACCTCGACCGATGCGGATCACCTAGACATCTACGGAGACTATGCGGGATACCTCGCAGGCTTTGAAGAGTTTTGTAGCCAAATACAGCCTGGTGGCACGCTACTGATGAAGGAAGGGCTACCGATCAAGCCACACTTAGCTGAGGGCGTACGCACATTGACCTATGGCAGTGCCTCTACGGCGGACGTTTACTACGACCATGTGACCGTCGGAAATGGGACAATCCGCTTCGACTGGCACTACCCAGAGGCAGGGCTTCATCTGGAGCAGGTCGCTCTCGGGGTGCCTGTACGTACTAACCTGGAGAATGCTACGGCGGCTATGACCATCGCTTATCTCAACGGGGTCGCTCCTGTGGACATCGTACGAGGCGTGGAGAGCTTTCGAGGTACCAAGCGACGCTTCGAGCTGGTACTGCAGACGGATCGTCACCTACTCATTGACGACTACGCGCATCACCCAGTGGAGCTAGACAGTTCCATTCGCTCGATCAAGGAGATCTACGGCTCGGAGGATGTGCTGGCTATCTTTCAGCCACACCTCTACTCGCGTACGGCAGACTTTTATCAGGACTTTGCCAAGAGCCTCTCACATGTAGATCAGGTGATCGTGCTAGACATTTACCCAGCCCGTGAGGAGCCTATGCCTGGCGTCACATCGGAGCTTATATACAAGGAGCTGACAGCGCCACACCGCTGGCTATGTACCAAGGAGGAGCTACTGCCTCTGCTTCGACAGATAGAACTACCACGAGTGGTGGTCACGGTCGGTGCGGGAGACATTGACAAGCTGGTCCTCCCGATCAGAGATTATCTAGCTACACTATAAGGTATGCGCTACCTATACCTCTCTCTCGCTCTGCTCCTCGTAGGACTACTCTGCTACATGGCACTCGTGCCTCCTCAGATAGCGCCAGCACGTATCGTCGACGTGAAGGCGGATATTAGATATGAGGGTGAGCACCCTTTGATGCCAGAGCGAGACCTCGTGAGCGAACTGAAGGCGCTAGGCTTTCGTCCCATAGGTCAGTCGGTAGACTCACTCTCCACGATGGCTATCGAGTCACAGTTGATACGCAACGGACTCTTTAGCCATATAGACCTCTACACCACTCCGGGTGGTGTGCTGCACGTATCCATGCTACAGCGCGAACCGCTCTTTACGCTCCTCACACCACAGGGTAACTACTTCGTCTGCAAGGATCAGACGGTGGTTCCGATAGAGCGTAGTGAGGACTACTATACGACCTTCCTGCCAGTCAGCGGGAGCGTATCTGTAAAGCAAGCCTCTCATCAGCTCTACCCACTGATGCAGCTAATCCTCTCTGACCCTCTCTGGCGAGATCTATTCATACACATCTATGTAGACCCATACCGAGGGGTCATCGCCACGCCACGAGCTAGTAATACGGAGATTATCCTCGGCTCTAGCTCCAACTGGGAGGAGAAGCTGGACAAGCTCAAGCTCTTCGTAGAGCAAGTGATCCCCATATTTGGCTGGAATAGCTTTATTTCAGTAAATTTGGAGTACAAAGACCAGATAGTAACTGTCCCGTCAGAGGAGGGAGCGCTACAACACTCCCAACCAAGCCTCCCGGCACAGACTTTATAATACCACTCTCACGACTTAATCGCAAGCACTCGAATGTCATACAACGAAGATCTCTACACCGCCATAGACTTAGGTAGTGCTACCATACGGGGTATGGTAGGTACTAAGAAGGATGGCAAAGTCCTCCCTATCGCAATAGCCGAGGTGCCCACAAGCAACGCAATCCGCAAGGGGGTCGTCAACAATATGGAGGAGCTACACAACAAGCTCAAGGTACTTATAGATCGACTCAACGAGCAGCTCCCCGACAAGCACACTGAGATCAAAAAGGTCTACGTAGGCTTCGGTGGTAAGTCCCTTATGTCTCGATCCTACAAGATCAATCATAAGATGGACAATCCTGACGGAGAGGAGATCAGCGACTACCATATCAACCTGATCAATGAGCGCGTCAAGAACTACCGACTCAACGCTCACGAGGTGCTAGACGTGTCTGACCCTTACTGTCTCGTAGACGGACGCGTGGAGCGGAATATTAAGGGGTTGCTCTGCACGGAGTTTTCGATCCACTTTAACCTCATCACGACCCGCTCTAGCAATGTCAACTTCATCCGTATGGCTATCGAGGACCGTCTAGGACTTGAGCTAGAGGCTATCCTCCCCTCGCCATGCTGCGAGGCGGACGTGCTCCTCTACCCTGATGCTAAGACGCTCGGCGTAGCGCTAGTCAACATTGGTGCGGGTACTTCCTCTGTCGCTATCTACAAAAACGACACGCTGAAGTGTCTACGGGTCATCCCCTTTGGTTCGAAAAACATCACCAACGACCTGATGTCCCTCCACATCACCTACCCCGAGGCAGAGAAGATCAAGCTGGAGAATGCGACCCCCTTTACCGATGCCTACGATGACGAGACGCTCACGCTCAGCTCTCCCGATGGTACCCGTGACCGTGAGCTTAAGATGCGTGATGTCAACAGCCTCGTGACAGCCCGCATGAAGGAGATCACAGCAAACGTACTCCGTGTCATCCACGACTTCGAGGCTGGTGCTCGGCTAGGGTCTGGCATTGTCTTAGCGGGACAAGGCGCTCTGATGACAGGCTTCGTGAACTACCTACAGGGCGAGAGCAAGTTTGTTTCGCTAGCTCGTGAGTTCAACGATAAGGTTTACAAGGGCGATACGCCTCTCTCTGGAGATGTAGACTACGCTGGCTGCGCAGGACTCATCTATCGTGCGGAGGTCAACTGCATCGGCTCCATCGATGCGCCTCAGAGTACCACTGCTATGTCAAGCAAGGTCGCCACACCAGCGCCACAAGCCACGGTACAAACGAGCCAGCCAGAGGAAACTCCCGAAGAGGATCATAGCACTGAAACTACAGAGGAGCACTCCCAGCAACAGCCTCAAACGTCGCTCTTTGACCTGCCCGATATTGATCAGCCTCGCAAAGCTACAAAGCGGGAGCCTAAGAGTGCCAAGCGGAAGAAGTCCTTCAATTGGTTCTCCAAGATTAAGGATGTTCTGACCAACGATGATGTTGACTAGTCAGTCACACCCACTCTCCCATTTTATCTAACCTCTTACCTCTTTCGACAAATGGATAACGCAGACAAGCTCGTCAACTTCAAATACAACAAAGCGGTTGCTCAGAAAAAGCTGATCAAGGTGATCGGCGTAGGTGGCGCCGGAGGCAACGCCGTCAAGCACATTCACGCTTCTGGACTCCAAGGGGTATCCTATCTGCTCCTCAACACAGATGAGCAAGACCTCGCCAAGAGTGGGCTAAAAGATGTAGCCGTCATCGGACAGAAGCTAACCCAAGGACTAGGCGCGGGAAGTAAGATTGAGGTCGGCGAAGAGGCCGCACTAGAAGATCGAGAGCTCATCCACGCCCTCCTCGATGACAACGAGACACAGATGGTCTTCATCTGTGCTGGTATGGGAGGTGGCACAGGGACTGGCGCTGCGCCTGTCATTGCGAAGATAGCTCGCGACATGGGACTGCTCACGGTCGGCTTTATCTTCATGCCTTTCGTCCGTGAGGAGAGACAGCGTATGATCAAAGCTGCGCAAGGTGCCGAGCGCATGCGCCAAGAGGTGGACTCACTGGTTATCATTGCCAACGAAAACATCAACCAAGTCTACGGAGAGCTTCCCTGGGACGAGTCTCTCAACAAAGCCAACGAGATCTTAGCCAATGCCGTTCGCGCCATCACCATGGTCATCACCAACGAGATGGAGATGAACCAAGACTTCGCCGACGTACGCACCACACTCAAGGACGGAGGCATCGCACACATCAGCATCGGCTACGGCGAGGGTTCCGACCGTGTGAGCAAGGCTATCGACTCGGCACTGCGCTCTCCCCTACTCAACAACGACGATATCACGACAGCGACGAGGCTACAGCTCGCTATCTTCTACGACCCGTCCGATGCGCTGACAACTGACGAGATGGACGAGATCAAAAAGCTCACCTCCTCCATCCGCAATCTGCAGAACAACAAGTCGGGTCACGCCTTCAACGAGGAACTGGGCAACAAAGTGATGGTCGTCATCATCGCCTCAGGCTTCCAAAAGGAGGCGCACATGCCCATGACCGCTATGGATGTAGAGGACTATGTGCGTCAGACGGAGATCGAGAAGGAGCAAAACAAGCTGCTCAACCAGTACTACTCCGAGTTTGACCTGGAGCCACGCAGCTCTCTGCCCACCTTCGTGCCTATCGTGCTGACTGATGACGAGCTAGATCGTGACGACCTGATCGACTACCTCGACGAGGAGCCCGCTAAGAACCACAGTTACTCAGAGGTGGAGGAGCGACGTGCTAAGTATAAGTACGGCAACCAGACACCTGCTATGTCGCAAACGTTGGACACCTCAAAGGTTGCCCAGCGCTCCACGCCTACTAGGACGCCTAGCGCAGACGTAGAGGAGCTCCCCAGCGTAGATCCGACACAGGAAGGCAGCGAGCCCACCACCCAATCAGTCAATCAGCCCAAGATCATCAAGTTCTGAGCAAGAGCTAGTCGCATGTTCCCCTCCATTGTCCTGCTATGCGCTATGAGCAAAGAGCGCATGGCGATACACTCCGCAATAGAGACTCTAGCTCCCGCCGTGGAGCTAGTGGAGTGTACTTTAGTTGAGGAGGAGCCTTTTGCCAGTTATCGCTACACCGTACGACTAGAGGAGCACCAGACGGAGTGGATCTTTCACCTCCTTGAGACAGGCATCGGCAAGGTCCACGCAGCGCTTGCCACTCAACTAGCGATAGTGCGCTACCAGCCTCAGCTCTTAGTCAATGTCGGTGTGTCGGGAGGACTTTACGCAGGAGCGCAGGTCGGCGACCTCTGCCTCTCGACAGCTTACCGCTATCACGACGTATGGTGTGGCGAGGGCAACGAGCGTGGACAGGTACAGGGCATGCCCGCACAATATTCAGCAGATGCGGTAGCCATGGCGACTGTGGCTAAGCAACTACGCATACCACTTCACGAGGGGTTGCTCCTCTGTGGCGACACCTTCATCCCCGATGCCGATCATCTAAGGGCCTTCGCACAGCAACACCCCGACCTCATCGCAGTCGATATGGAGAGCGCCGCCATCGCTCAGACAGCTTACCTATATCATACGCCACTCGTCAGCCTACGCATCGTCAGCGACACCCCGCTCACGGAGCAGGATCATGGCAAGCAGTACGCAAACTTCTGGCAGCAGAGCGACCTTTTCCTAGCCCCCTTTGCAGATGCTATGCGACTTATCTGCACACTCGCAGGAAGCCTTTAGTATACCCAAAGGGGCCTATACCAATTCCTTTCACTACCTTTGCAACAAAGTCAATCAAATCAATCATATTATGAATCACTTGTATCGCAATCTACTCCTACTCTGTATCCTCAGTCTAGGACTCCTCAACTCTTGTCGTGAGGACGCACCCGTCGTACCTGCCGAATCGGAGGAGATAGCAAATAGTTCTCAAGTTAGTGGGGGCATAGTCGGCTTCTACCTACTCAACGAAGGTAACTTCCAGGCAAACAACAGTTCGCTGGACTACATGAACCTCGTCAGTGGTACCTACACACGCAACATTTATGCTACGGTCAATCCCAATGTCGTCAAGGAGCTTGGCGATACGGGCAATGACCTACAGGCATACGGCTCTAGACTATACGCAGTCATCAACAGCTCCAACAAGGTAGAGGTGCTCAACGCTCAGAGCGGTAAGCGTATAGGTCAGGTAAACATCCCCAACTGTCGCTACATCTGCTTCGATGGTGACAACGCTTACGTATCTAGCTACGTCAGCACGAGCACACGAGACGCTCAGGGTCAGGTACCAGGAGCCGTCTACCGTGTCAACCTCAACACGCTCGCTATCACAGGACAGGTCGTCGTAGGCTACCAGCCTGAGGAGATGGTTATCAAGGGCGAAAGACTATACGTCGCTAACTCTGGTGGCTACATGAAGCCAAACTATGAGCGCACCGTATCAGTCATCGACCTTAAGAGCTTCACCGAGGTAGACAAGATCGAAGTTGGTATGAACCTCCACCGCCTCAGAATGGACCACAACGGTAGACTATGGGTCACCTCTCGTGGTAACTACGGCAACGTACCCTCGAACCTCTACTACATAGACATCGATCCAGCTACGCAAAAGGTATCAAAGCTTGACTCGCTCAATATACCTTGTGCTGAGATGGCCTTCTATGGCGACAAGCTCTACTACTACAGCAGCGTCTGGGATAGTGCAGCTAAGAAGATGAAGACAGGCTTCGGACTCGTTGACATCAATGCTGCTAAGCCTCTCGCCGAGAGCTTTATCACCGATGGTACGGATGCAAACATTCAGACCGCCTATGGTCTTGCTATCCATCCCGCCTCGGGCGACATCTACATTACGGATGCCAAGGACTTTGTCTCTAGCGGTACGCTATACTGCTACACACCTGATGGTAAGCTCAAGTGGCAAACCAGACGCACGGGGATGCTTCCCGCTCACATTGCTTTCGTAAAGCAGTAAGCTATTATAGGGCTGGTCTACAACTTAATCCAAGTCCGTTAGACAGCTACGTAGGGGCGGACTCTTAGGGAGTTCGCCCCTACTATTTTCACATCTAGGACTTCTATCCCGATGGCTACTCTCATCCTCTCTCTACTCCTCCTCTGCGCCACCACACCTCAGCTATGTGCGCAGCAACCCTCCCCACACGACACCGTACAGACGCATCTATTAGAGACCGTCGTGGTACGAGCTCCCCGTGAACCAGACTACAAGCGCGGCGTCATACCCGCACAGCAACTCTCGGGGCAAGAGCTCAAGGCGCTCAGTGCCTTCTCCATAGCCGATGCGCTCCGCTCCTTCTCGGGCGTGCAGGTCAAGGACTTCGGCGGAGTCGGTGGACTCAAGACGGTCAACATCCGCAGCATGGGCACCCACCACGTCGGTGTCTTCTACGATGGGGTCGAGCTGAGCAATGCGCAGAACGGGCAGATAGACCTCGGCCAGTACTCCCTCGACAATATGGAGGCGATACAGGTCTTCAATGGGCAAAAGGGTAGCTACCTCCAGCCTGCTAAGGACTTTGGCTCTAGCGGTACCGTCTACCTGCAGACACGCAAGCCTACCTTTACCGATGGTGCGCAGACCAATCTGAGAGCAACTCTACGGACTGGCTCCTTCGACCTCTTCAACCCCGCCATACTGATCGAGCACCGCCTAGAGCCCAGGGTCACTATGTCCTTCAATGCGGAGTGGATCAAGAGCAGCGGCAAGTACAAGTTTAGATACAAGAAGGTCCTTCCCCTCACCCACGAGATAGCCTACGACACCACAGCCGTCCGACACAACGGTGACATCAACGCCACACGACTTGAGGGCAATCTCCACATCGGCCTCCCCGACGGGCAGATGCTCGTCAAGGTGTACAACTACAACAGCGAGCGAGGCATACCCGGCGCTATCGTCAATAATGTGTGGCGTCGTGGTGAGCGCCTCTGGGACAACAACAGCTTCGTCCAGACCACCTACGAGCAGCAGCTCAGTGACCGCATACGTCTACACGCCATCGCCAAGTACGCCTACTACCAGACCCACTTCGTGCGCAACGAGCCGACAGCCGCCTTCAAGGTGGACAACCTCTACCAGCAGCAAGAGCTATACGGTTCGGTCGCCTCAGCCTTTCAGTTGATCGACCACTGGTACCTCTCCGCCGCCTATGATCTGCAGTGGAACAAGCTCGATGCCAACCTCTACGACTTCGTCTACCCGCACCGCTTCACCCACCTGCTAGCCCTCGCCTCGACCTATACCAATGAGTGGATCAATGCGCAGGTCAGCCTCCTCGGCACGCTAGCTCAGGACAAAGCGAAGCTACTCACACGGGCTCCTCTCTTTCGCAAGCTCACCCCCGCAGCCATCCTGTCGGTCAAGCCGTGGCAGGCGGTAGATCTACGACTTAACGCCTTTTATAAGCAAAGCTTTCGCCTACCCACCTTTAACGATCTATACTACACCGAGATCGGCAATGTCAAGCTCGACCCTGAGCACACCACCCAGTACAACGTAGGTCTGCAGTACCAGCTCGCACCGCAAAAGCCGTGGCTCCACACCCTGGACTTCAAGGTAGACGCCTACTACAATCTCGTGACCAACAAAATCATCGCCTACCCCAAAGGACAGCAATTTCGCTGGACCATGATGAATCTCGGCAAGGTCGACATACGAGGCATCGACGCTCAGTGCACCTGGAGCCTCGTGCCGATCCGTGACCTGCAGCTATCTCTGCGGGCTCAGTACACCTACCAGAGAGCCATCGAGGTCACCGATCCTAAGGAGAGCTACTACCGACACCAGATCCCCTACATTCCCTGGCATAGCGGCTCCGCCACGGCTATCCTGCAGTACAAGGGGTGGCAGCTCAACTACAACTTCATCTACGCCGGCGAGCGGTACAGTCAGCTGGAGAACTTCCCCGAGAATCATCTCCAGCCGTGGTACACCAACGACCTAGCCCTCGCCTACGAGCGCACCGTCCGAGGGTACGGCCTGCGTCTGCAGCTCGAGTGCAACAACCTCCTGAGCCAAGCCTACGATGTCGTCGCCAACTACCCCATGCCCCTGCGCAACTACCGCCTCACGCTCATCGTAAGCCACTAGCCCAGCTAGACGAAGCGGTAAACTTCGCACCAACATTTGATAAGAGGAGATGTCGTCATCGGCATCTCCTCTCTTTTTGTCGTCAGACATTTTCGACGATTTCGATTCCTACCTAGGAATTTCCCAAATAAGTACCTAGGAATTTGCCCAATTCCTACCTAGGAAATAGAAAATTCTTCGGAGGAATCAAATGAAACTTCGGAGGAATCAAACAATAAGTCCGAAGAATTTTCTATTTCCTAGGTAGCAAATCAGAAATATCTACGGAGGAATTTTGCCATTTCCTAGGTAGGAATTGAAACAAGTTCATTTTTATACTGCATCAGTCCTGAGAGGAAAGTAGAGTTCCTACCCGAGGAAAATGGATTTTCATCGGGTAGAAACTAGAGTTTCATACAGGCAGCGTATTTTAATACCCGCTTCGCTTGACCTTTAGCTCAGGTGAATACTCTTTATCCGTGTCGCTCTCGAAGTGGCAATTGAGAGCATCCGCTATAGTCTTCGCGATAGCAATACGCCTTGAGTCCCAGAGGCAGGCGCTCCAAGCGATACGTAAGACTATGTTGTTACGAGAACCTCGCCCCTCACTAAAGTGGCGAGCGAAGAGCCGTGGCGAGCTCAAGTTGTGATACCTTTGATGATCTGAAGTCATAGCAAATCGTTGCTCTAGCTCAGCGGTCAAGTCTTGATAAAAGGCTTGATACCCCTCCATATCCTGCACGAATAGATTGTCTCCCGTAAAGCTCTCGTCGCCCTTAGCGCCTCCTGCAGAGAAGTGGAAGATGGTCGGATAGCTCGGCTCGTTGGCCCCGCTAGCTACGAGCGGGGTCAAAGTCCAGCTACCAGGACGTGAGGTGAGCTCCTCCAGATCCTCCATGTATTGAGCTAGATTGGGCTCGACTTGACGATTGTCAAAAGAGTAGTAAGACTTATAGGGTCTCATCTCTCCGACCTCGCGACTGATATAGTTAAATCCACCGATCAGAGCCAGGTAGTAGGAAAAATTGCCGATGGCTGCGTCAGCCAGACTGGAGGGTGATATGATCGTCACCTTAGATCCTCTGTCTATATAGTAGCCGTAAGGCTTATTGACTATAAAATGCTCTACAGCAAGCTTGTCCTGTGGTCGCTCGTCGATGGTCTGAGTGGTGGCTAGGTTGATCAGGCGAAAGTTGTCCGCCTCGTCCACGACATCTAGTATATCTCCCACCTTAAGTCCTATGCGAGCTTGTAGATCACATATAGAGAGGTGCTGAGGCACAATCTGGAAGCCTGTCGGGCGGTCTAGCTTTCGCTCGAAGGCTCCGAGCATCTTCTCCTTATTTCTCTTAATAGTCTCTTTGTGCACCTCATCCTCCAGCGCCTCCGAGAAGCCCGCTCCGACCAAACCTGCAGGTATGGCAAAGAGTGCGATGCCGAGGATCCCTACGGCAAAGGCGACTGCTTGCCCCACGGGAGTAACTGGCGGTGTTTCAGCAAACTGACCTGGATCACCTATGTACTGTGCAAAAGCCCACAAGACGGAAGTCATACCATTATTAAAGATGTCGGGCTGTGCTTCATGCTCATAGAAGAAGAGTACGAACGACAGCATCAAGGTCACGACTATGAGAACCTGTAGAGAGATGAGTATCTCCTTGGACTTTGAGGCGATAGCCTGCTGTAGCAGTCGGAATGAGCGCATGTAGCGGAAGATCCTCAAGACACGCACGACACGTAGGGACTTGAGCACCTGATAGGGCAACGGGAAGATGAATGCTAGATAGAAGGTATAGGTAGAGAGTATATCTATCATACCGTAGAAGGTGAGACAGTAGCGCACCCTGCCCCAGAAGCCTTTGTACTTGGGACTAAGCTCATCAGCAGTCCAAATACGTAGCGACACCTCTATCGTAAAGATGATGACCGTAACGATGTCTATCACATGGAGTACCTGCTCACAGCTCTCGGATATGTCAAAGGTGGAGATGAAGACCGAGAGCGTACTCAGGAGAATCAGTCCGACGATGGTATAGTCGACATAATTACCCCACTGCTTAGTCTTGAGGTTGGCGTCAAAGACCTGCCCGAGCTTATGCTTAAACTGCTTGATGCGTCCCACTGGTTTGTCTGATTATAGCTATGATAGCCTGCACCATATCGGTTAGAGGCATGGTGGGCTTGGCAGGCTTTGCTGAGGGCTGACCCTCATAGTATGGAAGATGTACAAATAGAGCTTGCGTGGACGGTCTGCTCTGAATGATCGAGAGTGCCTCGTAGTAGAGGCGGTTGCAGACGTAGAGCCCACAGGAGTTGGAGATCTTGACTTTTATACCGAGCTGCTCGATGGTGGCGCGCAGCTCCTTGATTGCTGTATTGGTGAATAGAGCCGAACTTCCATCGGCATAGATGATCTCCTCATCGGGGAGATAGTCATCGTTGTCGGGGAGCTTGGAGTCCATCATATTGATAGCGATACGCTCTAGCTTGACACGATCGCTACCTCCAGACTGTCCTAACATGATGATTAGGTCTGGAGTGTGCTGGTCGATAGCCCTACGAAAAGCCGTCGCCACTCGATGAAAGCTGACAGGCATCAACTCCGTACAGATACGGACCCCAGCTAGATCGTGGGTGGCAACTTCTTGAGCCACCACCCACGACGAATTCTCAGGGTAGTTCCAGTACGGTTCAAACCCTGTCACTAGTACGGTATACACGTTGCGTGTCTTTGTTGTCCTTACTTACACCTCTTGAGGCTAGCCTTAGCACTCTCGATCTGTCTCTTATAGTTCTCGATCTGGCGATCGTGATAGGCTGACTTATCTATCTTGCTCTTGCGATAGGATGCTTTTGACGAGGGAGACGAGGCACTTCTGATCCTACTTGCGTAGTACTCATTGTCTCGCTTCTTCTTCTCTCGCTCCCTTGCTATAGAGGCACGTAGATCTATGATTTTTTTCTTATAGTGTTCTTTGCTCATGATATAAGCTTGCTTCTTCTGTCGTATTTATGAAGAATGACTACAGAGGCATCGTGCTAGTCCTCTCTATCCTCTAGGAAGGACATCAGCTTAGAGCCGAACTGACGTGTCGTCCAGTCGTTGTCGTACTCAAAGCCCTCCTGCTCTGCTATCTCACGTAGGGCTCCCTTTACGTTGTCGTATACACGGTACACGGTGATACTACCGTTGTCTAGTTTGTTGAGGATGTACTCTCCTGTGGTTACTGTTTTCTTTGCCATAGTTCTTTTAGTTGGTTTTAGTTTGGTTTTAAGAATTATCTAGTGAAATATACTGGTCGTGTGTACTCCTTGGTATGTGTCAAGGAGGCTACTTCTAGCCAGATGTAGTTGTCGTAACGCATGCGCTCGTTTTCGAAGCCGAGGTAGATGGTCTTACGCCCTTTGGGCTTGAGTTCACCATTACAAGATTGGGTTCCCATCTGAGACTGCTCTACATCATACTTATAGTGTCCAGAGGAAGCTGTCTCGTCTTGAAACTTCTTAGCTTGCGTAGCATCGGTCAAGACATACATATTGCAAAAGGCATCCTCCTCACGAGCTGGACGCGTATTAAAGAGCAGTCGGTCGATGACACTACTACTGAGGGTGCGCTTTTCGTATACCTTGATGCCTAAAAGCTTGATCTGCTTAGAGGCGAGGGATAAGTTGTCGGCAAACTTGCCATCGCTGGGAGCTGTCTTCTCATTGGTAGATATACGGAGAGAGTATAGTATGGCATCACTACCAGCAGGCACAGGTACGGATATCAAAGCTCGAGACTTACCAGAGAAGAAAGACTTGAGATTGCCTCGTAGTCCGACTTTCTTAGGCTCTTTAAACACTGTTGATACTCGAACACTCTCAGTGGCTTCTGCCAGGAAGTCTCCCTGCTTACAGCTTACCGTTCGCTCCGAGACGCGTGGTCTCTTGTCGTCATCTATGCCATCATATGAGAGCGATAGATCGACGATGAGCTCCCCACCATTGGGTCGCAACTCTATCATATAGATGCCGTCCGATGGTATAGTCACCTGCTCCTCTAGAGTACCCTGGACGTGCCACTGTTTGAGACGCTTCTGGTGATTGACGTCAAAGAGGGAGACAAGCGCTGAGCCGTGAGGAGTCAAAGAGATGCGGAGCTGGTCCTGAGCCTTGAGATAATAAGGATAACGCTTGACAGCGTCTACCTTCATGTGTCTCCTAGATATAAGTCCCTTGCCAGAAGAAGAAGAAGAAGTTGACTCTGATGCGCTAGACCCATCAGAGGGTGATGACTGTAGTATACTACTCGGATCTGCTTGCAGCACAGCGAGTCTCTCCTTGAGCTCCTGGCACTTTTGCTGCGCACGCTCGCCCATACCGTCAGGATTGTAGTCGTACTCAATCTGACTTAACTCTGTATAGATCGTCTGTAAGTCTAGATCGGTGTGAGCACTTTGAGCTTTTGAGCAGAGGAGGTCTAGCTTTTGCGATATGTTGTCATACTTCATCTGCTCTAGCTCAGAGATCTTGTCGAGCTCTGCATCCTTTTTATTGCCTTGCCCACACCCAGCACAAGTCAGGAGTGTGCAGAGAAGCAAACCTCCATAGAGTAGCTGTAACAGCCCTTTCATACCTTCTCTCTGTCTAGTAATTAATAAGACTCATCGATGAGTTGCTCTAACCGCTCTCTCACTTGATTACTTTGGAAAGCTGCATACTCACTAGCGTACTGACTACTGCTTGCATCTACATAGGTGGCGAACCACGATAGCTTGCTCCTTACAAACTGACTAGCTTCATCTTGTCGTCCAGCAGCACACATAGCCACTACGACATCATTCATGTAGTCGTAGAGACAGGGGGCATTACCTATATAGTTTTCATCAAGAGCCTTTAGGGGATAGTAGTTCCAAGCGGTCTCGTAGTCTCCATGCTTGACTAAGTAGTCTCTGAGGAGCTTACAGGCATCCCGCTCGTAGGTGTTAAAGGAGTACGAAATATTATCTCGACCTTCGTGGTATGGCGTGAGCACCTCGTATACGTAGATCGCCTGCTTAGGATTATCTAGCTCTAGGTAGACGCGTATCAGACGTAGCGCACAGCGCTTCTTGTCGGAGCTGTCGTCAATCTGCTCGATATACTTGGAGGCTTCGGTGAGGTTGCCATCTTCGAGGGCTTTCTTAAACTGCTTGACAGCACTACTACTACAAGCCGTGCTGATTATGTTGACGATGAATGCGATCCCTAGAAGGACTAGAACAGCATAAATGATAATCTTCTTCGTACTCATAAGAATGGGTCTAATAACTCTCTAGATGGATAGAGCAAATGCCTAAGGAGAATAAACCACCAATGATATCAGCGCAAGAATAGTGATGAGAACAAGACTTAGGATGAAAGATGAGACAAGAATGACTTTGAGACAGAGACGGAAATTTTTCGGACCAAGTTCACGGCGGAGTAACTTGATACTGCTAGAGTACCATGTCACAGAATTGTGGATCTGCGTGTAAGCCATCACAGCCGCAGTTCGTATCAGGATCCAAAACAATATAATCAGTTTCCAAATCAATATAATATGGAACTGACAGGACTGAACCTAGACATCCGAAGATGTTCCTCCGAGCTACGATCCTGTGGCTTGACTTGAAGCGCATATCTAGATCTCCAAGCTTTGTTCGCCGTGCCATAGTTTCGTTAGGTTTTAGCTGTTAGCTTATGAGACCTACTCTATCACGACAAACTCTGTGCGACGGTTGACCTCTAGACTGTCTGGGTTTATAGGATCTGTGGATCCCTTGCCCTCTGCTTCCAGACGCTCTGAAGAGACCCCTTGACTGATGAGAAAGTCCACAGCTGCCTGAGCTCTAGCCTCTGAGAGCCGTTGGTTAAAGGTCTGATCGCCTTCCTCTGAAGTGTGTCCCTCTAGCTTGAGCTTTAGGTCTGAATGACTCTTCATAAACTCAGCAAGGTCGCATAGGACGAGCTGCGCCTCTCTGGTTAGATCAGCTTTGCCCTTGGCGAACTTGACATCGTTGAAGTTTTGCTCCAGCTCCTCTACCCGCTCACGATAGAGTTTATTCCTTTGTCTCCTATTAACACAATCACCAATAAATCCGATGCCGATGAGGACCAGGACAATGTAAGTTATAATCTTCTTCTTGCTCATAGGGGATATGGCTTAGCCACGTGTGGGTGAGACGATAGTCAATGGAGACACTACTGAGGGGTAGTGCTCCATTGACATTTACGTAGATTACTTCTTGCCTGCAGCAACTAGTGTGATGTTGTCGCTACTGAGCTCGGTATTCTTGGCATTTGCCACTTGCACGCCAATGCCGTATAGCTCGACGATCTTCTTCTCGAAGTTACCGACTCTTAGGTTGCCACCTACGGTCAGCACACCACCCTTTGCAGAGGAGGTCATGAGAGATCCGATTGTAGCCTCGTCGTCGGCCATTGCCTTACAGTTTTCCGTCGTGTAGACGCGGAGCGTAGCTCCAAACTCTTTCTTAAAGTTTGCCTTGAGGGTCTTAACCTTCATGCGGCTGTCAATGCGAAAGTCTGCCATATTGTTATAGTTATTGGTTATTAGTATTATTAGAACTCGACTTCAATCTCAGGGCTGTACTTAACGAGGTCTAGCAGCATGAGCGTCACGTCAGCATGCTCGACCTCTCCACCCATAGCGTCGGCTAGGTCAAAGAGTACCTGTACTTCATCCACTGTGATAACATTGTCTGCCATCACAATCTCGATAGCGCACTGCAAGAGTTTCTTGGTCTCATCATCTTCGATAGCCGAAGCGTTGTTGATGAGGTACTCTTGGACAGCGTCGTCATCCTTACCCTCTAGGGTATTGACCGCCTCTTGTACCTGCTGGATGAGTGTTGCGGAGTTTACGTCGAGCGCCTCAGCGATGTCAGTAAGCATTTCGTTTTCCTCCTCAGAGTATACACCGTCTGCCCAGATGGCTACAGCCAGAAAAGCTGCTACATTCTTTATGTCTGATTTCATAGTTCTGTCGTTGTCTTTTTTATTTGAGCATTCGTTTGATACGTCTGAGTAGACTAGCGTCTTCTTGACGACGTTTTTTTGCCGCTGCTGCGCGAGCCTTTGCAAGATTATCGAGCATAGCCTTACCTTCCTTGGTACGCTTGTCGATCTTACCTGATTTAGTTCGTTTTACTGCCATTTGTAGTATTACTTAGTTGGTTATTAGTTGCGTTGTGATGGTGAGCCTCTGCTTGCTCACTCTATGACGATGAACTCAGTGCGTCTATTGACCTCTGGGTTGTTTGGATCAATCGGTTCACTGGAACCCTTGCCCTCAGCTTGCAGGCGGTCTGCCGAGATGCCTTGGCTGATGAGGAAGTCTACAGCAACTTGAGCTCGCTCCTCTGAGAGGCGCTGATTGAAGGCGTCATCGCCCTCCTCTGAGGTGTGGCCTTCGATCTTGAGCTTTAGGTCAGGATTTTCCTCCATCAGTTTGGCTAGATCATGGAGGACAAACTTAGTCTCGTCTGTTAGGTCCGCTTTGCCCTGGACAAACTTAGCTGCATTGAAGTTTTTCTCGATCTCCTCAACACGGTCTTTATAGACGACCTTCTCGACCGTAACGACCTTCTCGACCTCGACTACCTTGGGCTTACGAAGTAGGAAGAATGCTATGATGCATCCGATGAGGAGTAGTGCGATGATGAGCCAGAGCCACCAGGGGAGTCCTTTTTTCTTAGCCACTGGGGGAATGTAGCCGTTGAGATACTCTAGACGGAAGCCACCCTTCTCGCCTACTCGTCCAGCCTTTTCAAACTCTGCCACCACAATATCATACTGCGTAGCATGCTGTACGATCCTCTCGAAGCTCGGTTTGGTCCACATACTGACGACAGCAACTTTCTTGCCGTCACCCATAGTGAGTAGCTCGTCGGGAGCTTTGAAGTAGCCGTTCCAATTGGCTGTAGTTCCTTCCTCCTCTGCATAGATAAAGGTCTCTGGGACACCCTTGTCTGGGTTCAGCTCGTTGGGAAATGCTTTGCGCAAGTCTGCGAGGGTCGCATGCGGATACATAATCATGTAGGCATGTACGATACCTAGCGCTGTACGGTTTTGGGCTTTGCCAAATACTTTGATTTTGTCCATGAGGTTTATAGTGTTATAGTGTTACCGTCCAAACAGTTTCTTCAGGATGCCACGACCTACCTTTTGGTTCAGACCACTCTTGCTCGTTGGGATACCTGTCCGACGAGATACTCGCTGTCTGAGCTTTGTTACGCCTACGGCTCTTTGCCATGAGAAGGAGAGACCTGGTATTGGTGTTGATCGTTTGCGTCCCATAAGTGTCTTTACATCATCTGATTGTTGTTATGTTGTAGTAGAGCTCCACATCCTCTACATTGAAGCTATGCCACTGCAGATCATAATCCCTATCAACCGAAAAGGCTGGATAGTTCTTAGCACAGGAGCTCTCTGAGTTTCGCCAAGACTTTTCCCTCGAGCGGATGCCTTGAGCCATACTGAGCTTGCAATTGTTGGAGGACTCTCTGGTTTGATTGAGATAGGAGCGATCATTGGTGACAAAAAGTGCCACCCCTCCTACCACTCGCTCGAAGTGCCGATGTAGTAGCTCTAGACGTCGCACATCTTTCCAAAAGCTATACATACCTATATCCTGAGCTCCCTGGCTTTTCATCACGTCAATAGACTCGGGGATTACTTCACCAAAGCGAATGATACGCTTACGGATACGCTTTGTCTTATACTTCAACTCTATGGGTAGATAAGCGTCTGCTTTTCTCACCATAAGGTCTAGACGTAGCTCGTTTCGCCAGATGTAGTCCTGTCCGAGGAGCTGATATGGCACATAGTACTCTACATCTACATCGTCATAGTTATGAGTAGAGCCACGCAGCCATAGAGCCAGATGCATCTGGAGGTCGCGCTCGTTAAAGCACAACTCCTGGGTATCTGCAAAGTATGCAACAATATCCTCCCGTACGGCTGTATTTAAGTCCATCGTTTTAGATTGTTTCAAAATGGGGGCTCCATAGGAACTCCACTGGCAAAGGTACGAAATGTTTAACAAAAAAAACACTTACACGCCTAAATTGTTGCAACGACCTGATTTAAAGCGACATAACTAAAAGCGGAATGGCAAAAAAGAGGAGAAGTTCCACTACAAAACCCAGCAATCGGCCGAAAATCAAAGCTTGGAGAAGCTTTTCTCGGAGGAATTTTAGAAATATGTACGGTGTCGTCATCCATTTTAGCCGAAGAGAGAGGTGAAACTTCGAAAAAATGGAATCATAAGTCCGAACTGCTTTTCCGTTCCTCACTGGGAGGTGAGATAGATCCATGGGGAAGTTCTGTATTCCCTCCATATTGAGACGAACCTACTGATAGTATGTCAGCTCGAGCGTCGCTATACAGCGCTACAGATTCGCTCTGATTACTCACATCTTCGACGATTCCGATTTCCTACCTAGGAATTTGCCAAATAAGTACCTAGGAATTTGCCCATTTCCCACCTAGAAAATAAAAAATACTTCGGAGGAATCAAATGAAACTTCGGAAGAATCAAAAAATAAGTCCGAAGAATTTTCTATTTCTTAGGTAGCAAATCAGAAATATCTACGGAGGAATTTGGCCATTTCCTAGGTAGGAATTGAAACAAGTTCATTTTTATACTGCATCAGTCCGGTTAGCTCTGATGAGCTTTTCGTATATTTGTGGGTAGAGAGCTTTTTGCCGTAAGTAACAAGAGCCTATATAGTAATCCAAACAACAGATACTAACGACTATGCTACGTAGATGGATGCCGCTGACGATGGCGATGATACTGCTCCTCGTGGGAGCTGTCGCCTGTCAGAAGGCTACAACAACAGAACAATCAGACACAACAGAAGAAACTATGCGTATGACAATACAAGAGAAAATGGACATCTTCCTAACACGCAGGAGTATACGTAAGTATAAGCCTGAACTACCGCCACAGGAGCTACTAGACAAAGTGCTCGAGGCGGGGACCTACGCGCCCTCGGCGATGGGCAAGCAGTCCGTCACAATCGTGGCTGTGACCAATCGTGCAGTGCGTGACCAGCTCTCGCAGCTTGCCAACAAAGCTCGCGGTGGGGACAAAGATCAGTTTTATGGAGCTCCAGCGGTCTTCGTCGTGCTGGCTGACAAGTCGCTGTCGAGCAATTACCTACAAGACGGAGCTCTGGTGGTAGGCAATATGCAGAATGCGGCTCACGCGCTAGGTCTCGGCACTTGCTGGGTCAATGCGGCTAAGGGCATCTTCGAGCTGGAGGAGGGTCAAGCACTTCTCAAGAAGTGGGGACTGGAGGGAGACCTCGTGGGTGTCGCCTGCTGCATCATCGGCTACCCCGATGAATCGCCCGAGCCTGCACCGCGCAAGGAGCACTATGTGATACACGTGGACTAAAAGAGTCCGCAGGTGTAGGGATGCACGTCTCGCTTTGACACAACGGACGCCCTCCGGCTGGACACTCCCGTGCGTCCCTACAGCGGGCTACTCATCTCGCTTTGACACAACGGACGCTCGACCGAGCGTCCCTACATATCGTTACCCGTAAGACTTGCGGAGCCTACGCAGGCTCATCTCGCAAGATTGTTGTACTTTTGAGGAGTAATTGCAACTTTAGCTTATACATATACTACTATGACAAGACTACGTACACTACTACTTTCACTCGTGGCGCTCTGCGCGCTCGGTGGCACGGCGCAGGCTCAGATGCCTCTGCGTATCTACGTTGACGCAGCTCCGCTCTTTAACCTCTCACAGGCCAAGACACTCCAAGATGCCTCTGAAAACAAGGTTTTCGTGGGCTACCGCCTAGGTGCTGGACTGGATGTCAACGTGGGCAAGATGATGTACGTCGGCACGGGATTGACCTTTGCTATGAAGGGAAATCAATACAGCTTCCTTTCCGAAAAGGGTAAGGGCGACATCAAGGTTTACAGCCACTATATGCAGATCCCCGTCAACGTGGGTGTGCGCCTGAACGTGACTCCTCGCATCGGTTGCTCCATAGAGGCTGGTCCTTACTTTGCTTACGCTCTGGGAGCTACCGTTAGCCAGGGCAAGATCCTAGACGATATCCAGAAGACTTACAACGTCTACAAGGATGGTATCCTCGGGATGGATGGTGCCAAGCTCAAGCGCTACGACATCGGTCTGGGTGCTAAGGCTAAGGTAACCTTCGGATCGTGGTACGGTATGCTAGGTGCTGACTTGGGCTTCGTCGATGAGCTGAAACTAGAGAAGAATGATCCCAAGCTAGAGAAGTTCGGTCAGAAGGCTATGCGCAATACCTCCTTCTATCTCGGTGCTGGCTTTACATTCTAAGTCCTTATGAAGAATCATAACACGCTGATTATTGTAGCGCACCCCGACCTGGAGCACTCTGTCATCAACAAAGCTTGGATGGAGGCGCTCACGGGGCACGCTACGATACATAGCCTCTGTGACGCTTACCCCACGGGGACGCCTATAGATGTGGCGCATGAGCGTGCGCTCGTGGAGCGTCACGATCGTGTGATACTACAGTTCCCCCTCTACTGGTACTCCGCTCCAGCGATCCTGAAGCAGTGGACTGACGAGGTCTTTGGCGAGGGCTGGGCCTTCGGTGAGGGTGGCGACGCATGGGTTGGTCGTCAGCTCGGTGTCGCTGTCTCATGCGGTAGCGCTGAGGCAAACTTCTGCGAGGGCGGATCTCAAAAGCATACGCTAGCGACTTTCCTCACGCCTTATGAGGGGCTAGCAGCTTTCGCACGAGCTGACTATATAGGGCATCACGCCTTTTACGATACTTATAGCGATACGGTCGCCGAGAGGTTGCCGGCAAACTGCGAGGCGTATCTGCGCTTTGCGCTACAGTAAACACTTAATCTAGACGTTAGCCACTTATGAGTACGATCATTGACCTACAGGGCGTCACGGTATCACGCCAGGAGCATGAACTACTACGAGACGTCACACTATCGCTCGAAGCGGGGGACTTTGCCTACCTTACGGGACCCGTGGGGAGTGGCAAGAGTTCACTCCTAGAGCTACTCTATGGAGAGCTGGCGCCTAAGGGAGGCGTCGCTAAGGTGCTAGACTACAACCTGCACCGCATGTCAGTACGTCAGCGACAAGCTCTGAGGCGCTCGCTGGGGATCGTCTTCCAGTCACAGGCGCAGCTCCTATATAACTACACAGTGCAGGGCAACCTAGACTTCGTCTTGCGTGCTGTGGGGGTAAAAAAGCGAGAGCAACGTGCTATGCGTATCGAGGAGGCGCTGAAGCAGGTCGGCATGGAGGGCAAGCACTACAAGTACCCGCACGAGCTGAGCGGTGGCGAGGCTGAGCGCATCTGCATAGCGCGTGCCCTAGTCGTACGTCCACGACTGATCCTGCTTGATGAGCCTACGACGGGACTAGATAGTGAGACGTCGCTACTAATCGGTCAGCTGATCCAGTCCCTAGCTAAGGAGGGTGTAGCAGTGCTGATGAGTACGCACAATGAGACGCTCATACAGGAGCTACCCGCTACGAGATACCATATCGATCTGGAGAGTCGTACGCTGAAGCGCATCGACTTGTCCCCCACCCTAGAGGAGGTCGAGGAAACTAGTTCAGAACCTTCTACAGATCCTATTGAAGTAGCGCTATGATCGTACTGAAGTTTGGCGGCACCTCTGTCGGTTCACCGGATCGAATACGCTCGGTAGCGCATCTGGTGGCGTGTATGCCAGGTCGCAAGACGCTGGTACTCTCGGCTATGGCAGGCACGACGAACGACCTCGTGACGCTGACGCAGCTGATCACCTCTGGCGAGCGTGACCGTGCGACCCGTCATGTGGAGATGCTCCGCAGTCGCTACATAGACAATGTGGTGCCAGAGCTCTTTGCGGGGCATGAGCTACACCAGCAACTGGCGGAGGAGGCTTTGACCCCAATCTTGGACAGCCTCCTACTACAGACGCTCAACGAGGCTTTTACCCACAACGACGAGAAGCAGATCCTTGCCTGCGGAGAAATGATGTGTACCGCTCTGATGGCGCTCACGCTAGAGCTCTACGAGGGGATCACACCGCACAAGCTTCTGGCGCTAGACTTCATGCGCATTACCCACGAGGGGCGACCAGACATCGAGTACATTGCTCACCGGTTGCGCCCGCTGGTTGAGGAGGTGCGCGATGCCGAGGCGCTCTTTCTCACAGAGGGGTACATCTGTCGTAATGCTTTCGGCGAGGTGGACAACCTACGTCGTGGCGGGAGCGACTACAGCGCCACGCTCATTGGCGAGGCGGTTCAAGCTGAGGAGATACAGATATGGACCGACATTGACGGGCTACACAACAACGATCCGCGGGTGGTCAATATGACGTCGCCAGTGCGTCGTCTGAGCTTTGGCGAAGCTGCCGAGCTAGCGCGTTGCGGTGCTAAGATATTGCACCCTGCTTGCATCGAGCCAGCACGACGTGCGGGTATCCCAGTGCGACTGCTCAACACGCTTGATCCCTCGGCCCCTGGCACGCTCATATCTCATGTGACAAACAGAGATATGATCAAGGCAATCTCGGCAAAGGACGGGATGTGTGTCGTAACGCTCCTGCTGAAACATCTGAGCAATAGTGATGTCTCTACGGGGCAATTCCTCATTACGCTGACGGAGGCTATGCACCGTCTGCACATAGAGCCAGACATCTTGATGGCTTCGGGCGATGGCTACGTCATCGTCGCAGAGGAAGACCCGGAGGCTATAGCTACGTTGATCGAGGAGATGACGCCTTGGGCGGAGGGCTCCGTGCAGAGCGACCTGTCGATCCTAGCAATCGTCGGAGATATGGGGTGGCATCGCATAGGCTTTGAGGCACGCATCCTTGAGGCTGTGGACGATGTCGCTGTACGGCTCATCTGCTACGGAACTAGCAGTAACAGCATCGACCTAGTCATCGCAACGGAGGAGAAGAAGCGTGCGATGATCTATCTCTCGGACCACCTCTTCGCTCATCTACGTACCCCAGGCCCTGAAGTACTATAATAAAAGTGTAGGCTAGACACGCGCTCTGCATTATGACCTTCAAGCAATTCATCTCGGTCTCACGACCGTACAGTTGGCCAGCTTCGCTAGCACCGATAGCCGTTGCCATCGCTTTGGCTGGGCTACAAGGTGGCTTTAACTGGCTCATAGCGATGCTCTGTCTTGTCGTGGGGCTGTCGGCGCAATCCTTTTCTAACTGTTGCAACGACTACTACGACTTCAAGCGTGGCGCTGACAGCCAGGAGCGTGTAGGCTTTAGCCGTCCACTTGCTTCGGGTCAGTTGCGAGAGCGTGACATCATCGGGGTGGCTCTCTTTTGGGGGCTTATCGCAGCCGTGGCAGGCGTGACCCTATGCCTGCTGACCAACCCATGGCTACTCCTCCTCGGGGCACTCATCATACTCTTCGCCTGGATGTACACAGGCGGTCCATTCCCGCTCGCTTACCTCGGTCTAGGCGATGTGGCGGTGATGACCTTCTACGGCTGGGTCGCTGTCATGACCACTTACTACCTGCTGACGGGAGCGGTCACGACACAGAGCTTTCTCGTGGCGACTGCCATGGGCGCCGTGGCCGTCAATATCCTAGTGGTCAATAACTACCGAGATTACGAGGAGGATCGCAAGAACAATAAGCGGACGAGCATCGTACGTCTCGGCCAAGAGTTTGCCCCGAAGTTTTACTTGGCCAACATACTCCTCGCATGGCTCCTCTCCATCGTCGCCTTCAAGGGAAACATCTGGGGCATCGTCCTACTCCTCCCCTATCTCCTCTATGCGCTATCCGTATACCGTCAGATGATCCATGTGACTGGCAGCCAGCTCAACGCTGTGCTCAGGCGCACCTCCCTAGGTGTCGTCTTGCTAGCCGTCGTACATATAGCAGCCTATCTGATTGACGGGCTGTTGCTTTAGTCAAAACATTTCTCCCTTATCCTTATGTCTTCCACAGACCTCTCCTCATATCGTCTAGACTTCCCGCTCATACAGCACTACACCTCAGTGCAGCCTGGCTGGGTCTACCTAGACAGCGGTGCCACTACGCAAAAGCCCCAAGTAGTCATCGATGCCATCACCGAGGGCTACACACGATACAATGCCAACGTCCACCGAGGCGTCTACCAACTTAGCCGTGAGGCGACCGATCGTCACGAAGCTGCGCGCGCCACGCTGGCACACTTCATCGGAGCGTCCGACCCTAACGAAGTAATCTTCACACGTGGTACCACCGAGGGGCTCAATCTGCTAGCCTCTACGGCTGGCGAAACACTCGTCGGCCCCGATGACGAAGTGCTCATCACCGCCATGGAGCACCACGCTAACCTCGTGCCGTGGCAACAGCTCTGCCTACGCAAAGGAGCGCATCTGCGTGTTGCTCCGCTTCTAGCGGACGGTTCGCTGGACCTCCCCGCCTTTGAGGCTCTACTCTCCGACCGCACCAAGATCGTCTCTGTGGCGCATGTCAGCAACGTCCTCGGCACGGTCAATCCCGTCGCACAGCTAGCCCGTCTGGCTCACGACAAGGGCGCCATCATCATCGTTGATGGAGCGCAGTCAGCGCCCCACATGTCAGTCAATGTGCAGGAGCTAGGCATCGACGCTTACGTCTGCTCATCTCACAAAGTGTACGGCCCCACAGGCATCGGAATCGTATGGGGACGGCGCAAGCTCCTCGAGCAGATACCGCCCTACCAGTATGGTGGCGAAATGATCGAGCATGTATCCTTTGAGGAGACCACCTTCAACGAACTGCCGTACAAGTTTGAGGCAGGCACGCCCGACTTCATCGGTTCGCACGCTTTTGCCACAGCCGTTGAGTACATCTCCGCTATCGGTCTCGACCGCATCCACGCTTACGAGACCGAGCTCCTAGAGCATCTCACGCAGATCATCAGTCAGGAGCCTTCGCTCGAGATCCTCGGTACCGCCCCTGGCAAGGGAGCCGTCGTTACCTTCATCAGCCATCAGGCACACGCTTACGATCTCGGTCTGCTCCTAGACCAGCAGGGCGTAGCACTCCGCACGGGTCATCACTGCGCTATCCCGCTCATCGAGGGTATGGGACACCACGCCACAATCAGAGCTTCCCTCGGACTGTACAATACACACGAGGATCTAGAGATCTTTGCGAAAGCGCTACACCGTGCGCTCACTATGCTAGGCTAAAGAAGCCATGCCATTACTACATCGCTACGCATCGGACGGACTCATCGAGTGCGGCTGTGATGAGGCTGGACGAGGAGCCCTTGCTGGGGACCTTTACGCTGCAGCAGTCGTCTGGCCCGAGACGCTAGACCACCCGCACCTGCGAGATAGTAAGAAGCTTACGGCAAGACAGCGCGAGGAGCTACGCCACTTCATCGAGGAGCATGCCACAGCGTGGGCCGTGGGCGTGGCAACCGTTCAGGAGATCCAGCAGATCAATATCCTCCACGCCTCTATGCTTGCCATGCAGCGCGCCATCGAAGCTTTGCCCTGCACACCCGAGCGTCTGCTCATCGACGGTAACTACTACGACCCACGCCCCGACGAGGTCGAGTATCACACCATCGTCAAGGGCGACGACCGCTACCTCGCCATTGCCGCCGCCTCTATCCTTGCCAAGACACACCGAGACGAGTATATGACCCAGCAAGCGCAAGAATACCCGCACTACGGCTGGGAGCAAAACAAAGGTTACCCGACAGCGCAGCACCGTGAGGGGATCCGCCAGTACGGCTCCTGCCCATTGCACCGACAGGGCTTCCAGCTCTTGCAGCCCGAGCCCTTATTTGACCTTGAGAGATAAGTTTCGTACCTTAGATGCACACTATAAAGAAGACAGACATTATGACTAATCCAAGCAATCAAGCGAAGCGCAAGCTGGTCATCCTCACTGGTGCTGGCGTCAGTGCCGAGAGTGGCATATCGACCTTTAGAGATAGTGACGGGTTGTGGGAAAACTATCCCGTCCAGGACGTAGCCTCTATCGAAGGCTTCATGCGCAATCCCAAGCTGGTGCTAGACTTTTACAATGATCGTCGTCGCGACTATGTGGGTTGCGAGCCCAATGCGGCACACTACGGGCTAGCTGAGCTAGAGCGTCAGTACGATGTGACCGTCGTGACGCAAAATGTGGACAACCTCCACGAGCGTGCAGGCAGTAGCAAGGTGATACACCTCCATGGCGAACTGATGAAAAACTGCTCCGTGCGCAATACCCAGAAGACTTATCCCGTAGACCCCAAGCACCCCGACCTGCATGTGGGCGACCTAGCTCCCGACGGATCGCAGCTGAGACCCTTTATCGTATGGTTTGGCGAGGCTGTCCCCATGATCGAGCCAGCCATTCGTGAGGCAAGCCAGGCAGACATTATGGTGGTCGTCGGGACCTCGCTCAATGTCTACCCCGCCGCGAGTCTCCTCGCCTACGTTCCCAACGGCACCCCCATCTACCTCATTGATCCCAAAGAGGTCAATACGCACGGCATCGCTCATGTCACACACATTCAGAAGGTTGCCACGCAAGGGGTCAAAGAGTTGCTAGACATCCTGATGCCTCAGTCGTAATAGTCTTTTCCTCTGCTCATGTCTACTCACACCACACGACAGCTCTGTCAGCAGCGTCTCTCTAGGACACTCCTCCTGCTCCCCATCCTTGTGCTGAGCCTCCTCTGCAGTTGCCACAAGCAACAGAGATACCACATATCAGGATACACCGATGCGCAGGAAGGTGCCGACCCACCTTTGCTTAAGTTGACTCTAGACGGTAAAACCATCGACAGCTGCTTTGTGTACAAAGGGGAGTTCCACCTCAAGGGCAACTATGTGGACAGTATGAGCCAAGACATCGCTTACCTAGAGATAACCGGAGAGCCGCCTATCCCAATCGTCCTCTCGACACAACCACTCGCTATTGACTTCATCAAGCGTAGACTAATCGAGGGTGACTATCTCAATCAAGAGCTCGACCGCCTCTACGTCTCCCTCGACAGCTTGGGAGGTGACTTCAAGCAAAATCTTGCGGCGATACCACCCGACAGTGCGCTCTATGACGCCTTCGATCAGGGCTTTAAGTCCGCCATCGACAACTACACCGCACTGGCTAAAGACTATTGCTTGCGCCACCCCAACGACCCCGTCGGAATCATCGCCTCGGTAATGCTCCTGACGATCAACTATGAGAGTCTCCTCGAGACGGCGCCTTTCGTGCGAAGCCATATGGGCCCCCTCGTCTTGAAGAATAAAGAGATAGACCTCTACCTAAGCACCGTAGACAACTTCTACCGTACCGCTCCTGGCACCCCCATCATAGACCTTCCCCTAGAGACACTAGAGGGCGATACGACCTTCCTATCCAAGCAGTTGCTCCCAGGCTGCTACACCCTCCTGCACTGCTGGGCTGGCTGGTGCAAGCCTTGCCTAGACGAGATGCCCAACCTAAACATGGTCGGTATCTTCCTCTGGGACGAGCCGTACAATCTAAAGATGCTACAATCCGAGTACCAGCTCCAGTGGCCACAACTCTACGAGCCCACCGCCCGGACATCCATCACTTACGGCATCTATAGCATCCCCGAGATCATGCTGATAGCACCCGACGGGACGATCGCCGCACGCTCCCTACGTGGTGCCGAGCTCTTCGACACGCTCGAGTCCATCTATCGCTAAGGTATGACCGGGCTCCCTCCCATAGATCCGCTCCTAGACGAGCGCATGATGCAGCTAGCCCTCCAGCAGGCTCTCGTAGCTGACGAAGCTGACGAAGTGCCCATCGGAGCTGTCATAGCGGTCGGCACACGCATCTTAGCAAAGAGTCATAATCAAGTCGAGCTCCTCAACGACCCCACGGCCCACGCCGAGATGCTAGCCATCACGCAGGCCACCGCAGCCATCGGTGGCAAGTACCTCCCGCAGTGCACACTTTACGTGACCGTCGAGCCATGCCCCATGTGTATGGGCGCCTTGCGCTGGACACAGATAGGACGTATCGTCTATGGCACAGCCGACCCCAAGGGCGGCTATATGCGCTACAGCAATGCGCTCCCCCACCCCAAGAGTGTCGTCGTGGGAGGCGTCTGCGAGGAGGAGTGCCGTGAACTGATGGTCTCCTACTTCCGACGCAAGCGGCGCTCTCGCTAACACTCTAGAATTTTCAAGTACACTTGAAAACCACCTCTATTTACAGAGAAATTCCAAGTGCACTTGAAATTCTTGCTCCGATAAGTGTACTGGACCAGGAGGTAACGTGTAGGAGGTATCAATTAAATAGTTATTAAACGGAGAACGGTCACTACTGTGGTCGTTCTTTGTTTTGACCTTTACGCCTTTGGTTGGAGCGGTATGCGACGAATGCCTCTGAGCCTTCGAAGCAAAACCCCGCCAAACCTTGGTTTCACCTAGTGAAACTAGAGTTTCACCCCCCTTTGGCACTGGAGTTTCATACGGGTGAAACTAGAGTTTCATACGGAAGAAACTAGAGTTTCATACGGAAGAAACTGGAGTTTCATGCGGAAGAAACTGGAATTTGCGCAAACAACATGGGAGTTGCCGTAGGTACGACAACCCTTGAAGAGCTGTTTTTAGGAAGTGAATGTGACGAGAGCGTGTGTAGCCGATGAGTCTCTTACTGAGGCTCTAGGCTATAGATCGAGTCGGGATAGGTGGCCTCGACGAAGAAGAGCGCACGGGCTGGAGCGGCCGAGCCGGCTAGCGTGCGGTCTTCGCTCTGGATCAGTTCTGCGATCGAGTCTGGCGTGCGCTGTCCGTAGCCCACCTCGAGGAGCGTCCCAACCATCGTACGCACCATGCCGTGGAGGAAGCGATTGGCACACACCTCGTAGCGCATCGCATCCCAGAGACCAGGCATCTCAACCTGCTCCCAATGCGCTGTGTAGACGGTACAGCGATTGTGCTTCGTCTGCGTGTGTAACTTGCTAAAGGAGGTGAAGTCGTGCTCACCGATGAAGTGGCGACAAGCTTCGTTCATCAGCGCCATATCGGGGAGCGTGCGTCGCTCCCAGCAGTAGTCGCCCCAGAAGGGGTTGCTACAAGCCGAGATGTAGTAGTGATACCTTCGTGAGGTAGCGTCAAAGCGGGCGTGAGCCGTCGGGATGACGGGCGTGACAGAGCGAACGGATATGCCACCACGCAGTATGCCACACAAACCTCTCTGTATCTGTGCTAGCGGTGGGTGCGGGATCGGAAGGTCGGCATGCGCCATCATACTGTAGGCGTGTACCCCAGCGTCTGTGCGACCAGCTCCCGTGACCGAGATCGGCTGGCGAAAGAGTATGGACAGGGCTCGCTCTAGCTCAGACTGCACCGAGACACCACGGGGCTGTACCTGCCAGCCACAGTAGTTGGTGCCGTCGTAAGCTACCTCGAGGAATACACGCTGTACGGGAGCCTCCATGGCTTTTGAGGGTGGGGAGCTATCAAGACTTAGAGGCTGCACTACGCTTAGGCGCAGCCTTCTTGGCAGTGGTAGTCGCCTTCTTCGTCGTAGTCTTCTTCTTCGTCGTGGTACGTCCCTTCTTCGGGGTCTCTTTGTCTTGCTCAGCGATGATGGCGACGACCTCGGCGTAGGTCAGCTTCGTGGGGGCAGCTTTCTGCTCCTTGGTGAGCTTGTAGTTCTTCTTGCCGGCCTTGATGTAAGCGCCCCAGCGTCCGTCACGGATTGCAATGTCGGGATCCTCGGGGAAGCTCTTGAGCAGACTGGCAGCATCCTTGCGACGCTTTTCCTCGATCAGCTCGATCGCCTCCTGGAGCGTTATCTCCTCGGGCGTCAGGCCACTGCTCTTGGGGATTGAGGTGAAGGCGCCTTTGTGCCGTAGATAAGGACCGAAGCGACCAACGGCAGCGACCACGTCACCACCCTCAAACTCACCGACCGTGCGGGGCAGGTCAAAGAGCTTCAGCGCCTCCTCTAGCGTGATAGTCTCTATAAGCAGATTGCTGGGGATACTGGCGAAGCGTGGCTTCAGGCGCTCGCGCTCCGCCTCGGGCAGATCATTGTCGGGCGCCTCTCCGATCTGTACCATCGGACCGTAGCGACCGATGCGCGCGATGACTGGCTTGCCACTGACGGGATCGGTACCGAGCAGACGCTCGCCTGTATAGCGCTTGGCACCTGACTGGCTCTGCTCCTCAATCATCGGGTGGAACTTATCGTAAAACGTCCCAATCAGATCCTGCCACTGAGCCTCACCCTCGGCAACTTTGTCAAAGCGCTCCTCGACATCGGCCGTGAAGTTGTAGTCCACGACACGGGAGAAGTTTTCCGTTAGGAAGTCGGTCACCACGATTCCCATATCAGTGGGAACGAGTCGTCCACGGTCTCCACCGTAGCGCTCCTTCTGCTTGTGCGACTTGATAGTTGTATTTCCTGCGCTATGCTGCCAGCTGAGGTATAGCACATCGCGACTCTCGCCTTGGCTCTCGCCACGACGAACGTAATCTCTATTTTGGATGGTCTGAATCGTCGGAGCGTAAGTAGACGGTCTGCCGATGCCTAGCTCCTCCATCTTGCGAACGAGGGATGCTTCGGTGTAGCGGGGCTTGGGCTTGGTAAAGGATTGGCGTCCCTCTATCTCTCGCAGCTGTAGCGCATCGCCCTCCTTCAGCTTGGGAAGCTCATTGCCACTCGTATTCTCCTCGTCATCACGGCTCTCTGTGTAAGCGCTGATGAAGCCGTCAAAGACGATGACCTCGCCACGAGCCTCTAGACGTACGGGCTCTGCACCCTGCGAAGCGATCTGTGCGATCGTCCGCTCGATGCGGGCATCGGCCATCTGACTAGCGAGCGTGCGCTTGCGGATGAGATCGTAGAGGGCTTGCTCCTGCTTAGTTCCTTGTATCGTGGCATTGCGTAAATAGGTCGGGCGAATAGCTTCGTGCGCCTCCTGCGCCCCTTTGCTCTTCACGTGGTAACGTCGGCGCTGATAGTAGTCGGCGCCCCACTGCTCTAGGATCACGGTCTCGGCATCATGGAGTGCGAGGCTGGAGAGATTGACCGAGTCGGTACGCATGTAAGTGATGAGACCTCGCTCGTAAAGAGCTTGCGCCACACGCATCGTGTTGGAGACGCTCATACCGAGCTTGCGAGAAGCCTCCTGCTGGAGCGTACTCGTGGTGAATGGTGCCGATGGAGAGCGGCGCCCAGGCTTCTGCTCGACCTGCTTCACGGAGAAGGTGGACTGACTATCGATAGCTCGCTGCATGAGTTGGCGAGCGGCTTCCTCGGAGGGGAGGTTGTCAGGGAGTGTCGCAGTAAAGGTTTCTCCGCCCTTGGTCTCTAGGCGAGATGAGATGGCAAAAGAGGTCTCAGGCTGGAAGGCTAGTATCTCGCGCTCCCGCTCTACGATGAGACGCACGGCGACGCTCTGCACACGTCCAGCCGAGAGCGAGGGGCCGACACGTCGCCAGAGGACTGGCGAAAGCTCAAAGCCTACGATACGATCTAGGACACGACGTGCCTGCTGGGCATCTACGAGGTTTTCGTTAATCGAGCGTGGGTTCTGTATGGCGTGCTGTATGGCGCTCTTGGTAATCTCGTGGAATGCGATACGGTGTGTCTCCTTGTTCTGTAGATCTAGCACATGATAGAGGTGCCAAGCGATCGCCTCTCCCTCGCGGTCTTCATCGGATGCGAGCCAGACGACGTCACTCGCCTTAGCCGCTTTGCGAAGCTCCGATACGAGACGCTGCTTGTCTGCGGGGATCTCATAGATAGGTGCGAAGCGATGCTCCACGTCTACACTAAAGCTACTCGGCTTGAGGTCACGTATGTGTCCATAGCTCGAGAGCACTTTGTAGTCAGCTCCGAGGAATTTGCCAATCGTCTTCGCCTTTGCGGGGGACTCTACTATTACTAAGTTCTTCTGCTTTGCCATATTCTCACGCTATCTGAGACCGTTGCCTCAGTCTCAATCGGTGCAAAGGTACTCTTTTATAAGGAAACGAACGCTTTAGCAGAAAAAGCGCTCAACTCCGCAAATCAATTAGCTCAATGAGATACGTAATCCGCTGTGTAGTCATTAGGATCTTGACGTGTAGCGACATGTAGGGACGCACGGCTCGTGCGTCTGTCCTCGTCACAACCACGATGCTGTAACATTTGATACAACGGACGCACGACCGTGCGTCCCTACATATCGTTACTCGTCAGCACTGCAAGAGAAGGCGTCCGTCAATCTAACGAGTAGATCGGCGGACGCCTTGACATTATATTATATAGTGTGTGCGGGTCTCCCTAGATTAGTTGACCTTGCTCAAACTATTCATACCGCGCTTGATAGCCTCCTCGTTGAGGGGGATCAGCTTGTGGTGACGCTCAGGCAAAGACTTCTTGAGTCCTGCGATGATGCTCTCGAGCTTGAGCATAGGAGCCGCCTGGAGCATACCACCGAGGATGATCATGTTGAAGATCTTGTCATTGCCCATCTCCATACTCTGCTCCGTAGCGGGAACCTCGTAGATGTTGATGTCCTTGCGGTCAGACTTGTGCTGGATCAGAGCTGGGTCGTAGATCAGGATACCGCCCTTCTTGACACGAGGAGCGAACTTGTCGAGTGATGGTTGGTTGAGCACGATGACAACATCATACTCGTTGACAACGGGTGAGCTTACAGGCTCATCGCTGACGATGACCGTAACGTTACTCGTACCACCACGCTGCTCAGGTCCGTAAGAAGGCATCCAGGATACCTCCTTGTTCTCCATGATACCAGAGTAAGCGATGATCTTACCCATAGAGAGTACGCCCTGACCTCCGAAGCCAGATATGACTATTTCGTAATTCATAGTTGTTCCTTTCGTCTGATTAGATTTTCATTGTAACCACCTCGTCGTTGCTACCCTTAGACTCGACATCCTTGATGTCACCTAGAGCGTACTTGTCGACCATAAACTTCGACATCCACTCGTTAGCCTTAGCAGGGCTCATCTTCCAGCCTGTATTGCAGGTTGATACAAACTCAACGACGCTGGTACCCTTGCCTGCGAGTGAGTTCTCAAAAGCCTTGCGTAGAGCCTTCTTAGCCTTGCGAACAGCACCAGCCGTGTGTACACTCTGACGTGTGACGTAGCAAGTACCGTCTAGCTCAGAGAGTATCTTGGAGATAACGAGAGGATAACCGTTAAGCTCTGGTGTACGACCATCAGGGCAGGTGACAGTCTTCATACCGAGTAGTGTGGTAGGAGCCATCTGACCACCGGTCATACCGTAGATACCGTTGTTGATGAAGATGATGACGATGTTCTCACCACGGTTTGCAGCGTGGATCGTCTCAGCAGTACCGATAGCAGCTAGGTCACCATCACCCTGATAGGTGAAGACGAGCTTATTTGGATAGAGACGCTTGATAGCAGTAGCTACAGCAGGCGCACGACCGTGAGCAGCCTCCTGCCAGTCGATATCTATATAGTTGTATGCAAAGACGGAGCAGCCCACAGGAGCTACACCGACAGTCTGGTCACCCATGCCCATCTCCTCGAGGACCTCTGCAACCAGCTTGTGCACGACACCGTGGCTACAGCCTGGGCAGTAGTGCATCGTGTTATTGTTGAGCAGACTTGGCTTCTGATAGACCAAGTTCTCTGGTTTGGTTATATCCTTTATATCCATGATATTCGTTGTCTATTACTGGTTATTGATAAAGGGTAAGCTTACTTGACGAGCTTCGTACGCAAAGCGTTGAGGACCTCGTCTGGAGAGAATAGCATACCACCCATACGTCCGAAGTGCTCTACAGGGCAACGGCCGTTGACGGCTAGTCTGACATCCTCGACCATCTGACCAGCGTTGAGCTCGACAGAGAGGAAGCCCTTGACACCACGCTCAGCGAGCTTGGAAATCACCTCGTATGGATAAGGCCACAGTGTGATAGGACGTACAAGACCTACCTTGAGACCCTCTTGACGAGCCACCTGAACGACCTTCTGGCAGATACGTGCAGAAGAGCCAAAAGCTACTAGTACGTAGTCAGCATCCTCTGTCATCGTCTCCTCGTAGCGGATCTCGTTCTCCTCGATCTTGCGATACTTCTCCTGGAAGCGTAGGTTGTTTTGCTCCATCACAGCTGAGTCTAGCTCTAGAGATGTGATGATAGCGCGCTTGTCAGGCGTATGACCTGTAGTAGCCCAGGGGCAACTAGCAGCGATCTCCTCATCGGTGTGGCGAGGCTTCTGCTCAGGTAGTACGACCTTCTCCATCATCTGTCCGATGATGCCATCGCTTAGGATCATAACTGGGTTACGATACTTAAACGCCATATCCATACCGAGACCTACGAAGTCGACCATCTCCTGTACAGAGTAAGGAGCTAGTACGATGAGGCGGTAGTCACCGTGACCACCACCCTTGGTGGTCTGGAAGTAGTCAGCCTGACTTGGCTGGATAGTACCTAGACCAGGGCCACCACGCATCACGTTAACGATTAGTGCAGGCAGCTCAGCACCAGCGATGTAGCTGATACCCTCAGCCATAAGGCTGATACCAGGGCTAGAGGAGGAAGTCATGACACGCTTACCAGCGCCAGCGCCTCCATATACCATGTTGATAGAAGAGACCTCGCTCTCAGCCTGTAGGACGACCATACCGGTCTTCTCCCAGGGGCGTAGCGACATAAGTGTCTCAAGAACCTCAGACTGAGGTGTGATAGGATATCCGAAATAGCCATCCAGTCCGTTGAGGATTGCCGAGTGTGCCAGGGCCTCGTTGCCCTTCATCAGTTTTACTTCTGCCATGATAGCTATTAGGATTAAAGGGTTACTTTATAGACGCTGATACAGCCGTCGGGACAAACTACGCCACAATTTGCGCAGCCAATGCACGTTTCGGGGCTGCTCATATAGCAGTAGTGATACCCCTTGTCGTTCACCTCGTCTGGGTGAAGTGAGATACTCGCAGTAGGACACGCCACAACGCAGAGGTTGCACCCCTTGCAGCGTTGTTCGTTGACTACGATTGCTCCTCTAAATTTTGCCATGTGTAGTACGTTATAGATAATTGTACCCTCCTCCCGTCAGCAGACAAAAGTCGAGTACTGTGATACAATTAGTTTTCTTCGACCTCAAAGTTACGAAGAATATTCGGAATACCTACCATTAGGTAGAGAAAAAGATTGTTTTCCCGACATGTTCTTCGTAAAGAGGCTCTTTTGAAGATGAATAGCTCCCTAAAAACGACTAGAGACTGCAGCTAGCTAGCGACAGTCTCTGGAAGGATAGGAGCGAAAGATACGGACTACACAGCCGACTATTGCTGTCCCGTTAGCGTCATCGAGCGAAAGTCATCTATCGCCTTCACGAATTCCGCTAGGGATACGCCATCCCACGTGGCACCCTCTGTTGGACGCTGATACTTAGGGAGGATTACGATGTGATTGTCTTCAAGCGTAAGTACAGAGGCTAAGTTTGTAGCCATTTTCTCGCTGTACTCTTTTTGGCCAGTGAGGGCTCGCACCACCTCGACAGCCTTACGTGTCGTAGCATCAGCCTGAGCCAGTGTTGCATCCTGCTCAGATAGATGCATGACGGTCTTTATAACCTTTGCGATCTCTTGCTGAGATTTGTCCAGTGTCAGTGTCGCTGTCTCTTGTCCCTTTGCCACGAGTGGTAGCACGAATAGAAGCAAAGCGCATAACCATGTCGTATGTTTCATAAATCCAAAGTTTAGGGGTTAGTATTGTTGGTTTGTCATTTCGCTCTAGTTAGATCTCTTGTTGAAGTCTCTTGCCGTTTCAAATCCTTGTACCAGAAGATGAAACAAGCAAATTCTTCGGACTTATTTTTTGATTCCTCCGAAGTTTCATTTGATTCCTCCGAAGTATTTTTTATTTCCTAGGTAGGAATTGGGGGAATTCCTAGGTAACTATTTGGCAAATTCCTAGATAGGAATTCCATTCTTCGTGAGGAAGGTGTAATCAGAGAGGTCCCGTAGCCACTCTGTAGGATGCTCGAACTGCGTATTCCCTAGCTATCGTCATGAGCAACTTCTAGACGGCAGGTTATAATGCGTCAGCCCTGCGCCAGCCCTGCCAGATTTTGCTCTCAGCAGTTATTTCAGTAGATTTGCGTTAGAATCGATCGGGCGTATCCGTAAGGCTTCGCCCCCTAAGATAAGACTACTACCGATGAACTACAAAGGATACCTATATACGCTACTTCTCTGTGGCAGCATGCCACTAGCCTATCCACTACAGGCGCAGGAGACCTTTAGCATACCCACCGAGCAGCATGCCATCGAGGTGACACTCGCAGCTGGCTCGCCCCTACGCACTACGACGCTCCTCTCCTCTACACGACGTCTGAGCGAGGCAGATGGGTGGTTTGCCACTTACGGGGCGCATCTACTGGGTCGTCCGAGTGCTGCTGCCGAGCTGGAGGAGTATATTACCAGAGAGCCCGTCTCCCGTGAGGCGCAGATAGCGCGCATAGCTCGTGCCACACACTACCTATATAATAAGGAGTACAATCGTGCTCGCCATACGCTAGAGCAGGTGCGTGAGCAGACCTTGACACGTGAGGCGCAGAGCGAGTGGCAGGTCAAGATGGCCTATGCGCTCCTACTGTCTGGTCGCTCTGTAGATCAGGTCGAGCGACTCTTTGAGTTGACCGCTGACAATGGAGGTTACTGGGGCGATGTGGCTAGGCTCTATCTGGCGCAGCTATACATAGCGCAAAACAATCTGGACAAGGCTGAGCGCACGCTCCTCCCGATACAGGATCAGGGCGATCTGCAGTATGACGCTCGTCTAGGACTGGCGCGGATAGCCCTTTATCGGCAAAACTACCAGTCGGTGCTCACGCACACCGAGGCACTTGCTACGGCACGCCTCTCAGAGGAGCAGCGCACGGAGAGTCAGATACTAGAGGCAAACGCTTGGTATCGTCTGGAGGAGCCGAGCAAAGCTATCGAGCGCCTCGCTCCACTAGCAGAGCAAAAGGCTAATGCCCTGACACCCGAAGACCAACTGATCCTCGCAGCGGCCTACATGGAGACGGAGCGCACGGAGCAAGCGATCCCGCATCTACTCCTAGCGACCCGTGGCGATGCGGAGACGAGCGGGGTGGCCAACCTTTACCTAGCCCGTGCTCGTAGAGATATGGGGCTTTACTCCGAAGCTTTGGCATCCTATCAGGTGGCAGCAGATAGAGCTGTAGCTCCTACGATCCGTGAAGCTGCCATCTATGAGCAGGTATTGCTGATGCGCAGTAAGGCGGGCGGTTCATTTGGTCAGGAGGTGAGGCTCTGCGAGGAGTTTCTCAATACATTCGCCCAGTCGGCACACCGTGAGGCGATGGAGCGCTTTCTCATTGAGAGCTACTACCGCAGCCCCGACTACCAGACTAGTCTAGCTTCGATAGGACGTATCAAGAGTCCTTCGCCCGTTATTGTAGAGGCGCAGTGCTATCTGCTCAATCAGCTCACGCAGCAGGCGCAACAGACGGGCGACCTAGCCCTAGCACAGCGCTACAACCAGCAAGCGCAAGGGCTCGGCACGCGCTCCACACACCACACTGAGGCGCAGCTCCTAGGAGCGCAACTGCTCTCTCAGCAGGGAGCCTACAAGCGTGCATCTCAAGCTCTCACTGCTATCCTCAATAAGCGCACAGCCACTAGCGAACAGCTACAGATAGCTCGCTACCTACTGGGCTACAGCCAGATCAAGCAGAAGCAGTACGGAGCTGCCACGCAGACGCTCTCTATCTTACTCCAAGAGGGCACGCTCGACAATACACTGCAGGCGGATGTCCACGCTCGCCTAGGCGATGCGCACTATATGCAGGGGCACTACACGCCTGCCGTACGCTACTACGAGGAGGCTTACAGGATCGCTCCTGACAATCAGGTCTATGCGCTCTATATGCTGTCCGACATAGAGGGTCTCAAGAAGGACTACAAGGCGCAGATAGCTGCACTCGATAAGTTGATCGCTCGCCACCCGAACAGCCTTTACAAGCCTCGCGCTATGTATGATCAGGGACGAGCTATGGAGCTGTCAGGACAGCATGCGGAGGCTATCGGAGCTTTCACACGTCTGACGCAGGAGTACCCGCAGAGCGAGTATGGGCGCAAGGCTGCCTTGCAGTTGGCACTACTATATTATAATAGGAATGAAACGAACCGAGCCATCGAGACTTACAAAGCGCTCCTGGCCGAGGCGCCACAGAGTGGCGAGGCGAAGCAGGCTTACGAAGCGCTGAAGAGTATCTACATCGAGGAGGGACGCTCCACTGAGTTTGTCCAGTACGCCAACAGCATTGGCGGCAGCTACGCCATCAACGAGAGCGAGGCGATGAGCATCTCCTTCGAGACGGCCGAGCGTGCTTACCAGTCCCGACAGCCACAGGCAGAGCGCTTGCTCAAGGAGTACCTAGCTCTGAAGCCACAAGGTGCTTCTTCGCTCTTAGCGCACTACTACTTGGGCGATCTCTACGAACGTGCTGGCAAGGAGGCAGACGCTCTAGCACTCTATGAGCGCATCTACCCCAGTCGCAAGCAACTGTCGCAGGAGCTGCACATTGGTTTGCTCCAGAAGATGTCTACGATTCGCCTTCATCAGCGAGCTTATGCGCAGGCATTGCCCTTGCAACAGGAGCTCCTCACACTACCACTAGCCCCCGCGAGCTATCAGACGACACTGCTCTCAGCTACCGAGAGCGCACTCCAAGCGGGACAATATGCGTGGGTCATCAAGGTCGTAACCCCTCAGCTAGACAAGGCTAAGGGATGGAGCCAAGAGCAACTAGACCTCTTGACTTGTCGCCTAGCTACCAGCTACTTGAAGACAGGACAGGGCAACCAGATTGAATCTTTGCTAAAGCCGCTTGTAGCCCGCATAGGGACTTACGCAGGCAGTCAGGGGACGCTTCTATTAGCTCAGTACTACGTCTCCAACAAGGTGCAGCAAAGCTACTCGAAGCAGCTACTGGACAAGCTGGTCAACGAAGCTTACCCAGACCCCGATCTATCTGCCGAGACGATCATAACGCTCTCCGACTGGTACCTCGCCAAGGGAGATCCCGACACGGCAAGACTATACCTAGAGAGCTTGCTCAAGAACTACACCGACGAGACTTCTCCGATACGTCAGCGCGCCGCAGAGAAGCTCGCACAGCTTCGCCAAAGTACGGCTCGCTAATGCGCCTCTCGCCTTCCATTTCTCACGATTAAGCCTATCATCGATGAAACGACTATACATACTTCTCCCAGTACTGCTCAGCAGCCTACTCCCAGCTTTAGCTCAAAAGCCCACCCCTCCAGCCAAGCGTGACACGATCAGCCGTGAGGTCACCGTGGTGAGCGAAAAGGTGAGACAGATAGATGACACCAATCCTATCTTTACGCTGATACCTCTGACCAAGCCTCAGATAGAGCGCTACAACCCAGCCACGCCTCGCTCCACGAGAGACTTCACACCGACCCTCTCACCAGCACCGACGCCTCAGCTGTCTAGCTTTGCCAGTGAGGTGCCTCAGCCTTACAATGGGATCATGGCCCGTCTCTTCGGAGGATTTGCACCGGCTTTCGGTGGGGATCTGGCGGGGCAGTGGCACTTTGGGAGCAAGCACAACGTCCTTTCTCTCGACCTGACGCACCGCTCGGAGCTTTTCTCGCTCAGCAAGAACGGGCCTAACCGCTCCGTGCATGGTCCTACTCGGGAGACCGATCCTGACTATCACTACCTTGAGGAAGTTCCCCGACAGACGGAGATGTACCGCCACGCTACCGAGGGAGTCCTAGGCTACAGCTATCACTGGAAGGAGAGCACCGTCAAGCTGCAGGGAGGGATCCGTAGTCACATCTTTGCGCACACCCCTACGCAGCAGAGGATGCAGATGGGTACGCTTCCCCTATTGGACCGCACCCGCTGGCAAGACAAGCTACGCGAGTACAGTCTGACGGGTCGCATAGAGAACCTCCAGGCGCAGAACTGGTCCTTTGACCTAGGCGCACGCTACGCCTTCCTATCCCATTCACTACCTAGCCCAACTCAGGGCGACCTCTTGGCTAGCGAGCATCTACATCTGATTGACGCTGATGGAGCTACCGCCGTGCAGCTCTCTGATGACTGGTCTCTCGGACTGAGCGCCGATATGCGTATCCGCACGAGCCAGCCGTCACAGCTCTTCCTCCTAGGAGCACACCCGCAGTTCCGCTATCGTGGTTTCGTTAACTTTGCCGACCTAGACTTCTCAGGCGGTGTCGGCGTGGACTTTGCCAACCAAGAGGTACTGGTCTACCCAGAGGTTCGTCTGTCACTCTCTGACCAGAGACGTTGGGAGTGGTACCTGCGGGCTTCGGGCGGAATACAAGATGTCAACCCCTTTGACTACCTGGCTCGCATACCAGGTGTCATGCTCGACGCACTGCCTAGACCCGAGCGTCAGCAAGTAAGCTCCCGCACAGGCGTCAAGCTCCAGCTCGGCTCTGGCACCTACGAGCTATACGGCGGATACGATCACTACGGTCGCACTTACGGCTTCGACCTACTGCCCTACTACGCTGGCGAAGAGCTTTACTGCTCGTGGCTACAGTCGCAACGCAATGAGTACACGAAGCTCGACATCTTCTACGCTGGTCTAGACCTCTCTACGGTCATCGCAAAAGTGTGTGAACTGAGCCTCGGAGCGCAGTTCAACCGTCAGGCGAACTTCACCGCCCGCGTCCCGAAGCCTTACTTCCAGAGCTATGCGAAGTTGGCCGTCCGTCCTACACGTCGCCTAGACCTTCGTGGGGTGGTTTACTACGACACCTGTCTCTCGCCCAAGATCCTTCACCCTGCTCAGGCTCCCAAGACTGGGCTTCTAGTGGGCGCAGCGTGGGCTTCGCTCACAAGGTTTACCGCTGAGGTGACGGCGCAGTATCGCTTGACGGATATGTGGACGCTTTTTGCCACTTTCGACAGTCAGTACTATGGACTAGGAGCTTACAATATGAAACAGCCCTACAGCGGGCGCATCGGGGTACAGTTTAACTGGTCCGCATTATAATAAGGAGTCCTATGACAGATCAAGCAAAGAGTGGTGGCTATAAGTTCCTCGCCATCAAAGACCGTGACTGTCTGCTCGGGAGCAATGGGCAGATAGCGCTAGAGGATCGCGAAGCTCTCCTAGAAGTGCAGGAGGAGTACGCTCTACGTGTGGCGATCGCCAGCGAAGCGCCTATGACTAGTCTCCTGAAGCTCTCCGAGCAGCTACAACTACCGCGCAATAGTGGCTACATCATCTCCCACCTAGGCGCACGCGTTCACAACTGTCGCACGGGTCGTGAGCTGGCTTCTCGCCCACTCCGCCCCGCCGAGCTCTCCCATCTCTACGAGCTGGTGGATAGCGACTACACGCTAGTATTCATCGGAGAGAAAGCACTCTATGCCACCAAAACTCATCAGCCACGTGTCCTACAGCTCGCCAAGCTCTGGGGCATGCCAATCCTAGACTTGACCAAGGCAGATGAGCCCTTCCAAGCTCCCTCCGAGCCAATCTTTAGAGCGCTTATCTTAGCCCGACAGGATCGACTGGAGAAGCTAAGCGAACGGCTCAAAGCCGAGCAAGCCTTGACCGCCACCCTCTACGATGAGCCGATGAATGAGCTCTCGATCGTATCTTCTGGCGTCAGCCTGCGAGGAGCACTCGACTTTATTCTCGACCGACTAGACCTTAATCAGCAAAACATCATCGCCGTCGGCACCACCCTAGAGGATGTCACCATGGTGCAGCGCGCTGGACTAGGCGTAGCTATGGCAAACGCTCCCGAGCCGCTCAAGAGCTGCGCCGACTACATCACCACCTCTTGCGACGCTGCGGGCTTAGCCCACATGATCACCAAGCAGATCAAGCTGCGCTACGATGGGGTTCCCTTTGATCCAGAAGATGCCAACGCTATCATGCCCAACACGCTCATGGGAGCGCTCGGCATACGTTGCACAGAGATCGCGCAGGGCTATGTCACGGGCACGATGCCCGTGGACAGTCGCACGAGACAGCCGATGGGCATCCTGCACGGAGGCGCCTCGCTAGCCTTTGCCGAGACCCTCGCAGGGCTAGGTTCAGTAGCTATCGCCAACGAAGGCGAGATACAAGTCGGCATGCAGGTGAGTGGCTACCACGTCTCCTCGACAGTCGTCGGAGACACTGTGCGAGGTGTCGCCACGATACTTCACAAGGGGCGCAGCACCCACGTCTGGAACGTGGATATCTACTCCACACAGAGCGGTAAGCTCATCTCCACCTGCCGTGTCATCAATAGTATCCTCAAGCAGCGCTAAACCTTTGCACACGCTATGAGTCAACTCCTAGAGCGATTCCTCCGCTACGTAAAGGTGCACACCACCTCTGATCCGAATAGTCCGACGAAGCCCTCGACGTCCTGTCAGTGGGACTTGCTCCGTCTGCTTCACTCAGAGCTAGAGGCGCTACAGATACCAGCCACCTGCTATGATGCGGGCTATGTGATAGCACAAATCCCAGCCACGGCCGGTTACGAAGAGGTTCCCCGCATCGCGCTCCTCGCTCATGTAGACACCTCTCCCGAAGCTCCTGGCGAAAAGGTCTCTCCCTGTCTCCACCCTAACTACGACGGCAAGCCGATCCAGCTAAAGGGAAGCATACTCAGTCCCAGCGACTACCCCGATCTGCTACGCTATGTGGGGCATACGCTCATCACGAGCGACGGGACGACACTCCTCGGAGCCGATGACAAGGCGGGCGTCGCCATCTTGATGACCCTCGCAGAGGAGCTGCAGAGCAAGCCCGAGTTAGCGCACGGACCTATCGCACTGGCCTTCACGACAGACGAAGAGGTGGGGCGAGGTCTGGAGTCCTTTGACGAGAGCCAGCTTCAGGCGACCTACGCTTACACCATCGACGGAGGACTCGAAGGCGAGTTTGAGTACGAGTGCTTTCACGCAGCCTCTGCACGCATCACAGCCACGGGGCTCAACGTTCACCCAGGCAGTGCCTACCACACGATGCACCACGCACTCCAGTCGCTCATCAAGCTCGACTACAGACTAGGTTACACGCACGAGCGACCCGAGGTAACCCAGGGGCGGGAAGGCTTCCTGCATCTATGCCACATGGAGGGAGATGTCTCGTCTGCGACCGCTAAGTACATCATACGCGACCACGACCGTCAGCTCCTAGAGGAGCGCATAGCACGCATCCGAGAGGTGGCTCAGCAGATCAACGAAGAGCCTCACGCCGCTCAGCTGGCAGTCGAAGTCTCCTACCAGTACCGTAATATGTACGACTACATCGCTCCACACCCTGAGGTCATCGAGCATGCGGTGGCAGCCTACGAGGCGGTCGGTGTCAAGCCTATCATCCAGCCGATACGTGGCGGTACCGACGGGGCGGTCCTCTCGGAGCGAGGCATCCCCTGCCCAAACATCTTTACCAGTGGGGGCAACTTCCACTCCATCCACGAATACTGCTCGCTCGATGCTATGGAGCGCTGCCTCGCCATCGTAACGCAGCTCGTCCATCGCTATGCCACATCGCAGGCCCTAGACTAAAAGCCAACCTCAACACATTAAATATGTAGCCCGCTAGTAGGAAATCTCTCCTACCAGCGGGCTACATCTCTTTTTATCGCCCCCTTATTACAAAAGAGTCCTGCCCAGGCGCCTTCATATCATTCTATCCTCGTGATACTTACGAGTTCCAAAAACGGTTCCCCTCTTGGAACTTTTTAGTTCCAAGGCAGGAACTTTTTAGTTCCAACGGAGGAACTTTTCGGTTCCAACGGAGGAACTGTCTAGCGGACAGGCGTAGTTCTCTTTGTTTTCGTATCTTTGTCCGCAGGGGAGGTCTATTTCTTCAGATGAATGACGACAATCATCTGCTGTGGTTGCCTCCCTTCGCTATTTAATTTCTAAGACATCGCAGATATATACACTAACAAGGTTAGAATACTATGAATAAGCAAATTTACCTGGTCCTCGCATTGATCTTATCAACATGCTTTGGGCTAGTCGGCTGTTACCCAGAGTGCCCTGATGATGGAGGCGACCCCAACAAGGAGGACACCATCCCGATGGGCAAGTACACGCCCATCTATGAGCTAGATGCTGATGGCAACTTGAAGCACCTGCCGATACCCTTCGTCGACTTCACAGCGGGTGAACTACCCCTCAAAAAGTGGGAGGCAGCGCACGGAGCCATGCTAGCGAAAGAGGTGGTCGCTGACTTTAAGGGTCAGAAGATCAAGAACTACGTCTTCAACACGCAGGACAAGAGTGGCAAGCAGCCTCTACGCATCTACCTCGTCGGCAACGCAGGCCAGGGTAAACTACAGATATCAACCCTCCTCATCGATAAGAAGCTTGTCTACAATGAGCAGGGCGAAATCAGAAAAGAGTTTGACATGATGACCATCAATGATGGCTTCACAGCGATGGACGACATCTCCAGCAAAACGCCTATGTACAGCAAGGGGAACCTTGTCGTAGGGGTCTCTCAGAGCAAAGATCAGGCTGGATATGCTCAGCTCTCCTTCCTCCCGTTGCCAGGGTCAGTTGCTAAGATAGACCTAGACAAGACACTCAAGGACTTCCCCTTCACTAGCAAGAAGGCTGAGGAGACCTCTCTAGATGAGATCCGCAAGTATGAGACAGCTCTAGGACTCAGACAGGAGAAGGCGCTCAACGATCCTACGCGTGCAACTTTTGTAGCTAAGGACAAGAACAAAGGCAACTTCGACCTAGTCAGCTATTACCCGAAGGGCTACACATCCAATGGTGAAACCTACGAGCCTGGTATCTTAGCACTCAGCTATGCACTCACCATAGATATGGTCGAGAGCGACCCCAACGTAGCCGAGTGGTTTGCACTCAACGGCTTTAGCAAACCCAAAAAGACGCCTGTCGGCAACAACGCTTACAGCAGCGAAAACGACTACTACACGCTCCTCATTATGAAGGCAGAGGGTGGCATCGCCTTTAGTTTTACTGCCAAGAAGGAGGCTCCCACACCCGATCCTGCAGAGGACACTAGCATCTTCCCCACTTACAACTTTGGCGAGAAGTTCAACCCCGCCGACGAGCCCACCCCAGGGACACCCGCGGGCTCCATATACACCAGTGAGATAGCCAAGGGAGAGGATGTCACCTACTATGCTCCTGTAAAAGGCGATGATGGCAAGATAGACTATGCCTCTACCCGCCTGCAGGTTTCTATTAAGGACCTCTCTAAGTTTAAAGCAGCTGCCATCAATGGCTATCACTACTGCGCCGCCGAGAATGCAACCAAGGACAATATGCATGTCTATAATAAGGGTGCTCTAACGATCAACTCTACCAAGCAATTCAAGACGGGTATTGACAAGGAGCTCAAAGCTGCCCTCGAGAAGGCTGGCTACCAGTACACTGGTCTAGGCAAGGATCAGCTCGGCAACGAGTATTGGTACTACTACAATGCAGAGCACGGCATCTCTCTCCATGTAGTAAAGCTAACGGGAATAGGCTCCAAACTAATTGTCTCAGACTTCTGGCCTGGCGATGACTACAAGCCTCAAGCGGGCAAGCAGATCCGCCTGAACACGCACTACATGCACCGCTAAGCAAGGAGCCTGTCGCCCCTGTGCGACAGTCCCAGTGCTCTAAGCAAAGCAAGAGCCTACTCGCTAACCAGCGGGCAGGCTCTTGTTTTATAGATTTAGGTTTGTGCTAAAGCTCCGTTTTGGAGACTATTGCATAAAGGCGAATCGCTGCGTTGCTTTCGGGATTCGGCTTCGGTCACATACGGATGTATGCTCCCTTCAGACCTCACCCTCAGCGCCTTGCGCTTCATCCTTTCTGCAAAGTCAAGACAATCTTGCAAGCAAGATTGTGAGTCTGTTGACTATTGCAACAGTCTCTTTGGGGAGTTAGCTTTTGGGCAGCGGGACTAGGATGGGGAGTTGTTGCTTCTGGATGGTGATCTCGATGCGACGACCCAACTCGAGGAGTTCACCGTCCACCTGCGCATAGTCCGCATTCTCACGCTCGATGATGAGATGGTCGGTGCGGTAGATGTCGATGGAGGCGCTCTCGTTGATATTCTTGGTAAAGAGGTTGATCGCCACCTGCGGAGCCTTCAATAAGGACATATTGCGGATGACCACCACGTCAAAGAGTCCGTCGTCTAGCTCCGCCTCGGGAGCTATGATGGCATTGTTGCCATACTGATCCGCATTAGCGCAGGTCACGAGAAAAGCTTTCTGCTCAATCACCTCACCATTGAGATGGAGGCGATAGAGCGAGGACTTGTGCTTGATAAACTGATCGACCGTCGAGAGGACGTAAGAGAGCGGACCTCGAAAGCTCTTCTGATCGTAGCTAGCGGTCACCTGCGCATCAAAGCCTACGCCAAAGGTCACGAAGAATGGGACCCCATTGGCCTCGCAGCAGTCGATTCGCTTAATATACCCCTTGCGAATCACCTCTAGAGCAGCCTCGGGGTCCATCGGTATGTCAAGGGAGCGCGCCAGTCCATTGCCCGAGCCCATCGGGATGATGCCCATCGTCATATCCGTAGGGCGTACCGCATCAGCTACCTCGTTGATTGTACCATCACCACCGACGCCTATCACCACGTCAAAGCCCTGGCCCGCCACATCGTCTATGATCTGCGCCACGTGACCCTGCTCGTTGGTATAGACGAAGTAAAGCTCACTGCCATTCTCAGAGAGGATGTTGTAAGCCAGCTCTGGGATACTCGTCTTGCGACTTGTGCCAGAGTTAGGATTGATGATGGTTAGGTACTTTCGCTTAGACCCTTTCATACCGCAGTAGAGCTAGTGGTGGAAGGCGAGCATACGCTCACGAGCATAAGCCTCGTATGGGGTGCCAGGGCGACCGTAGTTGCAAAATGGCACAATGCTAATGCCCCCTCGTGGAGAGAAGTCACCTGTCACCTCAATATACTTCGGGTCCATCAGACGGATCAGATCGTCCATGATAATATTGACACAATCCTCATGAAAGGCGCCATGCGAGCGGAAGCTAAAGAGATAGAGCTTGAGACTCTTGCTCTCGACCATACGCACGTCTGGGACATACTCTATATATATGGTGGCGAAGTCAGGCTGCCCCGTAATAGGACAGAGCGCCGTGAACTCAGGGCACTCAAAGCGTACGCGGTAGTCTCGGTCTTGATGTCTATTCTCAAAAGCCTCCAGCACACTCGGATCATAGTCCTGTGCGTAGACTGTGCGCTTATTGCCTAGGAGGGAGAGTCCCTCAACGGCTCCGTCACGAGCCGTCGAGGGTGATGTAGTTTCTTTCATATTACAGATTTGGGATGTCTATAGTATTAGAGTAGGTGCGAAGCCAGCTCACTGAGCTCACTACGCTCGCCCTTGACCAGGTTGACATGTGCGAAGAGTGTTTCGCCACGCATCTTGTCGATCATATAGGCGAGACCATTGCTCTGGCTGTCTAGATAGAGCGAGTCGATCTGCTCCACGTCACCGCAGAAGATCATCTTCGTCCCCTCACCAGCACGTGTGATGATCGTCTTGACCTCGTTCGGGGTTAGGTTTTGAGCCTCATCGACGATCACGATGGCGTCCGCCAGACTGCGACCACGCAGATAAGCCAGCGCCTCAATGATGAGCTTATTGTCCTGCTGTAGCTTCTCCAGCTCAGCCTGCTGCTTGCCTCCCTTGAACTGCGACTTGATCACATTCAGGTTGTCAAAGAGTGGCTGCATATAGGGACGTATCTTCTCCTGCTCCGTACCCGGGAGAGCGCCCAAATCCTTATTGGAGAGCGCCACTATAGGACGCGCGAGCATGACCTGCCCATAGCGATCAGCTTGATCTAGAGCAGCCGCTAGAGCTAGGAGCGTCTTGCCCGTACCGGCCTTGCCCGAGAGCGCCACGAGGAGCACGTTGGGATCCATCAGCACGTCAAAGGCAAAGGCCTGCTCCGCATTCCTCGGCGTGATGCCCATATGGGTGAACTTATCGACCCGTCGCACCATCGCCTCAAAGGGGTTGTAGCGCGCCAGCACACTGCTCTGATCGCTCTTGAGGACGAAGCACTCATTGGGTATCAACTTGCTGCCAAACTCTAGTTCGTCAAGTGGAACTCCCTGATCATCATTGTAAAGACGATTGATGAGCTCCACATCGATCCCCTCGAAAACTGGTTGAGCCTCGTCAAAGAGGTCGAAGGTCTGCACCTTATCGTTGAAGTAGTCCTCCACAGGTATGCCGAGCGACTTAGCCTTCATGCGCAGGTTGATATCCTTGCTCACGAGGATCGTCTGCTCACCCTCGTTTTCCTCAGCGATGTGTAGCGTAGCGCTCAGGATCTTGTGGTCGGGGATGTTTTCCCCAAAGGCATGCGCCACACGCTCATGAGGCTTATTGCCTAGGTAAACGTAGAGGCGTCCTCTCCCCTCTCCTAATTCAGCGCCATGCTCGAAGAAGTCAGCGTCAGTCAAGTCGTCGAGCTTGCGAACGAAAGCGCGTGCGTTGAAGTTGATCTGATCGGAGCCTTTCTTAAACTTGTCCAGCTCTTCGAGTACGACGATCGGGAGATAGATATCATTGTCCTCAAACTTGTCGATGCACTCATAGTCGTGCAGGATGACGTTGGTGTCTAGGACAAAGTTCTTACTATGCGACACAACGGTAGCCTTGCTCTTGGCGTTGGAGCGGGGTGTCGTCTTAGAGTGACTCTTGCTGGTGGTTTCCTTTCGCTCTGTCGTAGCAGAGGTGTTTTTCTTTTGGGCTGTTGGCATGTTAGTCTGTTCTTCTAGTTGGTATTTGCGAGCTTGTTTCTTGCTCGTCCCAAAGTTAGTTATTTTATGACAAACGGCCAGCATCTATTTACTCCCCTTATGGCAGAGCCGTGGCACTTAGCTAATATATTTCGGGCTAAATGCATGTTCGTTGCCCGATTTTTACTACCTTAGCGACTGAATACCATTTCAGAGTAGTATCTAGTACATGATTTCGACCCAATACAATGCGATGATCACTGCCGTAGGGGCTTACCTACCGGAGGATCGACTGACTAATGCCGACCTGGAGCAGATGGTCGACACCACCGACGAGTGGATTATGACACGTGTAGGCATCAAGGAGCGCCGCATACTCAAGGACAAGAGCCTCGGGGCCTCCTACCTAGCTATCCAAGCTGTTCGCCAGATGTTGGAGCGATGGGATATAGACCCGCTCTCTGTGGAGGGTGTCATACTAGCAACCAATACGGCCGACTACCACTTTCCCTCGACCTCTTCGATCGTAGCCTTTGAGACTGGGTGTCGCCACGCTTTTACCTTTGACATCAACTCGGCCTGTCCTAGCTGGCTCTACGCCTTAGAGACGGGTGCCAACTTCATCCGCTCTGGACAGTACAAGCGTCTGATCGTAGTGGCTACCGAAAAGATGTCCGCAGCGGTCGACTACACCGACCGCCAGACGAGTCCGCTCTTTGGCGATGGCTCGGGATGCGTCTTGCTAGAGCGTACGGAAGACACTTCGCTAGGCGTGCAGGATGCCCTCTTCAAGACAGACGGCAATGGACGCTCGCACCTGATCATGAAGTCGGGTGGATCGGCTAGCCCTGCCACGGCAGAGACAGTCGCACGGCGTGAGCACTTTGTCTATCAGGAGGGACAGTATGTCTTCAAGAATGCTGTCCTCGACATGGCTCGTGTGAGCCGTGAGGTGATGAAGCGCAATCATCTGACCAACGATGATGTCGCTTGGGTAGTACCTCACCAAGCTAATATGCGTATCATCCAGGCGGTATCGGAGTACACCGATGTGCCGATGGACAAGGTGATGGTGACCATTCAGAAGTATGGTAACATATCCTCCGCTACGATACCTATCTGTCTCTGGGAGTATGAGCCTAAGCTCAAGAAGGGCGACAAGCTCATCCTAAGCTCCTTCGGTGCCGGGTACACGTGGGGAGCTATCTATCTAGTCTGGGGCTATGACGGAGCTACAGCACCGCGCCGGTAAGCTCTTGCCAGAGGGCTACAAGAGTGGCTTCGTGAGCATCGTCGGCAACCCCAATGTGGGTAAGTCGACGCTGATGAACTACCTGGTCGGAGAGCGCATCTCCATCATCACGAGCAAGGCGCAGACGACGCGGCACCGTATCCTAGGCATCGTCAATAGCGATCGCATGCAGGTGGTCTACAGCGACACACCTGGCGTGCTACAGCCTAGCTACAAGCTGCAAGAGCGTATGCGTGCTTACTCGGAGCAAGCGCTAGAGGATGCCGACCTGCTACTCTACGTCACCGACACGATGGAGGAGCGAGACAAGCATCACGACTTTGTGGAGCGTGTACAGCGACTCTCCTGCCCGATCATCATTGTCATCAACAAGGTAGACCTGACTGAGCAAAAGCATCTGGAGGAGCTGGTCGACTATTGGCACAGTGTCATCCCGCAGGCGGAGATTATCCCCGTGTCGGCGTTGAGACAGTTTAACCTAGCACCGCTCAAAAAGCGCATCGAGGAGCTACTTCCCGTATCGCCACCTTACTTCGAGCAGGATGCGCTGACCGATCGACCAGCACGCTTTTTCGTCTCGGAGATCATCCGCGAGAAGGCTCTGCAATACTATCACCAGGAGGTGCCGTACGCAGTGGAGGTGGTCGTGGAGGAGTTTGTCGAGAGTCCAGACAGGATTGACATGCGCTGCGTGATCCTCGTGGAGCGTGAGTCTCAGAAGGGGATCATCATCGGGCATAAAGGCTCCGCAATCAAGCGTCTAGGCATTTCGGCACGAAAGGATCTGGAGCGATTCTTTGACAAGCATATTCACCTAACACTATTGGTTCGTGTGGATAAGGATTGGCGTCAGAGCGATCAAGCATTGACACAGTTCGGCTATGACATTTAGCCGTTGAGTAGCTTTTGACGCACCTATTTATATACTAAGCAGACTGACGTAGTCTATAAGAGATATCAAGCTATGAGTAATCTAGTAGCCATCGTAGGGCGCCCCAACGTGGGCAAGAGTACCCTCTTCAACCGTCTGACCCGCTCCCGCCAAGCGATCGTCACAGACGAGGCGGGTACGACTCGTGACCGACAGTACGGCCACGTCACTTGGTGTGAGCGTACCTTTTCGATTGTAGACACTGGCGGATGGGTCTTGCGCAGTGATGATGTCTTTGAGGAGGAGATCAATAAGCAGGTCCGCATAGCGGTCGAAGAGGCTGACCTGATACTCTTTGTCGTGGACATCCTCAACGGTGTGACAGACCTAGACGACGAGATAGCTCTGATGCTCCGACAGACCAGCAAGCCTGTCATCTTGGTGGCTAACAAGGCGGACAACTTCACCCAACACAACGACGCCGCCGAGTTCTACTCTTTAGGTCTGGGCGATCCCTACCCTATCTCTGCTATCAACGGTTCCTCAACGGGTGACCTCCTCGATCATATCCTAGAGCTGCTCCCCAAGGAGGGCAATCATGAGCCTCTCCTTGAGCTGCCTCGCTTTGCCATCGTGGGCAGACCGAATGCGGGTAAGTCTTCGCTCCTGAACGCTCTCATCGGCGAGGAACGCAACATAGTCACCGACCGCTCGGGCACCACGCGTGACAGCATCTTTGCCGAGTACGACAAGTACAATCAGCACTTCTATCTCGTCGACACGGCAGGCATCCGCAAGAAAGGCAAGGTCAACGAAGATCTTGAGTACTACTCCGTGATCCGTGCCATCCGAGCCATCGAGAATGCCGATGTCTGCATCATGCTCATCGACGCTACGAGAGGAATAGAGGCTCAGGACGCCAACATCTTTCGGGTGATCCAGCGCAATAACAAGGGGCTGGTCGTCTGCGTCAATAAGTGGGACCTTGTCGAGGACAAGAGCCTGCCCGTACAGCGCACCATGGAGGAGGCGATCCGTGCAAGGTTTGCCCCCTTTACCGACTTTCCTATTATCTTCATCTCAGCACTCAATAAGCAGCGCATCCTGAAGGTGATCGAGATGGCGCAGCATGTCTACGATATGCGCTCGACACGCATCCCGACGCACGAGCTTAACCAAGTCTTGCTGCCACTCATCGAGAAGACTCCACCACCCTCTATCAAGGGTAAGTACATCAAGATCAAGTTTGTCCAGCAGCTCCCCACAGCGGTGCCGACATTTGCCTTTTATGCCAACCTACCTCAGTGGGTGCGCGAGCCGTACAAGCGCTTTCTCGAAAATCAAATCCGCAAGAACTGGGACTTTTGCGGCACTCCCATCAATGTCTTCCTCAGAGAGAAGTAGCCTTCCCCTTCACAATCTACTATAAACATGGAGCAAGCAGTAAAGGCGTCAGATCATACTAAGAGATATCTCGTCATCCCCTCTGGAGGGTCGGGTGTCCGTATGGGGGCTGATCTGCCCAAGCAGTACATCAAGCTGGGTGGCAAGACGATCCTCCAGCACACCGTAGAGGCTCTCTCTAAGTGTGTGGACTACATCGTCATAGGCATATCGTACGAGTACCGTATCATCATTGAGGATATGCTCCAAACGATAGGTCTTGCCGATCGAGCCCATCTCACATTGGCAGGCAAAACGCGCTTTGAAACAGTGCGTCGGGCTCTACGGGCCGTACCCGACGGCACGCTCGTCGGCATACACGATGCGGTACGCCCTTTCGTCTCTAAGGAAGTGGTGGACAAATGCTACGAAGAGGCTCAGCGAGTGGGTGCTGCTGTGCCTGTCCTACAGTTCTCGGAGAGCTTACGCTACCTCCCTGACGAAGGGGCAGGAGCACAACCTTCGCAAGCTGTAGATCGTAGTCGCTACCGCTTGGTACGCACGCCACAAGTCTTCTGGTCGGAGCGCATCAAGGAGGCTTATCAGCAGCCCTTTCAGGAGAGTTTTACCGACGACTGCTCTGTCTATGACCAGCTCTACAGCGACCTTGTCTTAGTCCCTGACACCACGGAGAATATCAAGATTACGACTCCTGACCAGCTTTACTGGGGTGAGCATCTCCTGACCATATCCCGTCAGGAGCGTCTGCGACTTACACAGCGACTACTCTCAAGTCGGTAGCCCATCCTCCCCTCTCTGCCCATACTGCTATGAGCTTCCTGACCACACCCCTAGCAGATCTGCCTGGACTGGGCACCAAGCGGGCGCAACTGATAGCCGAAGAGCTAGACCTGCACACCTATCGGGACCTGCTCTACTACATCCCCTACCGCTACGCCGACCGTCGGGTCATCTACCCCATAGGCTCGCTCATGCCCTCCATGTCGGAGGTACAGGTCGAAGGGATCTTACAACCCTTTAGCGCGCCCTCTTTGGGACGCAAGAGCAATCTCTCGGCACGACTTATGGACGACACGGGAGAGTTGCTATTGGTCTGGTTCAAAGGGTACAACTACATCCAGCGCTCACTCACCCCTGGGTGCAAATATATCGTCTACGGCAAGCTACAGTTCTTCAATAATCAGCTACAGATCACACACCCTGAGATCAAACTCGCAGACAAGCCCAACCCATCCGTCGGGGGGTACCAACCAATCTACCGAATCACCGAACGACTCAAGCGCTCCCGCATTGACTCCGCATTCTTAGGACGCTACATCGACCAGCTCCTCCAGAGCCCCTACTTCTCCATCCCCGAGACGCTCTCCAAGCCACTCATAGCGCACCGTCATCTGGCACCACTCCAGACCGCTATCAGATGGATTCATCACCCCCAGAGTGTCGAGCAGGCGCAGGTGGCTAAGTTCAGACTCAAGTACGACGAACTCTTTTACCTCAATCTCTACCTACGTCGCCTAGCCGTCATGCAGCGCATGCGCTACGAGGGCTACCGACTAGATCAAGTGGGCAAGCTCTTCAACGGTCTATACCACGCACTCCCCTACGACCTCACTGGAGCGCAAAAGCGAGTCCTCCGTGAGATACGTCGGGACACCCTATCGGGTGCACAGATGAACCGCCTCCTGCAGGGTGACGTGGGCAGTGGTAAAACCCTCGTCGCACTCTTTGCCATGCTCCTAGCTGTAGACAATGGTTACCAAGCCTGCATGCTCGCTCCAACGGAGATCCTAGCGCAACAACACTACGAAACCATCTCCGAGTTCGTCGAGGGACTCGATGTATCCATCGCACTCCTCACGGGGAGCAGCAAGACGAGAGAGCGACGTGAGACCTTGTCGGCACTAGCCGATGGCAGCCTCTCCATCTTGATCGGCACCCACGCTATATTAGAGGAGCGGGTTGCCTTTCGCAAGCTCGGCATGGCCGTCATTGACGAGCAGCACCGCTTTGGCGTAGCCCAGCGATCCAAGCTCTGGGGCAAGAACGTGTTGACACTACCCCATATCCTCGTCATGAGCGCCACCCCCATCCCCCGCACCCTAGCCATGACTATGTACGGCGACCTCGAGGTCTCGGTCATAGACGAGATGCCCCCTGGGCGCAAACCGATCACAACCGTTCAAATAGCAGAAAAGAAGAAGGAGACACTCTACAGTCTCATCAACGAAACGATCAATCGTGGACAACAGATCTACGTCGTCTTCCCCATGATCGAAGGAACCGAAGAGTCCGACTTTGCCAATCTAGAGGTAGGCTACAAGGAGTATGTGGAGCGCTTTGGCGAAGAGCGAGTCGTCTACGTTCACGGACGACTCAGTGCCGAGGACAAGGCGGAGCAGATGGAGCGCTTTGCCTCGGGAGAGGTGCCGATACTCCTTGCCACGACGGTCATCGAGGTGGGCGTCAACGTGCCAAACGCTACAGTCATGGTGATCAACGATGCGCAGCGCTTCGGACTGGCACAGCTACATCAGCTGCGAGGACGTGTGGGGCGTGGTGGCGACAAGAGCTACTGCCTCCTGATCACGCCCGACGACCTGCAAGGCGATGCCAAGCAACGCATCGATACGATGGTTGCCACGCAAGACGGATTCAAGATAGCGGAAGAGGATATGCGCCTACGAGGCTTCGGACAGATGGAGGGTACACGACAGAGCGGCACCCTAGCGGGCATCAGCATAGCCGACCCCGTGGCGGACTACAATCTCCTCGCCCTCACACGGCTAGATGTCAACTACCTCCTCGACTATAGCCCCCTCCTCGACAAACCCGACACAGAGCTCTACCGCATCAACCTCGAGCGCATCCACCCCAACGCCCACCACTGGGGACAAATCAGCTAATCCCCAGCTCCTATTGAAGGAGCTTTAGGATGCATGGGACGAGTAGCAAAATGTAGGAACGCACGATGAGTGTCGAGTCGGAGGACCGAAATAAACCATTCTGAGAGATTTCCAAAAGCTTTCCGGTATTGGAAAATGAAATTTCCAAGGGAGGAAACTTAGTTTTCCAAGGGAGGAAACTTTCTTTTCCACCGTTGGAAAAGATTCGCTTGACTATAGCGTTTCACTTATTTGCCCAAGGGTGACTTCTCGAGCAGGGCACAGGGGCCTTCAGGCTATGGCAAACAAAGTGAGCGTGCTGACTGTGCTCAGTCAACACGCTCACGATTGGGGTGTAGTATGAGGGGGCGATGCCCCTACACTACCTTATAACGAGTGCTTACTCAAAGGGGAAGGTCTTGATGAGCTCCTCAGCCTTGTTCATCTGCTCGTACATGACGACATCATCCTCGACGCGAGGGCAGACCTTGCGGAAGCTTGCGAGGAAGCCCTCAAGGCGCTCCGAGGTCTTCATAGGACGACGGAACTCGATAGCCTGAGCGGCATTGAGTAGCTCGATGCCGAAGAGTCGATAGAGATTCGCGATGAGTGGCATAAGCTTGGTGGCTGCGTTGGCTCCCATGGAGACGTGATCCTCCTGACCATTGCTGGAGACGATGCTATCGCTAGCTGCTGAGTGACAGTACATCTTGTTTTGGCTGACCATAGAGGCTGCGGCATACTGTGGGATCATGAAGCCACTGTTGAGCCCGGGGTTGGCAACGAGGAACTCAGGCAGGTCGCGTAGCCCAAGGATGAGCTGAGCGACACGACGCTCTGAGATATTGCCTAGCTCAGCGAGTGCTATAGCGAGGAAGTCGTAGACGATGGCTAGTGGCTGACCGTGGAAGTTACCACCTGAGACGACCATATCGTCATCGGGGAAGACGGTGGGATTGTCTGTGACGGAGTTGATCTCAGTCTCGACGACACTGCGCACGTAAGCGATGGCGTCACGGGAAGCTCCATGTACCTGTGGCACACAGCGGAAGCTGTATGGGTCCTGTACCTGTGGTTTGGGCTTTGCAATCATCTCGCTGCCCTTGAGTAGCTCACGCATGTGGGCTGCGACTTGTATTTGCCCCTGATGTGGACGTATCTGATGCAGACGATCATCGTAGGGAGCATCTAGTCCAGCGAAGGCCTCTAGTGAGAGTGCTGCGCACCAGTCAGCGGCTAGCTTGAGGCGCTCTGCCTGTATGAGGGCATAGACACCGTGTGAGCTCATGAACTGAGTACCGTTGAGCAGGGCTAGCCCCTCTTTGCTCTTGAGCTTGATGGGCTTCCAGCCGAACTTGCCGAGAACCTCGCAGGAGGGAAGCTTCTCGCCCTTGTAGCGTACCTCACCGTAACCGATGAGCGGGAGGAAGAGGTTGGCCAGAGGAGCTAAGTCACCTGAAGCACCTAGCGAACCTCGGTCATAGACGACGGGTAGGACATCGGCATTGAGCATGTCGACGATGCGCTGTACGGTCTCTACCTGTACGCCACTATTGCCGATCTGGAGGGCATGAGCCTTCAGAAGGAGCATGAGGCGAATGATGGGGGCTGCGACCTCGTCACCACAGCTACAAGCGTGGCTCTTGACGATGTTTTCCTGAAGCTTGGTGAGCTGATCAGGTGAGATGGTGCGGTTGCAGAGTGAGCCAAAGCCTGTGGTGACACCGTAGATGGGCTTGTCGACCTCCTCGACCTTACGGTCTAGGTAGTTGCGGCAGTGCTCGATACGCTTGACGGCCTCTGGTGAGAGGGTTAGCTCGAAGTGGTTCTCTAGATACTCTCGGCATAGCTCGATGGTGAGCTGCTCGCTACCGATGGCGAATGATTTACGTGCTGACATGTTTCTTTATTTGCAAGCTTCTTTAGTATACTCTATGACCTTAGCCTCACGCTCGATCACCTCACGCTCGAGACGGTCTGCCTCAGCAGTCATGTCTGCGACAAACTGCTCGTCCTTGATGGAGGTCAGGTTGATGCGGACGTTAAAGAGTGCGCCGATGATCGCATTGCGTGCGGACATCATAGCGACGCAGCCATCGGTGACAGCGTTTTGGTTACCATTGGAGACAACCTCCTCAATATCGCTCAGCAGACTGTAGACACGACGAGCGACCTCCATGGGTACGTTGGCCGCAATCTTGGTGGCCTCTTGGATTTGTGCAGAGCGAGCAGCCTTCTCTTCGTCAGTCTCTTTGGGCATTTGGAAAGCGGCAAAGACAACGTTGTAAGCTTCGCTGTCACGATCTACATCGAGGATCAACTGCTGACGGATCTTCTGGACACGCTCGACGAGTTCCTTCATCTGCTCCTCGACCTCGGCATACTTCTTCTTGCCAATGGTGAGGCCAGCGACCATCTCGGTGAGAGCGGCAGCGATGGAACCACTGAGTGCTGAGATGCTACCACCTCCAGGTACAGGGTCCTTGCCTGCGGTGACGTCAAGAAGCCCCTTGACAGTCAAATCTGTTAGACTATTATTCATAGGATGATTGAGATTGTTTGTTAGTTATTAGATGGGTAGCGACTAGCCTGGCTAGACGCTGGGTGTGGGGGTCACGAGTCTGTTTTCGTAAACGGTACCCGCCTTGATGGTGGCTCGTACGAGGTTGACACCAAAGTGATAGGAGAGGAACTTGTACGAGGGGAAGCGTAGGAGCGCTAGGTCTCCCGCCTTGCCTACCTCGATGCTTCCTATTTGGTCAGCACGGCCGATGGCGGCTGCGCCATTGAGCGTGAGTGCTGTGACGGCCTCCTCGACGGTCATGCCCATATAGATGGTCGCTAGAGCGAACATGAGTGGGATGGAGGAGCTGAAGCAGCTTCCAGGATTGAGGTCGGAAGCAACGGCTACAGCGCAACCAGCATCAATCATGCGACGTGCTGGCGCATACTTTTCACCCAGGCTGAAAGCTGTACAGGGAAGGCAGGTAGCCACGGTGTCGCTCTGAGCCAAGGCTTGGATGCCTTTGTCAGATATCTGTAGTAAGTGGTCTGCAGAGAGACAACCTAGCTCGACTGCTAGCTCAGCGCCACCGAAGGAGACGATCTCGTCGGCGTGCATCTTGACCTTGAGCCCTAGCTCCTTAGCACGGGTCAAGAGGATGCGTGTCTGCTCATGGTCGAAGACTCCTTTCTCAGTGAAGATGTCGCAACACTCTGCTAAGCCTCGCTCTACGACTACTGGCATGACCGTGTCACAGAGGTAGTGGATGAAGTCTGTGGAACGACCTTTGTACTCGGGCGGTGTGTCGTGCGCTCCCATGAAGGTGGGGTAAAGGTCTATCGGGTGCTGCTTCTGTAGTGTCCGAATGACCTCTAGCTGCTTGATCTCCGTGTCGAGCTCCATGCCGTAGCCACTCTTCGCCTCGACGGTGGTGACACCCATGGATAGCATGGCGTCTAGATGTGCAGAGGCGCGCTGAGTAAGTTCCTCAGCCGTTGCGCTACGGGTCGCCTTCATCGTGTTGGCTATACCACCGCCACGCTCCATGATGCTCATGTAGCTATCGCCCGCTAGTCGCCACTGGAACTCGTCCTCACGGTACCCCCCGAAGATGAGGTGGGTGTGACTATCGACGAAGCCTGGCAGGACGCACCCGCCCTGAGCATCATAAGCGACGCAGTCGGTGTGGTCTACTTGCTCAGCTTCTTGCATAGTTCCTACGAAGGCTATTTTGCCTTGTCGTACGATGATGGCGGCAGGTCCCTCGATGACTCCGATCTGACGCATCGCCTCAGCGCCGTGCTGTGCGGTGGAGCCTGGACGAGTCACGATCTGACCGATATTGTATAGGTAGAGATTGGACATTAGAGATTAGAGATTTAGAGGTTAGACTTTAGAGGTTAGAAGTTAGAGGTTAGAGGTTAGACTTTAGAGATTTGATGAGACCTGCAAGCATACGTCCTACTTCGTTGGAAAGGTCCAAAGGCTCTTTTATCTGAGGCTCTGAGAGGTACCCTATGCGCAGACAAAGCTCTAGCTGTGTCTCTAGCTCTGCTCGAGAGCCTTGCGCTATGTATAGGAAGTGATTCGTATCTCTAGTGCTCTCCCTTGCATTCCCTTCTGCAATATTAGAGGGGATGGAGAGAGCCGACCGTCTAATTTGGTCTGAGAGTGCGTACTTCTCTTCCAGTGGCAGTTGGCGTATGAGATTATAGACATCTATGGTCAGTTGCATGGCTTTCTGCCAAACGATCAACTCTCTATGATCCTTGCCGGCCACTCTATCTTCTAATCTCTAATTTCTAACCTCTAATCTCTATGTTCGCATTACTCCATCATGCGGAGCTCCAGGATCTGGGTCTCGCAGAAGTTCTCAATGCCGAGGTAGTACTCAGCGCAGTCGATGAGCGCCTTCATAGGTACGAGGCCGATGACCTCAGCGCCAACAACCTCGACACCGTAGCGACGAGCCTCCATGCGTACCATCTCGTGAGCACGATAGACAGCTGTCTTGGTGTAGTCGGTGAGGTTCATAGAGACCTGTACGATGTGTCGGTCAGTCAGCTCTACGCCCATAGCCTTGCAGAAGCGTAGACCGCCACCGATGTGACGTACCTTCTTAGCGATGGCATCAGCAATAGAAAGGTCAGAGGTGTTGAGATTGACATTGTAAGCGACGAGTGGCATACGTGCACCGACAGCTACAACGCCTGCTGTAGGGTGAATGTCTGCTGGACCGAAGTCTGGGTGCCACTCATCCTCGTGGATCTTCTCAGCCATACCCTCAAACTGTCCCTTGCGGATCTTAGCAAGGTTCTCACGATGAGGAGCTGTAGCGCTCTTCTCATATAGGAAGACGGGCACACCGATGCGCTCGCCGATCTCCTTGCCGACCTCCTTAGAGAGCTCGATAGCCTCCTCCATCTCCATATTGCGAATGGGGATAAAGGGGATAACGTCGACAGCGCCCATACGTGGGTGCTGGCCCTGGTGCTTAGTCATGTCGATAACCTTGACAGCGACCTCGACAGCAGCGATGACAGCCTTGCGGACAGCCTCAGGCTCGCCCATGACGGTCACCACGCAGCGGTTGTGATCTTCGTCATTGCTGTAGTCTAGGAGCTTGACACCCTTAGTCTCTCTAAAGGGTTGTACGATCTGCTCAATTTTTGCTTTGTCACGTCCCTCGCTAAAGTTGGGGACACACTCTACGATCTTTGTCTGAATAGCCATAGTATTATCTATTTATAGTGTTGTGTTTTGGTATCTTGGTAAGCCTTTTCGATAGGTTTCCTGAAACATTCCGCTAAGTTACTGATTATTTGAAGTACTGCCAAGCTTTTTCAGGAGAAAAATAACTCAAAAGTGAGCGTTAGCTCTTGTAGTAAGTACGCTTGATGCGTGGCGAGAGCTTGGAAATCACCTCATATGGTATGGTGCCGATGCGCTCTGCGAGGTCACTCACCTGCAAGCCTGGCACGCCAAAGATGATCACCTCGTCACCCTCTGCGACCTTCCCTTTGAGTGCCGTGAGATCGACCATACAGGTGTCCATACAGACGTTGCCCACAATCGGGCAGAGCGTGTCGTGGATCATAACGCTCCCCACGCCACAGCTGAAGCGCCTATCATAGCCATCGGCATAACCAATAGGTATAATGCCAATCTGCCCGCCAGGAGCGACCTGCCCACGACGTCCGTAGCCGATAGTCTCCCCATCAGGGATCGTCTTGATCTGTAGGAGCGTGGTACGTAGCTTAGCGACAGGCTCGAGGGTGAGACTACCCGTAGCACTGATACCATAGAGCCCTACTCCTAGACGAGCCATGTCGTAGTGATGATGGTTATATCGCTCCATGCCGGCCGTGTTTTGGACGTGACGCAGAGGACGATAGGAGAGCTGACTGGTAAGGTAGTCGGCACCTGCATCATAGAGGGCAAACTGCTGCTCCGTGAAGTCGCTCATCGTCGGTTCATCGGCAGCAGCCAAGTGCGTAAAGATACTCTGCACCCGTATCAGCGGCTCCACCTCGTGAAGCGTCTGAGCGAGGTGCTCGAGGGTCGCTCTGTCTGGCGTGAAGCCCGTACGGTGCATACCCGTGTCTAGCTCGATATGAACAGGATAGTGGCTCAGGCCCTGACGCTCCACATGGCGGGCAAACTCTCGGAGGATGCGCTCGTTGTAGATCTCAGGCTCTAGGCGACTCTGCGTCATCACCTCAAAAGCCTCGACCTCAGGATTCATCACGATGATCGGCAGGAGGATCCCTTTGCTGCGAAGCTCCTTGCCCTCGTCCGCCAGCGCCACCGCTAGCGCTGCGAGGTCTTGCTGCTCCAGCGCTTTGGCCAGTTCGTAAGCTCCGATACCGTAGCCCTGCGCCTTGGCCATGACGATGATACGTGTCTCGGGTGAGAGGAGCGCTTTGTAGCTTTTCAGATTGTTCACCAGAGCTTCGAGGTCTATCTCTAGAGTCGTCTCATGCACCTGCTTCGCTAGGTGCTGTACGATACGCTCGAACTGGAATTGTCTAGCTCCCTTGACCAAAATCTCCGCATGAGTGATGGTGCTGAGGAGGTCATCGGCAAGGAGCTGGTCGGTCGTCTCGTAGAAGGCGGTCTTCCCTTCCCCACTCCCCTGGAAGTAGTCCTGATAGTTGCACAGCTCCCGACCCACACCGATGAAGAGCGTATGCGGATACTGTGCAATCATCTCGCCCACCTGCTTGTAAAGGTCTCGTGGTAGCTGGGCACTCTGTAGGATGTCGGAGAGAATGATCACCGCCTGCTGATGCGAAGTGGCCGTGCGCTGCTTCTGAAAGTCAAGCGCAATGCGTAGCGAATTGATATCGTTGTTGTAAGCGTCGTTGATCAGACGATTGCCCGCCTGCCCCTCCTTGACCTCCAGTCTCATCTCGATCGCCTCAAGCGTCTCAAAGCGAGCCAGCACCGCCTGACGCTGAGCCGTAGTGAGTGGCAGGAGACCAATGAGACAGAGACAGTGCGTAGCGTTTTGTATAGAAGCTTGATCCGCAAAGGGAATGGTCACCGTACTGCTCTCGTCCGCATGCTGAGCTGTGATGGTTGTAGCGCCATCCCCTGAGTGGCTATAGGAGACATGGTAGTAAGCTTTGCCAGGCGTGAGGCTCCAGCCGATCGCCTTGTCCGAAAGCCCCAAATTGTCAATGCCTCGCTGTATCTCATCGCTGTCGGCATCATAGACAAAGTGGTCGGCATCGACGAAGAGCTGCAGCTTCTCCTCAATCTTCTGATTGAGCGAAACAAAGTTCTCCTGATGCGCCGCCCCAATGTTGGTCAAGATACCGAGCGTCGGCCGTATGATACGCTGGAGCCGCAGCATCTCCATCGGCATCGAGATCCCCGCCTCAAAGATGGCGAGCGTATGCTCCTCCTCCATATTCAGTATCGAGAGCGGCACACCGAGCTGCGAGTTGTAGCTCTTTGGCGAACGCACGATGCGATAGCAACCAGAGAGGAGGTGATAGAGAAACTCCTTGACGACCGTCTTGCCGTTGCTTCCCGTGATGCCGATGACTGGGTAGTTGTAGCGCATACGCCAGTGGCTAGCTATCTGCTGGAGCGCACGGAGTGTCTCCTGCACCTGTACAATATTGGCATCAGGATAGCGCTCCACATAGGGCTCGATCGGCTCGCAAATGAAGAAAGCCCGCACCCCATGCTCGTAAAGCTGGGGAATATATTTATGCCCGTCACCAGAGGCGGTACGCATCGCGAAGAAGAGGCTATCGCTCGGCGAAGTGAGCTTACGACTATCGGTCAGGATATGTCGTATCGGACGCTCGTCGACGAGATGCGTTTGGATAGGACGAAGATACTCAAGGATGTTTTGCAGTGTAGACATTATCGTGTTGTAAATAAGGGTCATCATGGTTCTACTACGGAGGCTACGCATAGCTTCTCTCCATAGCGCTCACGGCAGTGTGCTATGCGCTCAGCGATCTGAGCCTGTAGTCTCTCGGCTCCGTGTGGCGTCTTAGGCCGATGCAGTGCCAGCTTGCGCAGACGCTGAGCAGCCTGACGCCTCTCCACTTCACGCTCCTCTTGGCTTGCCCAGTAGGCGACGAAGTGATCGGCTATGTAGGCGACCGCTTCATCAGACGGGTGAGTCAAGTCACTGGCGTAAAAGCGGTAGTCCCGCAACTCATCATGTAGGATCTCATACGCGGGAAAGTAGTGACAGGCAGGTAGCTCACGACAAAGCGTGTCGCAGAGGATACGTAGCTTGCTCTTTGACAAGTTGCTCTCCGCCAAGCCGTCCTGCAGATAGCGCACGGGACTAACCGTCAGGACTATCTGCAGCGAATGATGCTTAAGGAGCTGAGAAAGCGTCGCTAGCATACACTCCTGCAGAAGATCCAAGGGAAGGTCCTGTCTGTCGAAGAGACGTGCGGGCAGTTGCTGACAGTTTGCCACAGCACGACCACCCTCCGCAAGGTAATAGACCTGCGTCGTGCCGAGTGTGATCCAGAGCCAGTTCGCCTCCGCTAGTTGGCGATGAGCCGTATGCCATAGCTGAGCGGTCGCCTCACGTAGCGCCTCCTGGCTCTCGCCATAGATAGCGCTGTGGTGACGCAGACTATAGTAGAGTCCGTCGCGCTCTATAATATAAGGTGTATAGTCGGGGCAGTCTTGCTCATCGAGGAGCAGATCCTCCAGCGTATCGCAGATACTGATCGGATTGTAGAGCGTACCGTAAGGATTGACCAGCACATCATATCCGAGGTGCCGCATATACTCGCCTATATGCTCACTAAAGCAAGAGCCAAGTGTCAGGATACGATCCCCATAGCGTCCCGCTATAGAGGTGGGCAGAGGAGCTATCTGAATCGGTGTGAACCACTGTATGGATCGTGAGGTGAGCATCTAGTGAAGTGTCAAGGCGCAGAGCCACCACAAAGGTACAAAAAAGCGGGTAGCACTCGTCTGAGCACTACCCACAATTTAAAGGGAATATCGTATCTGATAGTGGATTAGCGAGCTCTCCTCTAGAAGCGAGCCACCACGCCCACCGAGTAGTCTCTCGTGTTCACCTCAGCCCGCGCTGACGGCATGGTGCTGAGCAGACTAATCCGTCCGAAGAGTCCGAGGAAGCTATACCCTATCTCGCCACGCAGATCTAGTCCGAAGGGGCGTACATTGAGATCATCGTCCACAAGCGTATTGACCCGCTCATCGAGCGAGCGTGTGCGAGACTTTTGCAGGCATATGAACTTCGGGACGATCGATAGCGAGCTCCAGGCATTCGTCTCGCCCCATGAGAGCGACAGCCCTACTGGCATCTCTATGGAGAGGAGGTCTAGTTCCGTCTGCGCATAGCCCACCTCTGTAGGCTCCTGTCTTAGGATCGTCTGCCCCTCATCGTCACGCTGCATAGCGTACTTCTTGTCAAAGGCAAATCTACTGCCCACGAGCGAAGTCCCCACGTTGAAAGCCCACGGACTACGCCCGATCTGGAGGATACCATAGACACCAAATTCTCCACGAGTAGAGCACCAAAAGCGCTGCTTGCCACTCCACTCAGGAGCTGTAAAGAGGTTCCAACCGAAAGAGCCTACAAAGTGATAGGAGACATCTCCCATCAGTGTCTTGTAGATGATAGGACGACCATCCTGCTTGTGAACGGTGCTAATGCGAGAGCGATTCCAAACTGACTGACGACCACCTCTCGTCCATACCCTATCTATATAGAGTGGCACCTCTTGCGCCTGACCTTTAGGGAGCCGATGCTCCACCTCTATCTGACTATCTTTCTCACCTCGCATCACATAGACCGTGCGGTCAGCGAGCTGGATCGTATCACACGAGGTCACCGTCTGCCCCGTGGCACCTAGCGTAGTAAGCAGTAAGGTGACTAACGCAAATAAGGGTAATGTATAAACTCTTGAGTACATAGTGACGATGCGATTAGAAGGTAATACTTAGTCCAGCCGTGAGAAGGCCCTTGTTGTTGTACCCGCTCATAGCGTCTCTGACGAGTAGGAGCGACTGAGGCGTGTAGTGGAGATAGAGACCTAGAGGTCTAAAGTCGATAAAAGCGCCATAGGTCATCGACAGTGGCGGTGTCGCCTCTGTATTGGTACGCTCCTTGTGACGATTGCCATACTGCTTGTGCATCACGTACTCCTTGTATTTGATCTGTGGGATCACCTCGATACCGATGCGCATACGACTATTGGTCATCGGACGCATCCCCAGCGTGATTGGGAACGATATGTAGCGTGTCACCAGCTTGCTCTGGCGTAGCCCCATATCCTCGTCGTAGTGACTCTGATGCAGCTCGTTGAGATCCCTATTTGGTTCGAAATAGTAGCCATCACGCAGGCTGTAGGTACGCCCCTCAAAAGCAAAGTCAAAGCCAACAAAGTAACGACCCTGCAGGTAATACCTATACCCTATCGGCGCCACCATGTAGTGGTTGAAGCAGGGTGTAGCTGCATGGTCAAAAGCATCCTCCAGCATCATCGTCGAGCCGAAGTATAGCTTCGGAAAGAGTCGTATCGTACCCCAGCGGAAGCTATTATCATCGTAGATACCGAGTACACCACCTACACCCGATAGAGCCTTACGTAAATCACGATCTAGCGAGAAAGCGGTCGTCTCCATACGACGCACGCGGTTCCGCTCGTTGTAATCGACGAGTGTCACATCGGTCTGATCTTTACTAGACTCTATAATGACTTTGTAGTCGTCTCGCTCGATGATTGTGTCTGGAGCGAGGGTCGCTAAGGGGGTTGCCTCTAGCCAGTTCGTGGCAAAGAGAAGAAGCAAACCTGCCAGCAAACCTCCTCGTAGCGAAGCTCGTAAGTAATACTGCATAAGTAGTTGTGATATGAGTTGGTTAAAACGATGTTTGTTACTCCGACAAAGTTAGAAAAATATTGCTATCCAATAAAGAGTTCCTCCGCTGGAACTATAAAGTTCCTGCCCTGGAACTAAACAGTTCCTCTCTTGGAACTAAAAAGTTCCAAGAGAGGAACTGTTTTTGGAACTCGTATCTACTACGAGTACAGCACGATACGAATTACAGGTTAACGGAGAGAGACTAACAGACTAACCCTCTAATTCCACCCAGTAATCACTTTGATGCGCAGAGATAAAAGAAGGGACAGAAACCGCTTAGGTCTCTACCCCATACTTATTTGTCGTAGGGCTATGCCTCTACAAATATATCGCGCCTTATAGCCTGACTACTTGACAAGCCTAAAGCCCATCGTAGGCTTCGGAAGCACGGTTCCATCCTCCTGCGCATAGATTAGCAGGATGTTGGTATCCCAGTTGACCTTCATGATAAATTGCTTGATAAACTGATTGACACCATTACTTAACTTCACCATAGCTGGATAAGCTTTTTGCGTAGCATCATAGCTATAAGCCACAGGGACTGTAATCTTCATATGTCCATCAGTCATCGTCAACTCGCCCTCCGTTTGACTCGTGAAATAAAGCTCTCCAGAAATTTCACGATCTTCGTCATTGATGTCAAGCCCTGGGATATTCATATCGCTCTTCCAGCGGGTATTGACAAGCGCCTCCTTAGGGTCTTTCTCTTTTGGCTCCTTTTTGCAGGAGCTGAGCATGAGGGTGGTACTGGCTAGCAGCATGGCTAGGCAGATACGGATTAGTTGTTCTTTTCTCATTGTTATTAGGGTGTTTGTTGGTTTAATGCTTGCTAAGATAGTGCTTTTCCCAAATATAGTGCGCTCTTAGAGATGCGGATGCTCGAGCTGTCGTATCTCCTGGGCGAGCGTGCGCAATGCTTTGCGGGCTGCGGGGAGCTCACGCTCGAGCTGTAGAATCATCTCGGTTAGGTCGGCATCGCTACCGCTATGCTGGTGGTAGGCAGTGCGAAGACGAGCCAGTGTCTGCTCCTGCTCGGTGAGCTGCTTCTGCTGACTCAGATACTGATCGTAGAGGGTCGCAGCCTCGGTGGAATGAAACTGCTTACGGCTGGTGTATATCACATTTGGTGCCACGACAAAGTTACCCTGAGAAGCGCTGCTGTGGGCAGGCTGTGCAGAGGTATGCTTACCCAGCAAAGCAGCGTAGTCTACGTCCGAGCGCTGCGTGACATGGTAGGGTCGTAGCATAGCGTACTGGCGCAAGAGAGCGGGATCGTTGGACGGAACCTCAGTCACTTCGCCATCATTATAAACAAAGCGGTAGACGGTGACCATGCCACGGGGGGCATAGCGGTCGGAGACGAGGTAGCCGAGATGGCGCTCAGCGTTGAAAGCGAGGAGCAGGTCGTTGCCCGAGCTATTGTACGGCAGACCTAGCGGGACGGGCTGTAGGTAAGCACCCGAAGCGGTCTGGCGGGTCATATAGAGATCTCGCCCACCAAGCCCCTGCTTGCTAATAGCGGAGAAGTAAAGCGTGATACCGTCGGGAGCTAGCGTAGGATAAGAGGGAGCCTCTAGACTGTCTGGGATAGCGGTGATGATGCTAGCCTCTGGTTGAAGCGTCGTCGGGACTGGCTGATTGGCTAGGAGATCGCCATAGACGAGACGCACGGGGGCACCAGGACGCTCTCGGAGCGGTCTGATGTAGCGATCACTTCGCTCGGTGAGGAAGCCGAGACCTAGGCTATCACAGGAGAAGACTTTGACGCCCTGTCCATTGAGGTAACTGGCCAATTGCTCTCGTGCGACGGTGATGGTGTCGGCCACCTCTAACCAAAGGACGTTTCCCATAAGACGTCGCAGCGTATGCAGTCGCTCAGCGTAGAGGTCGGTGGCGTGCTGGCCCTTGCGCGCTTTGCTCTGCTTCTCTAGTGAAGCGGACAGTGCGTCTAGTCGCAACTCTCGGAGGTAGCTCTCCCAGAGAGCGGGCAGGTACTTACCATTTTGATGAGCAAGGAACTCATAGGCTGAGACGGCTAGGTCACTGCGTCCTCGCGCTGTAGCTCGCTCCACGAGCTGCGTGGCGGTGGCTATAGTGGGCTTCGCATGAAAGGCTTGCGTGAGCGAGTCTAGCTTTTGCCCTTGCGCCATAAAGGCTGGCAAAGTGAGGAGGCAAAGCAAGATGACGAGTAGACGCTTCATGGGGGATTAGAGGTTAGATATTAGAGGTTAGATATTAGAGGAAGCGTCTCGGAGTGATCGGACGAGGGCCGACAGCTCCGAGACGCTGATGAGTAGATTACTGCTGAGCGATGCGCTGCAGGATGCCAGCGTAAGCCTCTGCATAGTGTGGCGCTGAGAGGCCTAAGCGACGACTCTCACGGACCACGTAGCCGACGAGGCTCTCGACCTCGCTCTGATGATGGTTACGTAGGTCGCTATTCATCGAGGTAGTCGTGCCCGGTGGCATACGCTCTATGCGACGGAGCGCTGAGGCGACTGGATCGGTATCGCTGATGCCCCACCCCTTAGCACGGTACAGCTGGCAGAGCTCTTCGGTGAGTCCAATAACAAAGGCACGATGCGCTCCGAGCAAGCCCTCGACGTCGCAATCGTAGTAGCCTGTCGCAGCAGCTGAATTGGAGAGCATGAGGAACTTCTTGCGCACCTCTTCCATCGGATCGTCCGGGATGACGAGATCGATGCCGGCAGCTTGGGAGATCTTGAGAAGTCGCTCTTCGCTGGCCATTCGTTCACTACCGATGGGGCGTGCAAGAGAACCTATGTAGAGTCGCTCGTTGTCGGAGTGGCTCTCCACGACACCGGGCTCTGTGCGCCGTGCGGTGACATACGCAACGCCCGCCCAGCGCTCGACCTCTGCGGGAAGCATCGTGCGGAGCTGCTCATGGATATCTAGTCCATTGAGCAGAGGCAGGACGGCGCTCTCTTTGGTCAGGAAGGACTGCAGTGGACGAATACTATCGGCTAGGTCATAGCTCTTGGTCACGACGACTAGATAGTCTATCGGACCCAGCTCCTGCGGATCGCAAGTGACGCAACTGGGACGTACAACGGTCTCTGCCAGACGAGGCGAAGAGATGCTCAAGCCCTCACTGCGTACACGATCGTAGTGTGCTCCTAGACGCATTAAGTAGGAGACGCGTAGCTGGTCGGGATGCTCCATGGCGTAGCGTGTCCAAAGCCCGCCGAAGTAGCCGCCGACGCCTCCTAAGCCGAGGATAACTATATGAGGAGTTCTCATGGCTAACTAGCGCATACGGGGAAAGGTCTCCAGCGTCTCCTTGAGGATCTCAGCCACGGAGGGGTGCGGGAAGATGATTTCGCTCAGCTCGTGCGCAGTCATACCGCGCTCGATGGCTAGCCCTGCGGTAACGATCAGTTCGCTACAAGGATTGCCCAGCATGTGCACTCCGAGGATCTTGCCTTCGGGGTTGACAAGTACTTTGCAAAAGCCTGAAGCCATCTCGTTTTCCGCAACAAATCGGCCTGAGTAGCTCATCGGAAGCATTAGCTTCGTATAGACTTTGTCTCCACTTCGTAGCGCATCTTCGGTGAAGCCTACGCCCGCTATCTCGGGATGCGTGTAGACAACCCCAGGGATGGCTCGGTAGCTCATCGGATTGATCTTACGGCCAAGGATATGGTCTACCGCCACCTCTGCCTCACGCACAGCCGTGTGGGCTAGGAGCGAGTGTCCGTTGACATCGCCCGCAGCATAAAGATTGGGGAGCGAGGTGCGGAGGTATTCGTCGGTCTTGACGCCTCGACGCTCGAGCTCGAGCCCTTGGCTGAGCAGTGCCTCGAAGGAACTGGTTACTGGACGACGACCCACGGAGAGCATCACTTGCTCGCCCTCTACCTTAAAGGTCTTGCCCTCATACTCGACTTCTACGCCGTCGGCATAGAGATGCGTCACCTTGTGCTGGAGGTAGAACTTGATGCCACGCTTTGTGTACTCCTCACGAAGGAGCGCTGCTAGCTCGCTGTCCATTCCATTGATAATCTCGGGAAGCATCTCGACTACGGAGACGGTCACGCCCATCTCGTTGTAGTAAGCGGCGAACTCCATGCCGATGACGCCACCACCGATGATGACAATCGAGGCGGGAAGCTCCTTGCTGTCCAAAGCCTCTCGGTGGGTAATGTAGTGCCCCTCCTCGACTCCAGGGATAGGCGGGATGACTGTCTCTGAGCCTGTACAGAGGAGTAGATGCTTAGCCGTATATGTCTCAGCAGCTGCCGTGACGGTATAGGTATCATCGCTGTTGTGCGCCGTGACGGTAGCGTGCTCTGTGACCACGGTCACGCCAGCTTCCTTCATACGTGCACGGATACCAGCGACGAGCTTGCGAACGACTTTATTCTTTCTAGAGATAACCTTGGCTGGATCTATCTGCTCTGGCGTACAGGTGACGCCATACTTAGCGGCGCTCTGTACTGTCTGCCAAACCTTAGCAGAGTAAAGGAGCGTCTTCGTAGGGATGCACCCTTCGTTGAGGCAGACGCCACCGAGCGCCCGCTCCTCAATGAGCAACGTCTGTAGTCCTCCACGAGCAGCACGCTCAGCAGCTGTGTAGCCCGCGGGCCCTCCACCGATGATGATAAGATCGTATGTCATAATAGTTGGAAGAGTCTAGTGAAATGAACGGATTCGTGGTTACTTGCTCTTGCCTTGATTGGCGACGGCTGCCTGAAGCTTGGCTATCTGCTCGGGATCGCCGAGGAAGTAGTCACGCTGCAACTGCATCTTGTCGTCAAACTCGAAGACGTACGGGATACCCGTCGGGAGATTGAGCGAAGGGATCTCTTCGTCTGAGATACCTTTGAGGTGCTTGACGATACCTCTCAAGCTATTACCGTGAGCCGTAACGATGATCTCGCCATACTTCTCTAGGTCGGGACGAATGTTGCTCTCCCAGTAAGGAAGGATGCGCTCGACCGTCTCCTTGAGCGACTCCGTGAGTGGGAGTTCGTCAGGATTGACTGCTGCATAGCGTGGGTCGTGCTGCGGCGCACGCTCATCGGTCGGGTCTAGCGGTGCAGGCGGTACATCGTAGCTGCGTCGCCAGATGTGCACTTGCTCCTCGCCATACTTGGCTGCTGTCTCGGACTTGTCCAGCCCTTGTAGCATGCCGTAGTGCTTTTCGTTGAGACGCCACGACTTCTCCACGGGGATCCAGTCGAGGTCCATCTCATCGAGGATAATGTTTAGCGTCTTGATGGCGCGCTTGAGATATGATGTGTAAGCCTTGCCAAAGCGAAAGCCCGCTTTGCGTAGCTGTCGGCCAGCCTCGTGCGCCTCCTCGACACCTTGCTGGGTGAGGTCGACATCTGTCCAGCCTGTGAATTGGTTACTCTTATTCCACGCACTCTGTCCGTGGCGTACTAATACAAGTCTTTTCATAAGGGTGAGATAAAGGAGTTTCTAGGTAATTACTGATTTGTTGAGCCAGAGAGCCTCTGAGCAAGCTGCTGAGCGGTCATCTCTTTGACGGCCTCCAGTGATCCGCCAAAGGTGGGCAACGCTTGCTGTAGCATCGTCTCATACTCTGCCAAGAGGTTGCGACCCCAAAGCATATCTATGCGGACCAAGTCCATAAGCGTGACAAGCGAGTAGCGTACCATAGAATCACTGACCAGAGCCAACTGATGACGTGGGCTCTGCTGGCTGACCCAGTAGAGGAGCTGTGCCGTATCACGGAAAAGTGCACGAACGATCTCGTCGCCCTGCTTCGTCATATCGGCACGATAGTAAGCATCCGCTAGACTTACGTCAGTCATGTCGTAGGGAACCGCCTTGGGTGAGATCACCTCGGCACACTTCGTCAGCACCTCCTTAGCTCGCTCGGTGTCGCCTTGACGTAGGAGCGCCTGGGCTAGCGTCGCGAAGACACGTGCTCGATAGTAGTAAGAGATGTTGCGTCGGATATTCTCGTCAAAGTAGATGTTCGGGTCATTGGCGTTGAAGTAACGGTACTTGTTCATCACCAAGTCATACATCCGCTCCACATCGACCTCGTAAGGCGTCCCCGCCACAGTCGTCGGGTTAAAGCGTTGCGCCATACCCACCTGCGACATATACTGTCTTTGATTGGTAAAGACATTCTGAGGAGCCGAGGTTACCCACATGATCGGTCGTTGCCACTTCGCTGCGCCCAGCATATCTAGGACAAAGAGCTGATCTCTCGTCACGGCCGTCTTGCCCTCCAGCGAAAGCACCATACTCTCGGGCATAGGCAAGCCCTGAAGCTGCGGGAAGTACTTAGCGACAGCCATCGTGTCCACAGGTAGTAGCACCTTGTCCGCTGGCATCTGCGCCTGACCCTGAGGCACAACCTTGGTCGCTGCCTTCATCACTTGGTCGAAAGGCATCGGCATCGCACTCGTCGGACGTATCAGCGCATAAGAGTTCGTGACGAAGAAGGCTGGACTCATATATTTATTAGGTATCGGCTGCGCCTCGTAGCTGTGACGTAGCATATGCTTGCCGTACCACTCCGACTGCAGATAGCTCAGGTTGCCCACCTTGACATCGGTGCGCACGCCTTCCACCTCTTGGGAGTACCACAAGGGGAAGGTATCGTTATCCCCGAAGCATAGTAGTACCGAATTAGGATCACAACTGATCAAATAGTTGTAGCCGAAGTCGCTTGCTAGGACACGTCCTGAGCGGTCGTGGTCGTCCCAGTTTTCCGAAGCCATCTGTATCGGCACGATCAACCCGAGTACGGAGACTATCGAGGCATTCAGTACCGGCTTGAGCTTAGCACGGCTCAGCAGTTCGTAAAGTCCTGCCACACCAAAGCCAATCCATATCGCAAAGGCGTAGAAAGAGCCCGCATAGGCGTAGTCTCGCTCGCGTGGCTGCCCTGGCGTCTGGTTGATGTACAGGATAATCGCCAAGCCCGTCATGAAGAAGAGCGCCAGCGTGATCCAAAAAGCTTGCATCCCCTTCTTGCGCCTCGTCACTTGAAAGGCAATGCCGAGGAAGCCGAGGAGAAGTGGCAAGAGGTAGTAAGCGTTGCGCCCCTTGTTATTGCGGAATTGATCTGGCAGATCTTTGGTCTTACCCAGTGCGATCTGATCAATAAACGAGTAGCCCGTCAGGACGCCTCCCTTGAGCATGCCGCCATCGCCCTGCAAGTCGTTCTGACGGCCGATGAAGTTCCAGCCGAAGTAGCGCCAGTACATATAGTTAACCTGATAGCGCAGGAGGTACTTCAAGTTGTCCGCCATCGAGGGCTTAGACATATCATCGGGGTTGCGGTCTACCCAACTGTTGTACCCACTGATATGCTCCGGCTGCGGCGAGTACATACGGGGGAAGAGCATCTTGCTCCCCTCGGCATACTTCATCTCTGGCTGGCTGTATATCTTGACATACTCGTCAGGTTCGTTGGGATTGCTCTTTACCTTGGGCGCATAGACAGGACTTCCATCCTCCATAGCTATAGGACGCGCCACGTAGGTAGCACTGTATAGATGCGGGATAGCGCCATACTGCTCACGGTTGATGTAGCTCTTGATGGCAAGCGCCGTGTTCGGCTCATTCTGATTCATCGGCGTGCCAGCGAGCGAACGCACCAGGATCACTCCGTAGGAGCTAAAGCCGATCATGATGACCAGCATACACATCTGAGCCGTGTGTAGGAGCTGTAGAGAGACTTTTCTGTTTTGGAAAAGGTATATCGCCAGCGCTATCGTCACGATCACGCCTAGCCAAGCCGCTCCTCCGAAGTATGGGATACCGATCAAGCACCAGGAGAGGATAAACGAGCTGATGATCAGACTACGACCACGCTCGCCTCGCTGATAGAACGTGAGCGAACCGGCCAGCACCACCATAAGGACGACTAGATAGATGTAGAAGCCACTGTTGTACGGCAACTTCAGTCCATTGACCACCCAGCGGTCTATCGTTCCACCGAAAGCGACGACACCCTGCATGATACCAAACATGATGACCGCTATCAAGACGAAGGAGACGATCAGCGTCGTGACAATCCCCTTGAAGGAGAGCGTATCATGCTTGCGGAAGTAGTATATAAGCGCCATCGCGGGAATGCAGAGCAAGTTGAGCATGTGCACACCGATACTGAGTCCCATCACATAGGCGATGAGGACTATCCAGCGATCAGAGCGTGCATTATCCGCACGGTCGCTCCACTTGAGCATCAGCCAGAAGACCAGCGCCGTCAGGAAGGAGCTAAAGGCGTAGACCTCGCTCTCCACAGCACTATACCAGAAGGTATCTGTAAAGGTGTAGAGCAACGCTCCCACCAGTCCAGAGCCCATGATCAGTATCGTCTGCGCTAAGGTAGGCACAGGAGTCACCCCCTCAGGGATCAATTGCTTGGCACAAGGCGAAGCGCCTGGCAGTACCACACGACGCACCAGATGGGTGATACTCCAGAAGAGAAGGAGGATCGTCCCCGCACTGAGCAGTCCGCTCAGCGCATTGGTATACAGTCCCGCCAGTGCAGGCGTCGGGGCTAGGTGTGCAGCGACATTGTACACAAGCATGTAGATGGGGGCCCCAGGTGGGTGCCCCACCTCCAGCTTAAAGGCCGATAAGATAAACTCGGGGCAGTCCCACAGGCTCGCCGAGGGACCGATGGTCATCAGGTAGACCACTGCTGCGATGACAAAAGTCACCCAGCCCACCACATTGTTCAGCAGATTGTACAGTCGCCAGTTCTGTTGCATATCTATAGTTAAGGTATCATATACGGGGACAAAGATACGAAAATAGAGGTTAGAGATTAGAGGTTAGAGATTAGAAGTTAGAGATTAGAAGTTAGAGATTAGAAGTTAGAGATTAGAAGTTAGAGATTAGAAGTTAGACACTAGAGGCACTAGCCCCACTAGGAGCACTAGTAGCACCAGAAACACCTGCCCCCTCTAAACTCTAACCTCTAACTTCTAACCTCTAATCTCTCCTTTTTGTACCTTTGTGCCGGAGTCACTAGAGGTAGGCGGTCCAAGTCTCCTCTTCTATCTCTTATATACGATGTTGATTACAGAGTACATATTACAGTTATTCGGAGGTATCATCATAGGCATCTGCATCTCCGCCCCGATGGGTCCTGCTGGGATCCTCTGCTTGCGACGAGCCATCGAGCAGGGACGACGTGCAGGAGTGGTCACAGGCGTGGGCGCCACGCTGGGCGACCTCTTCTATGCGGTTATTACCTATCTCTTCACAGGGATTATGCTGGACTATATAGATCACAACAAGATGGTCCTGCGCATTATAGCAAGTCTCCTCTTCCTAGCCTTTGCCTGCTACCTATACTTCAGCACGCCACGGCTGGGCGTCTCGCAGCGTGTCGTCGGCCAGATCAATCAGCGCAACCTCTCCCACCTGGGGAGTGGCTTCCTGCTGACCATCCCCAACCTGCTCATCGTCCCAGTCTATGTAGTCCTCTTCAGCCAGTTCAACTTCGTCTATCCATTTGGCGAGCCTCCCTACGGGATGTTTATTCTCGGACTCATCTCCATCGCGCTAGGAGCTCTGATTTGGTGGCTCTTTATCACTTACATAGCCACCCGCCTGAGAGACTTGGTGAGTCTGCGCAATCTGCGCACCTTCAATCGCATCTTTGCGCTCATCTTTGCCTTGATAGCTATCATTTCGCTGTTCTACACCTTTGTGGCTCTGTAAAAGCTTAGACTAGACCTATACCTTAATTATATATATGACAAAAGCAATCTCACGTCCCTCACGAGGCTTCTGGTGTGGGCTACTCCTGATGGCAGCCTTCGCCGGTGTAGCTGTTGCCTTAGCGCAGCTACCTCTCTTTAAGGAGACGCTCCGCATCTCTCCACTCATCATAAGTGTCCTGATTGGTATGATCTATGCCAATACGCTACGGCATAAGCTCAACCCCACGTGGGTGCCTGGGCTAGCCTTTTCATCGAAGCGTATCCTGCGCCTAGCGATCGTCTTCTACGCTTTTCGCCTTACGCTAGCAGACATCTACGAGGCGGGAGCTACCGCCTTCATTTACGACCTCATCATCGTCTCCTCGGTCATCCTCCTCGGAGTGCTCATCGGTCGCTGGCTCAAGATGGACCGAGACACCGCCATCCTCACCGCTTCGGGTAGCGCTATCTGCGGTGCCGCTGCGGTGCTAGGCACCGAACCTGTGCTGGGAGCCAGCTCGGAGAAGACGGTCATAGCTGTCGCTACGGTGGTGCTCTTTGGTACGCTCAGCATGTTTCTCTACCCACTCGTCCACGCGACTGGCTGGCTCGGACTGACCGACCATCAGATGGCTATCTACACTGGAGGCACGCTCCACGAGGTAGCGCATGTGGCTGGTGCTGGCGGTGCTATGGGCGAAGCAATCGCCTCCACAGCAACCATTACGAAGATGATACGTGTGATCCTCTTGGCGCCTTTCCTGCTCATCCTCACCTCCGTCCTGCATCGTGGCGGGCGTGGAGGAGCCACAGGGCAGAGCAAGGTGTCTATACCTTGGTTTGCCATCTGGTTCCTCATCATGATCTGTGTCAATACACTGATCGCTTACCTCGCTGAGCAGCAGGGCATCAACGACCTCTACAATCAGGTCTGTGGCGGAATCCGCTGGGCGGACGACTTCGGACTCTGTATGGCTATGGCAGCGCTCGGTAGCGATGCTTCGTTCGCTCGCTTCAAGCGTGCTGGTGGCAAACCCTTCCTCCTCGCAGGTGCGCTCTACCTCTGGCTCACTATCGGAGGCTACTGTCTAATTCGCCTGATAGGTTAAACTTCTGTTTGATAGGCTAGAATCCAGGTCAAACTCCAGAACTTAGCCTGACAAAATAAGAGCCACCGAGGAAATCGGAAATTCCTCCGTAGTTATTTTCCAGTATGACGGGCATGTCATACGAGAAAAGGAGACCGCCCTCCAATCGGTGAGCGGTCTCCTTTTTGTTTTATTGCGTGACGTTGATCGACTAAGCGCCGTGGAAGAGGTACTCAGCCTGTATGTCGCGGGTCATCTGTGTGAAGAGCTCCTCGATCAGCGCATCAGCCACCTCGAGGGCGCGCCACAAGATGGCGTTCGACTCCTCCTGTAGCATATCTTGGGCTGCGTGAGGCATCCCCTTGTCCAGCTTATGGCAGTAGCGACGCTGTATCTCCTCGATACGCTCGTCGCACTCCAGCTCGAAGGCGTGGTAGCGCTCCTTAATCAGCGGTGCATACTTATTATAATTGGTCATGCCGAGCACCTGCACCTTGCGGAAGGTCCAGTAAGCCGACTCCTGTGAGGACTCTCCCCCACCCTTGGTGTAAGGCTCGGGATAGGAGGTCACACCCTGGAAGAGCGGTACGAAGAGACCTAGGTCTGCCATACCCAAGCAAACGTGGTTGATACGCCCGACGGCTACGGGTAGCTTAGGCTGCACCTGTAGGATATGCGTCTGCGTGGTACGGAAGATGGAGACTGGGCGGTACACCTCGTGCGGATTGCTGTGGAGGTAAGGATCATGCTCCGTGCCGTCGTAGTGGAAGCGGAAAGCATGGCGCATAGCCTCCATCGTGATTGGCTTCTCAGCCTTAGCATAGACAGGGAAGTTATTGACAGCTACATCTTGCTTCATCGCGGGGGTAAACATCTGCTGGAGTCCCCAGACACGTGGATAGTTGTACGTAGTGTCTAGCTCCACGTCACGTATGTAAGCTTTGTGGAAGTCAAAGGCTCCCTCCTTAGGATCATACAGTCCGTGCTCCTGGGCAAACTCAATCAGGTCGCTGGATGCCATAAAGTGCTCCTTGTCCTTGGAATCATACTGGCGGAAGCGGCTCTGATTGCCCGTGACGAAGTATTGCTCCTCGGGGATACGACAAGCTAGCCAGCGATGTCCCGAAGCGGTCTCGAGATACCAGATTTCATCGCTATCAACGAAGCCAATGCCAAAGCCCTCGCTGACACCATACTCCTCGATGAGCTTGCCGAGGCGCTCTACGCCTTCGCGAGCTGTGTGGATGTAGGGGAGGACGATGTTGAAGACTGAGTTCTCAGCCACACCATTCTCCACAAGAGGATCGACAGCCAGTGCTGCATCGCTACTAAAGATAGACTCGGTGGCGCTCATGCCGACGCCGGACTCGTTGAAGCCTGCGCTCCCCCAGTGTCCTGGCAGATGATAAGGTGGCAGCGCTGAGTAGCTCTGCGCATTGCCGGGCAGATCGCAGGCGAAGGGGCTATCGAATGCGTCAAAGCGCATAGGATCGACCGAGCCAGGCTCGCCGGGACGGTGGATGGTGAGGTTCTTGGCAAACATAGCGTCCCAGTCCTCTGAGCGCGCTACGATACGTGATCCATCAGCACTCATCTGACTGCCGACGATGATGGTCGTACACTCAGAGGGTAGATTAGATTTTTTCTTGTTCATAGTACTTGTGTCTTGATATATTACTCTAAGGACAAAGGTAACTCATTTGCTCCACCTAAGCAACGTGGTACGCATACCTACTATCTGCGAGTTTTTGTCGAGGAGGAGGGAGCCCTTATATCAGAAAAAAGCATTACCTTTGCACCACGACAGAGCGAACGGCGCTTCCTCAGTAGGCGTCCTGCCCTTCGAAACAGACATTTAGAGGTAAGCCACACGGCCGCTCCTCGGGTCCTATAGCTCAGTTGGTTAGAGCACCTGACTCATAATCAGGGAGTCCTTGGTTCAAGCCCAAGTGGGACCACCACGATGCGCCTTGCATCCTCACACTTAGCGAGTGCAGTCCAGTATGTTTGGAGTGCACTCGTTTGTTTTTACAAGGGTAGAGAGTGTGAGCGGTCAGGGCTGACGCATGATAGCCAGCCGTCTAGGAGCGGCATATGACGATAACTAGGGATGTGCTGTTCGACCACCGCTACAGAGGGTTCGAGCATTACTACAGAGAGGCTACGGATCCTCTCTGATTATACCTTTCTTCCGAAGAATTGAATTCCTACCTAGGAATTTGCCAAATAGCTACCTAGAAATTGGCCCAATTCCTACCTAGGAAATAAAAAATTCTTCGGAGGAATCAAATGAAACTTCGGAAGAATCAAAAAATAAGTCCGAAGTATTTGCCCATTTCCTAGGTAGGAATTGAAATGAGCTCTTTTTTTATCTGTCCTCTTCCTGAAAAAAGTACACAGTTGGGGAGGTGTTACTGAGATGGTACTCGGGTTATTTTTGTTAGTCCTGGGAGTGTACTCATCTGTTAGTTTTGCTCCTGCTGGGGTACACGACTTGTGGTCGTCTTTA